>Ga0207681_10000164_pt1 | contig 54644 bp, 50 predicted proteins | sample KBSS53metaG_FD_184324 | JGI IMG/M metagenome (GOLD analysis project Ga0207681, IMG submission 184324) | Switchgrass rhizosphere microbial communities from Kellogg Biological Station, Michigan, USA - KBS S5-3 metaG (SPAdes) (version 2) | ecosystem: Host-associated > Plants > Roots > Rhizosphere... | reverse complement strand
GCGGCCTGTTCGGCTGGGACATCACGCTGCGCGGTCCTGGCTATGCGCAGGTAACGACCCCCGGTCTGCGTGGTGCGATAGTCGAGACGTCCGAAGCAGCCCTGACGCTGGGGGTCATCGTAGACGATCTGGACGCGGCACTGGTACAGGCAGGCAAACTGCGCGGTGTGGTCGCCATGCCGGCGACCGACAATGGCTGGGTCCGCAAGGGGCAGGTCCGCGATCCCGCAGGCAATGTGCTGACGCTGATCCAGAAGTGACGCTTGGACGACGACGATCTCGATGAAATTCTGCGCGCACTGGCACATCCCGCACGGCGGACGTTCCTGCGTGCTTGTCTGACCAAAGCACGGGCGGCGGGCGATCTGTCGGCGCTGTCGGACCTGTCGCTCGCCACTGTGTCGGAGCATCTGAAGGTCCTGCGCAAGACCGGGCTGTTGCAGTTGGATCGGCGGGGCCGGTTCTGGATGTACCGCACCGATGCCGCGCTGCTCGAGGGGGCCGCGTTGGCAATACGAAAATTGGGAGACCGCTGATGGGGCGCGAGGCGACGGTTTATGCCGAAGTGGGAAGCGAGGCCGGGGAGGTCCGCGCGTTGCTGGAAGGCGCCGAATTAATACTGCGCGGTGAGATCAAGCGGCGCTTTCCCAAGGCGGCGATCGAGCAGCTGAGGGTCGAGGACGACATGCTGCGGTTCCGGGCGATCGACGAGACCGTAGCGCTGCATCTCGGCGCGAAGGTCGCGCAAAGCTGGGTAGCTGCGATCGCCAAGCCGCTGCCCAGCCTGCGCAAGAAGCTCGGACTTGGCGCGGATGCGTGCGCCCTGCTGATCGGCGAGGTCGCGGACGAGGCGCTAGCCGAGGCAATACACGAGGCGTTGGTAACTGACGGTGCGGCGGCGCAGATGATGATTGCGGTCATTGACGGTCCCTGCGATCTGGTCGAAGCGCAGCGTATCCATGCAAGCTTTCCCGCGTTGCCACTCTGGGCCGTCTATCCAAAGGGGCGCGGCGTCGCATTTGGCGACACTGCGATCCGCACCGCGCTGCGCGAGGCAGGATTCCGCGACACGAAATCCTGCGCCGTCTCCAATGACCTAACCGCCACGCGATACAATCGTTGATGGCGATGTATCAGCGGAACCATCGCGCGTCCGTTGCTCGACTGACGCGCTCCTCTCGAAGCCGACGCTTTCAAGTTCTGCATGGAACGGCGCATTTGTCCCACTACACGGCGTTCCGATTCCGGCAGCAGCCGACCACCTTACGTCGTTCCGATGCTAGCGCTTGAACGACAGGTTACGTCGGAAGCGGACGCAGCGCATTTCACCTCCGTTTCGTCACTCTTGTCGTTTTCCGGAAGCGATCGAGAAATAGGAAAAGCTCGAACCGCCTATCTTGCGCGACCAGCGATGCAACCGGCGTCGGTCGCCCCGTGCATTTCGCGAACAACGCAATGGCCTGGTCGCAGACACGGCAATGTCCTTCGCAGCAATCGTGCATGGGGAACGTCACAAGGTCGGGCAGCGCCGGGAAAATGGCGCTGTAGATGATCGACCGGCCCTCGCGCCGGCTGACGACCAATCCCGCCTGTTCAAGGTGGCTCAGATGGAACGACAGACGCGACGGCGGGGTGCCGCCCAACGCCTCACCGATCGCGCCGGCCAAACGGCCTTCCGCACCCGCAACCACCAGCAACCGGACGATCCGGAGCCGGGTCGCGTTGGAGATGGCGGCAAAGGCAGCGAGCGCTTGATTTTCGTCCATCCGTCGCTCAACAGTTCAATTTTGTTTGAAATATAGCCGTTCGCTGCGGGCGGCGCAAACGAGGCGTTCGGATGGACCATCATCGGATCGCCACGGCCGGGCCAGCGATCGGCTTCGTTTCGTGGCTCAACAGACTGCTTTGCACGTTACCCTTGCTAATGCGCCGCAATCGCGACGGACATTGCCCGCTCTCGATTGGGTTGCTGGGCGTCGTCGCCCTGAGCATCATGTCGCTTGCTACACCTGCGGCTGCTCAAACCGCGCCCGCACAAACCGCTTGGCGGCTGCTCGACTATATCGCGGTCGATTATCCCGAGGCGGTCGCGGACGGGAAGATCGCCAACGGTGGCGAATATGCCGAAATGCAGGAGTTCTCCGCGACGGCCGCCAAGCTGATCGGCGAGCTGCCGACGTCGTCGGCGCGCGCCGACCTCGAACGCCAGGCCGGCAACCTGCAACGGATCATCACGGCGAAAGCCCCAGCTCCTGCCATCGCGACCGCTGCGCGCGGCCTCGCCGCCGACCTCATCAAAGCCTATCCGGTTCCGCTCGCGCCGATGGCCGCGCCCGACTTGGCGCGCGGGAAGGCGCTCTATGCACAGCACTGCGCGAGCTGCCACGGCGCGACAGGCAAGGGCGATGGCCCGCAAGCCCGTGGCCTCGATCCCGCACCGATCGCTTTCGCAGATGAAGCCCGGGCGCGCGACCGCAGCGTCTTCGCGCTCTATCAGGTGATCGAACAGGGGCTCGACGGCACGAGCATGGTGAGCTTCGCCGAACTGCCCCCGCAAGACCGTTGGGCGCTCGCTTTCTACGCCGGTTCGTTCGCCTATCCCGAGAGCGAGGCGAACGCCGGCAAGGCGCTGTGGGAAGACGGTGTCGATCTTCGCAAGCGCCTCGATCTGGAAAAGCTGGTCGGTACGACGCCCGCCGCGCTGGGGACGCAAGTCGGCGACGACAAGGCCCGCCAGCTCATGGCCTATCTGCGCCATCATCCCGAAGCGACGATCGCGGCCGAAGCGGCGGGGACGCTGGTGCTGGCCCGCACCCGGCTTGAGGACGCCCTGGCCGCCTTTGGCCGTGGTGATCGCAAGGCCGCGACCGATCTGGCGCTTTCTGCCTATCTCGACGGTTTCGAGCCGGTGGAAGCGGTGCTGTCGGCGCGCGACAATGCGCTGATGGTCCGCATCGAGAGCGCGATGGCCGATCTGCGCGCCGGAATCGCGAGGGGTGAGCCGGTCGTGACGATCAAGGATCGCGTCGCCACGCTCGACAGCCTGTTCGCCGACGCCGAAACGGCGCTCGCGCCAAGCGAGGCGTCCGCCACGTCGAGCTTTGTGGCCGCGTTCACCATCCTCGCGCGCGAAGGGCTGGAAGCCCTGCTGATCGTCGTCGCCATGATCGCCTTCCTGAGCAAAGCCGATCGGCATGACATGCTGCCCTATGTGCATGGGGGCTGGATCGCGGCGCTGGTGGCCGGGGCTGCCACCTGGGCGGCGGCGACATGGCTGATTGCGATCAGCGGCGCGAGCCGGGAGCTGACCGAAGGGTTCGGCGGAGTGTTCGCCGCGATCGTGCTGCTGTGGGTCGGAATCTGGATGCACGGCAAGAGCAATGCCGATGCCTGGCAACGTTATATCCGCGACAAGCTGAGCAAGGCGCTCAACCGCCGATCGGCGTGGTTCCTGTTCCTGCTGGCCTTCGTCGTCGTCTATCGCGAGGTTTTCGAGACGATCCTGTTCTATGCCGCGATTTGGGAACAGGGGAACGGCGGAGCGGTGATAGCAGGCGCGGTCGCGGCGGTCGTGCTGCTGGCGGTGATCGCCTTCGTGATGATGCGCTACAGCCGCACGCTGCCGATCGGCAAGTTCTTCGCCTACAGTTCGGCGCTGATCGCGGTGCTGGCGGTCGTCCTGATCGGCAAGGGGAGCGCGGCGCTGCAAGAAGCCGGCTATCTCCCCGTCACCCCGTGGCCGGGGCTTCCCCGAAGCGAGCTGCTGGGGATCTACCCGACACGGGAGACGATAGTGGCGCAGCTCGTCATGGTCGCGTTGCTGGTCGCCGGCTTCCTGTGGAACCGGCGCAGCGCCGCCAAGGCCGGGGGGACGCCGGTATGACGATCGCCACGCTGCGCGATCGGCTCGAAGGGGTGACTACACGAAAGTGCATTTTACCCACCCTAGGCAAAGATTGGCTGTTTTCCGCGCGCTGCGTCGCTGCCCGTGCATAGCTGCCAGTAAAGTTGATAATCGTTCGCAACTATGACATTCATTCGTGATGCGCCTACTGACTCACTTTCTCATATATGCCTTGCTTGCTCTGGCGCCATCGACAGCGTCGGCTCGCTGGATCGAGGCGCGGTCTCCGAATTTCGTCGTTTACAGCGACGGCGGCGAGGAGAGCCTGCGTCGCTCCGTCCAGCTCCTTGAAGATTATGACCGGCTGCTCCGCACGCTGACTGGCACGACGGCTCCGCCATCTGCAAGCCCGCTGAAGGTATATCTGGTGAGCTCTGCCGCCAGGCTGAACCAGGTAGAGCCGGTTCCAAACGGGGTGCTTGGCTTCTACCGCGCGCGCCTCGGCGGCACCGCCGCCTTCGCGGTGCGTGGTGACAGGCCGGGCGTGGGCGGCGAGGAAGTGCTGATGCACGAATATGCCCACCATTTCGCGATGCGCTATTATCCTGCTTACTATCCGGCCTGGTATAGCGAGGGCTTCGCCGAATATGTGATGACGGCGCGGTTCGCGGGCGATCGGATCGAAGTCGGTCGCTACAACGCCGGTCGCGCGATCACGCTGTTGCGCGACACCTGGCTGCCGGTGGATCGGATATTCTCCGGCCAACTCGGCGGCCTTAGCCGCGAGCAGACCGGGCAGTTCTATGCTGAAAGCTGGCTGATCGTGCATTACCTCTTCGCGGACGAAGCGCATCGGAACGCATTGACGCGCTACTTCGCCGACCTTCATCGGGGCGTCGCCGAGACGCAAGCCTTTCATACCGCTTTTGGCACCGATCACCAAGGCTTCGAAGCCGAACTCAAGCGCTATATGGCGGGCCGCATCGCCTATAGCGTGATGGCGCGGCCAGCGGTCGCCAACATTGCGATAACAGTCCGGCCGCTCTCGCCGGCTGCTGACGATCTGTTGCTGCCACTGGCGGCGCTGATGATCGGCATTCCGCAGCCGGAGCGTGAGGCGGCGACCTTCGCGACGATCAAGACAGCGGCCGCACGCTATCCTGACGATCCCTATGCCCAGCGCGTGCTGGCGCGCGCCGAGATCGGCTCGGGCGATCGGGCGGCCGGAACGGCGACCATCGATCGGCTTCTGCAGAGCGCGCCGAACGATGCCGAGTTGCTGTATTTCCGGGGCCTGGGTGACTTTTACACCGGGCGGAAAGACGCAGCCATGCGCATCGAGAAGTTTGCAGCGGCCCGGCCCTGGTTCGCGCGTGCGGCCGTTGCCGATCCGGGCTACTACACTGCAATCTACCGCCTCGCTCAAACTGCGCCGGCGAACGGTTCCGCGGTTCCAAAAGAGACGCTTACCCAACTCACGACGGCGCTTGCCCTGGCGCCGCTGGTCGGCGACATCGCCGTGGATGCGGCGACGGCGCTTATGGCGAGTCACCAATATGCGGCCGCTGAGCAAGCCTTGATCCCGATCGCGTCCAATCCCCACGGCGGAAATGTCGAACGTGCGCGGGCGATCCTGGCGAGCATCCGTCAATCCAACCGACAGGATTGACCTGCTTTCCGTATGAAGATTGCAAAGCAATACCAGAGGACACCTCAGCCTTGTCTACCCATGCACAGTTCTCCTGCACCCTCCATATTGTAAGCGTACTCGCTCTGGGTATGACTAGCAGCACAGCGGTCGCACAGAACGGACCACCGCCCTTGCAGACAAAGAAACAAGAAACGCACACTTATGTTGGCAATATCGCTTATGTTGGTCATCACGAGGGCTGGACGCCGATTAAATTTGAACGCTTTCAGGGGTTGATCTTCTTTCAAGGGAAGATCAATGGTATGCCTGCGGCAATATTTCTCGATAATGGCTTCAGCCATACAACAATTGATGCGGCCTTTGCGCGTCGTATCGGCCTGACCATACGCGGAACCGACAAAACAGCACGATCCGGCACGGGGGAAGTCCCCTTCGGGATAGCAGAGGGCGTATCGATTGAAGTTCCCAACCAGCTTCGCCTGGACGGGGCTGCTGCTATTGTTGACTTTTCGGCGATGTCGGCCGGGATGCTGCATCGGATTGATGCCGTCCTCGGCGGCGATCTTCTGGGCCAATTGGCGATCAGCATCCACCCTTCTCAAAATATTCTGATGTTGGTGCCCTCCGGTAGCGCGACGCCTCGGGCCGGTATGCATAGCCGTGAGATTCCGCTTGTTGCCGGCGATCAAATCGAAGGGCAGATCAACGGCCAGCCCGTGCGCCTGCAGATCGATCTGGGGTCGAATGGGGTGGCGACTCTATCCGACGCCGCATGGCAGCGTGTCTGCCCTGACGATGGCAAGGCAACGAAGGCCGATAGTATCCGCGTTGAAGGCGCCAACCTCGCGGGGCGAAGGATCACCGGCAACACATTGTCCTTTTCAGGCACCAAGATCGAAGGAGCGCCGGTCGACAATAGCGGCCCGTTGCCTGGAAGCCAGGACGGCCTTCTTGGCCAAGGTATCCTTTCAACAGTAGATTTCATTCTCGACATTCCGGCCAAGAAGCTAATCCTGATGCGTGAATTGAGGCCGGGTGAGCACGCCAGCCCGTCAAATGAAGCAGAGCCAAAATAATCGATGCATTGCGACCTGACGCCAATCGCATGAATCGCATCACCAACGCGCAAGCTATAGACAGATGCCTGCTCATCCCGGCCTTTCAGACCAGCAATTTGCCAGATCGAATCGCAGACGTTCGGCCCAGTCGGCGAGCGGGGTCCGAACATTTGCCTTGATCCGAAGGGTGCCGGCGTACGCGTTCTCATAGCGCCCAGGGGCTTCGAGCGTGTACATTGTGCCATCCATCGAGACGATAATGTCGTCGGCGCCTCTAGGAGGGGCGAACTGCATCGTCCCCATATCCCGCATTGCCTCGATGGCCGGACAACTGCGGCTGTCTGCCCAACTGACGTTGACGCTACCCCCTTGCCGATCGCGTTTCTCACGACGCATCCAGTAATCGAGTTGTTTCCTGTCGCGATCGTAGCGCGACGTGCCGATAGCGATTTCCGTGCGGGTTTCGCCAAGAGCCGGTTCGATACGCACGGTCGCCCATCTTGCCGGACGGCATGTCCGCGGCAGGCGTCGGCTGACCAATCGCGGTCGATGCGCTTGCGCGAAAAGAAAAAGCGCTATCATCTCATTGTTCCCCATGCCGTTCATGCCAGTGATCTACCGGCAGAAGATATTGTAACACCGCTTTTGATGGTACCGCATTCTTGCTTATGCGAATCATTCGCACTAATGGTCGGATTAACACAGGTTGGTCAGTGCGGGGGAATTATGTGGTTTCAAAATGGTTTGCACAGTGCGTGCGCGCTTGTGGCGTTGACGTTAGGGACGGCCGTCCAGGCCAATGAATCCGGGGAAGACCAGCCGCGCACCGATATCATCGTAACGGGATTGCGGGACGGCTATGTGCCGCAAGACACGTCTGTGGCGAAGGTGGCACTTCCGCTCCGGGATATCCCCCAGTCGATCGCGGTCGTGCCTGCGGAGGTGCTGCGCGACCAGCGGGCACTCTCGCTACAGGATGCCGTCAGGAATGTGCCCGGCGTCACCCTCGCATCGGGCGACGGACAGCGTGATGAGTTCCGGATACGCGGCTTCACGGCGATCGCCGACCAATTCGTCGACGGCTTCCGGGACGATGCTCTCTATTATCGCGACCTGTCGAACGTGGATCGGGTCGAGGTCATCAAGGGACCGGCGGCGGTGCTGTATGGCCGGGGATCGTCGGGGGGCCTCGTCAATCGCGTGACCAAGAAGCCCGATGGCGACATTACCGCCCTCGTCCTTTCGGCAGGCTCCTTCGACAGCTATCGGGGCGAGCTGGATATCGGGCGGCTCGATCAAACGTCGCATGTTGGGTTCCGGCTGACCGGCGCCATCGAGGACAATGACAGTTTCCGCGAGCAACAGTTCCTCAAGCGCTTCGCCTTGGCCCCGTCGCTGTTGATCGGTGCCGGACAGGATACGACCATTCTGCTCCAGGCCGATTATATCAATGACCGGCGCTTGATGGACCTGGGAATACCGGCCCTGAACGGCCGACCCGTCAATGTGCCGCGTTCCACTTACTACGGCGCTGCCAACGCCCGTGACGCTGACCTGGCGCATTCGGAAGTGCTGTCACAGCGGGTGGCGGTGACACACCGCTTCTCCGACACGCTCAGCCTGCGCAATGGGTTCAACCATTATCGCTATACTCTGGATCGCCAGAGTACGATCCCTTCGGCGGTGAATGCGGCAGCGCTGACGGTGACGCTGGAACACAGCCGCTTCGACCGGGATGAGGAAGGCTGGTCCAACCAGACCGAACTTACCCAGAAGCTCAATGTGCTCGGGATCGCACATACCATCCTCTATGGCTTCGAGATTGCACATCAGAGCAAGGGGAGCCAGCGCTTCGCGGGCCGGACGGTTGCAGTAACGTCAATCTTCGATCCTGTCCTGCCGGTGGTCGACAATGACAGCTTCAATACCTTCACGGACAATAGCGTCACCCGCCTCGATACGCGGGGCCTCTACGTGCAGGATCTGATCGACTTCGGGCATGGCATCAAGGCGATGCTCGGCCTGCGCCATGACTGGTTCATCCAGAAGACCGACCGGCGTCTGCCCGGCCAGACAGATCTGGCCCGGACCGATCGCAACTGGAGCCCGCGCACGGGGCTGCTGTTCCAGCCCGATGCGGCACAATCCTATTATGTGTCATGGAGCCGCAGCTTCCAGCCTTCCGCCGAGACCTTCGCCCTTGCGGCCAACAATAGCGATATCGAGCCGGAACAGACCACCAACAAGGAAGTCGGTGCGAAATACACGCTGTTCGATGGCCGACTGTCGGTGCAGGCGGCGGCGTTCATCCTTCGGCGCACGGGGATCAAGGGCACCGATCCCGTCACGCAGCGCATCGTGCCGATCGGCACGCAGCGTACGCGCGGTGTCGAACTGTCCGCCGCGTTGGACCTGCCGGAGAACTTCCGCGCGATCGCGGGTTATGCCCATCTCGATACGCGCATTACGGAATCGGCGACACCCAGCCTGATCGGCAAGCGCGCCACGCTCACCCCGCTCAATAGCGCCAGCCTCTTCTTCACCAAGACGATCGCCGCCCGCTATGGTCTGGGCGGCGGCGTCAACTATGTCGGCGATCGCTGGGCGGATCCTGTCAATACCACGGTGCTGCCATCCTATGTGACGTTCGACGCGCTGGCCTGGGCGCAGTTTGGTCGTGTCCGCCTTCAGCTCAACGCCTATAATCTGACCAACCGGCGCTACATCGTTGCAGGCCACGGCACCTCGCCGATCCTGAACCTCCCGGGAGCGCCGCGCTCGGTCATCGGCACGGCCCGCTTCAGCTTCTGACAGATTGCGGAGAGAGCATGGCCTTTTCCAACGATCGCCGCTTCAACTGGGGGTGCCTCGTCTCCGTGATCCTTGGTGTCATCCTGCTTCCCACGCTGTTCGGCGGACTGATGATCGGCGGTGGCGGATGCGAAGGCAGGCCGTCTCCCTGTGACGGTGATTTCACTCGTGTCTGGATCATCATGGGCCTGGTGATAGCCGGATTGGCCATAGTGGGCTGGCTCATCAACAAGCTGATCGCAGCGATTTCTCGGGCAAGGCGCTAAGCGGTTATGATGGTACCGACACTGCTCATGCTGGCGAAGGCCACTCCCTGCCGCCGCAAAATCCAGAAAGGAATAAAGCCGACACTTGACCATGCCCGCCCAGGGCAGCACATAACCAACACCCACCCGGGTCAATTCTTAGCGCAACTCAATACTGTATCTTTATGGCTATCTCAACCGGGTAAGATCAAGCCAATGTCTGGCGGCCGAGACGGCGCGCAACCGTGAGGTGATCGGGCTACTGGGTGGGCTACGTCCCGATTTCCTTCACCAATGCGGTGCCCACCGATGCCGCCGAGGATCCCGGTTAGCGCTCCCACATTGTTCGTTGCTATTCGTTCGCCTGAGCCTTTACACGTAAGATCGATGTTATCGGCGCCGTCCCAGCGAGGAGAACAGATGAGCTCACCGGAAGAGCGCCGACAAGCAAGTAGCGGACAATCATTTTCATCGCTTTCATCTTGAACTATCGGGCCTCCAGTGGGCTTTGAGCTGCGCCGATCAGGAACCGTTCGCCCGCGGCCTTTGCTGCTCTCCATTGGGCAAGCGCGGATTTTGGAGTTGCGGCGGAGGCGCTGTCGTCAACGTTCCCATCGGGCGCCACGTCACTAAAACCAGCTCCCAGAGACGTTTCGGATGCCTCCAAGGGCGATGATCCTCCATCGCTCAAACGAACCAGCGCCGCACGGGCACGGCCCACGCGACTTTTCATCGTCCCGATCGCGACGCCGACCCGTACGGCGGCGTCCTCGTAGGACAGTTGCTCGATCGCGATGAGTTGGAGAGCAATCCGCTGGTCGAGTGGCAGCCGTTGCATCAAGGCCAGCACCTGCTTGAGTTCGGTGGAAGCGCTCTGGTGTTCCTCGTTTCCGAGCGACCATTCAAGTTCGTCGGTCCAATTCCCCTCCCAGCGGCGTCGTCGAAGCGCCGAAAAGTGCGCGTTCCGCAGGATCGTGAAGGCCCAGGCCCGAATGTTCGTGTCCGGCGTGAACGACTGGCGGGCTCGCCACGCTTTCAGCAGCGTTTCCTGAACAAGATCCTCCGCGTTGGTGACATTGCCGGTCAAACGTTTCGCGAAGCTACGCAACCGCGGGGCCAAACCTATCAGAGCGTCGGCGAATGATGGGTCTGTCGAAGGCACGAGCTTGCTCGCCGATGGCGTGGGCGACATCGTGGCGGACAGCATGATCTACTCGTTCTTTGTGGTAACAGCCGGAACGGGCAGACGCTGATTGACCGCATCCACCACCAGGACGACCGCGCGCTGTGTTGCTCTGTCAAAAGCGGCGGCGAGCTCCGCCGAGCCGTTGCCACGCGCCGTTTCACGCTCATCGATCGGCAGGCGTGCGATGATGCGACGTGTCGTGGCCTCTATCAAGGTCGCGTCCCCAACGATGCGAACTTTCGGCGGGCTGTCGGCATCGGTTGCGTACTCCGCCTCAAAGCGGCTCAGCCGAACCGATAAGACCGCTTGCGACTTACGAACCGTGACCGTGTCGGCGAGCGTCATGTCCGGAACGCGGGTGCGCAGTGCGCCTTCGATCGCTCCTTGCATGAGCATGGCCGCTGGGCTGACCCAGCGGACGTCCTTAATATAGGCGCGCTCGTTGCCCTGGACGGTCAGGATGCGATCCCCCGCGACAGCTGCCGGCATCTGCACCGGCGGCACTGAGAGGAGGCGGCGAGGCTGTACTTCGGCCGAGACGGCGACGTCCGAGATGCCGCCAAAGCTGTAGAGCCGGTCGGGTTTCCCGCCGCCGAGAAGCCCGCCGACACAGCCACCCAGAAGGCCGGCCAGGCCCAGCACGGCGGCGACGCGCGCATGTGCAGCGCTGTTCATGGCTTCAACTCCCGTTCCTTGGCTTTGCCCTTCAGCAGGGTCCCGCGAGGATCCTGGCGGATGCTGATCAGCAGCGCGTCCAGTTCCTGTGTGACGCCTTGCAGTCCCTGCATGGTTTCGTTGAGCTGCGGCAGCAGCGAATCGCCAACGGCGCCGTTGGTCGTCGACACGCCGGCCAGCACCCGGCGCGCCTGGATCATCGTCGCCTTCAATTCAGTCGCGGCGTCTGCTGCATTCGCCAAAGCGCGCCGACCGTCGCCATCCACCAGCCCGTCGACATGGTTCACGGTCCGACGAACATCGTCCATCGTGGCGTCGAGCTTCATTAGCGCCGAGGAGGCGCGCGCGAACATCGCCCGGTTGGCGGAAAATTCGCCTGCCGTCAGCCGAACGTCCTGCATGGTGGCGGAGATCGCCGCGATATTCCGGTCGGACAGCACGCGATTGAGCCTGTCCAGCGTCTCGTTCGCGTTCTCGACCACCTTGCCTCCACCACTGAGAAGCGACGCAAGGGCGTTGGGCTTTGCCCTGATGATGGGCGGATCGTCGCGCGATACCTCTCGCAGCAGCGACCCGGTGGGGGTTCCCGCGCTGATCGAAATGGCATTAGCGCCCGAGATCCCCTGCATCTCCGTGCTGGCAAAGGAGTCGATGCGGACGGGCGTGGTGCCGACCACTTCGACATCCACCTGTATCTTGGAGGTATCCTGCCGTAGCAGTTGCACAGTCTTGACCTCGCCCACCTTGATCCCGTTGAACTGCACTTCGCCGCCAACGGCGACGCCGCGCAGTGGCCCCGGGAAGATGATACGGTATCTGTCGACATCCTCCCCTGGCTTGAAGTTCCCCAGCCAGACAGCAAAGACCAGCCCGCCGATGACGAGTATCGTGGTAAGGACGCCGACGATCGCGTAGTTAGCGTGCCGTTCCATCAGTGTCCGCTCCTTTGCGCCGCGGCGTTGTGGGCTGCGCGCCCCCGGGGGCCGCGCAGATAGCTCTTCAGCCAGGGATGCTCTGATCTTTCGAGTTCAGGAAGCGGAGCGCAGGCAAGCACCTTTCGGTCGGCGAGCACTGCCACCCGGTCACAGACCGCGTAGAGCGAGTCGAGATCGTGCGTGACCATCAGCACCGTCAGGCCAAGCGCATCCCGCAACGCGCAAACGAGCTGATCGAACTCTTCTGCAGCGATCGGGTCGAGACCTGCGGTCGGTTCATCGAGAAACAGGAGCTCGGGGTCTAGCGCGATCGCCCGGGCGAGACCTGCGCGCTTCACCATCCCGCCCGACAATTCTGCAGGGCGCTTGTTTGCCGCATCGTCGGGCAGGCCCGACAGCTTGATCTTGAAAGCGGCGAGTTCACGCATGAAGGCGGGCGGCAGCTGTGTATGCTCGATCATGGGCGCTTCCACATTCTCGATGACGGTTAAGGCAGAGAAAAGCGCGCTGCCCTGGAACAGGACGCCTACACGCCGCTCCGCTTCCTGGCGCTCGGCCGAAACGTGAATGTTATGCCCGAACACTTCGACCTTGCCTGCGGCAGGCGTCTGGAGCCCCAAGATGGTGCGCAACAGCACGGACTTTCCGCTGCCCGAACCGCCGATTAGACCAACGATCTCGCCGGGGCGGATCTCCAGATCGAGGTTCTCGTGGATCACGTTGGCACCGAAGGCGCTGCGCAGTCCGGTTACCCGGATCGGGGGCGCTTCGGGGCAATCCCGGGTTCCTGCCCCGCTCACAGGTCGAGCCGCCAGAATAGAACGGCGAACAGCGCATCGAACATGATGATGAGGAAGATCGACTGGACCACTGCGGCAGTCACGCGCGCGCCGAGACTCTCGACATCGGAGCCGACCGACAGGCCCTGCCGGCAACCCGTGGCGCCGATAACCAACGCGAACAGCGGCGCTTTGGCCAGGCCCACCCAGAATTGCTGGATGCCGACAGAGTCGACAAGGCGCTGGAGGAACAAGTCGGGCGAGATGTTCAGCAATGCCGACGAGACCAGCATGCCGCCGGCGAGCCCGCCGAGGTCGGCCACCAGAATGAGGAGCGGGAGCATGATCAGCGCGGCGATGACGCGGGGCGCGACAAGCGCCTCGAATACATCGACCCCCATTACCTGCATGGCATCGATTTCCTGGTTCATCCGCATGGAGCCGAGTTGCGCCGCGAACGCGGACGCGGAGCGACCGGAGAAAAGGATCGCGGCCACTACGGCCCCGAACTCGCGCAGAACGCCGATGCCCACGAGTTCGACCGCGTATATCTTCACGCCGAGCGTTTGCAGCATGTTGCTACCGACCAGCGCCAGAACGGCCCCGATGAAGAAGGTCATAAAGAAGACGATCGGCGTGGCAGCGAGGCCGGCCTGCTCCATCATGAGCACCAGTGGGGTCAACCGGACGCGGCGGGGGTGGCGGACGAGGCCGACAAGCGTCATCACCATTCGCCCGGCGAACACCTGCCCTCGATATGCCTCCTGGCCGAAGTCGACGACGTCACGGCCGATTCGATCGAAGACGGCGAACTTGGAGCGCGGCTTCGGCGGCAAGTCTTCGAAGGGTTGGCGCCGCGAGTTGATCAGGCTTGCCAGTCCCTTGAACTCGGGCCGCAGCTCGCCGACGACGTCGACTTGGCGATTGCCGAGCGCTCGGGCGACCGCGAATGCCCCCGCCGTGTCGATCTCGCTGAGATCCGCAATTTTCAGAACGACGTTTTCGTCACCGCCACCCAGATCGTTCATCAGTCGGTCGGGCACGTCGCGAAGATGGACGATTTCCCATGTCCCGCTGAGCGTGAGCACGAGCGGGCCACCGTCACGGTCGAGATGATAGCCGGGTGCGCTCAAGCGCTGCCTCCACCAGACATGCTCGCTTCCGTAGGTGTCACAGAGGGGGCGTTGCGGAGCCACGCGCGCGGCATCGACGGCTTCTGCAAATGGTGCGACAAGGAGGTGGTGTGCATGGATACTGCGTTTTCCGACGGCATAATCTCGACTATAACGTTCTAGTTACACGTTTGTGTCCGGTTTGCACGAAAATAAAAATCGGCTAAGAGGGGCATCTGTCATGGGCAAAGAACGAAGCGGATCCCGGCCGACGGGGGCGGACGTGGCACGCGAGGCTGGCGTGTCTCGCGCAACTGTCGGGTTCGTCCTGAACGCCACCCCGGGGCAAACGATTTCCGAGCAAACCCGCAACCGGGTGCTCGAGGCTGTCGATCGGCTTGGCTATGCGCCTTCGGCGGAAGCTCGCGCGTTGAAGCGCGGGCGAAGCGACTCTGTGTTGTTCTATCTTCCGCGGGAACTGCCGCTGAACGCCGATTTCGGGTCGTTGATCGAACATTTGTCTACGGGTTTTGCCGCGATGGGGCTGACTCTGCTGATCCATGCGGCGACGAATGTTCATGCGGTAAAGGTTTGGTCTGCGATCACGCCTGTGGCCGTTCTCCTATGGCATGTCAGCGAGGAAGAGGCTCACGCAATGCGTCGCGCTGGCATCCGCGTCGTGCAGTCGCTCAGCGACGGCCCCGATGCGATCGGGCGATGGGGTTGGGGGACGCGCGAGGAGAGCCTTGCCCGGCTGCAGGTGAACCGCCTCGTTCGTTCGGGCCATCGCCGGCTTGGGTACGCGCTGCCGCACGACATCCGCCTGATGAAGGCAAGCGAAAGCAGGTTCGCCGCACTTTGCAATGCATGCAAAGCTTATGGCCTTCCCGAGCCAATTACGTTGCCCACCCGCGTCGATCCCGATCAAGCGGCCGAAACCGTTGCCAAATGGCGAGCCGAAGGGGTCACGGGCGTTTGTGCTCACGATTACGTGGCCGCGCTTTCGGTGCTTGCAGGGCTCCGGCGCCTCGGGCTGAAGGCACCGACCGACCTCGCCGTCATTGGTATTGGCGACTCGCCTTCTGCGGCACTCGCCGTTCCGCCTCTCACCGTCGTTGCTGTGGATTGGGAAGCGACAGCAAGGTACTTCGTGAAGGTCGTGGAAGCCGAGCTTGTCGGCGAGCCAGTCCCGATTGGGCCGAACATCGCTACCGTCATTGAACGAGAATCCGTGTAGAGTCCCGGTCCGTACGACGCTGTCTGTCTGATCACCGGTTGCCCCTTCCCCGCTGGCAGCGCAGGAGCCTTGCTTCTCGTTTTCCCTTCCCAATCGGGAAATCAGGGTGCGACATTCTTTAGATCGAGGTGGAAGAACTGGTTGTGCGGGCTAGGCTGATAGTTCGCAAAGGCATTGCACGAGACAAACCCAGCGCTGCGATAGGGCGAGATGGCCGGAGCATGTAGCGGCGCGGTTCCAGTTTCAAGGCTCGACCGAGTGTAGCCGCGCTGGCGAGCTTCCGTGACGATATGTTCAAGCATGGCGCGGCCGACCCCTGTACCTCGGGCGACTGGCGCTGCTCGCATGGACTTCACCTCGCCATGCGAACTGTCCAATTGCTTAAGAGCGCCAAAGCCGAGCAGCGTTTCGCCATCCCATGCCGTCCAGAAGGTGACGCTCGCCGCCGAAAGGCCGGAAGCATCGAGCGCGAAAGCGTGGCCTTCCATCGCGCCCTGCAACTCTCGAAGGTGATGGTCCAGTAGGTCCGCTACGTAAGGCGCTGTCGGATCGTCTCGCCGTATTTGCATCTTTTATCACCGCTCTGAGCATCAGTCGGGAGCGATTTAGGCGGCTGTGCAGGTTCCCGCAATCCGATCCAGACTGTGCGGAAACTCGCTGGCTGATTCCGCTGGGTCGCTGACAGGTGTATGCTGTGATCATGGCGCATATCGAAGTCATGCGCGCGACCAGGCGCTGCTGCTGCTGGCATCGGTCGAGGATTATGTGGCGGCAGATAATCCGGTTCGGTTCATCGACGCGTTCGTCGATGACCTCGAACTTTGCGAGGCCGGCTTTCACCGTTCGCGACCGAAGGCGACGGGACGGCCCGGCTACGATCCGGGACGCAACTTCTCCCGCGACAAGCTGGCCAGGTACATTGCCGCGGCCGACTAGCGGATCGAGGGATACATGGCCGAGCTGGATGCCATCGACCGTGGTGAGGATGGCCATGGGCCTGGGCGCGGCGAGGCGCTGGCCGCAAAGATCGCCAGGGTGCGCGAGCGGCTGCAGGCGCAGGAGGCAATGCTGGGCCAGCTGACCGCCAGCGGCGAGAGCCAGGTTTCGCTGACCGACCCCGATGCGCGCGCGATGGTCACGGGCCAAAAGACCACGGTCGGCTACAACGCGCAGGTGGCGGTCAATGCGAAGCACAAGCTGATCGTCGAACAGCAAGTCACCAACGCTGCCACCGACATGGGCCCGCTGGCGGACGCCGCCTGGGCCGCGCGAGAGACACTCGACGTCGAGCGCATCGATGCCGTGGCGAACATGGGCTACTACAAGGGCGAAGACATCGAGGCCTGCGAAGCGAGCGGGATCACGCCTATGTCGCCCGGCCCGAGCGAGGCAGCGCGGTTGCCAACGGCCGCTTTCCCAAGGAGCGCTTCACCTACGATCCGGCAGCCGACGCCTATCACCGCCCCGGTGGCGGCTTTTCGACACCCGCTACCGCTCGGTCACGCGCGGGCATGTGTCGATCCAGTATTCCAGCCCTGCCGCCTGTGCCGCTTGCACCATCAGGGCACGCTGCACCGGAGGCCGCTGGGGCGCATCAACCTTTGGGAGAACGAGGCGGTGCTCGAGCGCATGGCCAGGCGGCTCGCCGCCCGGCCCGGCATCCTGAACGTCCGCCGGGAAACGGTCGAACACCCGTTCGGCTCGATCAAACAATGGATGAACCAGGGCGCGTTCCTGATGCGCGGGCTGGAGAAGGTCCGCGCCGAATTCAGCCTGACCGCGCTCGCCTACAATCTCAGGCGCGCTATCACCATCGTCTGCATCCCGGGTATGATCCAAGCGCCAGACATGCCGCCAAAAAAGGCGTTCCAGCGCCAGTACGGCCGCAAACATGGACTTGAGCCGCCTCTGAATCGTTTGGATGCGAGAAGCGTCAGGTGGCGGTCAGCCCGTGAGTTTTCGCACGGTCCGCCATCCTATTCGGGACGCTTGCGAACGGCAGCTCTCAGTCGAACCCGCCGTTCGTCGAAACCGCTGTGGACGGCGGACTTGTCCCAGACCAAGTCTTTCCACCTTACCTTGAGCACGGTGAACGAACGGCAGGAATGGATCACGTCAATTTGGAGCGTGAGCGACCGGGTTTAGGACGGCAACTCCCCTCACGCCGAACCGGAGGTCTCGCCGTTCATCTGGGGTGAAGTGAACGTGCGGATCTGACAGGAGCCGCCGGTCTAACGTGATGACTCCGTTCATCAGCAGCCACCCAGACATTGTCGTTTGATCGATTGCCTTGGCTTCCCGGAACAGGCTTCGGGAATGCTCGACCATTCAGTTTCTCCATCTCCGATCTGCCATTTTGGGAAAACTCAATCGGGAACAGCTTTTGGGAAAGCCCTGCCTGCCTGCCGTCCGGCTATCTGCGAGCGCCGGCACCGGTTGTCTCGCGACACGTTCGTTTGCAGGAAAAGCAGGCGCCGTGTCTCCGGCTATGCTTTGTCGAAAATAAGCACGTCAGCGCCTGCCATAGCCCGCAACTGCGCGACCTTTCCATCAGCCGAGCGGGCGAACCCAAAGATTAGGGTAGCCGCCGGCACATAGCCGTCCGGCATCACGAAATTTGAGGTGTCTATCGGGACGAGCTTCCGATCCCGCCCCCTCGATCTGATCAACAAACCGTCGTTCGCCCGGACGACCTCGATGGTATCTGCGCTGAAGCCGGTATCGAGGAACCCGGCGACGAGCGGGGCCTGATCATCACGACGACGGTAAATGCCACGATAGCCATCGAGAAGGGGCGCAACGGGGACGGTGGGCAGTTCAATTGACCAGTCTCCCGGCCAGCCGCGAGCGTCGGAAACGGCATTGCGGACTTCGTCGCCCAGCACGTCGCCGCGTTCGCCGTTGGTAAGCGCTACCAATCCGTCGCCGGATGCCAGATTGCCCTCCACATACGCTTTGTAGCTGTCGTTCGCTCCGGCATGATGGAAGATACGCGCCATCCCCTCTCCCGCGAGCCGTGGACCCAGCCCGTTGAAGCCGGGCGCTACGGCGGTCATCATGTCCACCGCCAGTTCCTGCGGCAGGAATCCGCCGGGTTCTCGATAGTTTGCGCCCAGCGCCACGATCATGCGAGCCAGATCGCTGGCGGTCGTCCATAGGCCGGACGCAGCTAATTCGGGAAAGCTCTGCCAACCGCGCGGAAGCGCCACGCGCCTCCCGTCTCTGTCGTGGGCATGAGCGATGTTGGCGGTGCCGGTATCAGGCGCGGCCTCGAACCGGCTGCGCCGCATCTGGAGCGGGCCGAACAGCAGCTTCCTGGCCACCGCATCAAACCGCTCGCCGGTCGCGTCCTCGATCACCGCCTGAACGACCATATACCCACCGCCGGAGTAGCGTGAGCGGGTGCCCGCCGGATGGATTCGCACCAGCGCCGGGTTCATCGCCGGACGTTCTCCGTTCAGCGTCTGGACGAGTGTCGGAAGGGAAGCGCCGGGGGCATAGTCCGCAAACCCATGGACATTGAAACCGCTCGTATGCGACAGCAGCATCCGCAACGTGACCGCGCGGTCGTCGCCCTGTGCCCGAGAAGGTACGCGCCAGCGCTTGAGATAGCTGTTCACATCCCGGTCGAGATCAAGGACCCCACTTGCAACCAGTCGGAGGCAAAGGGCCGCGCTCGCAAGCTTGCTGACCGACCCTACGGAAAACAGCGTGTCGGCATCGATCGATGCATCCATCCCCGTGATGCGTGTGCCAAACCCTTGCACTGCTTCGAGCCGGCCCGACCGCATCACTGCCACGGCGATGCCCGGAACGCCGTAATGGGTCATGCGATCGCGCAAAGACCAACGCTCCGCACCACTATACACAGTTGAACGCAGGCGCAGATTGGAGAGTCCCGTCGGCGTCGCCGAGCCGGCAGGAGTTGCGGCAGCTAGCGGAATAGATGCTCCACCAGCCAGCAGGCTTCGTCTATTGATAAGGATCATGGGCACCCGCTACATCATTGGCAGCGCCCGCCGACTCTGTATCGCAGACTGGTCCGGTGCCCTAACCAATCCCTGCCATTCCGGCCCCACCATACTATTCGGCCGACGCGCCAAGTCAACGTTTGTGCGCTGCGTGATGGTTTCCCGAAATTCGATGCTTTTGGGAATCCGTGCGAACGGCGGTTGTCGGTTAAACCCACCTTTGGGCAGATCTTCGTGGACAGCGGCTTCGTCCCACGCCCCGTTCTTCCGCAGTCCTGAGTTCCGCGTGAATGTACGACCGGTTCCGAAGCCCCTGCCGAGCCACTCGAACGTCTGCTCCCGCAGCGGCATTCACAGAGCCAGCCAACGCAAAGCTATTTGCGCAAGAACGGTCGAGCGGGAAGGATCCGTGCTTGGCTAAATGCCGGTGCCGTCAGTAAGGAAGTTCCCGATGTCCGCCGCCGACACAGCCCAATCCCGATATTTGCTGCAGATGCAGCGGGTGGTTGATCATATTCACCGTCATCTCGATGGCGATCTGGGGCTTGACGTCTTGAGCGGGGTTGCGGCCTTTTCGCCTTATCATTTCCACCGGCAGTTCAGCACCATGTTCGGAATGTCGCTCCACCGCTATGTGCAAATGGCGCGGATGAAACGGGCCGCTTCGCGTCTGGCCTATCGCGCCGATACCGTGACCGACATCGCGTTCGACGCCGGTTATGAGGCGCCAGACAGTTTCGCCCGCGCTTTTCGCCAGCGTATGGGCCAGGCGCCATTGGCCTTTCGGGAACAACCAGACTGGGCGGCATGGGAAGCGGCAATGGCGCCGCTATCCCGGGCAAGGAGCCAAATCATGACCCAGCAATTCTCGAGCGAAGATGTCACCCTGCGCGAGGTCCCCGACACCAACGTCGCCTTCATGAGCCACCATGGCGACCCCCAACATCTTGGCGAAACGATCCGGCGCTTTATTGCCTGGCGCAAAGGACATGGCGTGCGCGCCGATGATCATGCCACCTACACCATCTTTCACACCGATCCCGAGATCAGCGGGCCGGACGCCTATCACCTTGACCTCGCCACCGAAATCCGCCGCCCGTTGACCGCTGCCGACGCAGACGTCGAGGCGGGCACGATACCGGGCGGGCGCTGCGCGGTTCTACGTGTGATTGGCAGCAGCGACGATCTGCGCCCGGCGGCTGAATTCCTCTATCGCGACTGGCTGCCCGTCAGTGGAGAGGAACTGCGAGACTTTCCGCTCTATGCCCAGCGGGTCCGCTTCTTCCCCGACGTTCCCGAACATGAAGCGATCGCCGATCTGTTCCTGCCGCTCCAGTAGAACCCCGGCCTGCGGTCAGATGGCCGCAGGCCGAATGGATAGCTCGATGAATGAATGCCCGCTTCGGAAGGGTGGTATTGGCTTCGTGAACGTCGTGTTTGAGGGCGGCCCCAGATACGGAGCTGGCATTCGCCAGCCCCGCCAGGATCAGTCTCGCCAGTAATCATGGCGCTCGGCGCCGTCGAAAGCCCCCCGTTTCAAGACAGCACCGCTTGAAATCTGAGGCCCGAGTTGCACGGGCAGGGATCGTTGCGCCCGAGCTTTTCAACCAGTTCCTTGTCGCCATGGACAAAGCGCAGGCCACGCTTCACGCGGGTTTCGGAGGGATAACCCTTGCGGCGCTTAGACGTGCGCTCGAAAGCAGGGTAGGTCGAACGGGTCGCGATTGTTTGCCATCGTGGCCTCCTGTCGTTGTGGGATTTGGCCAATAGCATGAGAGGCCGCGTCGATCGAGGATCAAGTAACTCCCAGCCAGGCGAGGCCCTCGGGCAATTCTTCAGCGCTGAAATCGATCTGCAGCACACGCCGCCGCCGGGGCTTAATCGCAGCTTCGGAAGCATGGAGGATCGGCGTGGAATAGGCCCAGACGTCGCCAGCCGAGGCGGTGCAGGCAATCGGGCCGCAGCGACGCGCCGTTTCCTCGACCTGATCCGCCGAGACGCGCCCGATCTTATGCGAACCCGGAGCGATCAGCAGCGGCGCATTCGTGAGAGGCACATCGTCGAGATGGACGCGCAGCGTGACCATGCGCGCCAAGAGGTCGAATGGTGGCGCGACATGAAGCAGGCCGGCCTTCATCGACCATGGGCCATACCCTTCCACATCCGCCCGTTGCCGCACGCAAATCGTCCGATCCTGATGCCACGCGGGGGACCAGTTCGTACTCTCGGTCTTGTCGAACAGAATCGCGCGGACCGCCTTGCCGGCGGTTCCTAGAGCTTGCCGTGCAACCTGCCCAAGTGGCCCGTCTGGGGCAACGTAGGTTTCGAGCGTTCCAAATCCGCTTATCCGTACGCCTGCTTGCTCTGCCGGGAGTAAAGCCACCGTGGCCTCCAGCGATTCCAAATGGGAAAGAATCGCGCCCCTGAACAAGGCGGCGCCATGTTCCTCGAGGGTAAGATGATCGAGCTCGCTGTCCATCTGCATGGCCATGGCTAGGCCAGGCGAAGTCGCATTTGCAATGACGGTTTCTCTGATTTCGTGGATGAACGAATGGGTAGTTTCGACGGTTGGCACTGCGGCGCTGAATGGCCGCTATGTCAGCGGCAATCGCCTTGCTCTATGGCTTGAACTGCATGACGGCTTCTCACCTCCTGCGTGTAGAAGCTGCCTGTCGGGACACGCCAACTAAGCGGACCCGGGCTCACCCTCTCGATTGGACTTCGCAGGAACGATCCAACCCAACATCACTGGCACCAAGCTAACGATCGACCCGCCGACATTGAACGTCACGTACTCTGAAAGACGCCAAGTAGGTCCGATTCCGAACTGAAGGGTAATCAACAGCAGCCATGCGCTTGAAAGGTTGGCATTGCGAAGGCGATAGTAGGTGATAATCGTCAGTGTGATCCATGCGGATACTCCCACAACAAAAGTAAGCCATGCGGGAACACCGATTTCGGCCGATGCAATTGCCAGATAGAAGACGGATGAGAGGGGCAACGGAACCCACCCTAAAGCGCGAGCGCTCTGCAAAGATTTTCAGATCCACTGGCACAATCAGAAACCTAAATGATCGTTCGACCGATTTCCACCTTCAAACTCACCATTCGAAAACATGGCCCAAAACGTCCGCTCCCCCCAACATAGATGCCGTTTACGCGGCCGATCAATCGGGTCGATTCCGGTCGTTGGATGCCTCGCGGCACGTTGTGAACGAACGGCGGGCTTTAAGGAGCGGTCGTGGCGCCGGGAGCAGCCGGTTTTGGGGCGATCTCTGCCGCGATATGAGCGCGGCCCACAGCCATGCTCGAGTCACCCCTGTCGAGGTAGCGGCGACAGGAAAATGCGCTCGTAACTCTGGAAAGGTGGTTCGACAAAGCGCTCAATTATTGGAGCGGCCTCGGGATCAAGGCTGACCTGCACGCGATAGTTATTGTAGGCTTCTTCGTCAGGAAAACCATACAGCGCGAGCCACATCCTCCGCTCCACACCGCCCCTTGTCGGGGAAACTGATGGTTATGTCGCTTGGTGCCGCGCGCGGCATGAAGAAGCCGTGGTGAATTCCACCGTGCCGTTCGATCAATTCGACCCAAGCGCGCCCATATTCCTCGAACTCGCTCAGCCTGTGTGGGTCGAGATGATATCGAACCTCGCAGAAGACCGCCGCGCTTTGTTTCATCTTACCGAATCCCCTCGCGGATAGAACCCAAACTGATCGAATGCAAAGCCCTACCAATCGATCGAGGCATCTCAAGACCATTTAGGAATGAACCGCAGCTTCCGATGATCTGGTCTGGGGCTTGAATGTCGCTTTTGGCGGCGATCTGGGTCACAACTCCGGTGTCTAAATCCGAGGTGCAAGTGGCCCACGACTCGGCCGAATCGGACATTGGATTCCGCTCCTGCGAACCGAACCCATTTACTTTTCGCTTGACAGGGGCACTCCCGATGGACCGATTTACGAATCATCGAAAAACCTGTTGCTTTATCAATTTGATAGAATGCTAATTCGATTCCCTTCACCCTCCAAGTTTTTCAATTGCTTGGAGCGCTTGAAGGGCAATCCTTCCAACATCGTTCCAACCACCACCCTTCCAACAAATCCACTGCACCGCCACGCGCCCTCATGTCCATCAAGGCGGCGGCGTAGCGGCGTGTGGTCAAGGGTCAGTTGGTTTGCGCTGGCAGGCTTTCGGCTTCGCTGCCCATCAGGTCTTGGCCCTTTTCGCTCAACATCATGCCGATCAGCGCGGCCAGCGGGCCGCCTGCCGCAGCGCCCTCGCCGCCAGTGCTGATCTGGATGCGGGGGACGATGTCCACGCCCGATTTTTCCAGCGCCTCGGCCAGGCGCTCCACGATCTGGCGGGTGAGCTGGTTGTGCGCGCCGCCCGATGCTTCCACCTGCCGGGCAATGGTTTCGGCGGTGGCCAGGCCGGTCTTGGTGATGCGCTCGGCGTCGGCCGCCGCCAGCGCCACCATCTTGGCCGCCTCGCCCTCGCCGATCAGGCGCACGCGTTCGCCTTCGGCCTTGGCCAGGGTGCGGGTCTGCTCGGCCTGTTGCGTGGCCTGGCGCAGCGCCGCCTTGCCTTCGTTTTCGCGCACGATGATCGACAATTCCGACTGGGTGATCGCGGTCTGCTGGTTGGCACGGGCTTCGGCTTCGCGCAGGGCCTTTTCGCCTTCGGCAGCGATGCGCTGCTTTTCATAGGTGGTCACGCGCTCTTCGGCCACCTGGCGTTCGCGCAGCTGCTGCAGCACTTTCTCGATCTGGTCGTTGCCGGCACTGGCGCGCGGAGTGCCGATCAGCACTTCCTGCATTTCCAGGTTATAGCCCGAGAACTTGGCGCGCATTTCCTCACCCGCCTGCTGCTGGATGTCGCTGCGTTCCTGCAGCAGTTCGATCAGTGTCTTCTTCTGGGCGATGTTCTTGAAATAGGCGGAAACCATCGGGTCGAGCGTCTGTTCGACCAGCTTCTTGATATCGCCGAAACGCTGCACCACCAGCGGTGCCTTGCGATAGTCGATATGCACCACCACCGAGAGCGGCAGCGTCGGTTCGAACGCATCGCGGGTAATCAGCGAGACTTCCGACAGGTTCTCGTCGAACTTGTGCTGGCCGATCGTGTCGCTTTCCCACTTCAGGATGAAGTTGGTGGTTGGCACCATCAGGATCTTGCCGGCATACGTGTTGAACGCATATTTGCCCGGCAGCAGCGGATCGCTCCACACGCCGCGAGATCCGCGCGCAACCAGCTCGCCATGGCGATAATCGTCGCCCGAGGTATCGGCCGTATCGTTGCCGGTATAGCTGATCACCACGCCCACGTGGCCCACTTCGATCACCGTCTTGGCGACCATTTCCACCGTGGCGAACAGGCGGTTGATGTAATAGCTGCCTTCGACCAGCACTTGCAGCTGGCGCCCGCGCCGACCGCCGGCCGCGATGAATTTTTCCGGGTCCTGGAACGAGTTGTGGAACGTGATGGCATCGGTCTGGTCGGTGCCCACTTCGGGCGCGATGATGTGATCGGCGTTGAGCGCCGGGCCATCGTGGACCGTCACGATGCCGATCTGGTCTGCCGAATCCTTGATCACCACCGCTTCGAAGCCGCCGCGCGCCGCGATCAGCGTCTGCATCTGGTCGAACAGGTCGCCATCGTTGGCGTTCAGCATCAACCCGTGGATGCGATCACGCGTGACGATCACGAACTGCGCGGTGTTGATGGCATAGGTGCCCTCGCGCAGGATCGCGCGTTGCGGGCCTTTCTGGCCGCCGCTCGACAGGAACGCCCGCACGTCGAGAAAATCGGCCGTGCGGGCATTGCTCGCCAAGGTCTGCGTGGGCCCAAGTGGCGCACCATCGCGTGCAAAGACATAGCCCACCTGTCCCTGCGGAATGGTGACGAGCGACTGGCTGTGGATGCGATACTGGAACGGAAAGAAGAAGTGATAGCCACCGCGCAGCACATCGGGCTGGAAACCCGCCTCGCCGCGCAGCGCAATCAGCCCATCGGTGATCGAACCGGCCCCACTCCACAGCTTTTCAACCACGGCCACGCGGTTGTTGCCGACATAGCGCACGCAGCGCGAAGCCACGAGCAGCACGAAGACGAACACGATGAGCACGGCCGCCGTGCCGAGAATAAAGGGATCTTGCATGAAGAGAGACATCCTGTGGTGTCTGGACAAGCCGGCGCAACCCGCGCGACCCCGGCTTGCGTGATGCGCGCCCAGGATCGTGGTGTAAGCCGGCTATGAAAAAGGATGGCGCACAGCGCCGTTAGCCATCACGCCAAGCGTGCGTGGTCAGCCCCAGGCGCAGCCCGGGCTTTCAAACTTGTGCGTGGCAGAAGTGGGCCGGACGATGGTCCAGGCCGAAATGACGAAGTGCACACCCATGGGTGCCGTTGCCCCGATTAAAGCCGCCAAGTGCGGCCAGGGGCTATTCTACGACCGACTCAAGTTGAAATCCACAAGAATCGGAATGTCATAAAGTATCCTCACCGCCCTGACCTTGGCGGTACTTGAGATCGATATATCGTGCCACGACAAGCGCCTGATCGCGCGCCGCGCCGCCTTCTTCCGCCAGGGCATCGGCCAATACGCCCAGCGCCCGCGCGGTTTGCTGCTGAATTGCCGGATCGACCGGGCCGGGCGCCGCGCCGCTGGCGGCGAGCAGGCGCAGGATATCGGCCACCACCGGGCTTGCTCCATCGGGCGCAGCCAAGGCAGCGATGCGATCGAGCTGCGCATCGGCATCCGGCCCGAAACGTCCGCGCGCGGCGTGCAAGGCCAGTGGCAGCGCATGCGCATCAGGCAGTGCCGGGGCCGGCCTGCGCCGATCTGCCAGGGCCGCCACGCCACAGGCGAGCATTGCCGTGCCGCCATAGGCCGGCAGGAACCATCCCCCCAGCGCCAGGGCATGGGGCAGCCACGTGGCCCAGCTGTGCGGCGCATGGCCCAACGCCGCATCGGCCACCAGCACCGCGCCATAGGCCGGCGCCAGGAAATGCAGGGCTATTCCCGCCACCAGCCGGGCGCGCCGGACAGGTTTCGGCGCCGCAACCGTCATGGCGCGATCTGCCGCCACTGCCCAGGCGCGAGGCCGTCGAGCGTCCAGTCGCCGATCGCCCAGCGCACCAGGCGCAAGGTAGGATGGCCAACCGCTGCCGTCATCCGCCGCACCTGGCGATTGCGGCCTTCGCGCAAGGTCAGTTCGAGCCAGCAATCAGGCACGCTCTTGCGAAAGCGCACCGGCGGCACGCGCGGCCACAGGTCTGGCGGATCGATGCGCCGCGCCCCAGCCGGCAGCGTCATCCCGTCTTTCAGCCGCACGCCGCGTTGCAGCGCATCGAGTGCAGCCTCGTCCGGCTCTCCTTCCACTTGCACCAGATAGGTCTTGCCCGCCTTGAAACGGGGATCGGCAATGCGCGCCTGCAGCCGGCCATCGTCGGTCAGCAGCAGCAGCCCCTCGCTATCGAGATCGAGGCGTCCCGCCGGATAGACGCCAGGCATCTGGATGTGATCGGCCAGCGTCGGGCGCGGCGGGCCATTGGGTTCGGCCGAAAACTGGCACAAGACGCCATAGGGCTTGTTGAACGCGATCAGCGCCATGGCCGGTCAACCGTCCTCGTCTTTGGCGTCGAATGCGAGAGTCCCCTGGTCGATCAGCGCAGTGACCAGGGCCGCCGTGCCGGGGGAACGCGCCAGGCCGGGATCGAGCAAGACGAGCGCGCCGCCGCACAGGGCCTGGGCCAAAGCGAGATCGGCGCAGGCATGGCACTGGCCATCGGCAAAGAGCAGCGCTCCCCCGCCCTCGCGGATGAATGCCATGCGATGCGCCGGATTGCGCCGCAAGGCCGCGCCTTGCGCCAGCATCGCCGCCACCTCGGCCGGATCGACAGCATCTTCGGGCCGCCAGTCGGTTTCGGGATACTTGGCCTGGGTATTCATCTGCCCGAACCAGCGGGCAAAGGCAGCACGGTCTGCCAGGGCCTGCAGGGTCATCGCGTGCAGGCGGTCGAGCGCGGCGGGCGCGATTTCACCGGGATGGTCTGGCAAGGCCAGGTCGGGATCGGCATAGCGATCGGCGGTGCTGTCCACCGCGTCTTCCAGGGCTTCGGCCACAAAGGCGCCCCAGCCTTCGACCAGTTCGGCGCGGGAGGGCGCGCGAAAGCCGATCGAATAGGTCATGCAATCATCGCGCAGCGCCACGCCATCGTGGGCAAACCCCGGCGGCACATACAAGATGTCCCCCGGCTCCAGCACCCACTCACCGGTAGCCTCGAAATCCGCGATCAGCGCCAGATCGGCATGGGCCTGGCGCGGGGTGGCGGCATCGCAGCGCGGCCCCACCCGCCAGCGGCGGCGGCCCAGCCCCTGGATCAGGAACACATCGTACTGGTCGTAATGCGGGCCCACCCCACCGCCATCGGTGGCATAGCTGACCATGACATCGTCGATCCGCCAATCGGGCACGAAGCGGAACGGTGCGATCAGATCGGCCACTTGCGGCACATGCTGGTCCACCGCCTGCACCAGCAATGTCCAGGGTTCGGCGCCCAGCGTGGCAAACCGGCCCGCTGCCAGCGGCCCGTGTTCCAGCGCGGGACCATCGGCGGCCTGGACGATCAGACGCGATTCCACCCCGGTTTCGCAGGCAAGGCCGGCCAATTCATCGGGATCGAGCGGGTTGTCCCACTGCCCCCACGGATTGCGGATCAGCAGCGGCTGCTTCTGCCAGGCCGTGGCCAGGAACCGGGCGATATCGAACTGGGCAAGGTGCATGGCGCCGCTCATGCGCCTGCCACCCCGGCTTTGTCAAAGCGCGGCGGAAATCATGGCCCCGCCACCATCAGCGTTGCCAGCGTCAGCGTTTCCACGCCGGTCTTGATACTGCTGGCCGCATCGGGCGCGAAGAACGGCGAATGGTTGACCGGCACGGGCTGGCCTTGCGCCTTGTATTGCGCGGCCATGGCCGGGCTGGTGCCGCCGATGCTGAAATAGACCGCGCGCACTTTGCCGCCCTGGGCAAATTCGGAAAAGTCTTCGCTCGCCGTCCAGCCCGGTTCGCTCGCCGGGATCAGTTCCACGCGGTCCTTGCCCAGCGCCGTGGCCAGCATGGCCGCCGATTGCGCCGCCAGCGCCGGTTCGTTCACCACCGATCCGGTGCCATGCAGGTGCACGACATCGGGCGCCGGCGCGCCAGACATCATCGCCACCGCGTCTGCCGTGGTCTTCACGCCCTTGAGCAGCCCTTCGCGCACGGCGGGATCATAGGATCGCAGCGTCAGACCCAGTTGCGCCGTATCGGGAATGATATTGGCCGCCGTGCCCGCATGAAACGAGCCGACCGTCACCACGCCGAACTTCATCGGGTCTTTCTGGCGGCTGATCACGGTCTGCACATCTTCGACAAAGCGTGCGCCCATCACCACGGGATCGATGCTCTTGTCGGGCATAGAGCCATGCGCGCCCACCCCGTGAAAGGTGATGCGCACGGCATCGCTTGCCGATGTGGTGAAGCCCTGCTTGATCGAGATCGTGCCGGCAGATGCCGAGCCGACATGCGCGCCGAAGGCAAAATCGGGCCGGGGGAACCGGGTATAGAGGCCATCGTCGAGCATGGCCTTGGCGCCCGAAACCACTTCCTCGGCCGGCTGGCCTACCAGGATCACCGTGCCGTGCCAGCGCGCCTTCATCGCCAGCAACGCGCGCGCCGTGCCGATCCACCAGGCCATGTGGATGTCGTGTCCGCAGGCATGATCGACAAACGTGGTCTTGCCCTCGGCATCGGCCTGCTGCACGCGGCTGGCAAAGGGCAGGCCGGTCTTCTCTTCCATCGGCAGGGCATCAAGTTCGGTGCGCAGCAACACCACTGGCCCTGCGCCATTGCGGATCACCCCCACCAGCCCGGTCTTGCCCACGCCCTGCGTCACGTCCACGCCCATGGCCTTGAGCCGGGCAGCCAGCACATCGGCAGTGCGGGTTTCGCGAAACGCGGTTTCGGGATGGCTGTGGATATCGCGATAGAGCGCGTCCAGGTCCGGCCAGTCGCGCGCGACCTGCGCATCGACCAGCGCGCGCAAGGCGGCCGGATCTCCCTGGGCCTGGGCGGCATGACCAAGCAGGGGGCTGGCCGTGGCCGCCAGTGCAAGGGCCAGGACACGAAGGGGGCGGATGAACATGCTTCGTACCCTGCACGCCTGTCTGCACCGCAGCAAGTCCCCGCGCGTCTTGAATTTGTCCCGCTGCCGTTCCATGCAGGGCGCGCAGGAGAAAACATGGCCAAACGCGCAAAAAAGGAACCAGCCGCGCCAGCCGAGGCTGCGGTTATAAAGCAATTGACCACCGTTTCGGGCGCGCCCAGCAACGATCCACGCGCGCTGGAAAAGGCATTGGGCCTTCGCATCCGCCAGTTGCGCCGCCAGCAGGACCTGTCGGTGGCCGACCTGGCAACCGCCGCCGGTCTTTCCACCGGCATGCTGTCCAAGATCGAGAACGGCCAGATTTCGGCCTCGCTCACGTCGATCCATTCGCTGGCCCAGGCGCTCAGCGCGCCAATCTCGTCGCTGTTCACCCTGGCCGAAGAGCGCCAGGACTGCTCGTTCGTGGCGGCCGGGCAAGGCGTGAAGATCGACCGGCGTGGCACGAAATCGGGGCACGTCTATCAGTTGCTGGGCCACCTGATGCGCGGGGACCTGGTGATCGAACCCTATCTCATCACCCTGTCCGACGGGGCCAGTCCCTACACCAGCTTTTCCCACGCCGGGACAGAGTTCATCCACATGCTGGAAGGCACGCTGTCCTATCGCCATGGCGACCGGCGGTACGACCTGTCGCCGGGCGACACCCTGCTGTTCGACAGCCAGGCCCAGCACGGCCCGGAATCATTTGGCGAAGGCACGATCCGCTACTTGTCGATCATCGCCTATCCGCGCGGCCAGACAAGCGGCTGACCGCGCGGCTGCCGCCGCACCGTCAGCCCAGTTCGCTGCGCAGCACGGCGATGTGTTCGGGGCCAATGCCGCAGCATCCGCCCAGGATCGTGGCCCCTTCGCTCGCCCATGCGCTGGCAAAGGCGGCATAGCCCTGCGGCGTGAGGTCGGCGCGAATGGGGCTGAGGCCGCTGTTCGCCTCGGCATCGGCACCTTGCGGGGGAAACGCGTTGGCATAGACGCCGATCGCCACATCGCTGCCGGCCAGCGCCGCCCGTGCCTGGGCCACCGCAGCGGCCATCACCTCGGGCTGGCTGCAATTGAACAGCAGCGCCTTGGCACCCAGGCGCAAGGCGGCAGCCGCCGCATCGCCCACGCTTTCACCAGAGCGCAATTGCGGCGCCGCGCCGGGCTGTTCATCGGCCAGCGTGAAGGATAGCCACAGCGGCTTGGCGCTTGGCGCAACCAGATCGGCCACCAGTTCCGCCTCGGCGATGGCAGAGAGCGTCTCGGCCTGCCAGTGATCCACATGCGGCGCCAGGGCTTCCACCAGCACGGCCAGGACCGCGCGGCTGCGTTGCAGGTCGATCAGGTCGGGCCGATAGGAACCGGATACCGGCGGCAGCGATCCCGCCACCGCCACCTTGCGCGGCGCGGCATCGGCCACCTGGCGTGCCAGTTTGCCGGCCAGGCCCGCCCACCGCGCGCCATGCGCGTCGAACCGGTCCTGCCCGATGTGAAACGGCACCACGGCATAGCTGTTGGTGGTGATCACATCGGCGCCGGCATCGACATAGCGTTGATGCACTTGCGCCACGAAATCCGGCGCCTCGATCAGCGCCAGCGCCGACCATTCGGGCTGGCGAAACGGGGCGCCGATCCGGGCAAGCTCGCGGCCCGTGCCGCCATCGAGGATCTTCACGCTGCCAGGCTCTGCACTCACAGCTTCACCGTGAGGCGCGCATACCACGAGCCGCCGTTGATACCATAGGGCGCGACGTGCGAATAGCGATCGTAATTGAGCGCCTGCCCGGTCGCCGTGGGAATCGCACGCGGATGCACGTCGAACAGGTTGTTCGCCCCCACGCCCAGCCGCACTTGCGGGTTGAAGCGATAGCCGATGTCGATATCGGTGATCACGCGCGCGCCCGTGTCGATCAGGTAATAGGGTTCGGCATAGCCCTGCGCCTGGCGCGCGTTGCTGTAGAACGTGTTGCGCAAGGTGGCATCCCACCCTCCGCTGCTCCAGGCCGCCGCCAGCGAGGCTTTCCACGAGGGCGTGGCCGTGGTCAGGTTGGTGCGCTGCACCGCATCGACCAGCGCCAGCCCGGCATCGGCCAGCACGGCTGGTGCGGCGCGCACGCGGCGGATCGTGGTATCGACATAGGCCAGCCCCGCGTCCCAGCGGATCGTGCCCAGTGCCGTGGTCGGCATGGCCCAGCTGGCCGTCACGTCCACCCCTTGCGTGCGGGTATCGACGCCATTGGTGAAAAACACCGCGCTGACATTGCCGGCATCGAGCCCGGCGGGAATCGTCGTGCCATTGGCGGCAATCGCGGCCTGCGCCAGATCGCCATACAGATAGGCGCTTTCGATGATCCGGTTCTTCACATCGATGCGATAGGCATCGACCGTGACAGAAAGCCCGCGCACCGGCTCTGCCACAAAGCCCAGGCTGACGCTGGTCGAGGTTTCCGGCTTGAGCGCGGGCGCGCCGAGCAAGTTGGCGCCCGGCGATCCGAGCGGCAACTGGATCGAGGCATAGCCGGTCGTGACGGTCGTGGCCGAATAGTTCTGCTGCGCCAGCGTGGGCGCATGGAAGCCGGTGCTGACGCTGCCGCGCAGGGCAAAACCTTCGCTCACGTCATAGCGGCTGGCCAGCTTGCCGTTCAAGCGGCTGCCCACGCGGTTGTAATGCTCCCAGCGCAAGGCACCCGAAAGCTCCCAAGCCTTGACCGGGCGCAGCGTGAGGTCGGCATAGCCGGCAATGCTGTTGCGGTGAACATCGGCCGCATCGCTGGGACGGAAACCGGGGAAGGCCTGCGGGCCGCCGGAATAGTAGGACGTGGGCTCCCCGGCGCGGATTTCATAGGTTTCATAGCGGTTTTCCGCGCCGAACGCGAAAGTTGCCGGGCCGGCCAGCCCGAGGTCGAACTGGTTCTTCACATCCAGGTTGCTGGTCCATTCCGATGCGGCAAAGCCGCCGACGTTGAAATCGGTCTGGGCATTGCCTGTATCGGCCAGCAGATCGGGATTGATAGTGGAGATATTGCGCAGCTTGACCGTATCGCGGCCATAAGTGCTGGAAAGATCGACTGCCCAATCCCCATGGCTCTTGATCCCGCCGGTCACGCTGAAATCGTGCTCGTTCAGGGTTTCCTGCGGGGTGAAGCCTTGCGGATAAAGCGCATCGACCGCATCGGAAAACCAGCCGGGCTGGCGCGGGTTCTCGTTGGCCCGCGCCTTGCGCCAGGCATAAGTACCGAAGCTGTAGAAATCGAGGCTCTCACCCAGCGGACGGGTATAGTCATAGCCGCCGCTCACCACCACCGAGCGCGGCATGCCCTGCACCTTGGCCGGCTGCGCCCCGCCGCTCGGTGCGCTGCGGTTGGTGAAATCCTGATAGCGATAGCCGGCCGAAAGATGCAGCACCCCGCCATCCTTGAGGGCAACGCCCTTGTCTGCATTGGCCTGGATCGCGGTGCCATCACCCGCGTAATACTTGCCGCCCTGCACCGAGACGCCGCCCGAATCAGCATCGTCCTTGAGGATCACGTTGATCACCCCGGCGATGGCGTCAGAGCCATATTGCGCCGCCGCGCCATCGCGCAGCACTTCCACCCGGCCCACGGCGGCGAGCGGGATCATGTCGAGATCGACCACGTTCGAACCCTGCGATGGGTCACTGTCGGCATAGATGCTGGATGACAGGTGCCGCCGCTTGCCATTGACCAGGATCAGCGTCTGGCTGGGCGACAGGCCGCGCAAGGCAAAGGTGCGCGCCAGGGCGCCCACGTCATAACCCACGGCCGGGGCATTGAACGAGGGCAGCACGTTGCGCAGCGAATCGACCAGGTTCGATTGGCCCGTGGCGGTGAGTGTATCGGCCTTGACCACATCGATCGGGGTGGCGCTCTGCCGCGCGAGGCGGCCGCTTTCGCGCGTTCCGGTCACGATGATCGCATCGCCACCGATACCGGGGTCCGCAGCGGTGGCGGCATCGGCCTGCGGCGCAGGCGTATCGGCAGCCAGGGCCGCATGGCCAACAACAAGGCCCAAGGGCGCCAGCGCCAAAGCCAGCACGCGATGAGAAACGAACGAAACAGCCACAAGAACCCCGGATCGATGGAAGGCGGAAAAATCCACCTAATGAGTTGAGTATTATTCGGTCAAATGAGCAGTTCCAAACTGGCCAATCCTTGCGCCCAGTGTGGCAATCGCGCACTACGGATGCTTTCCCCCGCCCAGCACCCAAGCCCCCCGCCTTTGGAAAGTGCCTGCTTGACCGATCATTCCCCTTCCGGCCCGCGCGCCCACTTGGGCGTGGGCCACGCCATGCTGGTGGCGCTTGGCATGGTAATGTCTACCGACAGCCTCAAGACCGCGCCCACCGTGGCGGCCAATGCGCCGGGCGGCCACGTCCTGCTGCTGTGGGTCGCCGGCGCGCTCGTCACCATGGTCGGGGCACTGTGCTATGTCGAACTCGCCACCGCGTTTCCCGATTCCGGCGGTGAATACAGCTTCCTGCGCCGCGCCTGGGGCGGGCGGGTCGCCGCACTCTATGCCTGGTCGCGCTTTGCCATCATGCACACCGGGTGGATCGCCCTGATGGCGCATTTGCTGGCAGACTATGCCAGCGCGCTCTGGCCGCTGGGCCATGGCGGGCGCACGCTGCTGGCGCTGGCGATCGTGGCGGCGCTTACCGCGCTCAATCTCGTGCACGTGCGGCTGGGTTTCCTCACCCAGGCGCTGTTAGTGGCATTGGTGGCGGCCGGCTTTGCCTGCGTGACGGCCGCGGGCCTGCTGGTGCCAGAGCCCGCGCCCGTGCCGCTGGCCCATGCCGGAGGCAGCACGGGGGTGGCGCTGATCTATGTCTTCCTCGCCTATGGCGGATGGGCCGACATGGCCACGCTTTCAGGGGAAGTGCGCGGCGGCAAGCGGGCGATGCTGACCGTGGTGATCGGCGCGCTCACGCTGCTGATGGCGATCTACTGCATGATGAACTGGGCACTGCTGCGCGGCCTGGGCCTTGCCGGCCTGGCGACAAGCACCGCACCCGGCGCCGATCTGGCGCGCACCGCATTCGGCCCGGCGGGCGCCTGGCTGACCGTGGGGATCGTGGCGATCTCGGCGATCAGCAGCATCAATTCCACGTTGATCGTGTGCTCGCGCGTCACCGCATCGGCCGCGCGAGACCTGCCCGCGCTGTCTGCCCTGGGCAATTGGCACGACCTGCGCGGCACGCCCGCGCGCGCCACGCTGGCCGTTGGCGGCTTTTCCCTGTTGCTCACGGCCGTATCCGGCCTGTCGCAAAGCGGCTTTGGCGCGATGGTCGATTACATGACGCCGGTGTACTGGCTGTTCGTGATCCTGGGCATGGCCGCTCTCATTCGCCTGCGCCGTGCCCTGCCGGGCCATGAATGGCCGGTGCGCACGCCGCTGTTCCCGCTTTTCCCGGTGGCCTTCATGGCCCTTTCGGCGGCGATGCTGTGGTCCTCGCTGACAGAGTTGGGGCCCGGCGCGCTTGCCGGCGCCGGCGTCTTGGCACTCGGCCTGGCGCTTGATCGCATGGCGCGGGTGCCTCGCCGCGTCGTCCAATAAAACCGAACAGTTTGACGCATTTTATCCGCATTTCCTTGAACGCCACGACAGCGTAGATCGGTGCCACGGCCCGCGACGGGCGCCAACAAAGGACCACCGCCATGACCATCCGCACCCCCGACGTGCCCGGCATAGAATTTGCCCTGCTGCCCCCGGTTCGCGATCTGGGCGAGGGCTTCAAAGTGCGCCGCGCGTTGCCCTCGGCGCACCGCCGGATGGTTGGCCCCTTCATCTTTTTCGACCAGATGGGCCCGGCCGCCTTTGCCAGCGGCGAAGGGCTGGATGTGCGCCCGCACCCGCATATCGGCCTCGCCACCGTGACCTATCTGGTGGAGGGCGAAATCCTGCACCGCGATTCGCTCGGTTCGGTCCAGGCGATCCGTCCCGGCGAGGTCAATTGGATGACCGCCGGGCGCGGGATCACCCACTCCGAACGCACCGGTCCCGAGGTTAGGGCCAGTGGCGGCCCGCTGTTCGGCCTCCAGGCCTGGGTGGCGCTGCCTGTCGATGTGGAAGAGACCGATCCCGCCTTTGCCCACCACAAAGCCGATGAAATCCCGACCGGCCAAATCGATGGCACCCGCCTGACGCTGATTGCCGGACAGGTCGACGGGTTGAAATCGCCGGTCAAGACCTTGTCGGATCTGGTCTATGCCGAACTCGTGATCGCGCCTGGCGGGCGCTATCGCGTGGCGGCCGAGCATGTGGAGCGCGCGCTCTATGTCGTCACCGGCGAAATCGCCGTCGGCGGGCAAACGGGCGCTTTTGCCACCAGCGAACTGATCGTGCTCAAGCCCGGCGCCGAAGTGGTGATCGAAAGCGCTGGCGGCGCGCGCGTGATGCTGATGGGGGGCGAGCCCTTCCCCGAAAAGCGCCACATCTTCTGGAACTTCGTGTCTTCCCGCCCCGATCGGCTGGAGCAGGCCAAGGCAGACTGGAAGGAAGACCGCTTTGCCCGTGTGCCCGAAGAGCACGAGTTCATTCCCCTGCCCGAGTGACCCATCCTGTGGCCTCAAAGCCACAGCGGAAACACAGCAACACTTCGTTGCAAACCAGACAAGTTGAAGACAGCATTGGTACGTACCCCGGTCACGTCGGCGCAACCTGCTGCCGGACGTGGCCGGGGTTTCTCTTGCCACCATCCGAGACAAGCAGGCGCCGGCACGCAGGCGGAACCGTTTCTGATGACCGTGAGGGAAGGACAGTTCCGATGATTCAACGCTCTGCACGCCGCCAGGCTGGCCGCGTCGCCCTGGCCGCCTTGCTGGCTGGCGCTTCGATGGCCCTGACCAGCGCCGCCCAGGCACAAGACGCCGCGCCGCCTTCGGCCATCACCGTTTCCGGCAGCGCTGCCGTGGTGACCGACTATCGCCTGCGCGGCGTGTCGCAATCCAACAACGGCTTTGCGCTCCAGGCCGGTGTCACCATCGCCCATGAAAGCGGCTTCTACGTCGGCACCTGGGGTTCGAACCTGGCCGGCTGGGGCACCTTCGGCGGCCCCAACCTCGAACTCGATGCCATCGGCGGCTTCAAGAAAACCTTTGGCGCGGCCACGCTCGACGTGGGGCTGACCTGGTACATGTATCCGGGCGGCGCGGCCAAGACCGACTTTGCCGAACCCTTCGTGAAGCTTTCGGGCACCGTCGGCCCGGTCTCCGCGCTCGCCGGCGTGGCCTATGCGCCCAAGCAGCAGGCACTGGGCCAGTGGTACGATTCAGGCGCCAGCTACGTGGAAGGCACGCCCGACCATCCCGGTGCCAAGAACGACAACCTCTATGTCTGGGGTGACGTGAGCGGCGCGATCCCGACCACGCCGGTCACGCTCAAGGGCCACCTCGGCTATTCCAAGGGCAACCCCGGCCTTGGCCCCAACGGCACCAGCGTGGCGCCGACCGGGTCCTATTTCGACTGGCTGGTGGGCGCGGACGTGGCGCTGGGCAAGGTCGTGCTGGGCGTGGCCTATATCGACACCGACATCAGCAACAGGAAGGCAGCCTACCTGCGCCCGAACTTCACCAAGTATCAGGTCCAGGACGGCGCCTCGATCTCGTCCTCGCGCGTGGTCGTTTCCGCCACGGTCAACTTCTGACGCAGCTTTAAACCAGGTACGCACGACTGTCCCTCGCCGGCCCAGTGCCGGCGGGGGATTTTTTTGTGCTGGCGGGCTTTTTTGTGCTGGCGGACAAGGCCAAGTGGCGCAAATGAAAGCGGCGCAAATGAAACTGCCCCCACTGGTCTTTCGCCAGTGGGGGCAGCGGCGCGTGGCGCCATCCTTGAGCCGGGATGGGGGCTGGCTCAAGGCAAGGGGGAACCGATCAGCCCGCGTGGGGGACAGCGCGCAGGATCGGTTCGGGGCCGGAAACGGTCACGGCATGGCCCTGCTGGCGGCGGCGCGACAGCCATTCGCCCAGGGTTTCGGCCGTGGTGTGGTCGATCGCCTTGACCTGGCCGAGGTCGAGGTGGACGCGGCGGTTGGCCGGCAGGTCTTCCAGCACGGCATTGAGCTTGGTCAGCCGCAGGAACGTGGCCGCGCCATTCAATTCCACCCGCGTGGCATCGTCATGATCGCGGGCGTGAACACCCAGGTTGAGGTGCCTTACGTGCGGCAGCAGTTCCACCAGCGAGAGCGCCATGCCCACCAGCACGCCGGTGAGAAGGTCGGTCGAGACGACAAGCGCAAACGTGACGGCCCAGATCGCTGCCGGCAGCGGGCCATAGTTGGCAAACAGGTGCTTCACATGCTTGAGGCTGACGAGCTTCCAGCCGGTGATCACCAGCACGCCGCCCAAAGCCGCCATCGGCACTTCGCGCAGCAGCCAGGGCAGCAGGGCGACAAAGCCCAGGATCCACACGCCGTGCAGCACCGCCGACCAGCGGCTTTGCGCGCCGGCCTGGACGTTGGCCGAAGAGCGCACGATCACGCCCGTCATCGGCAGCGCCCCAACCACGCCGCACAAGAGGTTGCCCACGCCCTGCGCGCGCAATTCCTTGTTGTAGTCGGTGCGCACGCCGTTGTGCATGCGGTCAACCGCCGCAGCCGAAAGCAGGGTTTCGGCGCTGGCGATGAACGCGATGGCCACGGCGGAGACCAGCAACGCCGGCTTGGCCAGCAGCGGATCGAGGAACGCGCCACCAGGCACGGCAAAGGCTGCGCTCAGCGAATCGGGCACGGCAATGCGCGCCACCGGCAGCTTGAGCGTGGCGGCCACGATCGTTGCCGCGACCACGCCGATCAGGGCGCCGGGCACGAGCGCCAATGACTTGGGCTTGAACTTTTCCCAGCCCAGCATGCCGCCAATGGTGATGAGGCCCAGCACCAGCGCCATTTCGCTCGCCTGCCAATCGAACGGCGACAGGCCCAGCACCCGCGCGGGGATCATCGACAGGTTCGACAGGCCGTTGGACATCGGCTTGGCATCGAACAGGATATGGAACTGGCCCACCACGATCAGCGCGCCGATGCCGGCCAGCATGCCATGGACCACGGCCGGAGAGATGGCGCGGAACACGCCGCCCAGGCGCGCCACGCCGGCGACCAGCTGGATCAGGCCCGCCACCAGCAGCACCGGACCCAACGCCGCCAGGCCATTGTCGCGCACGAATTCGAAAACGATGACGGCAAGGCCTGCGGCGGGGCCGGAGACCTGCAGCGGCGAGCCGGCCAGCAGGCCCACCACCAAGCCGCCGATGATGCCCGTCACCAGGCCTTTTTCAGGCGGAACACCCGAAGCGATGGCAATGCCCATGCACAAAGGCATGGCCACCAGGAACACCACGATCGACGCGGTGAAATCGCGAACGAGGCCGCCCCTTTTGGGGGCAGCCTCGGGCGAAGCAGCGGTTGCTGCGTGGCTCATTCGGCCGCCTCCGCAAGGGCCGGTTCGCTGGCAAAGCGCGGCGCCGCGGCCAAGGCCACGGGCATCGGCTGGTCTTCGCGCAGCGGGGCGAACTGGCCGGTATCGCCATCAAGGCCCAGCACCTGGCCCGCGCCGATATCCACGAACCAGCCGTGCAGCGACATTTCGCCACGCGCAATGGCTGCCGCCACCGAAGGATGGGTCCGCAAGTGGTCGATCTGGGCAATGATGTTCTGCAAGGCCACGGCGCGCACGCGCTCCGTGCCGTGAAGGTGGGGCGAACAGCTCGACACAACATGCTCGGCCGCCGCGCCATGGCGCAGCCAGGCGACCACGTTGGGCATGCCCTGCGGCGGTTCGGGCGCGGCCAGAGCCTTCATCGCGCCGCAATCGGAATGGCCGCACACGATGATGTCGCGCACGCCGAGCGCCACCACGGCATATTCGACCGTGGACGACACGCCGCCGTTCATGGTGGAATAGCTCGGCACCATGTTGCCGGCATTGCGGCACACGAACAGGTCGCCCGGCTGGGCCTGCATGATCTGTTCGGGCACGATGCGCGAATCGGCGCAAGAGATCATCAGCGCCTTGGGCGTCTGGCCATGGGCGGAAAGCTGCCCGTAAAGCTCGCTGCTCTGCGGGAAAACGGTCTTCTCGAAGCTGAAGACCCGGCCGATGAGTTCGTTCATGAGATCACCTCATCCTGGATGTCTATGGCGTGCGGCACCTGTGCCGCCGCGCGTGAGCCAGAGAGGTAAAGCGATGCCTTTGCCCGGTTCCGTCGCGCGTGTAAGGAACTATTTCCGCAGTGCAGCGACGGGTTGACCGGCCTTGAGCGGCAGACGAACCGTGGCGATCAAACCGGTTTCACCCGCCTCGCCCCGGCGATTGGCGAGGATCAGGGTGCCATCCTCGGCGCGGATCGCCCGCTTCACGATGGCCAGGCCCAGGCCCATGCCCGGCGTATCGCGCCCGCGCGCGGCGTCCAGGCGAACGAAAGGCTGGGTGACTTCGTCCAACTGGTGGACCGGGATGCCGGGGCCATTGTCGGCCACCACCACTTCGGCCCAGTCTCCGGCGCGACGCACCGTCACTTCGACCTGCCCGGCATAGTGCAACGCATTTTCCACCAGATTGCCCAGCGCGCGGCGCAATGACACGGCCCGCGCCTGGATGACCAGCCGATCCTCCCCTTCGTAGCGCGCGTCGCCGCCCTGGTCATAGGCATTGTCTACCAAGGTCATTGCCATGGCTGCCAGGTCCACCGGCTCGGCCGGAATCTGCCGCCCTTCCCCTTCGACATAGGCCTGGAGCGAGGCGAGCAGGTGCATCATCTCGTCGATATCGTGCACCATGTCTGCCTGGGTTTCGCGTTCGATCCCGGCGTCGTCCAGCCGCAGGCGCAGCCGCGCAAGCGGGGTGCGCAAGTCGTGCCCAATCGCCAGCATCGATTGCGTGCGATCGAGCATCTGGCGATAGATGCGGCTCTGCATCCGGTTGAACGCGCGGATCAGGCGGCGCACTTCGTCCGGGCCGCGCTCCACCAGCGGCTCGGGCGGGCCGGCGCCAACCCGGCTGGTGGCGGAAACCAGCGCTTTCAATGGCCGGATCGTGGCGCGAAACAACACCCAGGCCAGCACCACCAGCAAGGGCGTGGGGACCAGCAATACCGCCAGCCGCCCGGCATTGAGCGTCCAGGCCTCGCTCGCCTGCGTACGGAAGACGATGCCTGATCCGTCCTTGAGCAGCATCGCGCCGTTGACCGATCCGGGCGAGGCCAGCGAGCGGAGCGAAAAGCGCGGATCGCCCGCCGCCAGTTCGGGCGCCGCGTCCAGCACTTGCGCGCGCAGCCGGTCAAGCGGCAGCGCATCGTCGGCATGGGCCAGGCGCGCCCGCCAGGCGAGCGAGAAACGGGGAGAGGACAGCCGCTCGGCCAGTGCGGGACGTTCGGCAATATCGGCCGCTTCCAGCGCCCGGCTGGAAATCACCAGGTTTTCGGCAATGCGCGCGGCATCGTCGCTGCGCAGGGCAAAGTTGCTCGCGCGGTCGAACAGCACGGCGTTCGCGCCGAAATCGATCGCCGCCATCAGCACGAGAATCGCCAGGAGCCGCTCCGGCAAGCCGAAGCGGCGCATGGCGCGGCGCAGCCACCAGCCGCGCCGCAGGATCATGCCGGCACGCGCATCAAGTGCGCGTCACCATGGCCTTGAACATATAGCCCACGCCGCGCACGGTGGCGATCGGCGCCTCGCCGCCCGCCGCCGTCAGCTTGCGCCGCAAGCGCGAGACCAGCACGTCGATGCTGCGGTCGGAACTGTCGCCCAGGCGGGTGCGGGACAGCTCGATCAGCCGCTCGCGGCCCAGCACGCGCTGTGGCTGGGCAACGAACGTGGCAAGGAGATCGAACTCCGCGCCGGTAAGGTCCACCATCACGCCATCGGGGGCGTGAAGCTCGCGCCGCGCCAGCGACAGGGTCCAGCCGTCAAAGCGGATTTCGCTGGCCCGCTCGCCCGGCTCGCCGGTGCCGGGGCCATCGCCGCCCTGCCCGCCCCGGCGCAAGACCGCGCCGACGCGCGCCACGAGTTCGCGCGTGCCGAACGGCTTGGCGAGGTAATCGTCGGCGCCCAGTTCCAGCCCGAGCACGCGATCCTCTTCACTGCCGCGCGCAGAGATGAATATGATCGGCACGTCGCTCAGCTTGCGCAGCTTGCGGAACAGCTCGATGCCGTTGGTGCCCGGCAACATGATGTCGAGCACCACGAGATCGGCTGGCGCGCTGTCGAGCAGCACCCACATTTCCGCGCCGGTCGCCGCCGGGCGCACTTCGTAGCCATGCTCGCGCAGCGCGCGGGCGGTCAGGGTGCGAAGCGGCCCGTCGTCTTCGACAAGCACGATGGAGGGGGCAAGACGTGTGGCCAACATGGCTGTGCTACGCAGGGGCGCTCCTTTGGGTTCCGGCTCGGTCATGCTCCCGTGCCTCAGCGCGCATCCTCGCGCACCGGAGCGTTCCGGGCAAGCGCGGTTTCCCCACCGATCGGGGTGCGGCGGAAGCAGCCACGGTTCTTGCCCGGATCGGGATGGCAGGCGGCGATGGCAACGCGCGTGCCACTGTCGATCACGGGCGCGGCATCACTCTGGCCAGCCGTGGCAGGACGGCACAGCGAGGGACGGCCGGGTGCGCCCTGGCACACCGGCGCCTGGGCGGCGGCGGCCGAAGGCTGGCCCAGCAGCGGGGCGGGAGCAGCGAAAGTGGCAAGCGCCAACATGGAAGCGAGGATCATCGGGACATTCCTTGGAACAATTTTTCGTCGTCCCCAAGGTAAGCCCGGTCGCTTTGCGCTAAGGGTGCGCCTTCGTGAAGAAGTGTTGCTGCGCAAGAAAAGATTGCGCGCTCATGTCCGCCAGCCCGCGCAAGGCGCCGCAAACCCGCGATGGCGCCGGAACGAACGAGCGTGGCAGCGCTGGCACGCGCGCCCCTGTCCGATTACATTTCGTTGCGCGCAGATGTCTCGGCCTGGGGCGGAAGGCTGGCCGCAAGCGCCTTGCCCGGCGACGCGGCGAAACCATGCAGGCCCAGCCACCATTGCAATGCGATCACCGCGCCCTTGGCCGGCTGCAGCAGGCCCAGCACCAGCGTGACGGTCATGGCCAGGCACAGGCCCATCATCGCCGGCCATGGCAGCGCGGTGTGCAGGCCCAGCGCAATAATCACCGGCGCCATCACATGACCCGTTACCAGGATCGCCAGGTAGGGCGGGAAATCGTCGGCACTATGGCCCTGCCAATCCTGCCCACAGGCCGGGCACTGCGGCGCCGGCCGCAGCCAGGCGGCAAAGAGCCGCGCCTGGTCGCAGCGCGGGCAGTGCCCCCGCGCCCCGCGCCACAAGGCTTCTGCCAGGCGCCGAGGCGGGGTGCCGGTCATTTGCTGGCGAACGGGTTCTTGGGGCTGCGCAGCGTCAGCCGGATCGGCACGGCATCGAAGCCCAGTTCGCGGCGGATGCCATTGACCAGATAGCGACGATAGCTTTCGGGCAGCTGGTCGAGCCGCGTGCCGAACATCACGAAGCTGGGCGGGCGCGTCTTGGCCTGGGTGATATAGCGCAGCTTGATGCGGCGGCCGCCGGGCGCAGGCGGCGGATTGGCGGCCAGGGCATCGTCGAACCAGCGGTTGAGCGCGGCGGTCGGCACGCGCTTGCTCCACGCATCGCGCAAGGTGAAGGCGGCCGAAAGCAGCGTGTCCAGCCCCTTGCCGGTCCGCGCCGAAACCGCCACCAGCGGCACCCCGCGCACTTGCGCCAGGCCATCGTCCAATGCCTGGCGCACGCCGTTGAACAGGCCGCTGGAATCCTCGGCCACGTCCCACTTGTTGATCGCGATGATCAGCGCGCGGCCTTCTTCCAGCACCAGCGAGGCGATCTTGAGATCCTGGTGCTCCAGCCCACGCGTGGCATCGAGCAGCAGCACGACCACTTCGGCAAAGTCGATCGCGCGGCGCGCATCGGCAACCGACAGCTTTTCCAGCTTGTCGACCACTTGCGCCTTCTTGCGCATTCCGGCCGTATCGATCAGGCGAATCGGGCGCGCCTCGCCGTCCTTGGGATCGGTCCAGTTCCAGTCGATGGCGATCGAATCGCGGGTGATGCCCGCTTCCGGGCCGGTCAGCAGGCGGTCTTCGCCCAGGAAACGGTTGATCAGGGTGGACTTGCCCGCGTTCGGCCGGCCCACAATGGCCAGCTTGAGCACGGCCTTGGGATCGTATTCGGCCTCCTCGTCGGTGGCCGCCTCGTCTTCCTCGGGCGTCTCGCCGATGTGCGGCAGCAACGCCTCGAACAAATCGCCCAAGCCTTCGCCGTGCTCGGCCGAAACCCCCACGGGGTCACCAAAGCCGAGGGAGAACGCCTCGAACAGCCCATGATCCCCGGCGCGGCCTTCGGCTTTGTTGGCCAAGAGGATCACCGGGATATCGTGCCCGCGCAGATAGCGGCCGATTTCCTCGTCGAGCGGGGTGATGCCGGCGCGGGCATCGATCACGAACAGCGCGACATCGGCGCCTTCCAGGCTCGCTTCGGTCTGCATCCGCATCCGGCCGGGCAGGCTGGCGGGATCGGTGTCTTCCCACCCGGCCGTGTCGACAATGGTGAATTCAAGGCCCAGCAGCGACGCATCGCCAAAGCGACGATCGCGGGTGACGCCGGGCTGGTCGTCGACCAGCGCCAGCTTCTTGCCGACAAGCCGGTTGAACAGAGTGGACTTGCCCACGTTGGGCCGCCCGATGATGATAACCTGGGGACGCATAGCTCCCGTTGGCCCGCCTTGGCGCCAAAGGCAAGCAGGCGTTGCACTTGCGCTCTGGAACGGCGCAAAGTGTAAAACCTCCATTAACCAAACCGCGCAGCCAGCCATTGACCATTTGCAGGCACAACCCCTGGCATGGAGTGGTGGACACGAACACGGGCCATGGGCCTGGCTGCGGGGGCAGCACTGATCGCCGGGCTCATGGCCCCAGGGACCGCATTGGCAGCCCCGCTCGCCCTGATTCCGGGGCCGGAACAATCCGATAGTGCCCCGGCCGACACCGCCGGCGCCCTGCCCTACCTGCAATGCGTGCCCTATGCACGGCAGGTCTCGGGCATCCACCTCTATGGCGACGCGCATACCTGGTGGAATCAGGCCGCCGGTCGCTATGAGCGCGGGTTCACGCCCAAGGCCGGCGCCGTCATGAGCTTTCATCCCTATGGCGCCATGCGCCTTGGGCATGTCGCCATGGTGAGCCGCGTGCTCGACTCGCGCACCGTGCTGCTGCGCCATGCCAACTGGTCACCCATCAACGGCACGCGCGGGCAAAAGGAAGACGATGTCCGCGCCGTGGATGTGTCTGACGCCAATGACTGGAGCCAGGTGCGCGTGTGGTATGGCCCGATCCAGGGCCTGGGCACCACGCACTGGCCAGTGGACGGCTTCATCTACAACCGCCCACCACAGCGCCGCCCGGCACTCGGTGCCCCGCTGCGGCTCGCCAGCGCAACCACGCTTGAAGCCAACCCTGCGCGTCAGATGCTGATGGCAAGGGGCCCGTCGGCCGCAATCGCGCGCGGCCGCATCAACGCCGATTTCCTGGCAGGCGTCACCAGCGAAGCTGCACCGCCCAAGGCTGTCCGTGCAACACCGCCGCGCTCGGCAGCACCGGCACGCGCGCCCTCCGCGCTCGCCTTGGCCGAGGATCCCATCGGCCGCATCATCGCCAGCCGCATGGGCGGCGCAGCCGGCACGGACCGCCTGCGCTGAACGCAGGCGGCGCGTAGACGATCAGGCCTTGGCGACGGGCGCGTCTTCGCCCAGGTCTTCGTACCAGGCTTCCACCGGGCCAGAGAGCTTGAGCGTCAGCGGATTGCCCTTGCGGTCCATGGTCTTGCCAGCCTGCACCCGCACCCAGCCTTCGGAAATGCAATATTCCTCGACATTGTTGCGCACGGTGCCCTTGAAGCGGATGCCCACGCCGCGCCCCAGCTTGTCGGCATCGAAGAACGGGCTGCGCGGATGGATCGCCAGGCGATCGGGCGGAACGTCGGCCCCGGAAGTGGCGGCGTTGGCGGCAGGGCCCAAGTTTTCGGGCGTTTCGATTGCATCGGTCATGGCCACGCGAATTATCTTTACGTGGCCACTTGTCAACGCTGCACAAGGGGGTTAGAGGCCCGCTCCACACCGGAGCAGCCGACAGCGACTGCCCCGGAACGCCGTCAAGGCGGGCGCGTAGCTCAGCGGTAGAGCACACCCTTCACACGGGTGGGGTCACAGGTTCAATCCCTGTCGCGCCCACCATGAAACCCTCTGAAACAAGGGGGATTTTATGGAAACCACATTCCCTCGAAAAATCCTGGATGCAGACGCTGCCGCTTGGGCTGCCGAGCAGCACTTCGCCTTGCGCCTACTCCGTGATGGCGAGGCGATGGGCGTGGAGAAAATGGGCCGCCGATGGTTTTTGTGGCGCGCGATTTATATCCGGTTTTTCTTGAGCATGCGCTCACGCCGAGAGTGGCGCTGACCAGTTCCAGGACAACAGTTCATCGATCCTGTTGATGGCATAGCCGTGGTCGCTCCGGTCGAGCCCATCGGCCCGCCAGGTTCATACCATGCAGCTTGGTATTACAGGCTGGCGGTTCCCAGCAGGGCGTTCATCGCAGCGTTGCGCTGCCTGCCACGGTCGGCATCGGCAAAACAGCCCGTGCAGAACAATTTTGGCGGCGCCGAGTGGCGCCGCCAAGGATTGGGCAAGATTGTGTGCGGGTTTATTTTCCGCCGAACCGGTAGGTCGCACGCACGCCATACATGCGCGGCGGGCCAGCGGTCCAGGTCTGGTAGCCAGGGAAGGCGCCAGTGGAATTCGGGTTCACGTAGTACACGCGGTTGGCCAGGTTCTGGCCAAACAGTTGCACGGTCAGGCCCGATCCGGAAATGTTGGCCAGTTCGACGCTTGCATTCAGCAGGTTGTACCCGGCATTGTGCGCACGATCGATACGGAAGCTGGAGATGCGGTACCAGTTGACGTTGAAGTTCAGGTCCCCGCCGAACACGTCGCGGAACGTATAGTCCGCTGCCAGCGAGACGCTGGTGGACGGAGCATAGTTGAAGCGCGAGTTGCTCGTGTCGATCGCACCGATGCTGATCGGAGCATAGTGGATCTTGCCGTAGAAGTAGCTGCCGGCATAGCTCAGCCGCAGGTTTTCGACCGGCATGATGAAGCCGTCGATCTCGACGCCGCGTGCGATCGCCGAGCCTACGTTGAGGTTGAGCGAGGAGAAGGTCGGATCGTTGAACGGATTGTTGTCGCCATCGATGTTGCTCGGAATGCCGCTCGCGCTCAACTGCAAGCCCTTGTACTTCGACGTATAGGCCGAAATGTTGGTCCGCGCACGGGCACCGGCAATGTTGTAGTCAGCCTTCACGCCGATTTCGAAGTCCGTCACCGTCTGCGGTGCAAACGTCTGGTAGGCCTTCAACGAGGGGGCCAGGACCGGGGTGTTTGCGCCGCCCGCGCGATAACCGGTGCGCGCCACGCCGTAGAAGAACAGATCGCGGGTCGCCTGATAATCGAGGCCGGCCGACCAGGTGAACTTCTCGAACTTGGAGTTCGGCGTGGAGGCGGTTGGCGAGGCAACGCAGGCGTCAAAGCTGCTGTAGGGAGTCGCCGTTCCCAGGCGACCGTCACCGCAGGTGCTCGATTCGTCCCAGGTGTAGCGGCCGGAAAGGTTCAGCTTGAGGCCCGGAAGGACCGGATCCAGCTTCTGGCCGATGCTGAGGAAGATCGCCTTGGTCGAGCTGTTGTCCTGCTGGTCCATCATCACGCCACTGGCGCGCATTTCGTCGAGCGTCAGATTCTTGGCAGTCGTGAAAGCCAGGCCCAGCGCGTTCGGGCCCTTGGGCTTGTTGCGCAGGTAGAATCCGCCCAACAGGATCGACATCGTGTCGTGAAGCGCGTTCGTGCTCACCTGCAGTTCGTCGCTGATCTGGTCATCGGCATGGGCGCACAGATAGCAGTCGGTGAAGTTATACTCCGTGCCGTCCGAATTGGCTGCGGTGACGATGCGCGACTTGCGATATCCGAAGATGTTCTTGACGTTGAAATCGCCGATCTTGAGTTCGGTCGTGTTGGTCACGCCCTGGACACGCGCGCGCGCGGTCGGCACCAAGTCGCTGAAATAGACGTAGGGGCCGACGGCCTTCTGCCTATCGAGGATGCCCTTGATGATGGGCTTGTAGAAGGGGATGAAGTCCGCCGGGAATGGCAGGGTGTCGAGCGTGATGCCGGCCGACAGGTCGGTCGGCGTCTGCACTTCGGCCGTGTGACTCCAGAAGTAGTCGTACACGGTGGTGTTCTTGACGCCTTCGACAGGTTCAACCAGCAGCGAGACGCGGAACGCGTTGCTGTTCAGGCCCTGGGCATCGGGCTGGCCCTGAACGCCAGCGCGGATATAGCCGTCACGCTTGCGATATTGGCCGGCAACGCGCAACGCGACCTTGTCCTGCACGATAGGCACGTTGACCGCGCCTTCCAGCTCGTGCCAGCTGTAGTCGCCCAGCGTTGCCGAGGCATAGCCGCCGAACTCGTGCTTGGGCGCCTGGCTGTAGACCAGAACCGCGCCGCCGGTCGTGTTGCGACCAAAAAGCGTACCCTGCGGGCCTTTGAGAACCTGAACGTTGGCAACGTCATAAGTCGGGATGACCGCGCCCCAGTTGGGCAGCGCCACTTCATTGACGTAGGACTGCACCGACGGAGAGATCGTGCCGATCACGGCGCGACCCTGGCCGCGGATGGTGAAGGTGGTGTTCAGATCCGAACCCGCACCGTTGAACACCACGCCAGGCACCAGGCGCTGGAGGTCCTTGGTATCGTGAATGTTCTGCTTGATCAGGATTTCGGAGCTAAACGCCTGTACCGCAACCGGAACGGACTGGATGCTTTCCGCCTTGCGACGCGCGGTCACGACGATATCTTCAGATACGGGCTGGGAGGGCGATGCCTGCGGCTGTTCCGCTTCGCCTGAATCGGCAAAGGCTGGCGCTGACACCGCGAATGCCAAAGCCGAGGAAGCCAACATCATCGAATACTTAAATGATCGCATCTTTCCAATCCCTGTTAAAAGCCCGTTACTTAAGCGATTTCAGCATGTAACAAGACCCCGGAGGGAATTGCCCACACGTCACGCTTAAGCGTCGCACCGATTTTCTTCAGCATATGGCCCACGCGGCCCACGAAACCGAAGCACTGCGGCGCCTTGCCACTGGAACAACCAGTAGCAACCATCTCTCCGCAGCATTATTTGGCCGCCATATCAGCCTTGCTGCTTATGCAAAGAGCGCTTTGCAAAGGAACCGCATCGAAACACCTACGTGTTCTTTTCGCATGCCAAACGGTCCATTTTGCAGGCAGCAGACCGCAATTTGGAGCGAATCCGCCTGTTCCCCGGCGCGGTATCGAGCTGCGAGGGGGCGCACCCGTTCCCGGTACGGCACCGCCATGCGCGGCCAGTCGGCCGGCCGGTTTCCTCTGGAGCAGGCGCCATCCAGGGCCGAATCATTCGCCAGCCGGCAAGTGCGGCCGCCTCGGGCCGTGGGCTATCTATCCCTGAAGATGCCGGTGAAACGTTCGCCCATTCGGGCATACCCGGCCGGGCTGGGATGCAATCCGTCGGACAGCAGGTCAGCATCGGCGTGCCCGAACAGTTCCCGGCCATCCAGATAATCGATCGCGTGATCGCCGCGCGCACGGTGGAGTTGCACTACCTCGGCAAGGCTCTGCCGCATATCGTTCAGCGTAAGGTCCCCGGTTAGCGGAACGCCGCCGAAGACGGCGGGGATATCGGTGAAGGCGGAATCCTCGCGGCCAGGGCTGAAGATCGGGGAGATGACCGTGATCGGCGTAACGGGGTGGCGTTCTCGCAATGTGGCGATGAAGCCGTGGACCAGCGGAGCGAACGTGCGCTCGCGCAGGGTCTGAAGGTTGTGGACGTTGATGCCCACCTTGAGCGTGAAGCGGTCGGCCGACAATTCGGCCATGGCCCGTGCCACCAGCGGATCGAGGTGGCAGGCGCCGTTGAAGCCGAGACAGGTCAAGCGCCAGTCAAGCTGCCGCGCAACGATGGATGGCCACGTGTCCGTGGGGCCGTCGACCCATGCACAATGGGTGATGCTGCTTCCATAGGTTACCCAGTGCGGGCGATCGTCCGGCGCGGGGCTAATGCGCGCGCCTTCGGTGACTGCCAGGCTTCGTATCCGCACGGCGGTCCCTTGCGGCAACCAGATCTCGATCAGCTTCTCGTCCGATCCGAGAGCATCGAACGAGATAACGGCCGGGCCATGGTCATTGTCCGGCTTGGCGCGCGTGATGCGGCCATCGGGCATGACGAGATCATAAGCGCACGGTGGCAACGGCATCTCGTCCGTCAGCATTGCCATGGGCTCGTGCTCGACCGCCAAGCTGATCCGGTCGGTATCCGATTTGAATCGCAGGCGCACCCCGGCCGGGCTTAGCGCAGTCATCGGCGAGCGCATCGCTTCGTGATGCAGCGAAATGTCCGCAGTCGGGATCCGGATCGGCTGCACGCTCTGTTCTTGCCTGATCAGGCCAAGCGCACCCTCGATGAGCGGCACGATCTCGTCGAGAGAAAGACTATGCATCTTTTTATCCATTCTTGTTCGCCCGGATCCAGACTCTGCGGCTAGGCGGCGTGGGCACTTCAGGCAATGCGCCATCGGCCCTGCAACGGCGTTGCGGGCAATTCATCAAAAACCCGATGGCGTGGAACTAGGTCGTGAACCCATAAATGGCGTCCCTTCGGGATTTGACCCAAAGGCCCCCTCGCAGCGTCGAAAGCACTTGAAATATTGCCGATATTCCTGCGCGCTTTCTCCTCGCGACGGGGCCTTTGGCCTCAAACCTCGGCGGCGCCATTTATGGGTTCACGACCTAGCCAAGGCCCCGTCACGCTTGACCGTCAATTTCAAGTTATGTAAGTGCTCACTTACATCGCAAATATCATTCCAACCAGAATGTCCTGTGAGAGGGGAAAACCATGAACGCGCAATCCACCAAACCGGCCGCCGCCGCGCCCTCCCTGCCGATCGCCGATCACGCCGGCCTGCGTGGCGCCCTGGCCGACGCCAGCTTGCCCACCTTGCTGATGGTCTACACGACATACGTGCAGGACCGCGCCTATCTCGACAGCTTCGCGCCTTATCTCACTGCGCTCTATTCGGCGGACATGCCCTCGTCCGTGCCCGAACCGATGGCGCAAGACCTGCGCGATCGACTGTTCGCGCTGCTGACCTCGCCCACCCCGCCCGCCGAAAAGCCACTCGATCCCGAGTTCTTGCGCCACATGATGAGCGTGAGCGTGAGCGTGGGCGAGACGGTCGAGCCCGGCCTTGTCCCCGTGCTCTATGACCAGATGGGCTTCGAACGCCCCGTGCCGCGCAAGGACATTCCCGGTCGCAAGGCGCCGCCCGCCGATTTCGACGTGCTGGTGATCGGTGGCGGGATGAGTGGCATCGCCGCCGGGATCAAGCTGGCAGAGGCCGGCTACTCCTATACCATCATCGAGAAGAACGCCGAACTGGGCGGCACCTGGTGGGAAAATCGCTATCCCGGCGTGGGCGTCGATACGCCGAGCCACTTTTACAGCTACTCGTTCGAACTCAATCCCGAATGGAGCCACTATCACCCCAAGGGCCAGGAGATTCAGGATTACCTGACCGGGGTTGCGACGCGCAACGGCGTGCGCAGCCATGTGGTGTTCAACACCCGCGTCACTGGCGCCGTCTGGCATGAAGACACTGCCAAATGGCACGTCAGCCTTCAGCACAGCGATGGAACGCACAGCGAAAAGGTGGTCAGCGCCGTGCTGCTGGCCCATGGCGTGCTCAATCGCTGGTCCATGCCCAAGATTCCCGGCCTCGACAGCTTTGCCGGACCCAAGATGCACACCGCCGGCTGGGACACCTCGGTCGATCTCAAGGGCAAGCGAGTCGCCCTGATCGGCACCGGCGCCAGCGCGGCGCAACTGGCGCCGGCCGTTGCTGGCGACGTGAGCCACCTCACCATCTTCCAGCGGTCCAAGCACTGGGTGCTCAACAATCCCGACATCAATGTCGGCGTGAACGACAACATCCGTTTCGCGCTGCGGATGATCCCGCACTACAAGGAATGGTTCCGCTTCCGCGTCTACTGGTTCTCGGGCGATGGCCTCTATGGCAACGTGAAGATGGAAGCAGACTGGCCGAACAAGGATGTCTCGATCTCGGCCCAGAACGATGCCGTGCGCAACTATGCCCTGCACTATATCAATGGCAAGCTGGCCGACCGGCCCGACCTGATCGAGAAGCTGGTTCCCGACTATCCGATCTTCGGCAAGCGCATCGTGCTCGATGCCGATGGCGGCTGGATCGATACGCTCAAGCGCCCCAACGTGACGCTGGAAACGCGCGGCATCGATCATATCGAGGCCGATGCCGTGGTGCTGAAAGACGGCACGCGGGTGGAAGCCGACGTGCTCGCGCTGGCCACCGGGTTCGACATTGCCAAGGTGGTGGGCAACCTCGACATCGTCGGCCGTGGCGGTTGCCGCATCCAGGAGGATTGGGGCGAGGACGATCCGCGCTCGTACCTGGGCGTGATGGCGCCCGGCTATCCCAACTTCTTCTTCGTGCTTGGTCCCAACAGCGCGCCCAACCATGCGGCTGGCGTCAACATGGTGATCGAGGCGCAGATCAACTGGATGATCGAAACGCTCGACCTGATGGTGGCCGAGGACGCGCGAAAAGTGGAACCCACGATCCCGGCCTATGAAGCCTGGAACAACCGCGTGGAACAGCAGATGAAGCAGATGATCTGGTCCCATCCCCGCGCCAAGAGCTATTATCTCAACTCGGCGGGCCGCAACATCATCTCCTGCCCGTTCCGCCTGGCCGACTACTGGAAGATGACGCGCCATCCCGATGCTTCCGAACTGCAGATGGGCTGAAGGATCATCGTCCGGCGGGGGCGCGCACCCGTTGCAATCGAAAAGTTATCGATGTATAACTTTTTCTGCACGGGCGGCCCCCTTCCGGATCGACCCCAGTTTTCGGAGATGACGATGCTTGACCATTCACGACGCCAGTATCTGTCGGACATTCTCAAGCCGGCTGCCCCGCCGCGCGAGATCGACAAGCCATTCACCGAAGAACAGAAGCGACGCATGCTCGATGTCGTGCACGCGGGGGATTGGAAGCTGATCCTTGCGCAGCACTTCCCCACGGCCGAATCGTTGCTGGCCACGTTTTCGGGCGGGTTCCCCGAAGGCTTCACGCCCACGCTGGACATGTTCCTGACGCCGACGTTCCGTGGCTTTTTCGCCAACTATTCGGCCGTGCTCTATCCCGAGCTGCACGACGTCTTCTACAATGAAGCGTTCCTGGCCCATGCGCGCAGCTACTGGAATGCGGACTATGCCAAGCCGCAGATGATGCTGTTCAACATCAACGGGCCGTGCGGCAACCGCGATCCGGGCCACCTCGATTCGCCCAGCTTCCGCGGCGTCCGCTATGAAAACTCGCCAACCTGGCTGTGCTCGATCATGGGCCGCTCGGGCCTGTTCCAGGATTACCTGATCAAGATGGCCCAGGTCATCACCTGGTTCAGCCACGATCCCGCCAGCGGCTTCACCTATTGGCCCAATGGCCCGCTCGCCCAGCCGGCGCGCGTGCAATCGCCGATCTACAACCGCGGCGTTGTGGTGCAGAACGAAATGCTGGTCCATCGCGGCGAAGCCAACGGGCCGGTGGAACGCCGCAGCCCGGCGGGCCTGGCGTTCGAAAGCACCTTCAGCGGCGAAGCCGGCAATCCCGATGGCTGGCAGGTCAAGACCGGCGATCAGGTGATCGACCGCTATCACACCGACGACCTGCGGTTCCTCGTCCACTGGTCGGCCGAAGTGTTCAGCGATTTTGCCGAACTGAAAAAGAACATGGAAGGCACCGACGACCTGACGCACGAACAGGCCATCGACATGCTGATCGCCGATGTTCGTTCGCGCGGCATTTCGATCGAGACGCCCAGCGATCCGCTGAACGACCCCAATTTCATCCGCGCGCTCAACGGTGCGTATGATTTCGGCGGCCCGGCCATCTACCCCGAAGAAGCCCCGGTCGATTCACTGATGCCGGCCTGAACCCTTGCGCCCCTGGCTCGATTCCGGGCCAGGGGCGCCTGGCAAGCGTGCGCCAGACGATCGCCTTACCAGTTTGCTCGGCCAGCCATCACCACGTCGATCAACCGCTGCGCGAATTGTGATAGATCGTCGGCACCCGCGCTGCCGAACTCTTCCTGCAACTGCAACCCGGTGATGGCCGCCACGATCATGCGCGCGACATTGCGCGGATCTCGGGCCGGCTGCCCGTCGCGCGCGGCGGCCGCCACGATATCGGCCGCGATCAGATCGACGATATATGTGTACCCGGCATCGTGCATGGCACGGGCAATATCCGGAAAGCGGCCCCGCACCGACAGGATCAGCCGTTGCAGCGTGATGACATCGGGCCGCTGTACCGAGGCTGCCAGGGTTCGCGCATGGTGGCGCAGGCGCTGCTCGATATCGTCGGTCAGCTCGTGATCCTGCCGGGCGGCCTCCTCCGACCATTCACGCAGCGAGGCACGTATCACCGCCGTGAACAGGGCTTCCTTGGCGGGATAGCGCGCATAGAGCGTGCCCTTGGACACTTTCGCCACGGCCGCCACCTGTTCCATCGCCACGGCGTCGAACCCATCGGCCAGGAACAGCTGGCGCGCGGTTTCGATAATGGTCCGGTCGATCGCGCCGACGCGCGACGCGCTGGGGCGTCCGCGACGCGATTTTGCCGCCGGGCTGGGCGTTTTCGAGGTGGTCATGCCGAGCGCTCTTCCACAACAACGCCGTTCAGGCAACGACCGACAGCGCCGGGCGCCCAGGATCGCCGTTCCCGCCACATGCCACGCATAACGGGCCAAG
>Ga0207681_10000160_pt1 | contig 55315 bp, 60 predicted proteins | sample KBSS53metaG_FD_184324 | JGI IMG/M metagenome (GOLD analysis project Ga0207681, IMG submission 184324) | Switchgrass rhizosphere microbial communities from Kellogg Biological Station, Michigan, USA - KBS S5-3 metaG (SPAdes) (version 2) | ecosystem: Host-associated > Plants > Roots > Rhizosphere... | reverse complement strand
GACCATCCGCGGCCACACCGACGCCGTGCCCTATCGCCCGGGCGAACTGGCCAACAACTGGTCGCTCTCCGCCGGGCGCGCCGAGGCCACCCGCCAGGCGCTGATGAGGAACGGCATCCGCGAAGACCGCTTCCGCCGCATCGAAGGCGTGGCCGACCGCGAGTTGCTTATCCCCGCCAGCCCCCACGACCCCCGCAACCGGCGTATCTCGATCGTGGTGGCCCCGAGCTAACCCGCCAGGTCAATCCAGATCGTCCGCCGGCTGCGGGCCGAAGGCGGTCCACACCACCAGCACCGCCACGGTCGCCCCGGCCACGACTGCCAGCGCGTAGCCGTAATCCCCGCCCCGGCTCGCCGCGAGATCGGCCTGGAACACCACGTTGCGCGAGGACAGCAGGTTGCCCAGCTGGTAGACCACGCCGGGGAAGGTCGCCCGGACCGCGAAGGGCGACAGCTCGTTGAGCCAGGCCGGGACCATCGACCAGGCCCCTTGCACCGCGAACTGCATGAGCATGGCCCCCACGGCGAGCTGAGCCAGGCCATTGCCGTAAGCCCATAGCGGGATCACCGGCAAGGCCAGCAGGGCCGCGGCAATGATCGTGCGCTGCCGGCCCAGCCGGTGCGAGAGCGCGCCGAACACCAATGCCCCGCAGATCGCGCCCACGTTCATGAGCAGGGTGATCGTGCCCGTCAGTTTCGTCGGGAAGCCCTGCTGTTCCTGCAGGAAGGTCGGGTACATGTCCTGGGTGCCGTGGCTCAGGGTGGTGAAGGCCGTCATCAGCACCACCAGATAGAGCCCGCGCTTCCAGTGGGCGGCCAGGGTCCTGAGCGCGGGCGGCGGCGTTTCGTGGCGGCGGGCGAGGAACACCGGGCTCTCTTCCACGCCCGCGCGGATGAAAGCCACCAGCAAGGCCGGGGCGAGGCCCAGCACGAACATCCAGCGCCAGCCGAGCGCATCGAACAAGAGGAAGTAGGCCAGGCTCGCCAGCAGGTATCCCGCAGGGTAGCCGGCCTGGAGCAAGCCGGAGACCCGCCCTCGCGCGGCGGCAGGAACGGTTTCCATGACAAGGCTCGCCCCCAGGCCCCACTCGCCGCCCATGGCGAAGCCGAACAGGGCACGAACCAGCAGCAACTGGGTCAGGCTCCCCGCTGCGCCGGACAGGGCCGAAAGCACCGAGAAGGCCAGGATCACCCCCATCAGCACCGGTCGCCGGCCCACCCGATCGGCCAGCCGCCCGAACACCAGCGCGCCCAGCGGCCGGGCGGCAAGCGTGAGGAACAGGGCTTCGGACACATCCTTCACCCCCACGCCGAACTCCGCGGCAATGGCCTTCAGCATGAACACCATCAGGAAGAAGTCGAAGGCATCGAGCGTCCAGCCGAGGAACCCGGCCCAGACTGCCCGGCGCTGCGCGGGGGTTAGGCGCTGGCCCCCGGGCGTTGCACTATCCGGGATTGTCGCCATGCCGCCTGCCCCTGCTTTGCCACTGGCGGAGCCTGCAGGCCCGCCCCCCGACGGAACCCGCAGACGCCAAAAGGCCCGGCGGAATGGAGTCCGCCGGGCCAGTTGGTGCCCCGGGAGAGGCATTGAGTCAAACTTGGTGCGTCAAGCTTAGCGCAGCAGCGACAGCACGTTCTGCTGGCTCTGGTTGGCCTGGGCGATCATGGCGGTGGAAGCCTGCGAAAGGATCTGGGCCTTGGCCATGGCTGTCGTTTCGCTCGAATAGTCAGCGTCCTCGATCCGCGAACGGGCGTCCGAGAGGTTCGCCACGTTGTTGGTGAGGTTGTTGACGGCGGATTCGAGGCGGTTCTGGCCGGCGCCAAGCGAGGCGCGGGTGGCGTTGACGTCCTTGAGGGCGAGATCGACCTTGTCGATGGTTGCCGTAGCATTGGCCGCGCCGCTACCGTCGCCCGCGACGGTGTCGTTCACCTTGAGCGCGGTGGAGATCAAGTTGGTGCCGTCGATTTTCGTCGAGGTGAGGGTAACCGTGTCGCCGTTGTTGGCGCCGGTCTGGATATCGAAGCTGACGGCCTTGTTGTTGGCGGCAGTGTTGGTGGTGACACCGGCGGCGGACGTGGTGTTTCCGGTCGCGAACAGGCTGTTGCCGTTGAACTGCGTGTTGTTCAGCACGTCGTTGATCTGCTGCGTCAGATTGGTCACTTCCGACTGCATCGAATCGCGGTCCGACTGCTGGTAAGTGCCCGAGGAGGACTGGACCGACAGCTCGCGAACGCGCTGCAGCATGTTCGACACTTCCGACAGCGCGCCTTCCGCCGTCTGGGCGAGGCTGATGCCGTCGTTGGCGTTGCGGATGCCTTGGGCCATACCCTTGATCTGCGACGTCATCGAGGTGGCGATGGCGAGGCCGGCGGCGTCGTCCTTGGCGCTGTTGATGCGCTTGCCGGTCGACAGGCGCTCCATCGCAGTGCCGAGCATCTTGCCGGCGGAGTTCGAGGCATTGGCAGCGCGGATGGCGCTGATGTTGGTGTTGATTACCGACATGGTGTACTCCCGTGTGAAGTCCGAGTGTCCGGGCGCCGTCCGGACCATCCGTGGCGGCTGCCAAGCCAAAGACCGGCAAACGAGCGGCAAGTTTAAGCCGCCCCGGCAGCCAGGCCGGCAAGGACCTGCCGGAATCCCCGCGAAAACACCTAAGTAGTTAATCGGGGACTTAAATTACCGAACCTTTTGTCGTTCCCGCGCCATTGTCGGCCCCACAGATGGTTAACACTGCTGGGACAACCGACCGATGTCAGCTCTCTAATTTTCCGCGACCACAGCCGCTGCCCATGCGCCGCTGGTGCAGTGCGCGGCCGGCATCTTCGCCGCGCTGGGCCATGCCGAGCCGGTCCGGATCGCCGACGCGAACGAGCCCATGGCACGGTCGGGAACCCGTACCGCAGTCGCCCTGGAACGTGGTCCGCGCGCGGCCATTGCCCGGCGCGGAGCGGGGTGGCTGCTTTCCCACACCGGGGCCGAAGGCGAGAGCACGCTGGCTGCGCTGATCGCTGCTGCCACGCCGGCCGGGGCGCCGATCGCCGCCGACCCGGAAAGCCTCTCGGTCCTCGCCCTTGCGGAGCGACTTGCCGCCAGCGACATCCCGGTCCTGATCAACGGCCCCACGGGCACCGGCAAGGAAGTGCTCAGCCGCTACATCCACCAGCGCAGCCCGCGCAAGACCGGCCCGTTCATCGCGGTCAATTGCGCGGCCATGCCCGAGACCATGCTGGAGGCCATGCTGTTCGGCCACCAGAAGGGCGCCTTCACCGGGGCCACCGGCGCGGCCGAAGGTTTCTTCCGGGCTGCGGACGGCGGCACCCTGCTGCTCGACGAGATCGCCGAGATGCCGCTCTCGCTCCAGGCCAAGTTGCTGCGCGCGCTGCAGGAGGGCGAGGTCGTGCCCGTCGGCGCGAGCCATCCGATCAAGGTCGACGTACGGATCATCGCCGCCGCCAACCGCGACCTGCCGCTCGAGGTCCAGGAAGGCCGCTTCCGCGCCGACCTGTTCTATCGCCTCAATGTCTTCCCCCTCGCTCTGCGCCCCCTGCCCGAGCGCCCGGAGGACATCGCCCCGCTCGCCTTCGCCCTGCTACTGCGCCATGCCCCCGCCGCCGGTCCGATTCCGTGGCTGGGCGACGACACGCTCGACCTGCTCGCATCGCATGGCTGGCCTGGCAACGTGCGCGAGCTGGAGAACGTGATCCGCCGCGCGCTCCTCCTCGCCGGGAGCGAGGCCGAGATCGCCCCGCGCCACATCCACTTCGACCGCCCCGCCCGCCTCGTCGGCGAAACAGCGGACCAGTCCATCTCCTCCCACGGCGTCTCCCCGGGCGCTGCGCTCGCCGGCCATGGCTCCTTCCCCCCGAGCACCGGCCCCACCCCGCAGGCCGGCGAGCGCACCCTCTCGAATATCGTCCAGATCCACGAAGCCCGCGCCATCATGGCCGCGCTCAGCGAGACGGGCGGCAACCGCCTTGCCGCAGCCCGCAAGCTGGGTATCTCCGAGCGCACCCTGCGCTATCGCCTCGCCGCCTTCCGCGAGGCCGGCCTTGCCGTCGCCGCGGCGGGCGGTCGGCGATGAGCGGCGTCGGCCCGATCGGCGGCGGTGGCGGCGGGATCCAGCAGATCCTGGCCATGCGCCAGCAGATCATCGACCGCTCCAATTTGCTCCAGCAGGTCCGCGGCGCGTCACCTGCCACCGAGGCTGCACCCAATGGTTCGGTCGGGGCCCCGGCCGAAGGCTTCTCCGGCGCACTCAAGCAGGCGCTCGATGGGGTCAGCGCCAGCCAGCAAAAGGCCGAGGACATGTCGAGCGCCTATGAAAAGGGCGAGGTTACCGACATCGCCAAGGTCATGCTGGCCCGGCAGGAAGCGGGCGTTGCCTTCGAGGCGACGCTGCAGGTGAGGAACCGCCTGCTTTCGGCCTACCAGGACATCATGCGGATGGGAGTCTGATAGATGGCCGAGCTTGTCCCTGCCGCCGAGGGCGCCGCCCTTGCCCCGCCCTCGCTCCTTGCCCCGCTCACCGATCCGGCGGGCGGGCCCGTGCTCACCCGGCTCGGCGCCTTCACCCGCCAGCCGGCGGTGCGCAAGACCCTGCCGTGGTTCGGCGGCATGGCCGGGATCGGCATGGCCGCGCTCGCCTGGGCGACGCTCGCTCCGCAGGCTCAGCGCACGCTCTATTCCGAACTCGACGACGGCGAACGCGCCAAGGTGACCGCGAGCCTCGACAAGGCCGGGATCGGCTACCACATCGACAACCAGACCGGCGCCCTCACGGTGGGCGAGGACGATCTCTACAAGGCCCGCATGCTCGTCGCTTCCGACGGGGCACTGGCTTCGCCCGACGAAGGCGCGGCCAGCCTCGACAAGCTGCCGCTGGGCGCGAGCCGCGCGGTCGAGACCGACCGCCTGCGCGCCGCGCGCGAGCATGACCTGACGCTCTCGATCATGGAAATCGACGGGATCGAGGCGGTCCGCGTGCACCTTGCCGAGGCCGAGAAGTCGGTCTTCGTGCGCGACAACGTGGCTCCGTCCGCCTCGGTCATGGTCCGCCTCGCCCGCGGCCGGCAGCTGGGCGACAGCCAGACTGCGGCCATCGTCAATCTCGTTGCCGGCTCGGTCCCCGGGCTCAGCCCCGATGCGGTGCGGGTAGTCGATCAGCATGGGCGCCTGCTTACCGACAAGGCCAGCGGCAATTCGGAGCGGCTCGAACTGCAAGGCCAGTTGGAAGACAAGCTGCGCGCGCAGCTGGACCAGTTGCTTACCCCCATGCTCGGCCAGGGCAACTTCTCGAGCGAGGTCCAGGTCGAGCTCGACATGGACCAGGTAACCAGCGCCCGCGAGAGCTATGACAAGCAAGGCGTTCTGCGCAGCGAGACGCAGGCGCAGTCGCAGACCACTGGCACCGGCGGCGCAGCCGGCGTGCCCGGTGTCACCGCCAATACTCCTCCGCCCGCGCCCACTGCCTCGCCCGGCCCGCCGCAGGGCTCGGCTCCGGCACCGGCTGCGGCGGCACAGAACAACGGCGAATCCAGCGCGACGCGGACTTACGAACTGGGCCGCGAGGTTGCCGTCTCCAACGGCACGCCCGGCAAGATCAAGCGGCTTACCGTGGCCGTCGCGCTCAGCGCCGATGCGCTGAAGAAAACCAAGCCGCAGGACATCGAGCAGCTCAAGCAGCTGATCGGCGCGGCGGTCGGCGTCGATCCGGCGCGCGGCGATCAGGTTGCCGTAGTGCTGCGCGCGTTCGAGGCGGCGCCGGTCGACAGCCTGCCGCTGTGGGAGCAGCCATGGTTCCAGACCTATGTGCGCTACAGCGTGGCCCTGCTGGGCGTGCTGCTGGTGCTGCTGCTGGGCGTGCGTCCGCTGATAAAGGCGCTGAAGCGCAGTCCTGCCGCTGCTGCCGACGCGGACAGCGACGACGATCCGGCGAGCGCCGAGGACGCCGAAGGGCGCCCTCGCCCGGCGCTCAAGGCCGGGGTCGATCCAGCAGAACTTGGCCAGCAGCTCGGCCTTGCCCAGCGCATCGCGGCGGAGCGGCCCGACGATGCCGTGCTCGCCCTGCGCGAGATGCTCAACCACGCGCCGCAGGAAGAAGCCGCATGACCGCGCCGATGATGCTCGACCCCGCAGCGCTGAGCGAGGCCGACCGGGCCGCGGTCATGGTCATGCTGCTCGAGGAAGACCAGGCCGCGCAGATCCTTGCCCGGCTGGAGCCCGGCGAGCTGCGGCTGCTGGGCGAGAAGATGTGCGCCCTGGGGGAGATCGGCCCCGAAGTGATCGCCCATGCCATCGCGGGGTTTGTCGAGAAGACCGAGCGCCTCGGCCTCAAGGCTCACGACCGCCTGGGCCAGGTCCGCAGCCTGATGACCCGCGCGGTGGGCGACGTGAGGGCCGGCAACCTGATGCAGCGCATCCTCCCGCCCGACCACAAGCCGCCAAGCCCGCTCGAACTGGCGAAATGGCTCAATCCCGAGGCGCTGGTGCCGCTGATCCGCGAGGAACACCCCCAGGCCGTCGCCGTCCTGCTGGTCCAGCTCGATCCCGAAGTTGCCGCCGAGGTGCTCCATGCCCTCCCGCCGGAACTCCAGCCGCAAGTGGTCCACCGCATCGCCACGCTTGGCCCGGTCGCGCCCGAGGCGCTGGCCATGCTCGAGGACCTGCTGCGCAGCCGCATCGAAAGCGTTCACGGCGGCGTACCGCTTGCCATGGGCGGCCCGCGCGAGGCGGCCGAGCTCATCAACAGCGCCGGCAAGGTGGTGGAGAAGCGGGTGATCCCCGAGATCACCAAGCTGGACAAGGCGCTCGCCAAGGAAATCGAAAGCGAGATGTTCAAGTTCGAGCACCTGTTCGTGCTCGATGCCCAGGCGATGGGCGCCCTCCTGCGCGAGGTGGAGAGCGACAGCCTGATCGATGCGCTCAAGGGCATCGACGAGGAGCAGCGCAACGTCTTCTTCCGCGCCATGTCGAGCCGCGCCGCCGATGGCATCAAGGACGAGATCGCCGGTCGCAGCCGCCTCAAGATGGCCGACGTGGTCGCGGCGCAGAAGGCGATCGTCGCCGTCGCCAGGCGCCTCGCCGCCGAGGGCACGATCGTGTTCGGCTCGGGCGACGACGACTATGTCTAGTCTCGCCGCGCTTACCGGCGGACCGCCCGATACCGGCGGATTTCGCAGCGACATGCGCTTCGCCCTGCCGGTCCGGGCTGCCCGGCCGCCGGAGCCGGAGCCGGTGCAGATCGAGGACCCGGTCGCCCTCGCCTGGGCCGAAGGCTATGCCCGCGGGCTGGACGATGCCCAGGCCGCAGCAACCGAAATGGCCGCCGCGCAAGCCGAGGCCCGCGCCGCGCTGGACCTGTCGCTTACCCGGCTCGATGCCGATCTTGCCGAAACCTTGCGCCAGCGCTTGCAGGACACGGTCATGGCCCTGTGCGAGCAGACCCTCGTTCCCTATGCGCTCGATCCCGCTGCCCTTGCGGCCCGGGTCGAGCGGGCCGTGGCCATGTTTGCCCGCGCCGAGGACGAGCGGGTGATCCGCCTCTATCCCGACGATCTCCCGCTGGTGGCCGAGCGCCTTGCCGCCGACTGGACCATCAGCCCCGATCCCTCGCTGGAACGCGGTGCCCTGCGGGTGGAAAGCCAGTCCGGCGGGGTCGAGGACGGCCCGGCCCAGTGGCGCCGCGCACTTACCGAAGCCTTCCATGCATGCTGACGCTGTTTGATCTGCTGCTGGACGAACTGTCTGCCGCCCAGCCCGATTTTACCCCCCACCGCTACGGCCTCGTTGCCGCCTGCGACGGCGGGCTGATCGAGGTCTCGGGCCTGTCCGTTCCGGTCGGGGCCCTGTGCCGGGTGGCGCATGGGCCCAGAAACGAATTTGGGGGTGAGCCGCTGGCCGAGGTCATCGGCTTCCGCAATGGCCGCACCCTGATGATGCTGCTGGGCGACACGGTCATGCTGCGCCCCGGCTCGCGCGTGCGGCCTGAAGGACGGCCGGGCATGCTTCCCGTGGGCGAGGCTTTCCTCGGCCGCGCGGTGGATGGCGAGGGGCATCCGATCGACGGCCTTGGGCCCTTGCACTGGCGCGACGAATGGCCGGCGGGCGGGATCCGCACCGGCGCGCTCGATCGCTCCCCCGTGCGCGAGCCGTTCGATACGGGCGTGCGCGCGCTCAATGCCCTGACCACTTTCGGGGTCGGCCAGCGGATCGGCATCATGGCCGGCTCGGGCGTCGGCAAGTCGGTCCTGCTCGACATGGTCGCGCGCGGGGCCGAGGCCGAGATCGTCATCGTCGGCCTGATAGGCGAACGCGCGCGCGAGGTCTCCGATTTCGTCGAGCGCCACATGGCGGGGGAGAAGCGCGCGCGCACCGCCGTCATCGCCGTTCCCGCCGACCATGCGCCCAACCTGCGCATTCGCGGCGCGCTCCTCGCCACGAGCCTGGCCGAACACTTCCGCGCCCATGGCCGCAAGGTCCTGCTCATCATGGACAGCCTAACCCGCGTGGCCCACGCGGCGCGCGAGATCGCGCTGCTCCTCGGCGAGCCGGGGGCGGCCCGGGGCTATCCGCCAAGCGCCCTCGCCACGATCACCAAGCTGGTCGAACGCGCCGGCAATTCGGCGGCCAGCGGCGGCTCGGTTACCGGGCTCTATACCGTGCTGGCCGACGGGGATTCGCAGGACGATCCGGTGGTGGATACCGCCCGCTCGATCCTCGACGGCCATGTTGTCCTCAGCCGCGACCTCGCGCAGCGCGGGCAGTATCCGGCGATCGACGTCGGCGCTTCGCTCTCCCGCGTGATGGGCAATATCGCCGCGCCCGATCACCAGCGCCTGGCCCGGACTTTCCGCGCCCTTGTCGCCTCCTACGAGGCCAACCGCGATCTCGTCCTGATGGGGGCCTACCGCGCGGGGGCCGATCCGCTGCTCGACCGGGCCATCGCAATGCAGGAGGCGCTCAAGGCCTTCATGGGCCAGCCGCAGCACGAGGTGGTTGGCCTTGAGCCCAGCATTGCCGCGCTGACCAGCCTGCTCGGCGACGGCGCCCGGTGAGCGACGAGCGCCGTCTTGCCCGGCTGAGGCGGCTGGAGATGGTCCGCGCGGTCGCCAAGCAGGCCGCCGCGGCCCAGGCCGCGGCGGCCGAGGGTACGCTCGCCCAGCTGCTCGCCCTGGCGGAGCGCACCGGCCGCCTCGCCGCCGACTATGCCGCGCGCTCCGCCCCCGCCGACGGCGATGCCCTGCGCCGGCTTGCCGGGTTCCGTGCCGGCCTCGCCGGGGTGGAGCAGGCGACCCGCGCCGATGCCGATCGCGCCCGCACCGTCGCCGATGCGCGCCTCCATGACTTGTCTCAGGCCGAACGCCGCCGCCAGGCCGCCGCAGACCGCGCCGAGGCCCTGCGCCGCGCGATCGCCGCCGTGGGCGCGCAGCCGCCGCTGACTGCGCGCAAGCCACTTGGCACGGATCTTGATTAACCATCCTCGACCGCTTTCGAGGACCTGCTGTTCATGATCGACCCCGCCGCCACGCCAGCCGCCAGCCCTCTCGCCACCGGGCTGCCGGGATCGGGCGCGGCAATCCCCGCGATCCCCGGCAATCCGGCAGATCCCGCGGCTTTCGCGTCGCTGCTCGCCAATGGTGCCAGCCTCGCCGCCGCGCCGCCGGGACAGGGCGATCCCACCGCCATCCTCGCTGCCGCACCGGCCATCCCGGCCGAGCACCGGCAAGAGCTTGCCGCCCTTCCGGCAATCATGCCGCTGACCGGCAAGATCCTGCCGCCCCTGCCCGCCGCTTCGGCCCTGCCCGCCGCTTCGGCCCTGCCCGCCGCTTCGGCCCTTCCGGTGGCGGAAGACCCGCAGCCGGACCCGGCCACGCCGGTCGCGGCCGCCCCGGCCCGCCTCGCCGTGGCCGTGCTGCCCGTGCTGCGCGCCAGCCGTGCGGCCGAACCTGCCCGGCCGCTCGCGGCACAGGCCGATGCGGACAGTGAACCGGACTGGCCTGCTGCCAGCGCGGAAGCGATCGCCGATCCGGCAGCGGGGTTCCTGCCGGTTCCGGTCCTCGCCATTGCCAACCAGCCCGGTCCGGCCGCTGATCCGGTCGTGCCGTCCGCCTCCGGCGCAACCGGGCGGTCGTCCGCGCCGCCGCCGCTGGCGACCGAGACCCAGCCCGCCGCAGCGCCGCTGCCCCCGGCCATTGCCGCGCAGTTGCTCGGCCAGCCGTTGCCAGCGCCTGCCCGGCCCGCTGTCGCGCCAGTCCCGCAGGACAGCGCCCCGGCCGGCGAGCGCGCCCTTGCCGTTCCCGCCATTCCCGCCGTTCCCGCCGTTGCGGATGCCACACCAGCCCAGCTCGAAGCCCGGTTCACCCTCGCCAGCCCGGCGGCGGCGCAGCCTGCCGAGGCCGTGCGCCTGCGGCCCGTGCTCGAGCGGGCCAAGGCTGGTTCGGCATCGCTGGAAGGCGCGGCTTCCGCGTCCATGCCTGCCTCGGACCCGGCCCTTGCCGCCCCCGTCATGGCCCCGGGCACGGCGCCGGCGCCTTCCGCGCCTGCCACGCCTGGGGCGATCGGCCACAGCTTCGCCGCCGTGGTCGACCGGCTGATGGCCGCGCGCGAGGCGGCTGGCGCCGAGGGTCCCGCCGGCCCCGTTGCGATCAGCCTCCACCATGGCGAATTCGGCGAGGTTTCGGTCCGCTTCGAACAGCGCGCCGACGGCCTGTCGGTCGCCCTCGCCAGCGCGGATCCCGACTTTGCCCGCGCGGTCCAGGCCGCAACACCGGCCAGCGGCAGCGGCGATGCCGGCATGTCGGGCAATGGCCAGGGCAACCCGCAAGGCAGTCCCTCCGCCACTTTCGCGGGCGCCGGCAATGGCAGCTCGGGCCAGCGCGGCAACCCGTTGCCGCAGCCCGAACGCCCGGCCGGTCCTGCCGCCAACCAGGCCGCCACCCCGGCCCGCACCGCAACCGCCGAAGAGCCCGCAGCCCAGCGCGGCATCTTCGCCTGATCCCTCTTCGATCCATCAGTGAGACCAGACCATGAGCTCTGACAAGGAACCCAAGGACAAGAAGAAGAAGGGAGGCGGCATGCTGCTCAAGGTGGCCCTGCCGGTGGTCCTGCTCGGGATTGGCGGGGGCGGCATGTATGGCCTGTTCGCCGCCGGAATCATCGGCGGGGGCACCCACGAGAAGGTCAAGGAAGACAACAACCCCAAGCTCGTCCGCAAGGGCGAGGAGGACCCCTTCGCGCCCAAGGCCGAGGGCGGCAAGGAAGGCGAGGGCGGCGGGGCCGAGGTCGAGGGTGACGGCGGCAGCGAGTACAAGACCTCGTACTTCACCTTCTCGGAGGAGTTCACCTCCAACCTCAAGAACTCGGACGCGCTGGTCCAGATCAGCCTCGCCTGCTCCACCCGGCGCGACGGGCGCGTGCTGATGTGGCTCAAGAAGCACGAGCTGGCGATCCGCTCGGCCCTGCTGAACGTGCTGGCCGATACGCCCGAGGAGGACATCAACTCGCTTGAAGGCAAGGAGCGGCTGCAGAAGCGGCTGACCGCGGCGATCAACCAGGTCCTCACCAAGGAAGAAGGCTTCGGCGGCGTCGACGAGGTCTATTTCAAGTCGTTCCTCGCGCAGTGAGGATGCCCGCGTGAAGCCCGAGCGCAAGATCGTCGCCCAGCGTGCGCTGGCGCAGCACTGCCCGGAACTGGTCCGCGCGGGGCCGGGGCAGGCCGATCTCATCGCCTGTCTCGACGCGGCGGCGGCAAGGTTCGCCCGCGCGCTGGCCCCTGCCCTCGCGCCGCTCGCCGGCGGCAAGGGCCTGACGGTCAAGGCCCGCGCGGCGCGCGAGGTTTCGGAAATCGAGTTCTCGCTGCTGATCCCGGCGCTCGCCGCCAATGCCCTGTTCGGCGTGGGCGAGGACGCGCTGCCGCTGGTGGTCTCGCTCGACGCGGCGGCCGTGCTGCGCATGGTCGACCGCACCTTCGGCGGCCGGGGCACGGCGCCCGACCGGCTGCCGGCCGAATTCCCCGGCTCGGCCGACCTGATGATCGCGCGGCTTGAAAGCCTGGTCACCGCCCAGCTGGGCGCCGCCTTCGCTGTTCCCGCCAGCGCGCCGCTGGCGCTGCTGCGGCGCTCGGGCGTGATCGACGACCTGGCGCCGTTCCCCGGCGAGGACAGCCTGATCAGCCTGGAGCTGCAGGTGACCGAGGCGGGGGGCGAGAACTGGCCGATCACGCTGGCGCTGAGCCCGGCGAGCCTCGCCGCGCTGTTCGCCGGCAAGCCTTCGCCCCGGCGCGCGGGTCGCCGCGCCGCCGCCGATCCGCTGGCCCGGCCCTTTGCCGAGATCCCGCTCGAATGCAGCGCCGTGCTGGTCGACATGCGCATGTCGATGAAGGTGCTGGCGGCCCTTGCGCCCGGCGCCTTGCTCCCGGTCGCCGTCGCCCGGCAGGTCCCGCTGCGGATCGCCGCGCCTTCGGGCGAGGGCCCGGTGCTCGCCACCGGCACTGTCGGCGCCGCGGAAGACCGCGTCGCTCTCCAGATTACCACGGCTTCCTGAGCCGCCAGAACCCAAGGACCCTTTGCCCATGACCCTCCCTTCCCGCGGCTTCGATCTCCTCAAGGACGTCGACGTGCGCCTCACCGTCGAACTCGGCCGCACCGCGATGAAGCTGCGCGACGTGCTCGCGCTCGGCCCGGACAGCGTGGTCATGCTCGACCGGCTGACCGACGAGCTGCTCGACGTGATGGTCAACGGCACCCTGATCGCTCGGGGCGAGATCGTGGCCGACAACGGGCGCTTCGCCCTGCGCATCGTCGAACTAGCCGGCGACGACGCCGCAGCGAGCGAGGCCGCGTGATGCTGTGGTACGTGGTCAAGCTGATCCTGCTGCTGCCGGTGATCGGCGCGTTGATCTGGGGCTCGATGAAGCTGCTGCAGAAGCTGCAGGCCCGCGTGGGCGTCCAGCCGGGCACGGCGCGGGCGGTGCGGGGTGGTGGAAACGACCATGCTCTCGCCCACGCTCAAGCTCGCCGTGCTGGAATTCCGGGGCAGGGAGATCCTCGTCTCCGCCTCGCGCAATGGGCTGGTGCGGCTGGCCGAGGCGCCGGTGCAGCGGGAGCCGGGCGCATGAGCGCGACATATTTTGTCGCCGCTCCCCAAACGCAGCGCCTGGAGGAGCCCCCCCTCCGTCACCGCTGCGCGGTGACACCTCCCCGCTTGCGGGGAGGAATTGCGGTCCTCCTGTTCCTTGCACCCGGAACCGCTTTCGCCCAATCGGCTATCCCCGGGGCGCTCGACCGGGCGTTCCAGCAAGCCAACGGCGGGCCCGGCGGCGGGCTGACGCTGTCGCTGCAGCTCCTTGTCATCATGGGGCTGCTGACGGTCCTGCCCAGCCTTGTCCTGATGATGACGAGCTTCACCCGCATCCTCGTGGTCCTTGGCATCCTGCGCCAGGCGCTGGGCCTACAGCAGAGCCCGCCCAATCAGGTGCTGGTCGGCCTCTCGCTGTTTCTCTCGCTGTTCGTCATGGCGCCGACGCTGGACAAGGTCAGCGCCGCGGCGATCCAGCCCTATGCGAGCGGGCAGATCAACGCCGAGCAGGCGATCGGCAATGCCGGCCAGCAGTTCCACGCGTTCATGATCCGCCAGACCCGCCAGCACGATCTTGCCATGTTCGCCGACATGGCCAAGGCCCCCCGCTTCGCCCGCAGCGAGGACGTGCCCTTCTCGATCCTGCTTCCGGCCTTCGTTACCAGTGAGCTCAAGACCGCTTTCCAGATCGGCTTCATGCTGTTCCTGCCGTTCCTCGTCATCGACCTCGTCGTCTCCTCGGTGCTGATGAGCCTGGGCATGATGATGATGAGCCCGACCATTGTATCGCTGCCGTTCAAGCTGCTGCTGTTCGTGCTGGTGGACGGCTGGGCCCTGCTGATGGGCAGCCTTGCCGCGAGCTTCGGGTGAATGACCAAATTGCGCCCCTATCCGTTCGCCTCGAGCGAAGTCGAGTGGCCGAGCACGTGTCTCGACTTCGCTCGACACGAACGGAGGCGGGGTTGGAGCTTGAACTGACATGGAAGATACCGCCTCCCTCCTATCCCTCGCCGACCGGATGCTGTGGATCACCGCGCTGGTCGCGGGGCCGGTGCTGATCGCCAGCCTTGCCGTCGGGCTTGTCGTCGGGATCGTCCAGGCGGCGACTTCGGTGAACGAGCAGACGCTGACCTTTGTCCCCAAGCTCGCCATTGTCGCGCTGGTGCTGGTGGTCATGGGCGGGGCCATGCTCGGCCTCGTCGGCGACTTTACGCAGGACATCTTCGCCGAGATCGCGCGGATGGGCCGCGAATGAACCTGACCTTCGGCTTCGGGCCGGTCGAGGCCGAGTTCTGGCGCTGGCTCTTCGTGATGACCCGCATCGGCGCGGCGCTGTTTGCCGCCCCGTTCTTCGGCGCGGCCTCGGTGCCGCCGCAGGTGCGGGTGATCGTGACCGGGGCGGTGGCCGCGCTGGCCTGCGCCTGGCTGCCGATCGCCGCGCCCCCGGCCCTGTTCTCGCTGCCCGGCCTGCTCGCCGTGGCCGGCGAGGTGCTGGTCGGCCTCGCGCTGGGCTTCGCGCTCCAGCTCGCTTTGGCCGCGCCGACCATGGCCGCCGAGGTGGTGGGCGCGGGCATGGGCATGTCGATCGCCAGCGCGGCCGATCCGCAGACCGGCGCCCATTCGCCCGCGCTCGGCCAGTATTACGGCGTGGTCCTCGTTCTCGTCTTCCTCGGCCTTGGCGGCCACCTGCTGTTCATCCGGCTGGTGCTGGAGAGCTACACCGCCTTCCCCCCGGGACATACCTGGCTCGGCCCCGAACGGCTCATGCTGATTGCCGGCTTCGGCTCGCAGATGGTCCTGACGGCGCTGGCCATCGCCCTTCCGGTCACGCTGGTGCTGCTGGCGGTCCAGCTGGCAGCCGGCGTGATCAGCCGCTCGGCCCCTTCGCTCAACCTCTTCGCGCTGGGCCTGCCGGCGGGCGTCCTCGCCGGGCTCGCCGCGCTGATTGTTTCCGCGCCGCTGACGGGTGACCTGATGGCCGATGTCGCCACCCAGGCGCTGGCCTCGGCCGAGGCGGTGATCGCCCCCCAAGGTCCTCTCCAATGAGTGAGCAGGCCGGCGAGAAAACCCTCGCCCCAACCGAGAAGCGCAAACGCGACGCCGCCCGGCAGGGCGACGTCCTGCGCTCGCGCGAGCTGGCGACGGCGGCGGCCATGCTGGCCGGGGCGGCCTGGCTGAAGTTCGCCGGACCCTGGCTGCTCGAAAACCTGATGGGCGTGCTCGGCGCGGGGCTGACCTTCGACCGCGCCGCGATCACCGATTTCGCGCCCGGGCGGCTCGGCACCGGCATGGCCATGGCCGTGCTGCCGCCGGTGCTCCTGCTCGGCCTCGCCGTCATCGCCGCCAGCCTCGCCTCGCAGCTCGGCTTCAGCGAGGGGCGCTGGCTTGCCGGCAACCTTGCGCCCAAGGCCAGCCGGATCAACCCGCTTTCCGGCCTCAAGCGGATGTTCGGGCTGCAGGGCCTTGTCGAACTCGGCAAGAGCCTCGCCAAGGCCGCCCTGCTGCTGACGATCTGCTGGGTCTGGGCCCGCCGGCACCTGCCGGACTTGCTCGACCTCGGCCGCGCGCCGCTTTCGGCCCAGCTCGCCACCGGCTGGCAGGCGCTGACCGGGCTTCTGCTGGCCTTGTCCTTCGGCCTCGTGCTCATCGCCGGGATCGACTTCCCGATCCAGTTCGTCCGCCGCTTCCTGCGCCTCAGGATGAGCCTCCAGGAAGTTCGCGACGAGCACAAGGAGAGCGAGGGCAGCCCCGAACGCAAGGCCGCCATCCGCGGCCGCCAGCGCCAGTTGGCCATGGGTTCGCTGCAGAAGGCGATGCGCGAGGCGCAGTTCGTCATCACCAACCCGACCCACTTCTCGGTCGCCCTGATCTATGACCCGGACCGCGCCGGTGCGCCGATCGTGCTGGCCAAGGGCCGGGGCGAAAAGGCGCTGGCCATGCGCGAGCTGGCGCGGGAGCTTGAGGTGCCGCTGCTCGAATACCCCGCGCTCGCCCGCTCGGTCTATTTCACCACCCGCGAGAACCAGGTGATCCGCGAGGAACTCTATGCCGCCGTGGCCGGCGTGCTCGGCTTCGTCATGGCCCTGAAGCGCGGCGAGACCCGGCCGCTGCCGCAGGTCGTGGTGCCGCTGGAGCTGCGCTACGATCCGGAAGGGCGGCCCGACCCGGCGGCGGCCTGACCGGGCCTGCTGCGCCAGGACGCGCTCTCCCCGCCGGGGAGAGGGTTGGGAGAGTGGCGGCGGGCAGGTGGTGGACGCTGGCTGTGAGCCCCCTCTCACGGCTAGCGGGCAGGCCCGCAAGCCTGCGTATCTCTCCCCGACGGCGAAAGAGGGCGATGCCCCCCCGCACAATTCCCTAATCGGGCCCTTAATCCGACCCCGCCGCCGCCGTCCTTTCGGTCATGGCAACCTCCGGCACCTCGGCGACCCAGTCCAGCACGGCCAGCTCGATCCTGACCGCGCTTGGCGGGACGGGCCAGATCGACTGGAACACGCTGGCGTCCAACCTTTCGGTGGCCCAGTTCGCCGGGCAGACCGACCGCCTGAACACCAAGGCCAGCCAGCTCGACAAGCAGATCACCGATGCGGCGGGTATCAAGTCCTCGCTGCTGACGCTGGCCACTTCGCTGGGCGACCGCGTGCGCGCTGGCGATCTTTCGCCCCAGCCGAGCCTGAGCAACAGCCTCGTCGCCGGGCTCAAGCTCAACGGCGCGGCGACGCCGAAGGGCACCTATTCGCTCGAGGTCACGCAGCTGGCCAAGGCGCAGTCGTTTGCCGGACCGCCATTAGCCAGCACTGCCACACCCATCGGCGCGGGTACGCTGACCATCCGCTTCGGCACGGTCGGCGCATCCTTCGCGGAGGACACCGGCCACGCTCCCGTGACGCTGACCATTCCGCAAGGGGCGACCCTGGCCGACGTGGCGAGCGCGATCAACGGCGCCAACGCCGGTCTCTCGGCCTATGTTTCCAACACGGCGGACGGGCCGCGGCTGGTGATCAAGGGCCAGCAGGGCGCGGCCAACGGCTTCGTGGTCGCGGCGAGCGAGGACCCGCTCGACCCGGGGCTCTCGCGCCTCGCCTGGGAGCCGGCGACCGGCCTGGCATCCCAGCTGCTGACGGGCGCGCAGGATGCCGCCTACAAGCTTGACGGCCTGCCCATGACCTCGCCGACCAACAAGGTGAGCGGCCTTGTCGCCGGGCTAGACGCGACCTTCACCGCCACCAACACCGGCAATCCGGCCACCTTGTCGTTCGCCGACAACACCGCCGCGATCACCAGCGCCATGCAGGACCTGACCAGCGCGCTCAACGAACTGGTCGGCATGGTCAAGACCGCCACCGATCCGCTTACCGGCGACCTTGCCAGCGATCCCGGCGCCCGGGCGCTCAAGCGGGCACTGTCGCAGCTCTCGGGCACGACGATCATGCCGAGTGCGCCGGCCGGCGCCCCGCGCACGCTGGCCGACCTTGGCCTATCGATCCAGCGCGACGGGACCTTCGCGCTCGACGGCGCGCGCCTTGTGAAAACCCTTGCCGCCGATCCGACCGGGGTCGCCGCCATGTTCACCAATGGACTGAGCGGCGTCTATGGCACGATCGACGGCCTCAACCGCACCATGACCGCCAGCGGCAACGCCACCTCGCTGGCCGCCTCGATCGCCCGCTACACCAAGGCCAAGAGCCAGGCCTCGGCCGATCTTGCCAAGCTGGCCGACAAGCAGGAAGCCTTCCGCCAGCAGATGGTCACCCGCTTCGCCACCACCCAGACCGCCGTTTCCGCCTCCACCTCGACGCTGACGTTCCTCAAGAACCAGATCGACGCGTGGAATTCCAAGACCAACTGAGCCAGCCCCGATCGGCCACTGGAGCCCTGACCCGCCATGACCATGATCGCCCGCCGCACCCCCGATGCCGTCTATCGCCGGGTCGATTTCGACGCGCGGGTGAATGGGGCCGATCCGATGGAACTGGTGGGCCTGTGCTACGAGCATCTCGTCGCCGCGCTGGGTTCGGCCCTGTTCGCCCATGAGCGCAAGGACAATGCCGCCAAGAGCGCGGCCCTGACCCGTGCCGTTTCGGCGGTCACGGCGCTGCAGCTTGGGGTCAAGGGAACCGAGGGCGTGGCCGCGGCGCTGCTCCAGTTCTACCAGGCGGCGAAGAACACCCTGCTCGACAGCGTCCTCTCCTTCGATCCGGTGCGGATCGGGCAGGTCCGCGCCGATATTCTCGAGATCGCGGGCGCGCTGCACGGCGCGCGGCCCCAGTGATCGGCCCCAGTGATCGGGCCTCAACTATTGGGACCCAGCGATCAGGGCGCAGTTTGCCTTGCGGACGATGCCACCGAAACGGACCGGTCTCAGTTTTTACCCCTACGCGCGTTCCGCTAGGATAATCGCATGTTGAGACGCTTCAATCTCCTCCTCGTCGATGGCGATCTGCGCCGCCGGGCCGCCATTTCCCATTGCCTTTCGGGCAGCGGCCTCCACGTGGAGCCGTTCGAGGACGTGCGCGAACTCTACTCGCGCTGGCCGAGCGACGGCGTGCTGCTGGTCCACGATAGCGGCGATGCCATCGGCGCGCTGATCTCCCATATGAGCCAGACCGGGGACTGGCTGCCGATCATCGGCTTCGCGGAAGAACCCGCCACCCGCCGGATCGTCGAAGCCGTGCTTCAGGGCGCGGTCGATTATCTGGTCTGGCCCTTCGCGGAAACGCAGGTGGCGGAATCGATGAGCCTTGCGGAAGACCGCGCCCGGTCGGTCGCCGGGGCCAAGCTGCGCGAGGCCGTTGCCCGCAGCCGGGTCGAACGCCTCACCCGGCGGGAACGCGAAGTGCTGGCGGGCGTCGCCGGGGGCCTGTCCAACCGCCTGATCGGCGAACGGCTCAGCATCTCGCCGCGCACGGTCGAAATCCACCGCGCCAACATGCTCAACAAGATGGGTGCCAGCCACACCTCCGAAGCGATCCGCATCGCGATCGAGGCTTCGCTGGTCAACTGACCGGCTTGCGTCGAACCGGGGCGAGCCGCTCAGTTCAATCGGGCGCTCCCGCCGGGGGCCTCCCGGCCCACCGCGCCGCATTCGGGCTCACGCAAGTCCGTGTCGGCCAGGGCCAGGGCGAGCGCACCGACGAGCGCCAGGGTCAGGGTATCGCCGCTGGCGCTGATTTCCTCGACCGCGCCGGGCAGGACTACCGAGGCCAGGTGCTGGCCGCCGGCCCCGCGCGACAGGAGATAGCCGCATTGGCTTCCGAGCAGGGCCAGGGCCGCTGCCGAGCTGGCTTCCGCGGCGATCAGATGCTCCAGCCGCTCGGCATCGGGAACCACCGCTCCGCGCAGCACGGCCGACGTGGGGGCCTTGGCGAGCAGGCGATGCATGTCGCGCAGGCGCTGGGCTTCCTCGGACGGGAACGAGCCGGCACAAGCCAGCGCGAGTTCCCCCAACTGCCGCCGCCAACCGGCGACTGCCTTGCCGGGAGCACTGCGGCCGGAACCACTGCGCGGTTCGGTCTGCTTCGTCACGATTGCGTTTCCTCCGACCTGCGGCTTGATGGCCGCCTGTGTCCGACCCGTGGTCTTCGCTTGCCTCAATCGTTGGTCAATCGCGGTTAACTCCGCGATTTTCCTGCCGTCCCATTGTGCGACGGAGCCTGAAGCAGGCGTGAACCTCCCGACGGCGCCTCAGCGCCAGAACCAGCAAGCGGCGTTATGGTTCCTGATATTGGGATGTAGCGAGGGGTTTGCGGGCAGGGCGCAAGGACGACCGAGCGGTTGCAGCGTCAGCCGCGAGATTTATCGGGTGCGGCGCGGCGAGCCCGGCTCACCCCAGTGCCGCCGCGGTGCGCGCGGCGAACCATGGCACCATCCGCGCTATCGCCGTCCGCACTTCCTCGGTGGAAACCGCAAAGCTGAACCGGATGAACCGCCGCCCGTCGACCGGATCGAAATCCACTCCCGGCGCGGTGCAGACCCCGGTATCGCGCAGCAGGTCGGTGCAGAAGGCGACGGAATCGGCGGTGAGGTGGCCGATGTCGGCATAAAGGTAGAACGCCCCGTCCGGCGGCGCGACGTGGCTGAGCCCGAGCCCGGGCAGCGCCGCGAGCATCAGCTCACGGTTACGGGCGTAGGTTTCGCGGTGCTCCTCGAGTTCCGCCCGGCAGTCAAAGGCAACGAGCCCGGCGCGCTGGGCGATCACCGGCGGGGTGAGGAACAGGTTGCCCATCCGCGCCCGGGCGGCGGCGATGGCATCGCGCGGCACAACTGCCCAGCCCAGCCGCCAGCCGGGCATCGAGTAATACTTGGAAAAGCTGTTGACGACGAAGGCATCAGCCATGTGCTCAAGCATCGAAGCCGCCGGAGCGCCGAAGGAGAGGCCGTGATAAATTTCATCCGAAATGATTCTAATTCCGCGCTCCCGGCAGACGCGGGCGATCGCGGCCAGTTCATCGGCCGGGATAATCGTGCCCGTTGGGTTGGCGGGGCTGGCGATGATCAGGCCGTCCGGTGCCGGGTCCAGCGCCGCGAGTGCGGCCGCCGTCACCTGGTAGCGCTCGGCCTCGCCGCAGGCCAATTCGACCGGCTCGAGATAAAGCGCCCGCAAGGTATTGCGATAGGCAACATAGCCCGGACGGGCCAGCGCGACCCGCGCCCCCGGAGCAAACAGGCAGGAGAGCGCAAGCACGAAGGCCGGCGAGGCGCCGCAGGTCAGGATCACCTGTTCACGGTCAACCGCCACGCCATGCGCTTCGGCGTAGTAGCGGGCGATCCGATCCTTCAATGCATTGCTTTCCCAGTAGCCCATGGCCTCGGCATCGAGCACCCGGTGGGCCTCGGCGATGGCCGCGGCGGGCGCGCTGGTCGAAGGCTGGCCGAACTCCATGTGGATCACGTCGAGCCCCTGCTCGGCCAGATCGTGGGCGACCCGGCTGATGGCAATGGCCTCGAACGGCTGGACCTGAGCGATCTTCATGGCGCGGTGCCAGGCCGCAGACTCATGAATGGCATCATCGCGCCGCCGGAAAGGCGAACAGATCGGGCCAAGGCGTCCGCAGGAGGGGCTGGTCGCCCCGCCAAGGGCGCGTTGGTTCGAGCTGGAAGCCATTCCGGCGTCCGGAGGATTTGACCAAAATCGCCATCTGCGGCGTCAGGAAAGCTTGAGATATCGACATATCCCTGCGCTTTCCTTCCTTGCCCCTGGCCATTTTGCCGCAAACCTCGACGGTGCCGTTCATGAGTTTACGGCCTAGGCGGCGCGGACCAATTCCGCAACGCCGGGTTGCCGGGTTGCGGACAAAAACCGGGCTTAATAACCCCCAAAACGGCGATTGGTTCCCGTTTTTGCAAAGGCTTGCGTTGGCGAAATCTCGCACGTAAGTCATTGAACGTGTTCATGGTCTCGGGTCGGTCAAGGGGTTGTCGACCTCGCTCGATCATGCTTACATTGGTGTAACTTAGTCTTGGGGTCGCAACTCATGACATTCATGAAAACAGGGGAGAGCGGACGTCGGATCCGCAACATCAGCGAGCTGGCCAAGCTCGCCGGTGTATCGGCCGGCACCGTTTCGCGGGCGCTGGCCGGCAAAGATCTCGTCAACCGCAACACGCGCGAACGCATCCAGGCGCTTGCGCGCGAACACGGGTTTCGGCCCAACCAGATGGCGAGCCGCCTGCGCACCGGGCATACCGGGGTGATCGGCGTGGTCATTCCGCTCGGCCACGAACGCGCGCAGCTGCTCTCCGATCCGTTCTTCATGACGCTCATCGGCCATCTCGCCGACGCCGTGACCGAGCGCGGCTATGACCTGATGCTGAGCCGGATGATCCCGCTCGACGAGGAAGACTGGCTCGAGCGGATCACCGATTCCGGCATGCTCGACGGTGTCGTGCTGATCGGCCAGTCCGACCAGTTCGCCACGATCGAGCGCGTTGCGGCCGATTACCTGCCGCTCGTCGCCTGGGGCACGCACCAGCCCGGGCAGCGGCACTGCTCGGTTGGTACCGACAGCTTCGTCGGCGGCCAGATGGCTGCCCGCCACCTGCTGGAGCGCGGCGCGCGGAGGCTGGCCTTCTTCGGCGAGACCACCGGCATCGAGATCGCCCAGCGCCTTGAGGGTGCCCGGGCCGCCGTCGCCGAGAGCGGCACCGGCGCCACGCTGGAAGCGTTCCCCACCCGGCTGGCGGTTAACGCCATGGCCGATCATGTGGGCGAGCATCTCGACACCATGGACCCGGCAACGGACGGCATCTTCGCGGCCTCCGATGCGATCGCAATTACTGTCTTGCGCATGCTCCACGAGCGCGGGCGCAAGGTTCCCGACGAGATCGCGGTGATCGGCTACGACGACCTGCCGATCGCCATGCAGACCATGCCGCGCCTGACCACGGTGCGCCAGGACATCGCGGCGGGCGCCGCGGCCATGGTTGACAGCCTGTTCCGCCGCATCGGCGGCGAGGATGCCGGCCCGACCGTGCTCGAGCCGCGAGTGGTCGTGCGCGAAAGCGCCTGATCACCGGCGGGCGGGCGCAGCGCCGGGCCGCAAGGCCAACCCCGCTGCGACTACCCTCGCCCATGGCTCGGCCAGTCTCGCCACACCTCCCGCTGGCGCGAGGTGAGCAGCGTAATCTCATGGTGGGCACTTGGGCCGGGCCCGAGGGGAGCTCTCACCCTTCCCAGCAATGCTGTGGGCGGCTATCCCGGCAGGGATGACAGACCGTCCGCTCATTGCGCTGCTGGCCGCCGGGCGCGCCAGCCGGTTTGGCGCCGACAAGCTGGCGGCAGCCTGTGCCGGCGCCCCGCTCGCCGGCCACGCCGTGGCGGCGGTGCTGGCGACCGGGCTGCCGGCGCTGTGCATCACGGCCCCCGGCGCCCGGCCCAGCTGGCTGCCCGCCGACATCCCCGCCGTGCCCAATCCGGACGCGGCCGAGGGCCTGGCGACGTCAGTGGCCCTCGCCGCCCGCGAGGCGGCGCGCCGGGGCGCTCCCAGCTTGCTGCTCCATCTTGCCGACATGCCCTGCGTCACCCCTGCCCTGCTCCTGGCCGTGGCTGAAGCCGGGGCGATGGCCGCCTGCCACTATCCCTCCGGCTGCCCGGGGGTGCCCGCGCGGTTTCCGGCAGACCGCTTTGCCGAGCTTGCGTCGCTGGCCGGTGACCGAGGCGCGGCGGCGCTGCTCCAGGCCGATCCCGCTGTCGTGCTGGTGGACTGCGCGGCGGACGATCTCATCGATGTCGACACGCCCGAAGCGCTCGCCCGGGCCGAAGCGGTGCTGAACTTGCGCCAGCGCAAGGCTGGACAAGCCTCCTCCGGCTAGTCACTGTCCAGGCCGAGGGAAGCAATGGCGCACTATTCCGGACCTGACATTGCCGCGGTGGACAGCGGGTTTGGCTCGCCGCTCGGCAATGTCCTGCGGATCCTTGCCTACATGGCCGTGGTGTTCGTATCGGCCACGCTCGGCTTCATGGCCGCCGGCTGGTCGGTCGGTGATGCCGCCTACATGGTCACTCTGACCATCTTCTCGGTCGGCTATGGCGAGGTCCACCCGGTCAACACCCCGTTCCTGCGGGGCCTGGCCATTGGCACCATCGTGCTCGGCTGCACCGGGATGATCGTGCTGACCGGTGCCCTCGTCCAGCTCTTCACCCATTATCAGCTCAAGCGCCTCCTCGGGATCGACCGCATGCAGACCCAGATCGAACGCCTGACCGACCACGCCATCATCTGCGGCTTCGGCCGGATCGGCGTGCAGCTCGCCAAGGAACTCGCCGCCGGCCGCTCGCCCTTCGTGATCATCGAGCGCAGCCCGGAAAAGCTCGCCGAGGCCCAGGCGCTTGGCTACCTGACCCTGCTGGCCGATGCCACCGACGAGGATGGACTGGCCCAGGCCGGCATCACTCGCGCCCGGGTCCTGGCAACGGTGCTGCCGTCCGACGCGACCAACGTGTTCATCACCCTTTCGGCCCGCAGCCTCAACCCGCGCCTGCACATCATCGCGCGGGGCGAATTGCCGACGACCGAAAGCAAGCTGATCCAGGCCGGGGCCGACGAGGTGGTACTGCCCACCCACATCGGGGCCGAGCGCATGGCCGAGCTGATCCTCTATCCGCGCACCGCGCAGTTTCTTGGCGAAAGCCCGCAGTTGCGGCAATTCAAGACCGGGCTGGCGGAATTCGGCCTGGACCTGGAAGCCGTGACCGTCCCGATGGATTCGATGCTGGCGGGGCAGACCGTAGGGGAGGCCGAGCGGCTGGGGTGCGGCTCGTTTTTCATCGTCCAGCTTGACCGGGGCAGTGCCGCCGGGGCGGGCCAGAGCTTCGTTCATCCCGGCGAGGATGTCCGCATCGAGGCGGGCGATACGGTGGTGCTGGTGATCCGGGGCAGCCGGGTGGCGGCCGGGGCCGTGTTCAACACGCCCCGCCCGCCAGCTCCGGTCGGCCGCGGCTATGCGCCGCGGGCCTGACCTTGGTTGCCTGCCTTACTGGCAGCGCACGTCGGGATTGTTGCTGTCGATCGCCGCGCCGGCCGCGCCGCCACCGATGGCGCCGATGACCGCACCGAGCGGCTTGGAATCGCCCGGCGCGATGATCGAGCCGAGGATGCCGCCGGCGACGGCGCCGACGATCAGGCCGGTCGAGCCATCCGAGCGACGGCAATAGTAGCGCCCGTCGCGGCCGCGATAGATCCGGTCGTTCGAATTGAGGCGGTACTCGCGGTAGCGGCGATCGCTGTGATAATAGTTGTCGGCATAGTAGCCGTTGTAGCGCGGATCGGGGGTGTTCCAGTCATAGCGGCCATAGCGGTCGTAGTAGCCGCGATCGTAGTAGCCCCAGCCGCCGTAGTCGGAAGCATAGCCGGGCCTGTCACCGTAGCCATAGGTGTCGCAGCCGCCGAGCACGGCCGTGGCGGCTACGGCCGCAAGGGGGGCGGCAAGCTTGAGCAGGGTCTTGGTCACGGGCGCTTCTCCTTCAGGTGATCGCGAACCGGCGCGGGAGCCAGCGCGTTGACGAGCGCAGCCCCGCGCCCGTCCTCGACGGAGAAAACGCCGCGATGCGCCGCCCGTTCCGCGCGGCGGCCTGCACGCCCGTTAACCGGATACCTGAAGTTAACCGAAAGGTGGCCCGGCCGTTCTATCGCAGCATGGACGAACGTGCGCTCATCTGTGCCTGGTTGCGGCGCTACCTGGCCGAGCTGGAGGCTGTGGGAGCGGCGAGCCGCGGGGCCGATGCGGAGCGCGTTGGCCATGAATGCGATGCTGTTCGGGCCGTGCTCTGGGCAGTGGAGAGCGGGGATTACCTGACCGATCTTGGTGGCAGCAGCACAGTGAATTGACGCGAGCCTCAGCCGTATGGTTTCGACGGCGGGTCGCCGACCTCATGCAGCTGACCGAGCGGTGAATCAAAAAAGGCGGCGCCGGGGGGCGCCGCCTTCTTTTGTTGCAGTCCTCGTTCGGATCAGTTGCCGAACCGGTAGGTCGCACGCACGCCGTACATGCGCGGCGGACCGGCGGTCCAGGTCTGGTAGCCTGGGAAGGCGCCAGTCTGGTTCGGGTTGAGGTAGTACACCTTGTTGGTCAGGTTCTGGCCGAAGACCTGCACGGTCAGGCCCGATCCGGCGACATGCGCCAGTTCGATGCTGGCGTTCAGCAGGTTGTAGCCGCTGTTCCGCGCGAAATCGATGCGGAAGCTCGAGATGCGGTACCAGTTGACGTTGAAGTTCAAGTCACCACCGAACACGTTCTGCACGGTATAGTCGGCAGCCAGCGAGACGCTGGTCGACGGCGCATAGTTGAAGTGCGTGTTGCTCGTGTCGATCGCACCGACGGGCGGCAGGGTGTAGTGAATCTTGCCGTAGAAGTAGCTGCCGGCATAGCTCAACCGCAGGTTGTCGATCGGCATGATGAAGCCGTCGACTTCCACGCCGCGCGTCACCGCCGAACCTACGTTGAGGTTGAGCGCGGTGAAGGTCGGATCATTGAGCGGGTTGTTGTCGCCATCGTAGTTGCTCGGAATGCCGCTGGCGCTCAGCTGCAGCCCCTTGTACTTCGAAGCGTATGCCGCGATGTTGGTCCGCGCACGGACGCCGGCAATGTTGTAATCAGCCTTCACGCCGATTTCGAAGTCCGTCACCGTCTGCGGTGCGAAGGTCTGGAACGGCTTGAGCACGGTACCGAGCACCGGAGTGTTCGCACCGCCCGCACGATAGCCGGTGCGGGCCACGCCATAGATGAACAGGTCCGACGTCGCCTGATAGTCGAGGCCGGCCGACCAGGTGAACTTCTCGAACTTCGAATTCGGCGTCGAGGACGTGGGCGAGGCAACGCAGGCATCGAAGCTGCTGTACGGTGCTGCCGTGCCCACGCGGCCGTCCGCACAGGTGCTCGACTCGTCCCAGGTATAGCGGCCGGACAGGTTCAGCTTCAGACCCGGAAGGACCGGATCCAGCTTCTGACCGATGCTGAGGAAAAGAGCCTTGGTGGTGACGTTGTCCTGCTGGTCCTGCATCACGCCGGCACCCGCAAGCTGGGCAGGCGTTGCTTCGTTCTGGAACGAGAAGGCCAGACCCAGCGCGTTCTTGCCCTTGGGCTTGTTGTGCAGATAGAACCCGCCCAGCAGGATCGACATGGTGTCGTTGAAGGCGCTCGTGCTGACCTGCAGTTCGTCGCTGATCTGATCATCGGCGTGATCGCACAGATAGCAGTCGGTGAAGTTGAACGGCACCGCGTCGGTATCGGAAACGTTTTCGATACGCGACGTGCGATATCCGAAGATGTTCTTGACCTTGAACTGGCCGAGGCTGAGTTCGGTGGTGTTGGTCAAGCCCTGAATCCGCGCATGGGCCGAGTTAATCTGTTCGCTGAAATAGGTGTAAGGGCCGACGGCCTTCTGCTTGTCCAGCAAATCCTTGACGACGTCGGAAAAGCCCGCGGGGAGCGGAAGGGTGGCAAGAGTCATCCCGGTCGCCAGTTCGGTCGGCGTCTGCACTTCCGCCACGTGGCTCCAGAAGTAATCGTACACGGTCGTGTTCTTGACGCCCTCGACCGGTTCGACCAGCAACGAAACGCGGAACGCCGCGCTGTTCAGGCCCTGACCGTCGGGCTGGCCGAGCACGCCGGCGCGGATGTAGCCGTCGCGCTTGCGGTACTGGCCGGCGACGCGCAGCGCCACCTTGTCCTGCACGACGGGCAGGTTGAGCGCGCCTTCCAGTTCATGCCAGCTGTAGTCGCCCAAGGTAGCCGAGGCATAGCCGCCGAGCTCATGCTTGGGCGCCTGGCTGTAGACCAGAACCGCGCCGCCAGTGGTGTTGCGGCCGAACAGGGTGCCCTGCGGACCCTTGAGGATCTGGACGTTGGCGACGTCGTAGGTCGGGATCACCGCGCCCCAGTTGGGCAGCGCAACGTCGTTGACGTAGGACTGGACCGACGGAGAGATCGTGCCGATCACTGCACGGCCCTGGCCGCGGATGGTGAAGGTGGTGTTCAGTTCGGAACCCGAACCGTTGAAGACCACGCCCGGGACGAGGCGCTGGAGATCCTTGGTGTCGTGGATGTTCTGCTTGACCAGGGTTTCGGCGCTGAACGCCTGAATCGCGACCGGAACGGACTGGATGCTTTCTTCCTTGCGGCGGGCGGTCACGACGATAGCATCGTCATTCGCGGCCGAACTCGCCGAAGCTGCAGCATCCTGCGCCTGCACAGTGGTGGGAACAGCAACCGCAAGGGCTGCCGTGGTGGCTAGCAGAAACGTCCTCATTTATTCCTCCTCAGAGTGTTGCCATCCCGGCAACCAGCGGGTTCTCAGCCCCTGGGGAAAATGGCGAACGGGCAGTGCGATCTTCGCCTTGCCCTGGCCGGCCATCTTTCCCTGCGGCGCCCCAAGCACCGGTCGGCGCGCGGATACAAGCGCGAATAGCCATGGCCCATCGCGATCCGAATTCAGTGTGGTCGGAAAGACACACCCTGAAGTTTCCGGGTCGCAGCATGGATCGATCCTGCGCTCTACCGGCGGCTTGCTTCTTCGGACAATGCGCGGGTTGGCGCCTCGACGGGTTGCGTTCGAGGCCTTGCGCGTGGCAGCGGGGCAGGATGAACAGTTCACCCGCGCCCCTGCCGGCTTCTCCTGTGATCCTCGTCGATGGCGACGCCTGTCCGGTCAAGGAGGAGATCTACAAGGTGGCGTTTCGCCGCGAGGTGCCGGTGGTGGTGGTGAGCAATTCGGCCTTTCGCATTCCGGTCCATCCGCTGGTGCGGCGGGTGGTGGTGAGTGATGGGTTCGATGCGGCGGATGACTGGATCGCCGGAGAGGCCGGGCCGCGCAGCGTGGTGGTTACCAACGACATCCTGCTGGCGGAGCGGTGCCTGAAGGCGGGGTCGGCGGTGCTGTCGCCGGCGGGGCGGGTGTTTACCGCCGCTTCGATCGGCGGGCAGGTGGCGACGCGGGCGATCATGGCGGACCTGCGCAGCGGGATGGGCGAGGCGCTGGGGAGTTCCGGCGGGGGGCCGGCGCCGTTTTCCAAGGCGGACCGGTCGCGGTTCCTTTCGGCACTGGACGAAGCGCTGGTGCGACTGGCGCGCGGTTGAGTGTTCGCTTTCCGGCGGCCGAGCGCCTACCCTGCCGGCGCGGGCATGGGCCTGCAGGAGAACGATCATGGCCAAGGGCCAGAAGAAATCCAACCGCGAGGCGCGCAAGCCGAAGGCGGAGAAGCCGAAGAAGACCAATGCCTCCAACCCTTCAATCAAGGCGGGCGTGGGGGCGGTGGCCGGGCTGGAGAACTTGCGGAACAAGTGACCCTGCGGCGGTGACCGGAAGGGTGCCGGGGCGGCCGGGGCTAGTCCCGGTCGTCGCTGGGGGACCAGCGGGTGATCCAGCGGGGGTGGCCGTTGGCGTCGCGTTCGATGTCTGGCGTGGGAACGGGGTCATCGCCGGTTTCGATCCAGCCGCGGCCGTCGCACTTGGGGCAGATGTGGCGGATCGAGCGCTGGCTGGCGAGGTCGATCTCGTCGTTCCACTGGCCGTGGCCCTGGCACAGCGGACAGGGGCGATCGAGCTCGCCGGTGCGCGGGCGCAGGGGGATGCCGTCAAACGCGTGGGGATCGGCGGGGCCGGTGCAGGTGACGATGTTGCGGGGGTGGGACATGGTGGGGGCGGCGTAACACCCCCACCCAACTTCGGCTAGTTCGCTACGCGACCAAGCCTGCGTATCCTTCCCCCTGCCAGGGGGAAGGGGTTGGTCAGTCGAGGCGGGTGGCCTGGGTGACTTCGTCCTCGCCATCGAGCTTGTGCCAGACGGTGGCCTGCCAGCGTGAGCCGTCGCGCAGCTTGAGGGTGAGGCGGTAGTTGATGCCGGCGACGACCTGGCGCTGGGCGGCGAGGAGATGGGCGCCGGGGTGCCGCACCGGGGTGATCGCGGCGACGGCGGCGCGGAACGGCTTGTGCAGTTCGGGGGCGAAGCGGCTCATCGGCGCAAAGCCGCCCACCACCGGCGCGCCGGCCGGAGCGGGGGCCGCGGCGGGGGACGGCATCGCCGCGGGTTCCGGCCGAGGCACGGGAACGCGCGGCGGCGCCGTCATCAGGAGGAGAAGGGCGGCCAGCATCCTGCTTGCATGCTACTCCGCGGCGGGCAGGTAGAGCTCGCTGCCCTTTTCGCGGTAGACCTCGCTCATGTGGGCCATGCCTTCCTCCGCCTCCTCGGCGGCGACGAAGGTTTCGATCCCGGCGTTCTGCTTGGCCGCGAAGTCGCGCACTTCCTGCGTGATCTTCATCGAGCAGAACTTGGGGCCGCACATCGAGCAGAAGTGCGCGGTCTTCGCGCCTTCGGCGGGCAGGGTCTGGTCGTGATACTGCTCGGCCGTATCGGGATCGAGGCTGAGGTTGAACTGGTCGCGCCAGCGGAACTCGAACCGCGCCCGGCTCAGGGCATCGTCGCGCAGCTTGGCCGCCGGGTGGCCCTTGGCGAGGTCCGCCGCGTGGGCGGCGAGCTTGTAGGTGACAACACCGACCTTGACGTCGTCGCGGTCCGGCAGGCCGAGGTGCTCCTTCGGCGTCACGTAGCAAAGCATGGCCGTGCCGTACCAGCCGATCATCGCCGCGCCGATGCCGCTGGTGATGTGATCGTAGCCGGGCGCGATATCGGTGACGAGGGGCCCGAGGGTGTAGAACGGAGCCTCGCCGCAGGCTTCGAGCTGCTTGTCCATGTTCTCCTTGATCTTGTGCATAGGCACGTGGCCGGGGCCTTCGATCATCACCTGGACGTCCTGCTGCCAGGCGCGCTTGGTGAGTTCGCCGAGGGTGTAGAGCTCGGCGAACTGGGCTTCGTCGTTCGCATCGGCAATCGAGCCGGGGCGCAGGCCATCGCCGAGGGAATAGGCGATGTCATAGGCTTTCATGATCTCGGTGATCTCGTCGAAGTGCTCGTAGAGGAAGCTCTCCTTGTGGTGCGCCAGGCACCACTTGGCCATGATCGAGCCGCCGCGCGAAACGATGCCGGTCACGCGCTTGGCGGTGAGCGGGATGTAGGGCAGGCGCACGCCGGCGTGGATGGTGAAATAGTCCACTCCCTGCTCGGCCTGCTCGATCAGGGTATCGCGGAAGACCTCCCAGGTGAGATCCTCGGCAATGCCGCCGACCTTTTCCAGCGCCTGGTAGATCGGCACGGTGCCGATGGGCACGGGGCTGTTGCGCAGGATCCATTCGCGGGTGTCATGAATGTTGCGGCCCGTGGAGAGGTCCATCACCGTATCCGCCCCCCAGCGGATCGACCAGACCATCTTCTCGACTTCCTGCGCGACGTCGGACGCCACGGCGGAATTGCCGATGTTGGCGTTGATCTTGACGAGGAAGTTGCGGCCGATGGCCATGGGCTCGGATTCGGGGTGGTTGATGTTGTTGGGGATGATGGCCCGGCCGCGGGCGACCTCGTCGCGGACGAATTCGGCGGTGACGTGATCGGGGATCGACGCGCCCCAGTCCTGCCCATCGCGGATCAGCTGGTCCTTCAGCGCCTGCCGGCCGAGGTTTTCGCGAATGGCGACATATTCCATCTCGGGCGTGATGATGCCGCGCCGGGCATAGTGCATCTGGCTGACGTTCTGGCCGGCCTTCGCGCGCAGCGGGCGCTGGACCACGTTGGGGAAGCCGGGGACGCCGGCTGAACGGTCAGGCCCCTTGAGGCCGTTGTCCTCGGGCCTGACCGCGCGGGCATCGTATTCCTCGACGTCGCCGCGCGCCATGATCCATTCGCGGCGCAGCTGGGGCAGGCCGGCGGAAATGTCGATCTGGGCGGCGGGGTCGGTATAGGGGCCGGACGTGTCATACACCCGTACCGGGAGCTCGCCCGAGCCGGGTTCGAGCGAAATCTCGCGCATGGCGACCTTGACGCCGGGCAGGCGCGGGCTTTCGACGTGGATCTTGCGGCTACCGCGGATCGGGCCGGTGGTGACGCCGATCTCGAGCTTGGAATTGATGTCCGCCATGATGCGCTCCAATACTGGACGACGGGGCGACTGGTGGCGACCAGACCACTCCCTCCGCCCGTGCTAACGGGTTCAGGTTCGACGGGTCGGGCGGTGCCATCCGCCCCTCTCAGCGCATTGTGAACGGCGCGCTCCCCGGGGATAGCGCGATAGTAGGCGGGCTTGGCGCGGAAGGGAAGGCCTTGCGGATCGATGCCGCGCGCGGCATCGCGGGCGGGATGAGCGCGCCGCCCCTCCCCTACCGCCTGCCCGGCGCCGAGGCTGCCATCGCCCGCATCGCCGCGAGCCACGCCTTGCTGACCAGACGGGCGCTGGTGGCGCCAGGGGGCGATCCGGTTCTCGCCCTGTGGGAGGCGCCCCTGGCGATCGTGGCCCATGGCACCGAGGCCGACCCGCTGTTCTTCTTTGCCAGCAAGGTCGCGCTGGAGCGCTTCGGGATGACGCCGGCCCAGTTCCTCGGGCTGCCCAGCCGATTCTCGGCCGAAGCGCCCCTGCGTGAGGAGCGGCAGGCCCTGCTTGACCGGGTGAGCCGCCATGGCTTCATCGACGACTATGCCGGGGTGCGGATCGCCGCCGACGGCCGGCGCTTCCGGATCGAGGCGGCGACGGTGTGGAACCTCGTCGACGCGGACGGTTCGGTTCATGGTCAGGCGGCGGCGTTCAGCCGGTGGACGGACCTGTAGGCGCCCGGCGCTTGCCCACCTCCAGCCCCTCCCGCCCGCGGGAGGGGAGTACGTAAGGTGCAGCTATACCATCCCCTGCCAGTCGCGGATGGCCTGGACCGGCCAGACCAGCATGACCACGTTGAGTGTCAGGTTGTCGTGAATCACCCAGAGCGTGGTCAGCTCGAAGGCCAGCGCCAGGGCGACACTGGCCCAGACCGGCAGGCGGCTGGCGAGGAGGAAGCCGAGCGTCATGCAGGCGATATCGCTCATGGAATTGAGTACGCTGTCGCCAGAATAGCCGTAGTTCACGGTGACCGAGCGGTAGCGGTCGATGATCAGGGGCGAATTCTCGAGCAGCTCCCAGAAGCCTTCGAAGGCCACGGCGATCGGTAGCGCGAGATTTTGCAGGTGCGCACCGGGCATCCGCCCGGCGCTTGCGGCACCGGCGAGGCGGCGCGAACGCGCTGCCGGATACCGCACGAAAATCACATGGGCGAAGAAATAGAACAGCAGGCCGTGGATGATGTGGCTGAACGAATACCAGTCGCTGAGCTGCTGGCTGTTTTCCGGGCCGTTGACCTCGCCTGTCCATAGCAGGATGCGGCCCGTGGCGGAAACGGGAACACGGCCCATGGCGAGGAGCAGGGCGGCGACTGTCGCCGCCATGGCCAGCGACAGGACCACGCCCGCGCGGGTGGGCAGGAGGCTGGCTGGCGGGGCGGGCGCGGACGGGTCTCGCATCGGGCGGGGTGTTCCATGCGGGGGCCGCCTTGGCAAGCGGCGGGTGTCCGGAGAGGCCGATTGGCGAATGCCGTGGGGGCGGCTAAGCAGGCCGCGATGACGGCGGGACGCACCGATACCGCAATTCTGGGCGGCGGCCTCTCCGGGGCGCTGATCGCCCTCGCCCTCACGGCGCGGCGGCCCGAGCTGCGCGTCACGATTGTCGAGCGCGAGGCACGGCTTGGCGGCAATCACGTGTGGTCGTTCTTCGCCAGCGACCTTTCGCCTGCGGGCCGGGCGCTGGTCGAGCCGCTGATCGCCGCGCGGTGGGACGCGGGCTATGACGTGCGCTTTCCCGCTTTCGCCCGGACGCTGCGCACGCCCTACCGGAGCATTACCACCGCCCGGCTGGACGCCGTGCTGCGCGAGCGGCTGCCTGAGGCGAGCATCGTGCAAGGCGAGGTGAGCGAGGCCGGGCCGGACCGGGTGGTGCTGGCCGACGGGCGGGTCATTGCCGCAGGCGGCGTGATCGACGCGCGCGGGGCGGCGCGCTTGCCGCACCTGGCGGGTGGGTGGCAGAAGTTTGTCGGCCGGATGCTGCGGACGGCCGGGCCGCATGGCCTGGCGCGGCCGATCGTGATGGATGCGGGCGTGGCCCAGCATGACGGCTACCGGTTCGTCTATGCCCTGCCCTTCTCGGCCGACACGGTCTTCGTCGAGGACACCTATTACAGCGATGGCGCGGAACTCGACATCGGCACGCTGCGGGGGCGGATCGGGGAATGGGCTGCGGCGCAGGGCTGGCAGGTGGCCGAGGTGCTCTCCGAGGAGACGGGCGTGCTGCCGGTGGTGGGGGGCGGCAATTTTGCGGCGTTTTCCCGGGCGATGGATCAGGGGGTGGCGCTGGCCGGGGTGCGGGCCGGGCTGTTTCAGCCGCTGACGAGCTATTCGCTGCCGGACGCGGTGCGCTTCGCCCTGATGATTGCCGACAGCAAAGACCTTTCGGGCACTACCAGCCCTTCCGCAAGCCGGGCATGGAGCGCGCGGCACTGGCGCCGCGCCGCGTTCTATCGCATGCTGGCCGCCATGCTGCTGGGCGCCGCCTCCCCGGGCGAACGCTGGCGGGTGATGCAGCGCTTCTACCGGCTCCCGGAAGGGCTGGTCGAGCGGTTCTACGCAGGCGGGTCGAACATGATGGACAAGGCGCGTATCCTGGCGGGCAAGCCGCCGGTGCCGCTGGGCGCGGCGCTGACGGCGGTCCTCGGCCGGGCGCCGCTGGCCGACCTCGGAGGCGGGCTGTGACCGCGGCGAGCAAGACCGCCTGCGTGATCGGCTCGGGTTTCGGCGGATTGGCGCTGGCGATCCGGCTGCAGGCGGCGGGGGTGCAGACCACGCTGGTGGAAGCGCGCGACAAACCCGGCGGGCGGGCCTATTACTGGGAGCGCGAGGGCTTCACCTTCGATGCCGGGCCGACAGTCATCACCGACCCCGATTGCCTCCGCGAGCTGTGGACGCTCACCGGGCATGACATGGCGCAAGACGTCGAACTCATGCCGGTCATGCCGTTCTACCGGCTCAACTGGACCGACGGCGTCAACTTCGACTATTCCAACGACGATGCCCTGCTGAAGGCCGAGATCAATCGCGTCGCCCCGGGCGACTGGGAGGGCTACGAGCGGTTCCTGGGCTATGCCGCCGGGGTCTACGAGGAGGGCTACCGCAAGCTCGGCACGGTGCCGTTCCTCGACTTCACCGCGATGATCAAGGCCGCACCGGCGCTCTTGAAGCACCAGGCCTGGCGCAGCGTCTATTCGATCGTCTCGGGCTACGTGAAGAGCGAGAAGCTGCGCGAGGCGCTCTCGTTCCACACGCTGCTGGTCGGCGGCAATCCGATGACCACCAGTTCGATCTACGCCCTGATCCACAAGCTGGAGAAGGATGGCGGCGTGTGGTGGGCAAAGGGCGGCACCAACCGGCTGGTGGCGGGCATGGTGCGCCAGTTCGAGCGGATCGGCGGGACCATGCGGCTGCACGATCCGGTGGTGCGGGTCCACACCCTGGGCGACCGGGCGACCGAGGTGGAATGCGCGAGCGGGTGGATCGAGCGGTTCGACGCGGTGGCCTCCAATGCCGACATCGTCCACTCCTACCGCGACCTGCTGTCCGACAGCCTGGCCGCGCAGGACCGGGCGAAGAAGCTGATGCGCAAGCGCTTTTCGCCCAGCCTATTCGTCGTCCACTTCGGCATCGAAGGTACCTGGCCGGGCATTCCGCACCACATGATCCTGTTCGGGCCGCGCTACAAAGGCCTGCTTGACGACATCTACCAGCACGGCGTTCTGCCGCGGGACTTCTCGATCTACCTGCACCACCCGACCGTGACCGATCCGAGCGTTGCCCCGGGTGGCAAGAGCACGTTCTATGCGCTGGTGCCGGTGGCTCACCTGGGCAAGCTGCCGATCGACTGGGAAGAGGTCGGCCCGCTGCTGGAGAAGCGCATCCTTGACGAGGTCGGGCGGCGGCTGATCCCTGATATTCACGACCGGATCGTGACCAAGTTCCACTATGCGCCGCGCGATTTCTCATTGGATCTCAACGCGCATCTCGGCAGCGCATTCAGCCTTGAGCCGATCCTGACCCAGAGCGCGTGGTTCCGCGGGCATAACCGCGACGACCGCATCAGGAACTTCTACCTCGTCGGTGCGGGAACCCATCCGGGAGCCGGGATTCCAGGCGTGGTCGGGAGTGCCAAGGCAACGGCGGGGCTGATGGTGGAGGACCTGGCATGAGCGGCGGCGCATTCCTTTCCCTCCCCCACGGGGAGGATTTGTGAAGCGGCTGGCTGTTTACTGCGGCTCTGCAACGCCGGCGGACGGGCGCTACATGGCGCTTGCGAGCGACGTGGGCCGCGCGCTGGCCGAGCGGGGGATCGGCGTGGTCTATGGCGGCGGCCGGCGGGGGTTGATGGGGGCCGTGGCGAGCGCGGCGCTCGAGGCGGGCGGCGAGGTCATCGGGGTGATCCCCGAGGCGCTTGACCATGCCGAGATCGCCAACCACGATTGCAGCGAGCTTCATGTCGTCCCCGGCATGCATGCCCGCAAGCAGGCCTTCACCGATCTGTCGGACGGGTTCCTCACCCTGCCGGGCGGGGTCGGGACCATGGATGAGCTGTGGGAGGCGGTGAGCTGGTCGCAGCTGGGCTATCATGACAAGCCGGTCGGCCTGCTCAATGCCTTCGGGTTCTTCGATCACCTGCTTGCCTTCAACCGGCAGATGATCGCGGCCGGCTTCATCCGCCCGGCGCATGAGGCGATCCTGATTGCAGAGACCGAACTGGACCTGCTGCTGACGCGGATGGCGGCCTATTCGCCGCATATGCCGATCTTCCGGATGCTGGCGAAGGACTTGTGAGCGCGGCGCGGCACGGTTCCCCTCCTTCAGGTGGGCGGGGTTAGCGGTGGTTGATGGCGAGCGCGGCGCTAGGCCCTGCCCACCCCCAACCCCTCCCGCAACCGGGAGGGGAGTGATAGATGGGTCCCCTCCCGCCTGCGGGAGGGGAGTATATGAATTCGACCGGGCGGCGCTGGTGGCGCATGCGCAGGCCGTCATGACGCGGGGATCGAAGAGTTTCGCCGTGGCCTCGCGCCTGTTCGATCCGGTGACCCGCGAGCGGGTGTGGCTGCTCTATGCCTGGTGCCGGGAATGCGACGACATTGCCGACGCACAGGAGCTAGGCGGGGAGCTGGGCGACCAGGCGGACGCGGAGGAACGGCTGGCGCGGATCCGGGCACTGACGGCGCTGGCGCTGACGGGGGAGCCAAGCGGCCACGCCAGTTTCGACTGCCTGGCCGTGGTCGCGCGCGAGTGCGGGCTGACCGCCCGGATGGCCGAAGATGTGATCGCCGGCTTCGCGCTCGACGCGGCGGAGTGGCGCCCGGCGGACGAGGCCGATCTGCTGCAATATTGCTATCACGTGGCGGGGGCCGTGGGGGTGATGATGGCCGCGGTAATGGGCGTGGCTGCCGATGACGCGGACACGCTGGACCGGGCCTGCGATCTCGGGATCGCCTTCCAGCTTGGCAACATCGCCCGCGACCTGGCCGAGGATGACCGAGCGGGGCGCTGCTATCTGCCGGCGCAGTGGCTGGCCGAGGCAGGGATCGCGCCGGGAACCCGGCTCTTTCCCGGGCACGAAGCGGCGCTGGCGGGGCTGGCCCGGCGGTTGGCAGCTTTGGGGGCGGACTATGAGGCTTCGGCGCGGGTGGGCGCGGCGCGGCTGCCGTTTCGCTGCCGCTGGGCCGTGCTGGCCGCCGCCGGAATCTATGGCGCGATTGCCCGCCGGGTGGCGGCGCGTGGGCCGCGGGCCTGGGATACGCGGGTGCGCACCGGGACGGCGGCCAAGCTGGGGCACGTGCTGGGCGGGCTGGTCGCCTGCTTCCATGGCCCTGCCCCGCACCCGGTGCCGCGCTGGTCGCGCCGGGCCCTGGCCGAACGGACCGGGGCCGGGCCGTTCAGGGCACCGGCTGGGGCGGGGTCCCCGGCGGGTTGATCCGGCGGAACAGGCGCCCGCGCTCACTGTAGAGGATCAGCAGGAGCGAGGCGATCGAAGCCAGCACCATCGCGGTGGAGAGCGGCCGCGCGCTATTGTCATAGGACTGGCCGATCATGGCGCCGATCACCGAGGCGATTATCATGCGGATGAACAGCTGCAGCGACGAGGCCGCGCCGGCGATGCGCGAGAACGGCTGCATGGCGATCGACGAGAAATTGGCCCCGGTAAAGCCGCCGCAGATCATGCTGATCGTCCACAAGGGCACGAACTGCCACAGGGTTTCGTTGCCCCGGTGGGCCAGCCAGAACTGGCCCAGCGCGGCGAGCAGGTAGACGATCAGCGCGGTATGCCCGGTGCGCCGCGCGCCGAAGCGCGTGACGATGCGCGAATTGGTGAAGTTGGACGCGGCCATGAACACGGCCATGCCGCCGAACAGCAGGGGGAAGGAACGGCCCGCGCCGAAATGTTCGCCCAGCAGCTGGCTGCAGGACTGGATATAGCCCCACATGATGCCCTGGGTGAGCGCCGCGGACAGGACATAGCCGATCGATTCCCGGCTGAGCAGGACCTCGCGCGTGGAGCCGAAGATCCGCCCCGCCGAAATCGGCAAGCGCCGATCGGCCGGCAAAGATTCGGGCAGGCGCAGGGCGATCCAGGTGCCCACGGCCAGGCCCAGAACGGCGGTGAAGCCGAAGATCCAGCGCCACCCGGCGAACAGCAGAATGCCCTGCCCGATGGTGGGCGCGACCATCGGCACGACCATGAAGATGACGAAGATCAGCGACTGGGTGCTGGCCATCCGGTCCCCCTCGAACCGGTCGCGCAGGATGGCGCTGCCCACGGCGCTGAGGCCGCCGGAGAGAAGGCCGCCGAGGAAGCGCAGGACGAGCAGCATGGTGAAATCGCGCGACAGCGCGCACAGCCCGCCGATCACCGAGCAGGAGATCACGCTGCCCAGCAGCACCGGCCTGCGCCCGAAGCGATCGGCGAGGGTTCCCGGGATCAGCGAGCCCAGCGCGATGCCGATGAGGAACAGGCCGACCACCAGCTGCTGCCGGTTGGGATCGGTAACCGCCAGTTCGCGCGAGACCTCGCCCAGCGCGGGCAGGATCGCATCGATGGCGAGCGCCTGCAGTGCCTGCGAAAAGGCAAGCATCACAACCAGTTCGCGGGGGGATAGCGGGAACGGAAGCTTGATCGGGGAAGCGGCAGGGGAGGCCATGGCGACTCTTAGGCCGCTGCACCGCGGCATGGCCACCCCCTTTTCGCGTTCGGCCAATAGGATATGGTGCGGCGATGGCGGCCGGCGATAACGTGGATGACAGCGGCGAGGCCGGCGGCCTGCGCAAGATCATCCATGTCGACATGGACGCCTTCTTCGCCAGCGTGGAGCAGCGCGACGAGCCCGAACTGCGCGGACTGCCGGTGGCGGTCGGCTTTGCCGGGGAGCGCGGGGTGGTGGCCGCCGCCAGCTACGAGGCCAGGGTGTTCGGGGTGCGTTCGGCCATGGCGTCGGCCAAGGCGCTGCGGCTTTGCCCGGACCTGATCTTTCGCCGCCCCCGGTTCGAGGTTTACCGCGAGGTCAGCCAGGCCATTCGCGCGATTTTCCTCGACTATACCCCGCACGTCGAGCCGCTCAGCCTTGACGAGGCCTATCTCGACGTGACCGAGGACATCCGCGGGATCGGATCGGCCACGCGCATCGCCGAGCTGATCCGGGCGCGGATCAGGGCGGAAACCGGGCTGACCGCGAGCGCCGGGGTGAGCTACAACAAGTTCATCGCCAAGCTGGCCAGCGACCAGAACAAGCCCGACGGCCTGTGCGTGATCCGCCCGGGCGAGGGTGCGCAATTCGTGGCCGGGCTGCCGGTCAAGCGGTTCCATGGTGTGGGACCCAAGGGCGCCGAGAAGATGGCGGCGCTGGGCATTCACACGGGGGCGGACCTCAGGGCGCGTCCGCTGGCCGAACTGCGCGCCCAGTTCGGGAGCCTGGCCGACTATCTCTACCGCGCGGCGCGAGGGATCGACCTACGGCAGGTCAAGGCCGACCGGCCGCGCAAGTCGATCGGCGGGGAGCGGACCTTCCATCACGATATCTCCTCCGGCCCAGCCCTGCGCGAGACGCTCGACGGGATCGTGGAGATCGTGTGGGAGCGGATCGCCAGGGCTCGGGCCGAGGGGCGGACGGTGACGCTCAAGCTGCGGCACAGCGATTTCACCACGCTGACCCGCGCGCGCTCGCTCAGCCGGGTGGTCGCGGGCAAGGCGGAGTTTGCCGCGATCGGGCACGAACTCCTGGCCGAGCTGCTGCCCCTGCCCCAACCGGTGCGGCTGATGGGGCTGACGCTGTCGTCGCTGGTGGGCGAGGAGCTGGAGCCGCCTAGCCCTGGCGCGGCGGCGGCGGCAGGGCAGCTTTCGCTCTGGTAACGTAGCCGGGCAGGTCGGCTGCCAGCCGTTCGGACACCCGGGCCGGCAGGGCATCGATGGCGAAGAACCCGGCTTCGACAATCTCCCGCCCATCGGGCAGGGGCGCGTCAAGGGTCCACCCGGCGACGAGGTGAACCTCGTGGCGCGCGCCGGATATGGTGTCGGCGGCGAGGCCGAGCAGGACCGGATCGGCGAGACGGCAGGCGCACTCCTCGGCCACTTCGCGGGACGCGGCGGCGAGTGCGCCCTCGCCCCGATCCATGCCGCCGCCGGGCAGGGTCCAGTGCGGCTGGCCGTAGGAATGGCGGATCATCAGGAGGCGGTGATCGCCATCGAGCACCACGACCCGGCAGCCGCGCACCGGGCGCCCGCCCAGACGCCAGGCGAGCCACCACCAGCGCCGCCGCAGCGCATCTGCGAGGCGCAGGGCTCCGACATGGAGCGGCGCGGGAAGGCGATCCAGCAGCACCGGCCGCTCAGCAGAAGCAGGTGACCGGGACGGGGAGCGCGGCGTGGCTGGCGGCGGCCAGCAAGCGGCCGACCGGCAAGTCATGCGCGGGCAGGCCCGCTCCCGATGCCGCCGCCTCGAACAGGGCGCGCTTTTCGGCGCCGCGGATCACGAACAGCAGGGCATCGCTGGCGAGCAGCGCGGGGATCGTCAGGCTCAGGCGCTCGAACGGCGCTTCGGGGGGAAGCGGATCGGGGGTGACGCGCACGATGCGGCGCGGATCGTCGGCCCGGGGATCGGTATTGGGGAACAGCGAGGCGACGTGGCCATCGCCTCCCATGCCGAGCCAGGCGAGGGCGAAGCGGGGCGGCACCGCGCCCTCGGCAAGCGGGGCAATGCGGGCGCCCGCGGGTTCGAGCAGGGCACGGATCCGGCCGACATTGCTGGCCGGATGGTCTTCGGGCACGATCCGGTCATCCCCCGGCCAGACGGTGACCCGCTCCCACGGCAGGGCCCGGGCGGCAAGGGCGGCGAGGATCGGGAACGGGGTGGAGCCGCCGGGGACCGTCATGGCAATGCCGGTGGGCGAGCGGCCGACGGCGACGAGCAGGCGTTCTTCCAGCCAATCGGCGATGGCGGCATCGGAAGCGTTGTCAATCAGGGTGATAGGCATGCCTGCACCCTAGCACCGAAAGCCTGCGATGCGGAACCGGGGCGCATTGCTATGCGTGGTTCGAGACGGGGTCTTCAGCCGTTCGGCTTCAACCCCTCCTCACCACGAACGGGACAATAAACCCCCGTTCGTCCTGAGGAGGCGTGAAGCCGCAGGCTGAACGCCGTCTCGAAGGACGGTGTCCTCAGGCCACCGTCTGCCGGAGGAACCAGATGCGCTGTTCGCACTGGTCGGTCCAGTCATCAACGATGCCGTCGGTGGCGTTGTCGCCGACTTCGCCAGCGGTGTCCTTGGTGGCGCGCAGCTGGGCGAGGAAGGTTTCGTTATCGGCGACGAGTTCGCGCAGCATGGCCTCGGCATCGAGGTCGGTTGCGTCCTGGGGTTTGATCCGGGTGTCGGCGGCGAGCGAGGTCAGCGAGGTGTGGGTGGCGGCGCCGTTCTTGCGGACGCGCTCGCCGATGAGATCGGTGAGGGCAAAGATCTCAGCCGCCTGCTCGTCGAACAGCAAGTGCAGGTCACGGAAGTTGCGGCCTTTCACGTGCCAGTGGAAGTTCTTGGTCTTGACGTAGAGCGCGAAGGCATCGGCCAGGAGGCCGTTGAGGTTCGCGACGTGGGCGGTCTTGGCATTGTCACCCATGGCGGGGTCCCTTTCGCGGCGGGCATCGCCGATACGCAGGGCTATACGCCTGTTGGCATGATCGCGTTCCTGAGTAGTTTTGGATATATAAATCGGATCAGGCGATCAGAAGCGCGCCGCCGAGGAGGGCCAGGGCACCTCCCGCCACCTGGCGAGGACGGAGCAGGCGCTCCGGTAGGGTAGGTACGAGCCAGGCGGTGAGGAGCGCGGCACTGCTGGCGAGTGCCCCGCCCACGGCGGCGGGGATCGGCGCGGCGGTGCCCACGGCGAGCGCCAGGACCAGCAGGCGGGCGCTGTCGGTTACCTGCTGCGCGGCGAGGACTACCAGCGCGGCGAACAGCGAGCGTGTCGGCTCGGCCGGCGACTTGCCGGGGCCGAGGAGGAGCATCTCCCCGCCGGCAAGGACCAGCAACAGGGATGCGGCCGTGCCCCGCAGGGGCGGGGCAAGATCGGTAAGCAGGCGCGCTCCGGCCCAGCCGGCGAAGGCGGCCGTGGCGCAGGCGGCGAGGAGCGCCGTGGCCAGCAGCAGCGGGCGCTGGCCCTGGGCCGCGGTCAACCGGGCGAAGAGCGCCTGATCGCGCGCGCCGAAGCTGGCGAGGAGGCAGGCGATCAGGGCGAAGAGGAAGCCGCTCACCCGCCCGGGTTAGCAGGCGCTCCCCCGCGTGGAAACCTTACTGCCAGAACCAGCGGCGGCGGCGGACGGCGGTGCCTTCGGGCGTGACCACGGTTTGGTCGTGCGCTTCGGCGCGGCCCTCGGCGCGTTCCGCCCTGAGTTCCGCCTTGCGGGCGCGCTCGTCGGCATCGCGGGCCAGCTCATCCTCGCGGCGGCGGCGGCGCAGGGCATCAAACGACCACCAGATCTGGCTGTGCGCGAACACCCCGAGCAGGCCGCCGACGAGGGCGACATGGAGCAGGATCGTGGGCAGTTGGGCCGGATCGGCGAACTGGTTATGGAAGAACAGGATCGTCAGCACGGTGAAGCCGGCGAGCAGCAGCGAGGCCAGCCGCGTCGCCATGCCCAGCGCCAGGGCGAGACCGAGGACGATCTCTAACAGGGCGGTGGGGAACACCAGGGCCGGGCTCAGATTGGCCGCGCTCAGCATGGTGGCGGCGGGACCCGGGTCCATGAGCTTCATGATCCCGGAGACGACGAACAAGAGGGCGATCAGGATACGGCCGATCACGGCGGCGATGGTGGACATGGGCGCTCTCCCCATTGGTGTGTTGGGGGGAGCGGCTGGGGCGCAGATTGGTTCCGGGTTGGGGAGGCGCTTGGGGTGAAGCCGCCGCTTACAGCTTCGGCAGGGTCACCCCGCGCTGGCCCATGTACTTGCCGGCGCGGTCGGCATAGCTGATCTGGCAGGGTTCGTTGCCCTGCAGGAACAGGAACTGGCAGGCGCCCTCGTTGGCGTAGATCTTGGCCGGGAGCGGCGTGGTGTTGGAGAATTCAAGGGTGACGTGGCCCTCCCACTCGGGTTCGAGCGGGGTGACGTTCACGATGATCCCGCAGCGGGCATAGGTGCTCTTGCCGAGGCAGATCACCAGCACGTCGCGCGGCACGCGGAAGTATTCGACCGTGCGGGCCAGCGCGAAGGAGTTGGGCGGGATCACGCAGACATCGGTCTTGCGATCGACGAAGGAATTGGCGGCGAAGTTCTTCGGATCGACCACGGCGCTATCGACGTTGGTGAAGATCTTGAACTCGTCGGCCACGCGGGCATCGTAGCCGTAGGAGGAGAGGCCGTAGGAGATGCAGGCCCCGCCGGTCTTGCTGGCGCGCTGCTGGCGTTCGACGAACGGCTCGATCATGCCGTTGTGGAGGGCTTCGTTGCGGATCCATCGGTCGGAGAGAATCGTCATGGGCGCCGTGATTCCCGTTTGGGGCGCCGGGGGCAAGGCGGGGGGCGGAGTTATCCGCGAAATCGCCCGCGTTTGGCGCTCCCGCGTCTCGACTTCGCTCGACACGAACGGGTTGGGGGAAGGCTGTGGGGGCGGCTAGAGCCGGTGGTAGTCCTTATACCAGTTCACGAACTGCGGGACGCCCTCTTCGATGGAGGTGGTGGGCTGGTAGCCGAGATCGGCCGAGATTGCTTCAATGTCGGCATAGGTGCGGGGCACGTCGCCGGGCTGCATCGGCTGGAGATCGAGCACGGGCGCGGCGCCGGTCGCCTTTCCGAGCAGGTCGATGACCTTCATCAGGTGTTCGCTGCGGTGATTGCCGATGTTGTAGAGCCGGTGCGGGGCCTTGCTGCCGCCGGCCTTTTCCGCGCCGTCATCGGGCGGCGGGTTGTCCAGGCTGGCGAGGACGCCGGCGACGATATCGTCGATGAAGGTGAAATCGCGGTACATGTCGCCGTGGTTGAACACCGGCAGCGCCTCGCCCGCGAAGAGCAGCCTCGTGAAGATCCAGAGCATCATGTCGGGGCGGCCCCAGGGGCCGTAAACGGTGAAGAACCTGAGGCCCGTGAGCGGAATGCGATAGAGGTGGGCGTAGGTTTCGCTCATCAGCTCGTCGGCGCGCTTGGTGGCGGCGTAGAGGGAGACGGGGTGATCCGCGCGGTCCGCGACCGCGAAGGGGACCTTGCTGTTGCCGCCGTAAACCGAGGAGGAGCTCGCGTAGACCATGTGGGCCACCTGCCGGGCGCGGGCGATCTCGAGCAGGTTCAGGTGGCCGACGAGGTTCGACTGGACATAGGCGTGGGGGTTCTCGAGCGAATACCGTACGCCGGCCTGGGCGGCGAGGTGGACGATCCGCTCGAACGGGTGATGGATCAGGGCCGCGTCGAGCCCTGCGTAATCGGCGATGTCGTGCTCGATGAAGGTGAACCGCCCGGCCCCTTCCCGGCGCAGCACGGCAAGCCGGGCCTCCTTCAGCGCGGGGTCGTAGTAATCATTGCAGTTGTCCACTCCGACGACGTGATCGCCCCGGGCGAGGAGGGCGCGGGAAAGGTGGAAGCCGATGAAGCCGGCGGCGCCGGTGACGAGAACCTGCATGCCGTGCCCTTAGCGCGATCATTTGACGGATGGGTTAATCAGATCCCCGCATACCACGCATAGTCGGCCCGGTCCTCCCAGAACCCGCCCTTGCCGCCGTGGAGCCCGGCGAGCGTCGAGCGCGCCTCGATCCGCGTCACGAACTTGGCCTGCTTGTAGCCAAGCTGGCGCTCGACCCGCAGGCGCAGCGGGGCGCCATGGGCGACGCCGAGCGGCGCGCCGTTCATGGCGTGGGCGAGGATCGTCTGCGGATGGAAGGCATCGAGCAGGTCGATCGATTCGTAATAGGGCGCGGCGCCGCCGAAACTGTCGGCGCAGTGGAACACGATGTAGCGGGCGGCGGGCAGCAGGCCGGCGGCCTTGAGGATGCCGCCCAGCTGGGGCCCCGTCCACTGGCCGATGGCGCTCCACCCTTCCACGCAATCGTGCCGGGTGATCTGGGTGCGCTGGGGCAGGCTCCTGAGGCGTTCGAGCGAGAGATCGAGCGGGCGCAGGACAAGGCCATCGACCCGCAGCTGCCACTGGGCAAAACCGTTGGCGGCATGGCGCGCCCATTCGGCATTGGCGGCGGCGGTGCGGCTGCCGTTGGCGCGGAAATCGGGCGAAAGATCGGCAACTGTGAACTCGGGCGCGAGCATGCCGCCGCCGAGCAGGCGCTGGCTTCCCCGGTGCGCGTCTTCGGCGCTTTCCAGCAGGGAGCGGAAGGCGGGGGTGCCATTGAGCTTGTCACAGCCGGCAAGGGCCAGCCCCCCTGCCCCGGCGGCACCGAGGGCAAGGAGGCGGCGGCGGGAGAGCGGCTCAGTCATGGCCGGGATGCTCATGGCGGGGGCTGCCTTTGCGTTCGGCGGGCAGGCGATACCAGCCGGTGACCATCGAGCGGACCTCGTTGAAGGGGCCGGCGAGCACGACCATGGCCAGGTGGACCACGACGAACACCACGAGGCCGAGCGCGGCGAGGAAATGGAGCGAGCGGGCCGACTGGCGACCGCCGAACAGATCCAGCAGCCACGGCGCCACGGCGTTGAACCCCGGCGACATCGTCAGCCCGGTGCCGATCGCCAGCGGGATCAGGCCGAACAGCACGCCGCAGTAGGCCAGCTTCTGCAGGACATTGTAGCGCAGCGCCGCCGCGCCGGTGGGGAAGCGCAGGCGGGCGTGGTCGGCCACATCGGCGAGGATGTGGCGCGGCGACCATTCGGTCCGGGTGATGTGGAGATCGCGGCGGATATGCCCATTCGCCAGCGACCACAGCAGATAGGCCGCGAGCGCGAGGGCGAGCAGCCAGGCAAAGGCAAGGTGCCACAGGCGGGCATCGGCGAGGCTGTAGGTCGACGGGATGGTCATCCACCCCGGGAAGGCCTGGGCCTGGACCTGGCCATGGGCATCCGTCGCCGCGCCGATCAGCCCGGTGGTATCGAAGGCGTGGCTGCCGATGCGCAGGGTCCCCCGCCCGGCATGGTCGGCCACTTCCAGCCAGGCGTGATCGGGGTTGGCGCCGAACTTGCCCCAGTAAAGCCGCGGGTGGGCGTTGAAGATCATCAGCCCGCTCATCAGCATGACGGTGATGACGACGAGATTGGTCCAGTGCCACAGCCGGGTGGACAGGCGGTGGCGGCGGACCCGATCTCCGCCGCGCGGCAGGGCGGCTTCAGCCGACGGCAGCTCGCTTGGTTCAGTCACGATGCTCACCCCCCGGTGATATTCTGGGCGGCATCCTAGGCTGTTTGCCGCGGATCGGCAAATCCGGGCTCCGGGCGGGTGTCCCGCGGGGGGATTGTCCACGCGCGGCAAGTACCTATCTCCCGCCTCGCAGGCCCAACCACCTGCCGAGGACACCCCGACATGAGTGAACCGACCATCGAGCTGCGCCCCTTTGCCACGCTGGGGGCCGCCAACCACGGCTGGCTCGACGCCCACCATCACTTCTCCTTCGCCGACTACTACGATCCGGCCCGCACCCACTGGGGGGCCCTTCGCGTGTGGAACGACGACGTGATCGCACCCAAAAGCGGGTTCCCGCCGCATCCGCACCGCGACATGGAGATCGTTACCTATGTTCGCCAGGGCGCGATTTCGCATCGCGACAGCCTGGGCAACGAAGGGCGCACCGCAGCCGGCGACGTGCAGGTGATGAGCGCGGGGACCGGGATCCAGCACGCCGAGTTCAACCTCGAGGACGAGGCCTGCCGGCTGTTCCAGATCTGGATCCTGCCGGATGCGACCGGCCGCGCGCCGAGCTGGGGCACCCGGCCCTTTCCGAAGGACGACCGGGCCGGGGCCTTCGTGACGCTCGCCTCGGGCATGGCCGATGACGGCGATGCCCTGCGGATCAATGCCCGCGCCCGCGTGCTCGGGGCCATGGTCCGCGCCGGCGACAGCGTGACCTATGCCACCACGCCGGACCGCAATGCCTATCTCGTGCCGGCCTCGGGCCGGGTGCGGGTCGGCGCGGTCGAGGCCAATGCGCGCGACGGCGTAGCCATCACCGGCGCCGAGGCGATCACCGTCACGGCGCTGGAGGACGCGGAACTGGTGCTGGTGGATGCGGCCTGAGCCGCTGCGCGTCAGGCGCGATTGATCAGGGTCAGCTCGGCCTCGTCCGCGGGGCCGAGCGCGGCCTTGCGGGCATCCCGGTAGAGGAACGCGGCGACTACGCCCACGACACAGGTCGCGGTGGTGGCCAGGAACCCGGGGGTATAGCTTCCGGTAACCTCGGCCGAATAGGCGACGGCGGGCGCGGTGATCGTGGTGAACAGGGTTGCGGCGCTGGCGAAGCCATAGGCGCGCGGAAAGTCGCGGCTGCCGAATTCCGACGCAATGCAGGACGCCAGCATCACCCACATGCCCTGGCTCGCCCCGAGCAGGATCGCACCGACGGTGATGGCCGCCGGCCCATGGGCAAAGGTCAGCAGGAGCGCGCCCGCCGTGGCCGAGCCGGTCAGCAGCAGCAGCGGCAGGCGATTGCCGAGACGGTCGGCCAGCCACCCCGACCCCAGTTTGCCCGCCGTTGCCGCCACGTTGTAGGCGGCCATCAGCCCGGCGATCGTCGCCACGTCGACCCCGCGCTCCTTGCCGAAGGGCGCGAAATTGTTTCCGAGCACGCTGTTGGCGGCCATGGCGGGAACGAAGCACAGGACGACCAGCCAGAAATTGCGCCGGCGGGCGATCTGGCCGAGGGTGATCGTGCTGCCCCGGTCCTCCAGCACATGATGATCCTCGCCCTCGAGGTAGCCCGCGCCCTCCCCCGGCGCCGGCCGATCGCGCAGGACCAGCCACGCCAGCGCGCCGATCACAGCCAGGTTGAAGGCCCCGAATATCCACCAGGTGGCGCGCCAGCCCACTGAATCGATCAACCGCACCACGATCGGCGGATAGAGAACGCCCGCCAGCACCAGCCCCAGAGCGCTCAGGCTGAAGGCAAAGGCACGCCCTTTCACGAACCAGCGCGACACCAGGGTCTGCGAGGGAATGCCGGTGCTCGCGGTTACGGTCGGCGGCAGCAACAGGGCATAGACCAGGAAAATCGTCCAGCCGTTCGGCGCGAATCCGATCAGGACATAGCAGGTGGCCACGCCAACATAGCCGAGCAGCATGACCCGCCGCAGCGGCCAGCGCTCCACCGCCATTCCGGCGATCGGCGCAAGGACTGCGCAGGGAATCGTGAAGATGGCGATCGCCAGCACGAACAGGCTGATCGGCTGGTGGAAATCGCGCGACCAGCCCTCAAGGAAGAAGCTGAAGCAATTGGCCATGACGCCCAGCACCGTCATCTGCAGGAGCACGCAGATGCCGACGATGTTCCAGCCGTGGTACCAGGGCGTTTTCAATGCCATAGGAAACATGCTCTCCCGGGCGCGAGCCTGCCGAGGTGGAAACCCGTCCAACGCGGCAGCGGCCCGTCAGTGCCGGGCGCCCATCCGAGACGGCGTAATCAGGTGCGCCGCGCCTGTCACGCCGAACGGCATTGCCGCACATACCTGATTTGAAATGTGCCTGCATGCTTCCATCTGACTTTGGCGGATTGCGGCGGTTGGCCAGTCGGCGGTTTGTCCGTTGGCGGTGAATGTCGCAGGCCGACCCCGCCAAGCTCAGGGCCCTCGCCCACGCCATTTGCGAAGCATCTGTCAGCAGTCCGTCAATACCTGACAAGGCCCCTCGCTGCTCGAGCCTCGGACAAGATCGCCAGAGCGTCCTTGACGACGTGGACGTCGATCGCGGCGCCGACGGCCAGGTCGAAGTAGGCAATCCGCGTCGCTGCGACTGCGACGCCGCACCTGACCACCAATTTATGACAGCTTTTACAACGGAACATGACAGGCCTGATTCCGTTGTGAGAACCTGATGTGCTCCGCCATGCTTGACGGATTGGGGCGCGGGAACAGCGCCGATCCTTGCGGACACCAACGGGGAAAGGATGCTGTCATGAAACTCTCGGTTCTTGTCGCCCCCCTCGCCTTGATCGCCGCTACGCCGGCCGTGGCTGCGGAAGCGGACATCACCGCCGTCGGCCGGTCATGGCATGGCTTGCAGATCGCGGGTCCTGATGCGCTCGGACGTTACACTCTGCGGGTGGACATCACTGATCTCGACCCCACGAGCCCGGCTGGTTGGGCGACAATGACGCACCGGGTGGCCATGGGCACATCGCTCCTGTGTGACGCGGCTACGCCGCAAGCCTATGCTGGCTTCTATGACAGGCAGAGCCGCGAGTGCCGGGACGAGAGTGACGCCTCAGCCTTCGCGCAAATGACCCGCGCACGCGATCTCGCCCGCGGTGGTGAACCGGTCGCCTGGCTCGACCTGAAGCGATAGCCCGCTCTCAAAGGCTCGATGATACTGGCCTTTGCGGCACCAGCAACAGCGCCAGGCCGATTGCGGCCAGCAGGACGGCAGTGGCGAGGTCGCGGCCGAGATCGAGCCCACCTTGGGCAAGCGGTTTGTCGAGGAAGTCGCCCACGGTTGCGCCGAACGGACGAGTAAGGATGAAGGCGCCCCAGAACAGCGCCAGCCGGGAAACACGGGTGCGCCAGTATAGCAGGGCAAGAACAGCCAGTGCCCCGCCGAACACGGCTGCACCGCCGATATAGCCGAGCCCGCCGTCCTCGGCTGCCCAGTCGCCCAACGCCGTGCCGAGGGTCTGCGAGAAGGTGATCGCCAGCCAGTAGAACGCCTCGCTGCGCGGCGAGGCGACGCTGGAGACGGCAATGGTTCCGGTGGCCTGCTTCCAGGCGAGCAGCGTCGCCGCAAGGCACGCGAGCAGGGCAGTGGCTCCTCCACCATAGCCGATGCCCAGGTCGCGATCGAAGAAATCGGCGAGCGCGGTGCCGGCGGTCGTGGAGGCGAGGATGGTGGCCCAGTAGAGCAGCGGACGGAACCGTTCCGTCCGGATCTGGATCGCGACGAGGACCACAAGCGGCGCCGCAAACAGGGCGATGCCGGCGAGATAGCCCATCTCGTATTGCTGTGTGAACAGGTCAGCTCCCGTCTCACCCAGCGTGGTGGCGAGGATCTTGATGATCCAGAACCCCAAGGTGATTGCTGGCACCTTGGCGACGGCGCCCTCGGCGCGAACTAGGTCCATTGCCCTGTCCCTCAATAGTTCCAGCCCAGCGCCAGGTAGGCGTGGTAGCCGGCGGCCGTCTCACCGTCATCGAATGTGGGACCCGCCGAGGCCAGCAGCCGCAAGGGACCGCCGAGCTTCACGATTGCTCCCAGCCCGAGACTTGTAGAACCGTGACCTTCCTGAGTGTCCGCGCTTTTTCGGTCCACCTCCGCCCCTAGCAGCAGGCCGCCGGCAACCTGGCAAGATACGGCAAGACCGCCGGTCCAGTAGTTGCGATTGCCGGCGCCCGGATTGATCGCATAGCCAGCGCCGCCAAAGACCGACCACGCCCCCATGTCCTTCTGCGCCCAGACCGGCACGAGCGCAGTCACGCGTCCGGCGCCGAGGCCGAGGCGGGCAGTGGGGAGGGTCAGGCCCGGGAAGACGGCGACCTGGAAACGCGAAGCTTCGTCGTTGATGATCCGATACTTGAGCGACGCCTCGACGTCGCCGATGCCCATATGGCTGCCGGCCGGGTCATGGGTGACGGCGAGCGGTAGGCCCAGCGTAAGCTGCAAGTCGGGCGCTAGTCCGTGATTGAGTTCCACACCGGCGGAGCCGGCATACTCGCTACCGCGGCCGTCAATCTCGATTGCCGGTCCGTAGATCTCCCAGTGCCCCGGTTCGGTGGGCGCGGGATCATCTGTAAGGAAGGGCGGCCCACCCCAGGCGCGGCCGGCGAGCGCCATCCAGCAGAGCACTGCCAGACTTGGCAGGAGCAAGGCACGGCGCATTCCGGGGAGTTTCGCGAGATCATGCACGGATCTGCGCATAGCGGCCTGAACCAGCAATGGCGATGGCTGGTGGCGGCTGCACGAACGGCAACCGCCACCGACCTGGTTCAGAACTTCACCCGCGCGTCGACGGTGAAGGAACGGGGCGGGAGGAAGCTGAACTGGTCGTCCACGCCGTAGGTCTTGCCCGAGGCAATCGTGGTGATCGCGCGGCTGTTGAACACGTTGGAGACCTGGATGCCCAGGTGCAGCATGCCGATGTCCTGGCCGATCGCGAACTCGCCCACGCCGTAAGGCGCTATGCGATAGTTGCGCAGGCCCGTACCCGAGTACTCGGTGGCATACTGGGTGCCGGTGAACTTCTCGTTGAACGAGAGGCTGAAGCCGTCGCGGGTATAAACGAAGCCGAGCGCCGCGGTGCCGAAGGGCGACTTGGCGACCTGGGCGCCGCTGGTGACCGATTCGGCATGGTTATAGGAGGCGTTGCCGAAGACGGTGAGGCCACGCAGCAGCTCGACGCTGAGCTGGCCTTCGACGCCCTTGTAGCGGACCTGGCCAATGTTCACGAGGATCGAGCTGTCGCTGCCGCAGGCCGTCGAGGTACAGCCGGAAATCTTGTTGTTGACGTTGATGATGTAGCCATCGACGTCGACCGCCACGCGGCTGCCGTGCCAGACCGTGCCGACTTGATAATTGGTGGTGGTCATCGGCTGAAGCGTGTCGAGCGCTGTCGCCAGGTTCGGGTTGGCCGAATAGAAGCTCGACAGGTCGGGCACGTACATGCCCTGAGCGTACTGGCCGTAGATCGACCAGTTTCCGGTCGGCTGGTAGTTCACGGTCAGGAACGGCAGGGTCTTGGTCCAGGTCGCGCTGGTGGTCAGCGGCAGGCGGGTCTTCTGGTTGACCGCCGCGTCGATCGACCGGTTGAAATGGACGTACTTGATGCCGGGCGTGATCGCGAGCCCCTCGATCGGGCGGAACTCGAACTCGGCGAAGAGCTGGTACTGGTTCCACTTTGAGTTCTGCTCGTAGGCGATATTGGCCAGGGAGATCGAGGGCAGCGTGGTCTGCGTGCCGTTGGCGTTGAACTTCTCGATGTAGGCGGGCGTGCGGCCCGTGGTCCAGTCGAAGTCGTAGAGGTGGCGCCAGGTGTCGGCATGCTCATACCAGCCGCCGACGCGGACCTTGCCGAGGGCAAACTCGTAGTTAAGCTGGCCGATGTAGCCAAGCACACGGTACTTGTTGAGCTTGTTGTAGCCGAGCACGTCAGTGGCCGGACCCTTCACCGCCACATAGGGCGAGGCCTTGGTGCCCGCGCCGGTGAAGCCGGTGATCACCGTGCCGCCGGTGTAGGTGAACTTGGTCACCGCATTGTCCGCGCTGGTCGTGGCAAGGCCGGTCGCCGCGTCCACCGTGCTGGTGGCGACCGTGCCGTTACCCGAGAGGGTATTGTTGGTGTAGCCGTACATGTAGACCCGATTGTCCATCGAGAACCCGGATCCGAACTCGCTTTGCAGGCGAATGTACGAGAAATCGGTGGTCTTGTCGGTGCGGTTGTAGCGGTAGTAGTCCGCGCGGGTCGGGTCGTTTGACATGCCGTAATTCAGGCCGAACTGGCCGATGTTGGAGGTCGGCGCGCAGTTCTCGGCGTGGAGGGTGGACCCGGCCGGCGCGGGGCTGAGCGCGGTGAAGGCGCCGCAGTTGGCGCCCTTGAGCACGTCGGACTGGTAGTAGAAGTTGCGGTTCCAGGTGCTCATCAGGGTGAGCGTGTTCGACGGGCCGAGCGGCAGGACCAGCTTGGCGTAGAGGTTCTTCGAGTTGACCGGCGAATAGGTCAGAGCGCCATCGGACTGGAGGTACTGGCCGGTGACGACCAGCTTGGCTCCGCCCAGGTTCTTCATCTCGCCGCTCTGCAGCTCGGCCCGGCCAATGAAGGTGTTCCAGTTGCCGACGATGCCTTCGACGGTGGCGCTGCGCTCGTCCTTGGCCGCGCGCGAATACATGTTGATGTTGCCGCCGTAGGAGGCCTGGCCCAGCTGGCTGGCATTGCCCGGGCCGCGGTCGACCACCACCGTCTCGATCGTGGTCGAGGGGAAGAAGGCGGTCGAGTGATGGGTCGGGTTGTTGGTGTCGGCAAAGGGGATCGAGTCGTAGGTGACGTTGTATTCGCCGTCCTGGAAGCCGCGGATCACGGCCTTGGTCTCGCCGAAGCCCTGGCCGTTGCTGGTGCCCGAGATCGACACGCCCGGGGTGATCGCGATCAGCGTGTTGAAGTCGGCGGTGGGGTTGGCGCGGGCAATGAAGTCGCGGCTCACCGCAGCCTGCGGCTGGGTCGTGGTCAGCGAGGCAGTCACCGGGGCCTGCTCGGCCATACGCGAGGCGGTGACGATGATGTCGGAGCTGGTGAGCGACTGCTTGTCGTTCGCCTGGCCGGCTTGGTTGGCCGTGGTCGACTGGTCGTCGCTCATCGCACCGGCTTCGGCAGAAGCTTCGGCCGCTGCAGCGTCGGCTGCCTGCGCCGGCGTGGCCAGCACGAACAGACTGGAAGCCGCCAGCAGGGCGGCGCGGAAGTGCAGCTTGGTCATGGTTTCCCTCATGCGTCTGGAAGGTCTGGATTCAGTGGCGGGACAGCTCGGCCCGTGCCGCGGCGACCTGATCGGCCAGACGCGGGTCGGTAAGCAGTTGCTCGACGGCGGCGGTCGCCGCGGCGTGGCTGGCTTCGAGATCGGAGCGGAGGTGAACGCCGCAAATTTCGCGGCTGAGTGCAAAGTCCGCGGCACGGGCGAGGATCGCCGGGGCGCGGTCCGGGATCAGCCGGGCCAGGGTCCAGCCCACGGACCAGCCGTAGCCGGCATGGCCGCTGGGATAGCCCGTCAGCGTGGCCGAGCCCGTGCCGCAGTGCGGCAGGCGCGGGTCGATCTGGTAAGGGCGCGGCCGCTGGAAATGGGCTTTCGCGGCAAGGACCATTCGCTCGACTTCGTCCGAGATCGTCTGGAGCAAGGTTGATGTCGCGGGGAGGCGCGTGAAGTCGCGGGCGGCGGCCTGGGCGAAGGCGGCAGGCTCCTCGTGCTCGCCATCCCACTGCGCCTGTTGCATCCGTTCCGGCGTCGCGGCGGCAACCAGCGCCCGCACCCGCTCCATCTCCAGCTTCTCGGCCAGCGACCCGCTGGCCGGTGGCGGGGCGAAGGCGTGCGTGGGGGAGAAGATGAGCGGGTCGAGCCAACGCAGGCGATTGTCTTCCGCCCCAGAGGTTCCAGCCGTGGCCGGAGTGCTGGATTGCGCCTGTGCAACAGGCGCGACAAGGCAGGCCGCAAGAGCGGCGCAGCAAAGCCGAAGCTTCCGCAAGAATTTACCCCCTAATTTGTGCGCCGCAGCACGGCTGGGCGACGAGAGCGGGCTAGTTCTGCGTTGTGACGATTGTGTGACTCATTGGATATAAACTGAATTACTCCCGAGCGGCATGAGATCTGTATTATGGTTGTTATAATCTTGTCGCGATATTGTCCGAATTTATAGTTCAGTTGATCGAGATGCGACGTGCGGCTAAATGTCGAATCATGATAAAGGGGCTCTACCGCACCTACGATCGGCTGCTGGGCGATGCAGTGCGCGTGCACTGGTCAGCAGGCGACGCCGCGCCGATCCTCTCGCTGGACGTCTACGCGGCCATGAGTGGCGAGCCACCGGCAGAAGGGCTGCCGACACGCGATGAATACGAGCGTCGAACCTTTGCGCCCGATCCCGATCCATTCGAGGAATGGCTCATCGAAAGCGCTGGTTAGGCCGTAAGCCTAGTCGCGCTCTGCGGTCAGGCGCTGTTCTATCCCGCGTCACAGCCTCAGCAGCCGGGGAGCGCGGGGCCATGTCGCCGATGGGTCGGCGCAGCACCGCGGTCTGCTCCATCGCGCTGGCCATAGGCACCACCGGCCAGTCCGGGTGAGCGGCATGAGCAGCCTGGTGGAGCTTGCGCCGCGCGTCATACATGGCGAACACAGGCAGGACTGGGGCATGGCCACTATGGTGGCGGCGCAGATGCTCCAGCACGTCGGCAAGGCCCCGCTCGGCCAGCGGCGAGGCTGTCAGCGGCACGATGATCGCGTCCGCAGCGCGCAGCACCTGGCTACTGAGTTCGTTGAGCACTGGCGGACAGTCGAGCACGATCCGCTCGTAACGCCCGGCCAGCGACCGGGTCAGCTTGGCCAGCCGGCGCTTCTTGCCTAGCCTGGCGAGAAGGCCCGCAACGTCATGCAGCCCGGAATCAGCTGGCAGAACGTCGAGCCGCAGGTATGAAGTTGCCACGATCGGAGGCTTTTGGCGTCGGCATGA
>Ga0207681_10000157_pt1 | contig 56129 bp, 46 predicted proteins | sample KBSS53metaG_FD_184324 | JGI IMG/M metagenome (GOLD analysis project Ga0207681, IMG submission 184324) | Switchgrass rhizosphere microbial communities from Kellogg Biological Station, Michigan, USA - KBS S5-3 metaG (SPAdes) (version 2) | ecosystem: Host-associated > Plants > Roots > Rhizosphere... | reverse complement strand
GGGGCTCCACCCACCCATCTCCGCCCTGAAGGGGCGGTCCCCAACGGTCCGAAAGGCACCGCCCCCTCGGGGCGGGTATGGGGAGGGAGAACTGCCAACCTGGCGCTAAAGCACCAGGCTACTCAACGTTCGCCCTTTCAGGGCGGGAAATGACATCGGCATTTGGGCCAGGAAGATGTGTGTAAGAGGTTGGGCGTCAGCCCTGGGAATCCAGAGCAAACCACCCCAAGCCCCGCAGGGGCGGCAGGAAATCAGCGTGGCGTATCCCTTGACGCGCTGTCAAAGCGCTGGCTCCGATCCAATTAGGAGGATTGTAAGGTGAGGAGCGGCCACCCCTCGAAAGGACGGCCGCCGTGGAGAGGAATCGATGGTCATCGCGGAAGCCTACGGGGTGCGATCGATCCGCGGGCGGGTGGCGGCGCAATGACCTCGCCCGGGCAGCAATTCAGCTTTACGAGCCGGATCGTGTCACGCCAGGACACGCACTGATTCGCCACGGCCAGCTTCACGCGATAATAGGTGTCGCACTTCAAACGCTGCCCCTTGCCTTCGAAGAACGCCTTCAGGTCGAAGGCACCGGCCTGGCCAGGGAACCACTGCATAATCTCCGGACCTTTTAGATTCCACGACTGGTCGGACTCCTGAATACTCCAGAAGTAGTTCTGCTCGTTCTGGCTGTTGGTTCCGTCGGCCACGAGCATGCCATAGCCGGCTGTCCAATTCATGGTGAAACTGGGAACGGGAGGCGGACACCTCACGACCTCTTCGAGCGAGATGCGGAAGATCAGGTATTCTCCGGGGTTGCACGCGCCCTGAAGAAAAGGATAGTTGCCCGAGCCTGGACATGGAGCGCTCGGGTTGTTGTGCCAGATCCAGTCCGCGGTGTCATCCATCGTCGGCAGATTGCCCCACAGTGAAGAGGCGCTCCCGTCGTTCGGACCCCTGCTCGTCGGGCGCCAGCCACCGGTTTTGTTACAGGCGGCGATCTTCACCGTAAGGTTCGCCGGCGTCGGGGCCACGCTCACGGGCGTGTTGGCGGCACACACCGTCCAGAGACTGGAGCCGGTGTTCACGGTGCCGGTGCCGGCTGAGACGGTCGCCAGCAAGCCCTGGTATACCTGGCCGTCGTCCCAGGCCACGACGTAAAGGACATTGTTCGTGGCTACCGGGGTAATGGCTTGGCTCTTTACCGTGGACCAACTACCAGCGAGGTGCAGGGCCGTGACCGCGTTCACCGTGCCTGTGTAGACAGCATAGTTGTTGTCGGCAGTGATCTTGATCGTGAACGGGATCGCGGATGAAGGCGCGGCGCCGCCGATCCAGAGGAGCACGAGGAGCAGGCTCCAGGTGGCAGGAACGAATCTATTCCATCGAGACCTTGGGTGAAACACTACACACCTCCTGACATAGATAAGGGTTTGTGGCGGGGCGTTTCCGGATCTCTGGGGAGCAGCCCTTCCCTATCTTTCAATCCCCTTCCGCGGGAAATGTTTCGATTGATCACAAAGAAAAACGGCCGCCCCTGGGAAGGAGCGGCCGCTCGATCCACTCCGTGGCGCGCTTTAGCAGCAGCACACGCGCCTTGCGAAGACGACGGCCTGGATCTTGCCGCGCCCCTCGCCGCCGTGCAGGAGGCTGATCTCGGGAGTCATGGAAGGGTAGATCTTCGAAACGCAACAATTGAGCTCGATCTGCCCGAAGTACTCACCGCTCTCGTCCTTTCCAGCCAACGTGGCCTGCTCGGCACCCTCGTCGCTCTCTCTCACCTGGATGCTGAAGTCGATGATCCGCGAGGCTCCCTTTTTCACGGAGACGCGGTTCATCACCCGATTGACGTTCACCCAGGGGCCGGGACTACCCCCGGTCACGACGTTCTCGATCCGCAGATCCAGCGTGGACAACAGGCTCGGGAACATGATTCCGAATCCATCGGCCTCGGCGAAGAGCTGGATCTCCATCGCGTTGATGAGAAGAGGAACCTCGCCGGCGTCAGCCGGCTCGATCTGAGGACGGGTCGCCCGGATCTTGTCGAGGACGATGTCAAAACTGCAGCAGGATGAATCGACGCATCCGCACGAGCCGTCTCCCTCGTGCTCAACCGGGTAGCGTTGGGGAGCGGCGCCATACTCGGTGCCCTTCACGGCCGAAGCCAGGATCGGGGCCGGGGCCGCGATCATGGCGCGCATGGCGTAAAGCTCGGCCTTGACGTCGTCGATCGCCTGCTGGAAGACCGCCTTGCGGGCGGCCTCCGCCTGCGCGGCCTTGAATTCATTCACGACCGCCCTCAGCTGCCGGAGCTGAGCGAGCTGTTCCTCGGTCGAAGAGTCAGTAGAAGGCGTGGCTTCTTCAGGCTCGGCGAGGTGCTCCACCGCCGAGTCAACAGGGGGTGCCGAAGCAACAGTTTCCAAGGACGTAACAGTTGTTTTTTCCGATCTCTTGGTTGCCATTTGGTTTTCCTTTTTCGGTCCCGAGCCAGAGAGGCTCGGGCCGGCAACAGTCTTCAATCCCCTTCCGTGAGAAATGTTTCGATCGATCGCAAAGAAAAACGGCCGCCCCTGGGAAGGGGCGGCCGCCTGGAACAATCCGATCATTGATCCTCTACTCGTCGACGAACCACCAGGTGATCCGGCCCACTTCCTCGCCGCGCCAGAGCTGGCGAATGGCCAGGCTGTGGCCCCTGAGGAGGGAATTCGGGCGGATCGACACCTGGAAGGCGGCGTGGGCGCAGACGCCCGGAGCGAGCGCGACCTGGCGGAAGGTCGTCCGCGGCCGGCGCGGCAGCTTGAGGCTTCCCGAGCCGTTCGCGAGCCACGGCTGCCCCTTGCGGAGCTTGGCGGCGAGCGCGGCGGGCACCTCGAGAGTGACCTCCACGTCGGCCGGCAGGCGCTGGATCACTTCGAATTCGAAGTGGCGGAGCAGATCCGGCGTGCCCGCGAACAGGAACGCCAGGGTCATATCGGTCGTGCCGGGTTTGACCTGGATCGGGTGAACGTTGCGCCAGGCCACGCCCGGACCCCGCAGGAACGACCGGTACGCGGCCCAATCGAAATACGGCGGCCCCGGGGGGAGCGCGGTGGTCCGTTCATAACCGGGAGTGGCGTACGGCGAACCTTTCCATGGGAGCTGGACGGCCAGGAAGCTGTAGGCCGGCACGATGCCCGCCTGCCATTCCGAAGAGGGTTGAACCCACTTCGCCGGGAGGTCATCCACCGGAATGGCGTCCGACACGGTCAGGATGTCCCCCTGGGGAATCCCCTGGACGTCGACGGCGGAACCGATGGGCATCCATCGCTCCGGTGTGATCAGCGTGGCGGCCGGACTGGCGAAGAGCTGCACTTTCGCCTTCCCCACACTGGTACCCCGGTTGCGCAGGCGGACATAAAGGCTGTTGTTCGCGTAGACCGCCTCCGGAGCCGCGGGATCGATCGGATTGCCGGGCGCCGGATGGTTCGTCCTGGGGCCTTCTCCAAAGCGATGGGCCGGAATATCCGTTCCACTCCAGACTAGGATGTCCGGGCTGGAGCTGATCTCTTCGGCGGGATCGGGCGCGGAGCCGTCGTCGTCGACGTGGCGCCGCATGTAGACGTCCGGCACGAGCTGCAGCCGGCCGCGGACGATGGCCCTGAGGTCGGGCATGACGCCGATGAAGCCGGGGACGTTGGGCCCCTGGCGCGTGCCGGTGGCGGGGTCCGCCAGCAGGGCCCGCATCGATTGCGGCTGTAGCAGGGTTCCGGTCTGGGCCTTGTGGAGGGCCTGCACCAGGGCGGCCGCGCCGGCGATGATCGGCGAGGCGCTGGAGGTGCCGTTGAAGGAGTTGGTGTAGAGGTCCGCGTCGACCGTGCCGGCGAGGTCGCCGAAGCCGCAGGTGGTCACGGTCTCCCCCCAGGCGAAGCAGTCGAGGCGCGAGCCGTAGTTGGAGAAGGGCGCCCGGTCGTGGGGCAGGCTGGCGCGGGCGGCGCCGACGAGGATCGCTCCCGAGTCGCGGAAGTGGGACGTGCCACGCTGGAAGCTCCGGCCGGTATCGGCGTCGCTGTAGGCGTCGAGGTTGAAGCCGCCGTTGCCGGCCGCCTCGACCACGATCACGCCCAGGCCCGAGGCCAGACGGATGGCGTCGAAGTCGGCTTCGTCCGTCTCGGCGGGCAGGAGGCCGCGCTGCACCTCGAGCAGGAGGATGTCGCCCTTTCCGAGAGGTCCGGAAGTTTTCTCCACGGCCTGCGCGATGGCCGCCGCCACGTGGCCGTTGGTGCCCGCGAAGGGGTGGGGCTTGTTGCCCGCCTCCTTCTCGTCCTTCGACTTGTAGTGCGAGGCGAGGACGAACTGGGAGATGTCGGTAGCGGCCCCCTTGATGCCCTCGGGGCTCTTGCCGGTCGCCGCCAACTGGCCGAGGACGGCGGTGCCGTGATGGCCGGGGGTGCCCTCGTCGTTCCGGTTGGCGCCGTAGAGGATGGGAAGCTGCTGGCCGTTCTCGTCCGTGAGGTCCTTGAGCTCCTGGTGGCCACGGTTCCAGCCCTGCTCGAGGTCGCAGACCGTCAGCGGGTGCGTCTGGGAGGTCTGGAGCTTCAAGAACACCTTGGGCGCCATTTCGGCGAGCTTCTCCCAGACCCAGGAAGCGCTGATGCCCATGGGGGCATCGCCGAGATAGCCCTGGTCTTCGGCGAAGAGCTGGCCGCCCGGCACGTCCTGGGGCATGTCTTGGGGATCATTGCCCGACAGCTCCCGGTAGGCCAGGTCCACCTCGGCCAGGCGGTTGAGCCCCGCCACGACCTCCTCGACGCGGTCGGGATGCTCCCGCAGGTCGAGCCGCCAGTAGGCGGTGAGGCTGTGCAGGGGCGGAAAGGCCGTGAGGGCGGTTTCCTTTTCCAGATCCTGGAGGCGTTGGATGCACTCGCCGCGCGGCAAGGGACCCCAGGTCCCATAAGCACCGCCGATCTGCCCCTGGAGCTCCACGAGGGGACGGGAGGTCAGGTGATCCTTCTTCGCCGCCGTCTTGGCCTTCTTCGCGGCCTCTTCGGTCTTGAACGGCAGCTCGAGCACGGCCTGGAGCCCGAGGAGCTGCCGCCCCTTGCGGTTGGCCAGCTCCCACAGGCTTGCCGCGTTCGGATCGATCCCCTGCGCCGTCCGGACGATGACGAAGCCGGTGAAGTCGCGCGGCTTGATGAACGGATGCGGCGTGGCAGCTCCCGTGGAGCTGGGGGGAGGCGTGCCGGTTGACGCCCCGCAGCCGCAGTGGCAACCGCAGCAGCAGGCTTGAACGGTGGCGCCACAGGCCCCTCTGGCGGAGTAGCCGGGACCGCCGTGGCCGGCCGTGCTCGGGTCGTCGATGGGCGGCATGACGAAGTCCGCACCCGGATCGTCGATCGGGGGCATGACGAAGTCCGAGCCAGGATCGTCGATGGGGGGCATGACGAAGTCGGCCCCGGGATCGGTGCCGGACCGGCCGGCGCGCCCAGCGGGGGAGCGGCCCGGCGCGGCCGTAGGGTTTTCCTGGATCCTGTTTTCCTGGATCGTAATGTGAAGGCAGCGGTTCATGTCGTCTCCTTTGTCGCCTCAGAGCTCGCGAACTTCACTTTCAATCCCGTGCCGGGACGGAAGGGTGCTCAGGGAGTGAAAGGCGGCAGCGGCTGCCAGTCGCCCAGCAGGACGAAGCCAGCCCACTGGTAGGGAGGACGGCCGGCCTGGCGGAGGGCGAGCTGCGCCTCCTGGAGCGCCCTGGCGGGGGGCAGGCCGCGCCCGAAGAGCCCGCGATAGAAGACGGTGATGAGATCGCGCGTGCTCTGGTCCTCGACGGCCCAGAGGCTCACCAGCACGCGCGAAGCCCCGGCGTAGAGGAAGGCGCGGGGCAGGCCGCTGACCAGGCCCTCGCCGGGCACGTCGCGGCCTCGCGCGGTCTCGCAGGCCGAGAGCACCACCAGCTCCGCCGGCAGGTCGAGATCGTAGATCTCATGGGCGGGCAGGATGCCTTCCACCGGCCGCCCCGCGGAGTCGACCCGCGACAGCTCCAGGGCGGAGAGCAGGGGCTGCTCGGCGTAGGTGCCGTGGGTGGCGAAGTGAAGGATGCGGAAATCCCGAAGGCGGCCAGTCATCACGGTCTGCCGGGAAGCGGCCGGGCCGGTGGCGAGAAAAAGCTTGCCGGCGGGCACCCCGGTGGCGATGGCCGCGGCCTCCTGAGCCGAGCCGGGGAGAGAGGGCAGATCGCGGCCGGGACCGTCGTCAGGACCATAATCGGGATCGGCCACCACGGCCAGCCATCCCGGAGCGGGACGGCGCCCGGCCAGCAGGTGCCGCTGGGTGAGGAGCGCCGCCGCCGAAGGCAGCGAGACGATCTCATGGGAGTCCACCAGCAGGGGGCCCCGGGCACAGGCCGCGGGATCGCCGGGAACGGGCAGGGCGGCGAAGGGCAGGCCTTCCAGGGCGCCGTCCGCGACCACGGCCAGGCGGCGGTGGCCGAGGGCGGCCGCCACGGGCGCGAGAAGTATCCGGCTTATCTCGCACAAGTCCGGCGGGTTGTAGCCGGGCCACTCGACGTTCTGCAGCCAGCTTGCGGCCTGGGTGGCGAGGGGCTCGATGTCGCGCCGCGGCGGCAGCCGGACGGCGGTGACGGCGTCGCGGGTCACCGCCCAGACGGTGCTCGCCTTGTCGCCCAACCGGTACTCCAGGAGGACCGTGTCGCCGTCCAGCAGCTCCCGCTGGACCGTGGCGGCAGAAACCGGCCCGGACCGGGTGAGCGAGGCGTAAAGGGGGCTGCGGCGACGTAGCTCCCCACGCAAGGACTCCAGGGCCGCGACCTGGGCGCCGATGGCCGTCTGGAAGCTCCGCAGCTTCTCCGCGCTGGTCTCTTTCGTCTCGAGCCGCCGTGTCTCCAGGGCGTTGAGCTGCCGCTGGAGCGCTCTCTCCTTCTCGATCAGGCCGGGAGGGGCGGTACGGCGCAGGCCGGCGCCGGCTTCCGTCAGAAGGTCGCCCAAGGCCCGGGCCCTCGCCCGTTCGGCGGTGGCCCAGGCCTCGCCCGTGGCGCCCGTCTCCAGCAGGATGTCGATGTGGGCGTCGAACCAGCTCCGGGCGCCGGAGAAGAAGGAGGTCCGCAAATCCTCGTCCAGGACCGTGGGCCGCACACCCTCGACGATGTCCAGGGCTTTCCGGCTCGCCTCGCGCGCTTCCCCCAGATCCCCCAGGGCACGGGCCGCGCGGGCGATGCCGGCCAGGCTCTCGGCCCGCCCCATCCGGTCGCCCAGCCGGGCGAAGAGCATCTCGCAGCGGTGGTAGGCCGTCCGGGCCCCGGCGTGATCGCCGCGTTTCTCAGCGAGGCGGGCACCAAGAAAACGGACCGTGGGCTCGGACCGCGGACAGGTCCCGCTCCCGACGGCCTTCAGCGCCTCGGCCATGCGGACTCGGGCCGCCGGCCCCCTTCCCTTCCCCTCCTCCACCAGGGCGAGGCGCGCGAGGAAGACGGCGCTGCCGCAAGGGTCGCTCTCCCGCCGCAGCTCCAGGGCCTCCTCCAGGTACCGGCGCGCTTCGTCGAGGCGGCCCTGTTCGTAGGCGAGACGTCCGAGCTGGCTCGCGGTGATGGCCCTCTCGCGTTTCTCCTCCGGCCTCCAGGTGTTTCTTGCCTGGAGCAGCAGCTCGCCGCCGCGGCGCTCGTCGTGCAGATAGCGTGCATAGAGGACCCCGAGCTGGTGCAGGGTCCTGGGCCTCATCCGATTGTCCGGCGGCCACAGGTCCAGGGCCTCGCGGTAACGGTCGAGGGCCTTCTGTAGCTCGCCCTGGTACTCGCGGGCCTGGCCCAGGCCATGGAGGGCCTTGGCTTCGTTCAACCGGTCGCCCGCGCGCCGGGCGAGGGGCACGGCGCGGGAGTACTGCTCGACGGCCGCCTCGACTTCTTGCAGCGGCAGAAGGTTGGCACCCGCGCCGTTGCGGGCGATCGCCTCCCAACGAGGATCCCCGGCCCGCGCGAAGGCGTCCGCCGCCTCGCGGTACAGGTCGGCCGCCGGCTGCCGCTCGCCATTGACGTAGTGTTGCCGGGCCATGCGCTCCAGGGCCTCGCCCTCCAGGAACGACTCGCCCAGATCCCGCCAGGTGGCGCGGGACTCGGCCCAGCGCGCCATGGCTTCCTCGTCCTTCAGGTCTTTGGCGGCCGTGAAGCTCCGGTAGGCGGCGGCGGAGCGCCGGTCGGCCTCCGAGGCGGGACGGAGCGCCTCGATGCGGGCCTCATAGCGGCCGGGCCGCCCTTCCTTGGAACCCTGGAGGACCAGGGTATGGACACCACTTGTGGCGGCGACGGCCAGCACCAGCTCGGGGCCGCGGTCGTCGATCAGCCGGTCGGCTGCCAAAACCTTGGCCCCACTGGGATCCTCGAAGATCGCGACGAGGTCGACGCCCTGCTGGTCCACGGTCAGGCGGAGGAAATCCCCCTGCCGGAGGGGGACGCGGTAGCGGTGGACCTCGCCGGGAGCGAGCGCGGCCGCCACGGTCTGGCCGGAGCGTAGCTCGAGGGGCGGAGGGGCCTCCTCTGGACGGCAGGAGACGAGCGCCAGTGCAAGGGCACAGGCGATCACGAGCAGGGGCGGAGCCGGCCTAGTCGCCATCCAGCGTGACGGTGAAGCGGTAATTTCCTATCTCCTGCCGGGGCTCGCAGCCATACAGGCGCAAGCCGTACGATCCGGGATCCAGGTGCAACAGCGGATTGAGCAATCCCCTCTCGTCCGGCGTCAACCCTTGGATTGTGCGGCGGCCTCCGGGCCGCGGCCCTTCCAGCACGGCCTCGTAGGCGGGACAGCGGACCGTCGGGATCATCACGAGCCGCACCGGGTCTCCGGGCGCGGGCGCGGCGACCGGCTCCGTGCCCGCGCGGGTCACGCTGAGCGTCAGGCTCCGCAGGTTGGCCACCGGGCGGCTCAGCTCACCTTGGAGCGTCAATACCCGGAAGCCCAAACCCACGGTGGACACCAGCAGCGCCGCGGCGATCGTGGAGAGCAGCGGCGGCAGACGGCGGAACCAGGGCCGGGCGTCCGGCAGCCGCTCCTGGAGGTCGCGCCAGCCGGCGCGGGCGGCAAGGTCGCTCGGGCCCTGTCCGGCGGCGGCTCCGGCGGCTTCGAAGTCCGCGACGTCGAGGAGCGCGCGGCTGGCTTCGGGGCTCGCCGCGAGGAGCCGGGAGAGGCGCTCCTCCTCCTCGGGATCGAGGCCGCCGGCCAGGAAGTCGAGCAGTTCCTCCGGCTCGGGCTGACGTTCGCCGGCGCCGCTCCGGGCTTCCTCGGCCAGGGCCGCGATCAGGGCTTCGCGATCGGTGGGGGGTCGGCTCATGTCAGTCCTCCGGGTCTCCCAGGGCGAAACCGGCCAGCTTCTCCTGGAGCTTCTTGCGGGCGCGGAAGAGGTGCGCCTTCACCGTTTCGATCGAGATCTTCTTGACCACCGCGATCTCGCTATAAGAGAGCTGATGATAGAGGCGCAGCGTCAGGCAGTCGCGCATCTGTTCCGGCAGCTCGGCCACGGCGGTCCGCAGGGCGCGCCAGCGTTCCTCGTCGAGCAGGCCGTCGAGCTGGCGGCCCGGGACGGCCAGGGTCGCTTCGGGATTCTCCATGCCGTCGCGCGACACCTCCACCGCCGCCCGCTTCGCCGTGGCGGCCGTCCGCAGCCGTTTCAGATAGATGGTCGTGGCGGCCCGGTAGAGCCAGGCGGTGAAGCGCTGGCGGTGCTCGTAGCCGTCCAATCCCTTGTAAATCCCAAGGAAGGTCTCCTGGGTTAGGTCGAGGCAGTCCTGGGGCGGCAGGCCCTTGCGGGCGAAGAAGCGCTCGACGGCGTGGAAGTAGGTCTCGTAGAGGAAGCGGAAGGCGCCCTGACGGTCGCTGCCTTCCTGGAACCGGCGGATGGCCTGCTCGACGAGGTCGGGACCGGCCTCCGAGGGCTCGTGCGAGCCAGCGGTCACGGACGAGCCGGCGACCCCTTCGGTCATCGAACTTGCCTCCGAGCGCTATGGCAGACGGTATTGCAGCGGGTTCTCTTTTAGCGTAGCACAATCAACCACTTCGCTCCGCCCCTCCCGCGCAGGGACTTTCCCCGGCGGCCGCACGGACCGGCGGAGCTCCCCGGCCAGTTTCCCCCTGGGGAAAGTCGCCGGCCCCAAAGGCCGCATCGATTTCCCGGAGGGGAAACGGGTCGGGGAACCCGGGAACACGGCCGGGCAAGCCGGGAAAGGGATCCGGGAAAGGGGGAAAACGGTCGGGGAAGACGGGAAACTCGTCCGGGAAACCGGGAAGACGCTCGGGGAAGCGGGGAAACAGGTCGAGGAAGCCGGGAAAAGGGTCGAGGAAGAGGGGAAAACGGTCGAGCAGCCCGGGAAAACGGCCCGGCGGCCGGGGAAAATCGCCGGGGACCGCGGGAAAACGGCCGGGCGGCCGGGGCCGATCGTCCGTCAACGCTGCGCGGGGACTCGGGAAGGTTCCCCGGAGACCGAACGCTCAGGGAAACGGGTCAAGAGCGCTCGAAGTCCTTCCAATCAAGGGCCAGTTGCCGCACTGCCGCTCGAATCGTCCCCAGCTTGAGGTCGCGCCCACCCCAGTCAGGCAGGATGGTGAGTTGTTGCGTGGCCGGGTTGAACCATTTCCGGTGGGAGCCGCCGCCCCGCCGTGGGATCTCCTGGCAGCCGAGTGCGATCAGCTTTCGGCTGGCTTCGCGATAGGTCATGGAGCCGTGACCAAGGTCTCCAGCCACACGGGGCCACCGACATCATGGAGCTCCGTGTTGGCGGGCAAAGGGCGGCCGAGATCCTGGTAAGCCTCGACGACGGCCGCCAGCGCATCCTGAACGTTCGCCATGACCTCGTCGACCGTGTCCCCTTCGGTCACCAACTCGGGAAAGACGGGCGAGGTCACCGTGAACCCGCCTTCGGGCTGCGGCGAGAGGACGAGAGGTACCTTGTAGAGCATGCGGACTCCTATCTCAGGTTCGCTGGACAACCGCCGTATTGTAGCGCCCAGAAGGTGGCCCCGGCTTGCGCGCGAGGATGTAGGCCCTGCGGCTCGGATGCTCCACCTCCGGGTAGGGCTCGCGCACGAGCACCTCTTCGATCTCGAATCCCACGGAACGCAGGGCGCCCGTCACCTCTTCCGGCAGGAAGAAGACGAAGTCCACCGAGACCTCCTGGCCCCACCATTCGTCGAGATGGAGGATTTCCTCGCCGATGTGGAAGGCCAGCAGGAGCACGCCTCCCGGCTGAAGGACCCGCTTCATCTCGGCCAAGGCCCGCGGCAGCTCCGCGCGCGGAATGTGGATGATCGAGTAGAAGGCGGCGATGCCGGCCCACGTCCCGTCTTTCGAATCGAGCGCCAGCATGTCGCCCTGCCAGAAGGGGATGTCCGGGTTCAGCCGCCGGGCCTGCTCCACCATGCCCGGCGACAGATCGATCCCGCGGACCTCGACGTTCCGGTCCCGCAGATACCGTGCGATCTGCCCGGGCCCGCAGCCCAGGTCGCACACCGGACCCGCGCCCTGGAGCCGTTCGGCGAACCGGTTCAGCAGCTCGCGATCGAAGGGCTTCCCCGCCAGCTCGCCGTAGATCCGCTCGACGTACTCGGAAGCCACGCGGTCGTAGCTCGCCGTGAGATCGCGGGTTTTTTCCTGGTCCATTTCTAATGTGTCCCCGTCAGCGTCTCGATCACCCGGTCCCACGTGATCTCCCGCACCCGCTCCTGCCCCGCCAGTCCCATCGCGAGAGTCCGCTGGCGATCCTGGAAGAGGGCGTCGATCCGCGCGCCGATCTCGCGGGGCGAATCGGACGGGCAGACGAAGCCGTTGACGCCGTCCTCCACGAATTCGAGGACGCCCCCGGCGTCCGCCGTCGTGATCACCGGCTTGGCGGCCTTGAAGGCTTCGACGGTGACGTAGCCGTAATCCTCGTCATAGGGAGCGTAGTAGACGCCGAGGCAGTTGGCGTAGTGCTCCACCACGCCGCCGTCCTCCATCCAGCCGAGCATCGAAACCTTTTCCTGCAGGCCCAGGCGGACGATGAGATCCGCCAGGCTCTCCCGCTCGGGGCCGGTGCCGCCGATCAGGCAGCGCACGGGCGTCGCGGTGTGCTTCATGGCCCGGATCAGGAGGTCGAAACGCTTCAGCGGATCGAGGCGGCCGACGGTGAAGATGTAGTCGCCGGAAGGCCCCGCGTGGTACAGCGCGTCGAGCTTCGGCGGCGGGTAGAGCACCGAAGCCTCGACCTGGTTATTGCGGCGCAGGCGGTCCGCCACGTTGCCCGAGATCGTGTAGACGGCGCGGGCCTCGGAGAGGGTGCGCCGGTCCATGGCGCGGATCATCTCCAGCGCCTTGGCGTCGCGGGGCTGGCGGTCCGTGAAGTCGCTGTACGGCGTGCCGAGGAGGTCGTAGGCCTGCCGGAGCTGATGGATCAGCCAGACGACTTTGTTCGGATGCTTGATCAGATAGGACGGAAAGCGCGTCGCGATCACCAGGTCGATCCGCTTGCCGGCCGCCTCGTCGAGGTTGATCAGCCGCCAGGCCAGGCTGCCCTTCAGCAGCTCGACCCGGCTGGGCCAGTGGAAGGGGATCGCCACCCGGTCCACCTCGAAGCCGCGGCGCTCGAGCTCGTCGTAAAGGGAGTCGACCAGCATCTCGGCGCCGCCATGGGCGAACGGCACCTGGGTGGCGCAGATGACGATGCGCGGCTTCACTCGCCGTCCTTCTCCAGCTCCAGTCGGCGTTCCAGGGCTTCCAGGCGGGCCGCGAGCTGGCGCAGCTCCCGGGCGTCGCGGTCCCGCTCTTCGATCAAATCCTCGATCAGCCGCGCCGCCGCCTGGTTGAAACCGTTCTGCTGCTCGATCACGGGGCGCGTGAACCACTTGAGAAAAACTTTATAGAACGCCTTGCGGACGAAGACGATCAGCTGGCCCCAGCGCGCCCGGTGGGAGAAGGCGACCGGCTCCTGCACGTACTCGCGGGACTTGAGCGCCAGCAGCCCGTTGCGGGTCTCCTCCGCCCCGGCCGCCAGGGTCGTGGCCTCGGCCCGCCGCTGGCGCACGCCGGAGCGGACCTTCTGGAGAACCTCGGCGACGCGGGCGTCATCAGGAGAATCGGGCATGAGCTTCGATACTAGAACAGTCGGTATCCCTCATCAGTATCCTTCGCCCGTGAAGTCGAGAAAGACGCCGAGGTCGCGCGGATCGCGGCTCTTGGGATCGTGGCGGGCGGGCACGAAGCCGCCGGTGGTCTCCAGGGTGAAGCGGTAGAAGAAGTCGCGGGGCAGGAAGCCCAGGTTCCGCGCGGCCGGACGGACGGCCAGCTCGACGGGCGTGCCGTTGCGCTTGCCCTCGGTGTCGAAACGGACGCGCAGGCGGTCCGCGCCGCTGTCGAGGATCAGCTCGTTGTCGTCCGACAGGGAGTAGACGATGAAGGCGACCTGGGAGATCGGCTCCGGCGAGACCACGATCACTTCGGAGCGGGTGCCGCCCCGCACCCAGACGCCGTGAGGGTGCCGCTCCTCGGCGAAGAAGGACCAGCTCGGCAGCGCCCAGACGGTGCCTCTCCAGGCCTGGTTGACGAAACCGGGCAGGCGGTCGCCCGGGAGCAGGGTCAGCTCGAGCGGCAGCCGCTGGAAGACGGGAGACTGGGTGTGGGGCCGGAGGGCCGCTTCGGAAGCGACGGCGAGAGCCGTCCAGAGCCCCGCCGCGGCGAAGGGCAGCGCCAGGCCGCGGCGGACGGAGATCCGGCCGGGCAGGAACAGGAAGGCCGGATAGAGGGCCGCGAGGTAGCGGCTGCCGAGGAATCCCGGTCCTCCGGCGAAGTCGTTGGGATGGGCGAGCAGCACGCTCACCACGTACGCCGCGAGGGCGGCCAGCAGCAGATGCCGCGAGCGGTCCCTGGAGCCGAACAGGTACAGGCCGAGGGCGAACAGGGCGAAGGGGAAGTACGGCAGGAGCCCGGTATGCCGGCCCGCGAGGGTGTAGCCGAGGTTCCACGGCAGGAGCTTCAGGCCGTGCGCGAGATCGAAGGCCGCTTCCTCTCCGCGATAGCCCTGCCAGAGGTCGCGGGGACCTTCGAGAGGGAACTCGGAGACGAACGTGCGGCGCTGGACGCCGCCGAAGGAGGTCCATTCCTTCGTCCCCGCCCGCTGCAGGAGGCTGAGCCCGCCGGCCGCAAGGAGCGCGGCGGCCGCGAGGACGAGAACGGCCCGCCAGCGGCGGCGGCCCGCGAGGTCGATCAGCACCGGCAGGCCGAGCAGCGCCAGAAGGGGGCTCGACGTCAGGGCCGCGCCGAGGAGCGCCCCGGCCACCGCAAAGGCCGCGAGGTGCGCCCGCCCGTGCTCGGGGGCCTTCCGCAGGCGCTGCCAGACGAGCAGGGGAAAGAACGCGCAGGCCATGAGGAAGACCTCGGGCTCCAGGCGGAAGGCATAGGCGAACGCCGCCGAGGCGAAGAAGAAGCCGGCGACGAAGAGCCCGGCGAGGCCGGTCTCCTCCTGGAACAGCCAGAGGGCGGCGCCGGCCATGGCCAGGAAGAGGAGCATGTTGAGCACGGCGAGGCCTGGCACGCCGAGGAGGCCGTAGAACGGCAGGGCGGCCAGCGGATAGGCGAGGGGCCGGCCGTAGCGCATCGTCTGGCCGCCGTCGTTGGTGAAGAGCGTGAGGCCGGCGGGGCCGCCGTCCCAGATCTTCACGGCGCGCCGGAGGTCGGCCTCCCGGTAGGCGACGTCGTGGTCGTGCCAGAGGCTCTGGACCATCAGCACGGCCGTGGCCTCGTCGCCGGTGGGCAGCGGCGCCCGGATGCCGGCGAGCGACCAGGCGAAGCCGAGAAGGAGCAGCGCCGGGCAGAGGGCGGAGAGGAGTCGGAGGCGCATCGGAGCTTTCGGAAACGGCGTAAAGATACACTCTACGGCTCGTGAAGGAGAAATCATCCCTGCTGCGCGCCCTGCTGCGCTTCGGCTCGCCCCGCCGGCTGCGGCGGACGTTCCTGTTCCTTTGGCAGGTGGCGGGCGAGGTGCGGCAACGGCGGGCCGAGCCGCGCCTGACGGTGGCGGTGGACGTCAACTCCTTCTACGAGGAGCTGACGGGGGTCGGCTGGTATCTCCACCGGCTGCTGGTCCACCTGGCGGCGCGCGACGACCTGCGGCTGCGGCTCTATGGGCAGGGCCTGGTGGAAGGGGATCCGGGCGCTCCGAAACCGGTCGTGGCCTTCCCTGCCGGGCCGGCGATCGAGCGGGTGGTCTACGACGCGCCGGACGGCATGGTGGTGCCGCCCTGGCGGGCCAACCAGGTCCTGCGCCGCCTGGCGCCCCTGCTCCTGGCGGCGGACGGCAACGCGGTGCTCTTCGCGCCGAACTATCTCTTTCCTCCCGTCTTCCGCTTCTCCCGCGGCGCCCGGGCGGCGACGATCCACGACCTGGGTGTGCGGCAGGTGCCGTGGGCCGTGCGCCCGGACTCCGGCGAGGCCCTGCGGGAGCGGCTGGACCGCACGCTCTTCGAGGCGGACCTGCTGCTGACGCCCAGCGAGGCGGTGCGGCGGGAGCTGGTGGAGAGCGGCGTGTCGCCGGACCGCGTGCGGGCGGTCCACCATGGGACGGGCCTCCTGACCGAAGCGGCCCCGGGCGTCCCGCCGCCGCGCACCCCGGCCCGCTACGCGCTCCACGTGGGCACGGTGGAGCCGCGCAAGAACGTCCCGACCCTGCTGGCCGCCTGGCGCCTGCTCCGCGCCCGCCGGGCCGATCCGCCCCCTCTCGTGCTCTGCGGCGGCTTCGGCTGGAAGGCGGAGGAGGTGCGGCGCGAGATCGCCGCGGCGGAACGCGAGGGCTGGGCCGTCCACCTCGGCTACGTGGGCGCGGCGGAGCTGGCGGCCCTCTACGGCGGGGCGGAGCTGGTGGCCCTTCCCTCCTTCTACGAGGGCTTCGGCCTGCCGGCGGTGGAAGCCCTGAAGGCCGGCGCGCCGCTGGTGGCGAGCGACATCCCCGTGCTGCGGGAGGTGGCGGGAGACGCCGCGCTCTACGCTCCTCCAGATCGTCCGGACCTCTGGGCCGACCGGATCGGCGAGCTGCTGGCGGACCCGGGGCTGCGCGAGGAGATGCGGAGGCGGGGGCGCGAGCGGGCCGGACGGTTCGACTGGGCGCGGGCGGCGGACGAGACGGCGCGGGCCTTCCGCGGGATAAAAGGTTGATTTTGCAAGTAAACTCCGCCTCCGGATGTTGACCGATCGCAACCCCCGCAACGGCCGCGACGGCCGCGACGCTTCGCTTCTCCTCGCGTTCCTGATCGCGGCGGTGCTCCTCGCCGGCGCCGTGTTGCCGGAATCCCGCGCCTTCCAGGTGGCGGTGTTCGCGGCGATGCTCGCCGCCCTCTGGGGCACGGGCTCCCGCCTCGCCCGCTGGCTGGTGCCGGACTGGAGCGTGCTCTCGCGCCTGGTGGCCGCGTTCTCCTTCGCGGTGGCGGCGGCGGTCGTGCCCGCGACCTGGATGGGCCACTTCGCCGTCCTGCGGCCGGGAGTCTTCCTGGCCTGGACGGCGGCGGCGTATCTGCTGAGCCGGCTGATTCCCGACCGGACGATCTCTGAAAGCACCTCGGAAGTCGTCGCGGGGAACACGACGCGCTGGAGCCGGATCGAGAGGACCCTGCTGATCGCCGCGACGATGGCGGTCGCCATGCTCGGCGCCGCGGACATGTTCCGCCTGCGCCTGGCGCCGGCGGGCCCCTACGGCTTCGACGACAACTCCTACCACCTGGCGGAGGTGGCGACCTGGATCCGGCACGGCGACCTGCGGATGATCCGCTTCTCCGTGGGCGACGCCAGCACGCCGTTCTATCCCGTCCTGGGCGAGGTCTCGTCGTGGGTGCTGATGGCGCCGTTCCGCGACAGCGACGTGGCGGCGCGCTGGACGCAGATCCCCTTCGCCCTGTTCTCCTTCCTGGCCGCGGCCGCCATCGCCCGCCGGCTGGGGATGTCGCCGCGCTCGGCGGCGCTGGCGGCGCTGCTCTTCGCCGCCATCCACCGGGTGTGGCCGGTCCTGGCGCTCGGCGCGGGCAACGACCACAGCCTCTCCGTCTTCACCCTCGCCGCCGTGGACGGCGGGCTCGCCCTCGCCCGCCGCCCCCGCCCGGGCGCCGCGGTCGCGACCGGCGCCGCCCTCGGGCTTCTCCTCGCCACCAAGTACATCGGGATCCTCTTCGCGCCCGTCCTGATCGCCGTGCTGGCCGTGGCCTGGATCGTGGAGCGGCGGCAGGCGCGTGGCCAGGAGAACCTTTCCCTGAAAGTCGTCGCGGGCCTCGCCGGCCTGCTCGCCGCGGCCCTGGCCGTCACGGCGGCCTACACCTACCTGCGCAACGCCGTCTCGACGGGCAACCCGCTCTTCCCGGCCCCCGTCCGGCTCTTCGGGTTCGAGATCTTCCCGGGCTGGGAGGTGGCGTCGCTCTCCCACCGCGAGACCGCGCCCGAGTTCCAGATCGACGTCTGGCACTTCCTGACCGGCCGGCGGGTGCTCTTCGGCCCCTTCTTCCCCTTCACGATGCTGCCGGCCGCCGTGCTGGCGCCGCTCGTGGCCCTCTGGCGCCGCAAGTGGGTGACGGCCCTGGTGTTCTCGCTGCCCGCCGTCTTCTTCCTCCAGTTCCTGTTCCTGATGCACGACCACCGCGACATGCGCTACTTCCTGCCCGGCGTCGCCCTCGCCGCCGTGGCCTTCGTCTGGCTCCTCGACAGCTTCGGCGCCGGTACGCTGCCGTTCCGCGCCCTGTTATTGACCATCATGACCTACCAGGTTTCCCGGCGGCTCGGCTTGAGCGATCTGCGGGAGGCCCTGATCACCCTGGCGGTCATCGGGCTGGCCGTCCTCGTGGAGCGGATCGCGTCGCGCCGGCGGACGGACCTGCCGCCCTGGACGGAAAGAACGGAAAAATGGGGCGGGCTCGCGGCGGCCGGCCTCGTGGCCCTCCTCGCCCTGCCCCTGGGCTGGGCCGTCGAGACCTACCAGGAGGTGAAGCTGAACCAGGACCCGGCGGCTTCCGCCCTCGAAAGCCTGGCGGGGCCGCGCGGGGCGCGGGTGGCCTACGTGGGGCTGAACCGGCCCTACCTCTTCTTCGGCAGCCGGCTGCAGAACGACGTGCAGATCGTGCCGCGCTCCTGGCGGCTCGAATCGCAGTACTACAGTTGGGGCACGTCGGTCGCGGAGAACCCCTATCAGCCGACGACCTACCGGCGCTGGCGGAAGATCATCGACCGCCTGGGGATCGAGTGGGTGCTGGTCGCCCGGACGGACTGGACCGATCCGGAAGGGAGCTGGATCGCGCGGCGGACGGATCACTTCCAGCTGGTGTACGTGGACGCGGACGCGGAGATCTGGCGGGTCCTCCTAGCCACGCCGGGAGCCAGGCCACGCGGCGCAGGAGGTCGGCCAGCGCCAGGGCGAAGAGCAGGAGGAGGGGGATCAGCCCCTGGACCAGGAAGCGGTTCCAGCTCGTCCGGACGATCATCGCGGGATCGAGGCTGATCGAGTAGGCGATCCAGGCGATCCCCAAAGGCGCCAGGCCGGCCAGCAGCAGGGGCGGCGTGGCGCGCCGCCGGAGGCCCCGCCAGCCCGCGAGCACGACCATGGGCGCCACGGACCAGAAGAATCCCCAGTCCCTGAGGGAGATCATCTCGTAGCGGATCTTCGTCAGCAGGAAGGGCGCCTGGGTGACGGCGCCCGGCCAGAGACGGCTCCACGAGATGATCTCCCGGTAGCTCTCGAAGCGGTCGGGAATGCCCGCGCGCCAGGAGAGCAGCAGGCCCACGGCCAGCCCCACGGGGACGGCGGCCAGGGCGAGCGCCCGCCAGCGCCGCGCGAAGCTCCGCCGCCCCGCCGCGGAGGCCAGGGGGGCGAGGGCGGCCAGTGCCAAGGCCGCCAGCGCCAGGGGCGCGCCCTCGGCCTTGGCCAGCACGGCGGCGCCCAGCAGCAGGCCGGCCGCCAGCCCCGCGGAAGGCCGGGGCCGGGGCTTCAGGAGCAGCAGCAGGCCGGCGGCGTAGAAGCAGGCGAGCGGCAGGTCGCTGTAGGCGCCCGTCGCGCCGCCGCTGCGGTAGAAGGCCGGGAACGGCAGCAGGGCGGCCGCCAGGGCCGTCAGGGCCGCGGCCTTACGGCCCGCCAGGCTCCTCGCGGCGCCGTGGAGGATCAGCAGCCACGCCGGGAAGAAGAACGCGTACATCGCGCGGTAGAAGGGCTGGTCGTCGCCCGCCCCGGTCGCCTCCAGCACCGCCACCTGGGCCACGGGCAGGAGGAGCGGATACCAGGGATGGGTGACGTACCAGCCCGGCTGCGTCAGGACGCCCGGGTCCACGGTGCCCTCGGCGCGCGCGTAGAGGGCCTGCGTGCTCCAGGTCATCCGGCCGTCCCAGTCCACCAGGGGATTGGTGAGGGCGTCGCAGAGGATGCCGGCCGTGACGATCAGGCCGGCCGCCAGCGCGGCCCGCGTCAGGAGATCCCGCGGGAGAAGGCGACGGGACGGGACTGTCGGCTTTCGGCGGCGCAGGAGCCAGCGCAGGGACCAGTGAGCCAGGCCCGCGAGGGCGGGCAGGGCCGCCACGGCGAGCACCGCGGGCCGCCGCAGGGGCACCGCCAGGAAGTGGGAGAGCGCGTAGAGCACGCCCGCCGTCCAGGCGATCCCGAGCAGGTAGGCATAGGCCAGCCGGCGGCCGGGCGGCAGGACGCGGACCGCCGGCAGGATCTCGGCGAGACCGGCGCCGGGCGCGGCGAAGAGGGCCGCGCCCGCGAGTCCGGCCAGGGCTTCAGCCGGGACCACGGCCCGCCTCCAACTGGCGCAATTGGCGCAGAAAGGCCTCCCGCTCGATCAGCAGCGGCGGTTGGCGGTCCGGGTAGGCGACGACCACCCAGCGTGGCCCGGCGGGCAGGCGCTCCAGCCGGTCCCCCAGCGGGTCGCGGCCGGCCAGCTCGCTCAGCAGGCCCAGGTAGCGGGCCCGCCGGGGCGCGAGGTCGTAGCGCACCCAGTACGGCCCCCCGTGCCACTCGGCGGCGCCGTTGACGATCAGGTACTCGCCGTCGCGCGGGATCGTCCGGCGGATCCGCTCGACGGCCTGAACGTAGTCCTCCCCCTGGACCCGGCGCCAGGCGCCCGCCGAGTCCTCCCCCGCCTGCCGCACCGCCTGGACCCCGCGCGTTCCCGTATGCACCGCGGCGGGCGGGATCGATGTCACCAGGAACAGGCCGAGCAGGCCGATAGCCACGGCGCGAAAGACGGAACCGGCGAAAGAGAGCACGGCGGTGTTGTGTATCACAGTCCACCTTTCCATGGTCGGACCGCTACAATCGCGCCGCCATGCCCAATCCCCCTAGCGTCGCCGTCGACCTCCGCGCCCTGGTGCCCGCTCTCACGGGCATCGGCGTCTACACTCGGTCGCTGCTTCTGGCTCTCGCCGAACGGAACGGATCGGATCGGAATGGCCTGGACTACGTGGGGATGGCCCACCGGCCGCCGCGCGAGGCCGGAGAGCTGGAGGCGGCGGGAGTCCGGATCGAGCACCAGGCGGCGCCGCTCGGCGTGCTCTGGCAGCAGCTCCGGCTGCCGCGGCGGCTGGCGCGGGGGGACGTGGATCTCTTCTGGTCGCCCCTCACCACCCTGCCGATGCGCTGCCCGGTGCCCGCCGTCGTCACCGTCCACGACCTGACGGCCATGCTCCTCCCCGAGGCCCACACGCTCAAGGTGCGGTGGAGCCTCCTGCCGTTCCTGCGCCCCTCCTTCGAGCGGGCGCGGCGCCTGGTGGCGGTCTCCCAGGCGACGGCCCGCGACGTCGCCTTCCACTTCCCCCAGTGCGCGGACAAGATCCGGGTGGTCTACTCCGGCATCGATCCCGAGTTCCGGCCCGGCAAGCCGGACGAGATCGCGGCCACCCGCCGGGAGTTGGGCGCGCCGCGGGGCTACATCCTCTGCGTCGGCACTCTCGAGCCGCGCAAGAACGTCGGCGCCCTGGTCGACGCCTGGGAAGCCCTGCGGCGAGAGGACCCGGAGGTGCCGCCGCTCGTCCTCGCCGGCCCCTACGGCTGGGGGAGCGAGCGGCTGGCCCGGCGGATCGCGGACCTGGCGCCGGCGGGCCTGACGGCGCTCGGCCGCGTCGACAAATCCCGGCTGGTGAGGCTCTTCCAGGCCGCCCGGATCTTCGTCTACCCCTCGGTCTACGAGGGCTTCGGCTTCCCCGCCGCCGAGGCGCTCGCCTGCGGCGTGCCGGTGATCGCCTCCAACGGCTCGAGCCTGCCGGAGGTGGTGGGCGACGCGGGCCTGCTCGTCAACCCGGGAGACGCCGGAGCCCTCGCGGCCGGGCTCCAGGCCCTCCTTGCGAATCCCGAGCGGTCGGCGGCGCTCGCCGCCCGCGGCGTCGGGCAGGCCGCGCGCTTCCGCTGGGACCGGACGGCGGAGGCGATGGAAACGGTTTTTTTGGAAGCGCTTGCAAGTCCTGGGGAAAGAATGGGTTAGAATCCCAAATTCCTGACCCCCCGGGAGATTTCAAGGTTTGTCTTATACGATCGGCATCGACGCTCGAAAGATCCAGGATTTTGGCATCGGCACCTACGTTCGGAATCTGATCCGATCGCTGGCCGCCATCGATACCGAGAACCGTTATGTCCTGCTGGCGAAGCCGGGGGACAGCGAGGGCCTGCTCGACCTGCCGGACAACTTCCAGGTGGCGCTCGAAACCTCGCCGGTCTACTCCGTGCGCGAGCTCGTCGCCCTCTCCTGGCACCTCTACCGGCGCAAGCTCGACCTCTACCACTCGACCCACTACGTGCTGCCGGCCTGGGTGCAGTCCAAGGTGGTGGTGACCATCCACGACATCATCCACCTGCTCTACCCCGAGTTCCTGCCGAGCAACCTGGCGTTCCTCTATGCCCAGCGGATGATCCGCCGCAGCCTGACGCGGGGCGACCGCATCCTCGCCGTGTCGCAGACCACGCGCACCGACCTGATGCAGCATTTCGACGTCGACGGCGGCAAGATCCAGGTGATCCACAACGGCGTCGAGGACTCCTTCCGCAAGCGCCTGGCGCCCGAGGAGCTGCAGCGCTGGCAGCGCGACCTGGGAATCTCCCCGCCCTACCTGCTGTTCGTGGGCAACCCCGCCAAGCCGCACAAGAACCTCGACACGGTGGTGCAGGCCTACGCCCGGGCCCGGCGGATGGCGCAGTTCGACGCGCCGCTGATCTGCGTCGGCAGCCGCGAGGGATCGGAGTTCAAGATCCGGCAGCGCGCCGAGTACCTGGGGATCGGCGACAAGGTCCGGCTGCTCGGGCAAGTGGCGCAGGAGGCGCTGCCGGCGATCTACCAGGGGGCCGCCCTGTTCCTCTACCCGACGCTCTACGAGGGGTTCGGGCTGCCCGTGATCGAGGCCATGGCCTCGGGAGTGGCGGTGATGACCTCCAACACCTCGGCGCTCAAGGAGATCGCGGAAGGCTACGCGCTCCTGGTGGACCCGCTGGACCTCGACGGCATGGCCAAGGCCATCGCCAGCCTGATGGGCAATCCCGAGCGGCGCGCCTCGTACTCCGACCTCGGGCTCCGCCGCGCCGAGGACTTCCGCTGGGAGCAGACGGCCAGGAAGACGCTGGACGTTTACCTGTCGGTCATTGAAGGAAAAACCGAAGGCAAAACCGAAGGCAGAACCGAGGCCCGGCCGCCGGCGCCCGCCCGGCCCCCCCTGGGAGACGAGGCATGATCCCGCAACTGCCCCTGCCCACTCCCAAGGGGCCGCGCCAGCCGCGGGTGGCGCTGGTGCACGACTGGCTCACCGGCATGCGGGGCGGCGAGAAGGTCATCGAGACCCTGGGCGCGCTCTTCCCCGAGGCTCCCCTGTTCACGCTCTTCCACTTCGAGGGCAGCGTCAGCCCGGAGATCGAAGCGCATCCCATCCGCACCAGCTTCCTGCAGACGGCTCCCGGCATCCGCCGCCACTACCGCGGCTACCTGCCGCTCTTCCCCGCCGCCATCGAGGAGTTCGACCTCTCGGGGTTCGACGTGGTCGTGAGCTCGAGCCACTGCGTGGCCAAGGGGGTGATCGCGCCGCCGGACGCCTTCCACCTCTGCTACTGCCACACGCCCATGCGCTACGCCTGGGATCAGGAGCACGCCTACTTCCCCAACCGCACGGGCCTCAAGGCCCGGCTGCGGTCGCTCGCCCTGACGGGCCTCCGGGCCTGGGACGTGTCCTCCGCCGCCCGCGTCAACCTCTTCGTCGCCAACTCGAGCTTCGTGGCGCGGCGCATCCAGACCTACTACGGCCGGCCCGCCGAGGTGGTCCATCCGCCCGTGGACGTCGGGTTCTTCACTCCCAGGCCGGCGGGCGGGGACGCCGGGCAGCCCTCCGAGGAACCCTACTGCCTGATGGTTTCGGCCCTCGCTCCGTATAAGAAGGTCGAGGAGGCCATGGCGGCCTGCGAGAAGCTGCGGATCGAGCTGCGGATCGTCGGCGAGGGCCCGGAGCGCAAGCGCCTGGCGGCGATGGCGAGCCCGAAGGTCCGCTTCCTCGGCAAGGTGGGCGGCGAGCGGCTGCGGGACCTCTACCGCGGCGCCCAGCTCTTCCTCCAGCCGGGCGTGGAGGACTTCGGCATCGCCTCCGTCGAGGCCCTGGCCTGCGGCACGCCGGTGGTCGCGGCGGCCCGCGGCGGCATCCTCGACGTGGTCGAAGACGGGCGCCACGGCGTGCTCTACCCCGACTGGGAGGGGCCCTCCGCCCTGGCGGAGGCGATTGACAAAGCCCGCGGGATCGGATTCAATGCCTTGAACCTGCGCGATCGAGCGGAATCTTTTTCCGTTGCGCGATTCTCCGATCGCATCCGTTCTCTGCTGTCCCAACGGTTGCCGAGTTGAGGGTGCATTTCCTTTGATCCAAGAACGCCACCGGAAGACGGCCGGACTCTACCTGTTCACAGATCTCGCGGCGACGCTCGCGGCCTTCCTCGGCGCCTGGCTGCTCCGTTTCGAGATCGAGGTCATCCCGGTCACCAAGAACGTCCCCGAGTTCGGGCCCTACCTGCGGCTCGTTCCTTTCGTGCTCGTGCTGTGGCCCGTGGTCTTCTACTTCCACGGCCTCTATCAGAGCCGGCGCGGCCGCAGCCGGGTGGACGAGGTGCTCACCATCGTCCTCGCCGTGCTGCTCGCCACCGTTCTGCTGTCGGTGGTCATTGCCTGGTACCGGCCGCCGGCGGCGCCCGGCAGCCACGACTACTTCACCTACAGCCGCGCCTTCCTCGGCCTCTTCGCGCTGGTCGACCTGGTGTTCGTCGCCTCGACGCGCATGGTGGTGCGCTCGGGGCTGCGGCGCGTCCGCAGCTCGGGGCACAACCTGCAGCGCATCCTGGTGGTGGGCGCCGGCCTGCTGGGCCGCGAGATCACCACCAAGATCCTCGCCCACCGCGAGATGGGCTTCGAGATCGTCGGCTTCCTCGACGACGATCCCGGCAAGACCGGCACCCTGGTCTGCGGCGTCCCCGTGCTCGGCACCACCCGGCAGGCCGAGGAGGTGCTCGCGGCGCAGCACATCGATCAGGTCTTCATCACGCTGCCGCTCGAAGCGCACAAGAAGATCCTCCAACTGCTCGATCTGATGGCCCGCGAATGCGTCGAGATCAAGCTGGTGCCCGACATCCTCCAGTACGCGACGCTCAAGGCGGCGCTCGAGGACGTGGACGGCACGCCCGTCATCAACCTCTCGCAGATGCCGCTCCAGGGTTGGAACAGCATGGTCAAGCGCGCGATGGACATCGCCGTCGCCGTCGCCGCGCTGATCGTCCTGTCTCCCCTTCTTCCGATCATCGCCTTCGCCATCTGGATCGAGGACCGCGGTCCCGTCTTCTACCGCCAGGAGCGCATGGGCCTCGACGGCCGCTCGTTCATGATCCTCAAGTTCCGCTCCATGCGCGTCAACGCCGAGGACTCGAGCGGTCCGGTGTGGGCGATCAAGGACGATCCGCGCCGCACGCACGTCGGCACCGTGCTCCGCCACTGGTCGATCGACGAGCTGCCGCAGCTCTGGAACGTCGTCACCGGCGACATGTCGATGATCGGCCCGCGTCCCGAGCGGCCGACGTTCGTGCGCGAGTTCAAGCACAAGATCCCGCGCTACATGCTGCGCCACCGCGTGAAATCGGGCATCACGGGCTGGGCCCAGGTCCACGGCTGGCGCGGCAACACCTCGATCAAGAAGCGCATCCAGTACGACCTCTACTACATCCAGAACTGGTCTCTCTCGCTCGACTTCAAGATCCTCTGGATGACCGTTCGCTACGCGTTGCGCCTCAACGCGTACTAAAAACGATCCCGCACGCGATCGCCACACAAAAGAGGGCGCGATTCATCGCGCCCTCTTTCGCTTCCCGCTGCCGGCATCACTCCCCGGCGCGCCGCTCGCCAAACCCTTATTCCAATTGCGTTTCGATCCACCTCGCGGGTCCCGGCGGCGGCGCGGCGCGCTACGCGCGGCGCCTCTCCTGAAACTCGCGGCACCGGCCACTAAGGGTTGAGGCGTAAAATCCCTTGACGCCCAAGATGTAGTGGGCGTAACCTAAACGCATCACTCAGCCCCAAGTTCCCGGGCACATCGACCGAAAGGAGATTGTTATGGCCACGACGGACAAGAAAGCGGGCGCGAAACCGGCGACGAAAACGGCTGCCAAGGCTGCTCCGAAAGCTGCCCCGAAAAAGGCTGCCGCCTCGAAGGCTGCGGCTCCGAAGAAGGCTGCTGCCGCACCGAAGAAGGCCGCTGCCGCGAAACCGGCCGCCAAGAAAACCGCCACCAAGGCCGCTGCGAAGAAGGCTCCGGCGAAGAACGCCGCAAGCAAGTCTTCGGGCGCCAAGAAGACCGCCACCGCCTCCGCCGCCAAGAAAGCGCCGGCCAAGAAGACCACCGCCGCCAAGAAAGTCACTGCTGCGAAGAAGCCGGCTGGCGGAGCCAAGAAGACCGCTGGAAAGAAGGCCAAGTAGGACGAGTTTCAAAGAGGGTTCAAGGGCGACGTCTGGGCTCTTTTCGGGGCACCTGTTTTACTGTCGACCTCCTCTGTATTCTTCGCCCACGTCGCCTAGCACGGCGTAATCGCCTCCGCCCCGCGGCGGGAACGTCGTGCCGGCTCCAAAGAGATCTAAACGGCGGGTAGCAGCAGACGCGCCGCCGCTCGATCCACCATCCACGAACAGTTCCCTTTCACCACCTGCGCCGGATAGCGGTCCGGATCGCTTTCGCCTTGGATCACTTCGTGGAGCGCCTCGGCTTTGTCTTCGCCGGCGACGAGGAAGATCGCGCGCCGCGCGTGATTCAGCACCGGCGGCGTCAGCGTGATCCGGAAGGTGCGCTGCGATTCGACCCACGGCGCCACCACGAGCCGCTCGCGCTCGTGCACGGCGGGGCTGCCGGGAAACAGCGATGCCGTGTGGCCGTCCTGGCCGAGGCCGAGCAGGATCAGATCGAAGCGCGGCCAATCTTCCGGAACGGAATTGAAGAAGGAGCGCAGCGTCGCTTCGTACTCCGCCGCCGCGCGTTGCGCGTCCGGCTCTTCCGCGCGAATGCGGTGGATGTTCTCCGGCGGCACGGGCACCGCGTCGAGCATGGCTTCGCGCGCCATGCGGAAGTTGCTCTCCGGATGATCGGGAGGCACGTGCCGCTCGTCGCCCCAGAAGAAATGGATCGCGGGCCACGGCATGCGATCGCGCCAGGCTTCGCTCGCGAGCAATCGAAAGAGACCGCGCGGCGTCGAGCCGCCGGAGAGCGCCCAGGCGAAGCGGCCCTGCTCTTCGACCGCTTGCCGGGCCGCCGCCGCGATCTCCCGCGCCGCCGCGTCCATCAACCCGGCGCTTTCGAAGACGCGGACCCCGCTCAGCTCCGCCATTTCCGGCCGTCCTTGATCAGATCTTCCGCCTCTTTCGGTCCCCAGGTGCCGGCCGCGTAGTTGGGGAAGTTGCGCGGCGCGATCGCCTTCCACACGTCGAGGATCGGCGTCACGACGCACCATCCCGCCTCCACCATGTCGCTGCGGTGGAAGAGCGTCGAGTCTCCGATCATGCAGTCGTAGAGAAGCGTTTCGTAACCCGTGTGCGGCTGGCTGCCGAAGTAGTCGGAGTATTCGAAATGCATCCGCACCGTGCCCAGGCGCACCGCGGGCCCCGGCACCTTGCCCTCGAAACGCAGCGAGATCCCTTCGTCCGGCTGAATTTTCAGCACGAGAAGATTGGGGTTCAGGCTCTCGACCGGCGTGTCGCGGAAGAGCATGAAGGGCGCCCGCTTGAACTGGATCGCGATCTCGGTGACCCGCTTCGGCAGGTGCTTGCCGGTGCGCAGATAGAACGGCACGTCGGCCCAGCGCCAGTTGTCGATGAACAATTCGAGCGCCACGAAGGTCTCGGTGCCGGAGGCCGGCGATACTCCCGGCTCGGCGCGATAGGCGGGCACGCGCTCGCCGTCGATCGTGCCCTCGCCATATTGTCCGCGCACCACGCGGCGCAGCACGTCCTCGTGCGAAAACGGCCGGATGGCCGAGAGCACCTTCACCCGCTCGTCGCGCACGACGTCGGCCGCGAACGAGATCGGCGGCTCCATGGCGGTGAAGGCGAGGAGCTGGAACATGTGGTTCTGCACCATGTCGCGCAGCGCCCCGGCCTCCTCGTAGTAGCTGCCCCGCCCTTCGACGCCGACCGTCTCGGCGACCGTGATCTGTACGTGATCGACGTAGCGGCGGTTCCAGATCGGCTCGAAGATGCCGTTGGCGAAGCGGAACGCCATGATGTTCTGCACGGTCTCCTTGCCGAGATAGTGATCGATCCGGTAGATCTGCTTCTCGTCGAGGATCTCGCGGATCTGGCGGTTGAGGAGCTGCGCGGACTCGAGGTCGTGTCCGAACGGCTTCTCGATGATCACCCGCCGCCAGTGACCTTCCTCCTCGCGCGTCAGCCCCGACTCGCCGAGGTTGCGAACGGTGTCGTCGAAGAGGCTCGGCGGCACCGCGAGATAAAAGAGATAGTTGCCGTCGGTGCCCACCTCCGGGTCGAGCTTCGCCAGCGTCTCGGCGAGGCGGCGGAACGTTTTCATGTCGCTGGGATCGCCGGTGACATAGCGGAACGGGCAGGTCAACGACTTGGCCTTGGCGCCGTCGACCTCGACGGTGGCGAACTCGTCCAGGGCCTCCTCCATGCGCTGGCGGAACTCGTCGTCCGAGAGCGGCGTGCGGCCGACGCCGACGACGGCGAACTGCCGCGGCAGCAGGCCGCTCGCCGTCAGGTTGTAGAGCGCCGGGATGAGCTTGCGTTTCGTCAGGTCTCCCGTGGCGCCGAAGATGACCATCGCGCACGGCGGCGCGGGACGGTCCACCCACTCGTCTCTCTTCTCGCCGGTCTCTTCCTGCGCAGCTTTCGCCGCCTTCGCCGCGGCGCTCTTCATGGTTTTTTCTCCACGTGTCCGCCGAACTTGTTGCGCATGGCGGAGAGCAGCTTGTTGCCGAACGTGTGCTCCTGGCGCGAGCGGAAACGGGCGAACAGCGCGGCGGCGAGCACGTCGACGGGCACGGCCTCGTCGATGGCGGCCTCGATCGTCCAGCGCCCTTCTCCCGAATCCTGCACGGAGCCGGTGTACTCGGTGAGGTCCGGGCTCTCGGCGAGCGCGCTCGCGGTCAGGTCGAGCAGCCAGGAGGAGACGACGCTGCCGCGCCGCCACACCTCGGCGATGTCCGCCAGGTCGAGATCGAAACGGTGCCCTTCGGGCAGATCTTTCGAGCTCGCGTTGCGGAAGATGTCGAACCCCTCGGCGTAGGCCTGCATCAGGCCGTACTCGATGCCGTTGTGCACCATCTTGACGAAGTGCCCGGCGCCGACCGGCCCACAGTGGAGATAGCCCTCCTCGGCCGTGCTCTTCTTATTCTCGCGTCCGGGCGCCGGCGGGACGTCGCCTTGCCCGGGCGCCAGGGTCTTCCAGATGGGATCGAGCCGCTCGACGGCCTCGCGCTCGCCGCCGATCATCAGGCAGTAGCCCCGATCCAGGCCCCAGACGCCGCCGCTGGTGCCCGCGTCGATGTAGAAGATGCCCTTCTCCGCCAGGGCGCGGCCCCGCCTCACGTCGTCCTTGAAGTGGGAGTTGCCGCCGTCGACGACGACGTCCCCCTTCTCCAGCCGCTCCCCGAGAGCCTCCACCATCCCTTCCGTGGGTGGACCCGCGGGCACCATCACCCAGGCCGTGCGCGGCGGCTTCAGGCGCGCGACGAACTCGTCCAGCGTGCCGGAGCCCGCGGCTCCCTCCGCCCCGAGCTCCGCGACGGCGTTCGGGTTCAGGTCGTAAACGACGCATTCGTGTCCCCCCCGGAGCAGGCGGCGCACCATGTTGCCCCCCATACGGCCGAGGCCGATCATGCCGATCTGCATTGCCTTTCTCCTCCCTTGTCGTACCGTTCGCCCCTGCCGGATCCTCCTGGGACGCGGGGCCTGGACAGTCTATACCCGCGCTAGATCCGCGCCCGACGGCCGGTCGGGCCCCGGCTTTGCAGGCACAACGGTGTGAATTGAGAGGAGGGGTGTCATGGGAAAGAACGGCATCGGAAGGATCGCGGGGCTGACCGCCCTGCTGGGTATTATTTTCTGGGTGACCTGGGCGGCTCCCGGCCGGGCCGAGGTGGCGATCGCCGCCAAGGCGGGCACCCTGGGCGCCGGAGCCGAGTTGACGGTGGGTCTGTCTCCGCGGGTGAACACGCGCCTGGGCGTGAACGGCTTCGACTACACGGACGACCGCCGCGAGGCGAGCGGCATCGAATACGACACCAAGGCCGAGTTGCGCACGGCCACGGCCCTTCTCGACTGGCATCCCGGCGGCCGCGGCTTCCGTTTGACCGGCGGGTTGGTCTACAACGACACGCGGGTCAAGGGGAGCAGCCTGCCGCCGGCCTCGGGGGTTTACAACATCGGCGGCGTGCCGGTGCCCGTGAATCTGGTGGGAACCCTCGACGCGGAGGCCGACTTCGACCCGGTCGTCCCCTACGTCGGCCTCGGCTGGGGCAATGCCGTGTCCCCGGGCAAGAAGGTCGGCTTCTACGTCGACCTCGGCGTGGTCTTCCAGGGCAAGGCGGACGTGACGCTGATCCCGCTCATCCCCGCCGACAGCCCGATCAATACGACGCCGGGAGCCCGGGACGCGCTCGACATCCTGCTGCGGCGGGAGGAGCAGGACCTGGAAGACGACGTTTCGGACTACGATCTCTATCCGGTGCTGTCGTTCGGTTTGTCGTATAAGTTCTAACGCGGGCCATGAAGACGAACGGGAGAGGATGGCTGCTTCTCGTCGCGGGCCTCAGCCTGCTCCCGTTTCCATCGTGCCTCAAGACCAGCGCCGATGGCGGCGCCCAGGAAAGCTCGACGAGCGTGATCGCAACCGCAGGTCCGATCGAGTTGGAGACCGTCCCCCAACGCGTCTCTTTAACGGCGAGCCCCGGAAAAGGGCTGGAAACGGATCAGCCCGTCTCTCTGGTCCTCCACGACCTGCGGGCCACCGAGCAGCCGGGCGTTGTGTATCACCTCTACCTCGACCTGCCGCCCGGCGCCACGCCGGAGCAGGACGATCCCCGTTATATCGGTACATTTAATTTTTACGATGCGATCCCGATCGATGCCGGCGATAGCGATGGGAGGGAGACGCCGGGCAAATCGTCGGGATTCTTCAGCTACGACATCTCCGGGACGGCGCGGACCCTGCGCGGCCGGGGGATGTTGAGCGAGCGCACGACCGTCACGATTCGAGCCGGAGGCACCCCGACCCCCGGCGCGAAACCGGTGATCGGACGGATGGAGCTGGTCCGTCAGTGATTGATCCCGCCAAAAAGATTCATCTGCTATAATTCTGTTCAATCAGATAACGCAGACTCTTCCTGGAGGCGAGACGATGCCCCACGTGACGCGCCGTTCCTTCCTCGCGGGTGCCGCAGCGATCCCCTTTTCCGTCTGGCTCGAAAAGTACTCATGGGCGCAGCCGGCGACGCCGCGCGTGCGCTTCGATGCCCGGAGCACGCAAGGCCAGGCGATGTTGAAGATCTACGCGCAGGCGGTGAACAAGATGCAGACCGCCACGGCGGAAGGCGATCCGAGGAGCTGGGTGTTCCAGTGGTACACCCACGCGGTGAAGAGCTCGACCACCAAGACGGCCGAGATCGCGCGGATCTATCCCACCGCCAGCCCGCAACGCTCGCTGGCCCTGGAAACGTGGAACACCTGCCAGCCTCACGGCGGGCAGGATTCGAACTTCTTCCTCCCCTGGCACCGGATGTTCGTCTTCTTCTTCGAGAGCATCATCCGCAACGTGAGCGGCAACGCCACGTTCACTCTCCCCTACTGGAACTACTCCACGCCGGACCCGACGATTCACGGCGTGATGCCCACGCAGTTCCGGCTGCCGACCGACGCGACGTTCAAACCGCTGTTCGTCAGCAAGCGCAACACCGGAGTGAACTCCGGGCAGGCCATCGACAAGGGGCAGCCCTCCCAGGTGCTCGGCCTGTCTTCCCTGGCGGAGTGCACGTACGAGCCGCGCAGCCCCCGTCAAGGGTTCTGCATGAACATCGACCGCAACCTGCACGGCAACGTGCACGGCCTGGTCGGCAATGGATTGAACATGGGGGCCGTGCCCTGGGCCGCCGGCGATCCCATCTTCTGGATGCACCACACCAACATCGACCGCTTGTGGGCCAGTTGGAACGCGGGCGGCCGCAAGAATCTCGCGACGTCCTCGTTCCTGGCGAAGACGTTCGTCTTCGCCGACGGGAACGGCCAGAGAGTCGTCGCGAAGATTCAGGATTTCCTCGACGTCGCCAAGCTGGGCTACAAATACGACCGCCTGGAACCGGTGCCCGCCTGCCCGCCAACCCCCGGCCTCGGCACCGCTCCCGCGGCACTTCCGGCGACCCGGGCGAGGGTGAAAGCTCCGGTCCCGCTGACGACCGCGCCAGTCCGGGTGGCTCTCGAGCTGCCGCCGGCGCTTGGAGCGGCGCCGCCGGTTCCTCTTGCGGACCGCGTCCGTTCGCTGGGGACAAGGCGCCTCTTCCTCGTCCTCAAGGGGCTGCGCGCGCAGGTGCAGCCCGAAGTCCTCTATCACGTCTATCTCGAGCTGCCGCCGGGCACCGTGCCCCAGGGCGAGGAACGCCACTACGTCGGCACGGTGAACTTCTTCGATTCGGTGGGCCTCACCGGACACGAGGATCATCCGGTGGCGGCGGCTCCGGTGCCGGACAAGTTCTTCAGCTTCGACGTCACGGCGCTCGCCAAGGACCTGCTGGCCAAGGGGCAGCTGAGCGCCAAGCCCGCGCTGACGATCGTGCCGGCCAGCCAGCCCGTCGCCGAAGCGAAGCCGGTGCTGGGCGAGATCGTGCTCGTCGAGCACTGAGGCAGCCATGAAGATGGCCCGGGGGCGCGTGTTAAGCTCCCGGGCCGTCATGAGATCCTTTCTATCCCCGCTGACGATCGTTCTCTTGCTCGCTGGCTGTTCCACTCGGACAGCGCTCGCCCCTGAGGAACCCGCCGCGATGAACCGTATCGCCGAGTCGTACGTCAAGCTGGCGCTCGCCGTGGGGCAGCACGACACGGACTACGTGGACGCCTACTACGGCCCGCCGGAGTGGCGGACCGAGGCCGAGGCGCGGAAGCGCCCGCTGCCGGCGATCCGCTCCGAGGCGGAGACGCTGATCGCGGACCTCGCGGCCCAGCCGCCGGCGGCCGGCGACGAGCTCGTGCGGCTCCGCCATCAGTACCTGCTGCGCCAGCTCCAGGCCATGGTCTCCCGGATCGACATCCTGGCGGGCAAGAAGCTGTCGTTCGACGAGGAGTCCAAGGCCCTCTACGACGCCGTGGCGCCGACGCAGGACGCCGCGCACTTCCAGGCCATCCTCGACCGGCTCGAGGCGATCGTGCCCGGCGAGCCCGGCGACGGCCCTCTCGCTCAGCGGGTGGAAGCGTTCCGGCAGGAGCTCGCCATCCCCCCGGCCCGTCTCGACGCCGTCTTCACGGCCGCCATCGACGAGTGCCGGCGGCGGACGCTACGGCACGTCGAGCTGCCGCCCGGCGAGAGCTTCGAGGTCGAGTACGTGACGGGCAAGTCGTGGAGCGCCTACAACTGGTACAAGGGCGGCTTCCACAGCCTGATCCAGGTCAACACGGAGCTGCCGATCTTCATCGACCGGGCCATCGACCTCGCCTGCCACGAGGGGTATCCGGGGCACCACGTCTACAACGTCCTGCTCGAGAAGCACCTGATGCGCGACCGCGGATGGCCGGAGTACTCGGTCTATCCCCTCTTCTCGCCGCAGTCGCTGATCGCGGAAGGGACGGCGAACTTCGGCATCGAGGTGGCCTTCCCGGGCGAGGAGCGGACGGCCTTCGAGCGCGACAAGCTCTACCCGCTGGCGGGGCTCGATCCCGCCAAGGCGGCGCGGTACGCCGAGGTGCAGAAGCTCGTCCAGGGGCTGGGCTACGCCGGCAACGAGGCGGCCCGCCGCTATCTGAACGGCGAGATCTCGCGCCAGGACGCGGAAGCCTGGATGACGCGCTACGCCCTGATGTCGCCCGAGCGGGCGGTGCAGCGCGTGCGCTTCATGGACCAGTACAGGAGCTACGTCATCAACTACAACCTGGGCCAGGACTTGGTCCGGGGCTACATCGAGAGCCGGGGCGGCACCGCCGGCCAGCCCGCGAAGCGCTGGGAGGAGTTCGTGAAGCTGATCTCCTCGCCGCGCCTGCCGTCCGGCCTGAAATGAGCCGCCGGCCCGCGCCCTAGGGAAAACTGAATCGGGGGGCTGTTCTAGCCCGCCTTGCGCATCTTCTTCTCCGCCTCGGTCAGCGCCTCCTTCAGCGCTTCCAGGTCCTCGTCCTCCAGCGCCTGCCCGCCGAAGCTCTCGCGCAGGTAGAAATCGATCACGCGGGCCGTGGGCCCGGCGGCGGCGGGATAGCGGGCCTCCGCCTCCCGCCGGACGGTGAGCGGCGGCACGGAGGCGGCCAGCGGCGCGCCCCTCCGGCCGAGGCGGCGCTTGAGCCGGCGGTAGGCCGCGGTCGCGGTGAGCGGCGGCCGGAGGCGGAGGTAGAGGATCCAGACGGCCGCCGCGAACAGCGTCAGCCCGAGCGCGACGGGCAGCGGCACGTCGGGCAGCCCGCGGGGCGCCGCCGGCTGCCGGTCCCCGGCGCCGAACGCGTCCAGCCCGGGCGCGGCGGGATCGGCCTGCGGCTTCTCGTCGCTCTTGAAGAACGCCCAGACGTCGTGCCACAGCTCGCGCAGGCCGCCGAAGATGCGGAGCTGATCGTAGAGGCCGAAGGTCAGCACGTAGCGGTCCCAGCGGAAGAGGACGAAGTCCCAGGCCTGCTGCGCCAGCAGGAAGCTGCCCTCCTTGCCCTCCGTCGGCCGGCCGGCGGGAGGCGTGGGATCGAAGATCCGCCAGCCCTGGCCGTCCAGATACGCCTCCACCCAGGCGTGGGCGTTGTTCTCCCGCACGATGAAGTAGCCCTCGAACGGGTTGTACTCGCCGCCGAGGAAGCCCGTCACCAGCCGCGCCGGGATCCCCTGCGAGCGGAGCATCAGCACCATGGAGGAGGCGAAGTACTCGCACTGCCCGCTGCGATAGCGGAAGAGGAAGTCCTCGATCGGCTTCTCCGTCGAGCGGCCCACGAAGTTGAGGGTGTAGGAGTAGCTCTCCGTCAGGTGCCTCTCGAGGCGGCGGGCCCGCTCGGCGGCCGTCCCCTGCGCCATCACCCGGGCCGCCAGCGCGGCGATGCGCGGCGTCACTCCGCGCAGGTTGAGCGTCGGGTCGGCCGGGCCGGCCGGAGGCCGGGTCGACAGAACCGGCGTCCGGGCCAGGCCGACCCGGTACTCCGAGACCTCGAGCGGGATGATGGAGAGCGAGACCGCTCCCCCTTCGTCGATCAGCAGCGACGGCGAGCGCGGCTCGACGAGAGCGGTCTCGACCGGCAGCGGCATGCTCGAGCTGCGCAGCGGCTGGAGCCAGATCTTCGCCCAGTGGACGGGCTTCTCGGCGCCGAGCCGGAAGCGGACGCCCCGCTCGCGCGTCAGACTGCCGCGCGAGGGCGAGCGCAGCCAGGTGCCGTCCTGGTAGATGCCGTAGGTGGCGGCCTTGAAGCGCATCTCGCGGTCCGGGTTGGCAGACCCCTCCTCGAGCACCCGCATGGCCACCTCGCGGCTGCCGCGGATGCGGCCGATCGAGTCCAGCGTCACCTGGTCGGAGAAGCCCGCCGCCTCCAGCGTCAGGCCGCCGCTACCGCCGCGGCCGACGATGAACGGCGCCTTCACGCGCGGCAGGAGCAGGAACAGCGGCACGGCGAGGGCCAGGGCGGCGAGCGTCGAGAGGAACAGGAAGCCGCGCAGCGGGATGCGCGCCAGCGTCGGGTCCTCGCGGCCGAAGCCCGAGAGGACGTGGAGGAAGGCGAAGCGGGTCAGCAGCACCAGCGCCAGCGTCAGGAAGGCGACGAGATAGAGCACGATCACGGGATGGACGCTGGTGCCCATGGCGGCGAGGAAGAGGAAGAAGATGCCGATCGACGCCTGCCACTTGTCGCGCTCGCGGACGATCGCGAAGAGCTTCACCAGCACCGCGAACAGGCAGAGGTGGAGGACCGGCCGCACCAGCCCGCGCGAGGCGCCGCCGAGCAGGTCGACGAAGAACAGCGGCAGGTAGGCGAGGCCCAGGACGTTCATGCCCCACAGCGGCAGCCATCGCGGCGGATCGACGCTGGCCCGCCGCAGGAAGAAGAGCGTCCCCAGGAGGTAGAGGCCCACCGCCGGCCAGCCGATGACGTCGTTGAACGGCAGCGGGATGGGCGCCAGCAGGGCGATCCAGCCGAGGAGCAGCCGCTTCTGCCGCCCGAAGCTCATCCCGCCAGCCTCGCCGGGGAGTCGGCGTCCAGGTGGACGCGGAGCTGCGGCGCCCGGGCGTCGCCCGAGGCCAGGGGCTCGCCGCCGCGCGGCCGCGGAGGGATCAGGGCCAGGGCTTCGAGGATGGCCAGGCGCTGGCGGGGACCGGCGGCGAAGCCGAGCGTGCCCTCGCGGGTCACCAGCTCGATCTCGTAGCCGCGCGCCAGGTGGTCCACGGCGATCGTCGCCGCCTCGCTGACCAGCCGCTCGAACCGGCTCAGCTCCGCCGGGTCCTTGAGCTCGCCGACCGCGTTGTCGAAGAGGATGGAGAGCCGGCGGCTCCGCTCCGAGGCCCGCTCGGTGAACACGATCTCGCCGGTGCGCGCCGTCTGCTTCCAGTGGATGCCCCGCGGATCGTCGCCCCGGCGGAACGGGCGCAGGCCGTACAGGTCGTGCCCCCAGCCCATGCGGCGGCTGATGTCGTCGCCGGCGTGCTCCGCCTCCCGGGGCTGGCTGGCGCCGGCCGGGAACAGCTCGGGGAAGACCAGCACCTCGAGGTCGACGCGGTAGCGCACCCCTTTGCGGAAGAAGCCGAAGGGGAAGAGGCTCGAGACGTGGACGAAGGGGAAGTGGTGGACGCCGCGCGAGGCCACCATGACCTCGAGCTGGCCCACGCTCTTGCCCCGCCGCGGCAGGTAGGGGATGAGCAGCGGCTGCGCCGAGCGGGACAGGGTGAACAGCAGGAACCAGCGCGGGAAGACCAGGGCGCGGCTGCGCAGGGAGAAGCCGACGGCGAAGGGACGGTTGGCGAAGACCTCGCCCGGCGGGTCGAGCACGGCGTCGAGGCCGCGCACGTTCTCGCGCGACGCCACCCCGGAGAGGATCAGCACCGAGAACATCAGGGCCAGCACCATGTAGAGCGCGTTGTTGCCCGTGTTGGTGGCCGCGATGGCCACCAGCACGGTGAGCAGCACGTACCACAGCCCCACCGTGGTGATGCGGATGCCCTCGGGCACCGCGCGGCGGGAGAAGAGCCCGCGCTTTTTCACCGGGGTTGTCTTCACAGGGGCACGGGCGTCGCCGCCACCACCCGCTCGATCGCCTTCCTCGACTGCTCCAGGTCGGCCGTGCCCCGCTTGAGCACGATCCGGTGGGCCAGCACGACGGCGGCCAGGCGCTGCACGTCGTCCGGAATGGCGTAGCCGCGCCCTTCGCAGAGCGCCAGCGCCTGGGTGGCCCGGAACAGCGACTGCAGGCCGCGGGTCGAGACGCCGAGCAGGAAGTCGCCGCCGTGGCGGGTGGCCTCGGCGAGCGAGAGCATGTAGTCCGCGAGCTTGTCAGCGACGCGCACGCGCGCCACCCGCGCCTGGAGGTCGATCAGCCCGTCCAGGGAGAGGACGGGCTGGAGCTGCTCGAGCAGGTCCTCGACGCCGCCCGAGAGCAGCAGCTCCCGCTCGTCGGCGCGCGGCGGATAGCCGAGCGAGAGCGCCATCAGGAAGCGGTCGAGCTGCGATTCCGGCAGGGGGAAGGTGCCCTGGTACTCCAGCGGGTTCTGGGTCGCCAGCACCACGAAGGGCTCGGGGATCGAGAACCGCTTGCGCTCCACCGACACCTTGCGCTCGCTCATCGCCTCCAGCAGGGCCGACTGGGTCTTGGGCGTGGCGCGGTTGATCTCGTCCGCCAGCACGACGTTGGCGAACAGCGGGCCGGGCACGAACTCGAACGCCTGGGTCTTCTGGTTGTAGATCGAGACCCCGATGATGTCCGAGGGCAGCAGGTCGCTGGTGAACTGGATGCGCTGGAACGACAGGCCGACCGAGCGGGCCAGCGCCTGGGCCAGGGTGGTCTTGCCGACGCCGGGCACGTCCTCCAGGAGGACATGGCCGCGGGCCAGCAGGCAGACCGTGGCGAGGCGGATGACCTCGCGTTTGCCGCGGATGACACGGGCGACGTTCTCCTCGAGCAGACGGATCGGCTCGGCGGCGTAGAGAGCGTCGCTGGTTTCGACGGCGAGAGATTCCATCGTGAGATCTATACGCTCTGTAGAGACTGAAGGTTGAGGAGGAGATTATGACGAGATTATAGAGAAAGATCTCTGCCTTTGCTGCCCACCCGGAAAGTATATCCCGGAGGGATTTGACCGCCGCATTTACGTCTTCTAAGATGGTGGGGTACAATGCAGCCCGAGCGCCCGCTGGGCACAGAAGGAGCGAATTAAATCCATGGCAGACACGAAATTGGACCGCTTGAAAGCCGTCGACGGCACGCTCTCACAGATCGAGAGGCAGTTCGGCAAGGGGGCGATCATGCGCCTGGGGCAGCGCGAGACGCTGACGATCGAGGCGATCTCCACCGGCTCGATCTCGGTGGACCACGCCATCGGCATCGGCGGCTTCCCCCGCGGGCGCGTCGTCGAGGTCTACGGCCCCGAATCCTCGGGCAAGACGACCCTGGCCCTGTCGGTGGTCGCCCAGGCCCAGAGGCGCGGCGGCATCGCGGCCTTCATCGACGCCGAGCACGCCCTCGACGCCGAGTACGCCCGCAAGCTGGGCGTCGACATCGACAACCTCCTGGTCTCGCAGCCCGACAACGGCGAGCAGGCGCTGGAGATCGCCGAGATGCTGGTGCGCAGCAACGCCGTGGACGTGGTGGTGGTGGACTCGGTCGCGGCGCTCGTCCCCAAGGCCGAGCTCGAGGGCGAGATGGGCGATTCGCACGTCGGCCTGCAGGCGCGGCTGATGTCCCAGGCCCTGCGCAAGCTCACGGCCATCGTCGCCAAGTCCAAGACCTGCCTGGTCTTCATCAACCAGATCCGCGAGAAGATCGGCGTCATGTTCGGCAACCCCGAGACGACGACCGGCGGCCGGGCCCTGAAGTTCTACGCCTCGGTGCGCATCGACATCCGCCGCATCGCCTCCATCAAGGACGGCGAGGTGGTGACCGGCTCGCGCTCCAAGGTCAAGGTGGTCAAGAACAAGGTGGCCGCTCCCTTCCGCCAGGCCGAGTTCGACATCGACTACGGCGAGGGGATCTCGCGCAACGGCGAGCTGGTCGACCTCGGGGTGGAGCACAAGATGGTGGTCAAGAGCGGCGCCTGGTACTCCTACGGCGACCTGCGCCTCGGCCAGGGCCGCGACAACGCCAAGTCGTTCCTGCGGGAGAACCCCGACCTCGCCGACGAGATCGAGGCGAAGATCCGCGAGCGGATGGGCCTGCCCGCCCCCACCACCGCCGCCATGCGCGAGGCCGCCGCGGCGGAGTAGCCCCGCCTATCGGAAGGTACTAGGAGGCCGCCCGGAACACCCGGCGCCACCAGCGCTGGAGAGCCGGCTGGGCGTGCCTCTCGGCCTCCTCCTCGAGACGCGCGAGCGGCGCGGGGAGGAGGGCCAGGCGGCCCTTCCGGAGCTGGTGGAGAAGCAGGTCCATCTCGCGGCCGCGGGCCCGCGGATCGCCCGAGAAGGCCTCGCCCAGGGAGGTGCGGCCGTCGAAGCGGGCGTAGAAATCCCGCGCCCGCGCCGGCATCCGCGTCTGCTCTTCCTCCGAGGGCTCCCCCACCCACATCGGATAGCAGCGTTCCAGGAGGTCCAGCGGCACCGCCATGTGCCGGCGGGCCACCAGCGCCTGCTCCTCGGTGGCCTGCTCCAGCAGCAGGTCGTAGACGCTCATCTCGTGAGTGCCGCGCTCGGCCGCCTCCTGCACCTCCTCGATGTCGAGCACCATGCCGATGCAGAGGCGGAAAGCGGCCTCCAGGAAGCGGAAGTAGGAGCCGCGGACCTTCTTGTAGAGATCGCCGAGGGTCCGCTGGCCGTCCACGGCCTCGGCGAGGCGACGCTGGATCGCCGTCAGACGTCCATCCCCCGGCCAGCCCTCGCCCCGCCGGAGCACCACGCCGTCGTGGACGAGCACCCGGCGGATGCGGGCGACCTCGTCGAGCCAGCGGGCGCCCTCCATCGCCAGCCCCATGCCGTTGATCGGCTCGGGGAGGATCTCCTCGTCCTGGGGCATCTCGGACTGGAAGTAGAAGATGCCGCGCTGCCAGAGGAACAGGTCGCAGATCGCGTCCTCGATCTGGGCGCGCAGGGTCTGCTGGATGACCTCCGGGGAGAGCATCCCCAGCTCCCTCAGGGCGACACCCAGCCGCACCCCGCGGGTGGTGCAGTGGCTCAGCCCCTGGAAGAGCTGCTCCTCGCTGAGATGGCCGTGCAGCAGGAGGTGCTGGCCGTAGAACTCCGCGGGATCGTTCGAGAGGCACCCCACGACGTCCCCGGAGTGGAAGTAGATCCGCTTCTCGCGCTCGCTCCGGCGGATCACGAGCGCCCCCGTGCAGCGGTCGTTCTTCGCCCACTGCAGGAGATCGCCCAGGGGAAAGGCGGAAAGTCTTCCGGAAAATTCCATAGAGAGCTTCAACGATTCTAGCAGGACGCCGGGAGAATTTCCGCCGGGAGGGCCGGGTTATGCTTGCTGCCATGCATCGAGCCAAGTCCATCCTCGTAGGTAGTGCCCTTCTGTGTCTCGCGCTCCCCCTGGGAGCCGCCGACCTTCCGTGTAGGCCGTGCGCCGGCCTTCGCGTCTATCCCGCCCCTCCCGCCGACCCGGCAGCCTCCGCTGCCGAGCCCGCGCCGCCAGCCGCGCCGGCACCGGCCAGCCCGGCGGACGTTGCCGGCACGCTCAAGGCGTCCGGCGGCCTGGAGCCGGGCAGCCCGCTCTTCGTGGCCTGGGAAGTCTCGCTGGCCGACGGCGCGGTTCCTGCCGCAGATATGGAGACGGCGGCCGCCGTGCGCGCGAGCGGCGCGACGCCGTGGGTGTCCCTGGTGTTCCGCACTCCGCCGCCCCTCGCCCAGAGCGCCGACCGGCTGCAGGCCGAGCTGCGGGCCGCGGCCGCCCTCGCCGGCAAGGCTCCGGCGGGGACCTGGTTCCAGGTCGTCTGGCGCCCGGAGAGCGGCGAATTCTCCCCGGCCGAGTACGCCTTCCTCCTCAAGCGGGCCGCCGTGACGCTGACCGGCGCCCAGACGGAGGCCAAGGTGGCCACCGGGCCCATGCCCGCCGATCCGGAAGCCCTCAAGGCGTTCTACGGCGAAGAGGTGGCGGCCTATCTGGAGGCGCTGACCCTCCAGCCCGCCGGCGAGGAGGGGCTCAAGGTGGCGATCGAGGCGGTGCAGAGCCTCGATCCGGGCCGCACGATCGTGCTCGACGCGCTCCCCGTCCCCGAGCCCTCGGCCGAAGCCGCCGAGATGCTCGCCTCGGCCGCCCGCAACGCGGCCCTCGGCATCGACCTGACGCTGTTCCGGGCCCCGGGGCTCGAGGCCGCCCGGCTCATCCCCGTGCTCGCGCCCCTCGCCCTCCTCGCCCGCGAGTTCAAGGGGGACCTCTCCTACGATCCCACCTCCTCGCCCACCGGCGGCGAGAAGGCCTGGACGTTCGTCCGCGGCGAGGACCTGTCGATCCGGGTGATCGCCCTGGTGCCCTACAACGCCGAGGAGCTGACGCTGCGCTTCAGCGATCCGCAGCTCCGCCGGCCCGTGAGGTTCCCCGTCGGCGGCCAGCGGGTGCTGCCGCCGAGCGGCCAGATCGTGGGCGGCGCGCTCGAGCTCCAGGTGCCCCTCCCCGGCCGGGTGGCCGTGCTCGGCCTCGACCGGCCGACGGCCGCCGAGCTCCAGGGCGTCGAGGAGAAGGTGACCGTCTCCGGGCAGCGGGACATCCCGGTCGAGGAGATCCTGCGCCGCCTCCAGGCCTTCGAGGACGGCCAGGGCCGGCGGCTCGAGAACTACAGCGCCACGAACACCACGTCGCTGCGCTTCCAGCCTTCGGCGGGCACGCAGGCGGTCGAGGCCACCCTGGAGGGGCCGTTCTTCTTCGATCCCAAGACCGGCGCCGACTGGGCCTGGCAGACCCTCTACGTCAACGGCGTGAAGTGGCGCGGCAAGACCCTGCCCGAGATCCCCCTGATCCAGCCGGAGAAGGCGGCCGCCCTGCCGCTGGAGATCTCCTTCACCAAGCAGTACCGCTACCGGCTGCGGGGCAGCGACCAGATCGACGGCCGCGACGCCTGGGTCGTCGACTTCGCCCCCGCCGCCGCCACCGGCGAGGGGAGCAAGCTCTACCAGGGCTCCGTCTGGGTCGACAAGCAGGTCTACGCCCGGCTGCGTACCCGCGCCGTGCAGATCGGGCTCGAGGGCGAGGTGCTCTCCAACGAGGAGACGCTCTTCTACACGCCGGTCGACGCCAACGGCGCCCCCGGCCCGTGGTCGGCCCAGAGCTTCGTGCTGCCCCTGCGGTTCGTGGCCCAGCAGATCCTCTCGGTGGTGAACGCGGCCACCGTGGTGGAACGTGAGACCAAACTGACCAACGTCCGCATCAACGGCCCCGGCTTCGCGGAGGCGCGCCAGCAGGTCGCGGCCTCGGACGTCACCATGGTGCGCGACACCGACAAGGGGCTGCGCTACCTGGTGAAGGACGAGAACGGCGCGCCCGGCGAGCGCGTGGTCAAGGAGGGCTTCGACACCAACAAGCTGTTCGCGGTGGGCGGCGTGTTCTACGACGACGCCCTCGACTTCCCGCTGCCGCTCGCCGGCCTCAACTACTTCAACTTCGACTTCAAGGGGACGGGCAAGCAGGTCAACGTCTTCTTCGCCGGCGCCCTGCTGATCGGCAACGTCGCCGAGCCGCGGCTCTTCGGCAGCCGGTTCGACGCCGGGGTCAACGTCTTCGCGCTCGCCATTCCGACCACCGACACGCTCTTCCGCGACAACCGGGAGGTGAATTCGGAGGACGTCGAGCAGCGCATCGGCACCGTCGGCTTCAAGCTCGGCCATCCTCTCGGCAACTTCGTCAGCGTGGACGCCGAGTACGAGATCCTCTCCCTGAACTACGGCAAGGCGGACGACACGGCGGACGGCTTCGTCATTCCGAGCGACAACTTCCTCCACGCCTTCCAGCTCTCCACGAGCTTCGCCCGCTCGGGCTACCGCCTGGCCGCCAGCGGCAGCTACAACCGGCGGTCGCAGTGGGACGCCTGGGGATTGCCGGGCAACCCGGACTTCAGCGAGGACAAGCGCGACTTCCTGCGCTGGGAGGCGCGGGCGAGCAAGAACTGGTACCTGCCGTCGTTCCAGAAGGTCGGGCTGGAGCTCGACTACTCCTCGGGCTCGGACCTCGACCGCTTCAGCAAGTACCAGTTCGGCTTCTTCGGCGGCACCCGGGTCCACGGCTACCAGAGCAACCGCGTGCGGGCGACGGAGGTCTGGGCCGGCCACGCCTCCTACGGCTTCGAGATCGGCCAGGCCTTCCGCCTGGAGGGGATCGCGGACGCCGCCCTGGCGACCGACGAGGACACTGGGCTCGACCGCGAGCTGCTGGGCGGCCTCGGGGTGCAGGGATCGTTCATCGGCCCCTGGCAGACGCTGGTGAACCTCGACGTCGGCGTGCCGGTCGCGGGGCCGGACGACGGCTTCGTGCTCTACCTGGTGTTCCTGAAGCTGTTCAAGTAGCGGGCGTTTTCTTCTTCTTGACCTCTTCCCGCAGGGCCCGGACGCTCTCGAGCCGGGCCCTCAGCTCCCCTTCGAATCCTTCCCCCTTCGGCTCGTAGAAGCGCGTCCCCTGGAGGGACTCGGGCAGGCAGTCGAGCCCGCCGACGCCCTCCTCCGTGTGGGGAGCGTAGACGTAGCCAGCGCCGTAGCCGACGTCCTTCATCAGGCGCGTGGGGGCGTTGCGGATGGCCATCGGCACGGGATCGGCCGGGCGCTCCTCGACGGTGCGCCGGGCGGATTTGTAGCCGTCGTAGAGGGCGACGCTCTTGGGAGCGAGCGCCAGGTAGACCGCCGCCTGCGCCAGCGCCAGCTCCCCCTCGGGCGAGCCGAGCCGGCGGTAGGCCTCCCACGCGGCCATGGCCTGGGTCAGCGCCTGGGGATCGGCCAGGCCGACGTCCTCGCTGGCGAAGCGCACCATGCGCCGGGCCAGGTAGAGCGGATCCTCCCCGGAGGCGAGCATGCGGGCGAGCCAGTAGACCGCGGCGTCGGGATCGCTCTCGCGCAGCGACTTGTGGAGGGCCGAGATGAGGTTGAAATGCTCCTCGCCCGACTTGTCGTAGAGCAGCACCTTGCGCTGCCCGACCCGCCGGACCGCCTCGGGATCGATCTTTCCCCCCTCGGAATCGGCCGCCGCCAGCTCCAGGAGGTTGAGCGACCGCCGGGCGTCCCCGGAGGCGAGCTGCGCCAGCATCTCCAGGGCTTCGTCGTCGGCCTCCATCTTCAAGTCGTCCTGGAGCGCGCGCCTCATCAGGCCGATCAGATCGGCGGGCTGGAGCGGCTCGAGCACGATGACGCGGCAGCGGGAGAGGAGCGCGGCGTTCAGCTCGAAGGAGGGGTTCTCGGTGGTGGCCCCCACGAGCACCACGTCGCCGGTCTCCAGGTAGGGCAGGAAGGCGTCCTGCTGGGCGCGGTTGAAGCGGTGGATCTCGTCGACGAACAGCAGGGTCCGCCGGCCCTGGGCCTTGCGCAGGCGCACCGCCTCGGCCATGACCTCCTTGACCTCCTTGATGCCGGAGGTGACGGCCGAGAAGGGGACGAAGTGCGAGGAGGTGTCGGCGGCGATGATGCGGGCGAGCGTCGTCTTGCCCGAGCCCGGCGGGCCCCAGAAGATGAGCGACGGCACCCGGTCGGCGGCGATGGCCCGGCGCAGGAAGCCATCCTCCCCCACCACCTTCGCCTGTCCCACGACCTCGCCCAGGGTGCGCGGGCGCATCCGCTCGGCGAGCGGGGAGGGAGCGTTGGGAGAAGCCTCCGCGCGGGTGGCGGAGGGCGGCGGTTCCTGATCGTCGAACAGGGACCGGGGCATCAGGAGACGACTTTCTCCACCTCGACCCGCGCGTCGTTGAAGCAGGCCCCCTGCCCGAGGTCGGTGTAGGTGTCGGGAGCCACGGCGTTGGCCGTGGTGCCGGAGAGCGTGTTGTGGCTCCACAGCCCTTTCACCAGCAGGACCACGCCCGGCCGCAGGTCGGCGCTGAGCCGCGCCGGCACCCGCACCTCGCCGAGGTCGTTCCACACCCGGACCACGTCGCCGTTGGCGATCCCCCGGGCCGCCGCGTCCTCGGGATGGATCTCCAGGGGGATCGTGCCGCGCACGAGCTGGCCCAGGTAGGAGCTGATCGTGCGGCCGGTCGCCGGGGAGATCAGGGCCAGCGGATGGCGCTCGGTGACGGGGTCCGCCTGGAAGCCGTAGAGCCCGAGCGGCGCCTCGCGGTCGAGCGCCTCGGGCACGAGGTGGATCTTGCGGTCCGGAGTGAGCGGGAAGGCGTCGCGGAACTGCACGGGCGCCGGGCCGCAGTCCGGCACCGCGATGCCGTCGCGCTCCAGCTCGGCGCGCATCCGCTCCGCGGGGCGGAGCACGGCGTCGGCGAGCTCGTCGGCCGTCTCCGGATCCCCCGGCCGGGCCAGCCCGAGCCGGTGGAGCAGCTCGCCGAAGACCTCCAGGTTGGGCCGCGCCTCGCCCGCCGGAGCCGCCACGGGCCGCGTGCGGAAGAGCGCGTAGGAGCCGTAGCCGCGCACGATCTCCGAATGCTCCAGGAAGTGGGTCGCCGGCAGGACGAGGTCCGCCACCCGGGCCGTGTCGGTCCACACCTGGTCGAAGACGACGGTGAACAGGTCCTCGCGGGCCAGCCCCCGGCGCACCTTCTCCTGGTTCGGCATGGTTGCCAGCGGGTTGCAGTTGTAGACGAACAGGACCTGGACGGGAGGATCGGCGCGCTCCAGCAGCACCTCTCCGAGCCGGTTCATGTTGATGGTTCGGGTCTGGGCCTCGGGCTCGGCCAGGGCCGCCGCGGCGTCGAGCTTCCACACGCCGGAGTTGCTCATGGTGTAGCCGCCGCCGCGGACGCCGAACTTGCCGGCCACCGCCGGCAGGGCCAGGACGGCGGCCACGGCCGAGCCGCCGTTGCGGTTGCGCTCCATGCCCCAGCCGGTGCGGATCACGGCCGGCGTGCTCGCGGCATAGAAGCGGATGAAGGTCTCGATCTCCGCCGCCGGCACTCCCGAGACCTCCGCCGCCCGCTCCAGGGTCCACGGCTCGGCCCGCCGCCGCAGCTCCTCCCAGCCCGTGGCGTGCTCCGCCAGGAACTCGAGATCGGCCTGACCCTCCTCGAAGAACCAGCGGATGGAGGCGAGGGCGAGGGCGAGGTCGCTCCCCGGCCGCGGGGCGAGGTGGAGGTCCGCCTTCTTGGCGAGCGGCGTCCGGCGCGGATCGACGACCACCAGCCGGGCGCCCTGCTTCTGCGCCTCCAGGATGTGGGGCACGAGGTGAATGCCGGAGGCCGAGGGGTTGACGCCCCAGAGGACGATCAGCCGCGAGTGCTGGAAATCGGGCAGGGCCACGCCGGCCATCTTGCCGTAGAGCCCCGTCGCGGCCCGTCCCGTGGGGACGGCGCAGACGGTGCGCGCCAGGCGCGAGGCCCCGAGCCGGCGGAAGAGCCGGCCGTCCGTCGCGTCCTGGGTGAGCATGCCGTTCGAGCCGCCGTAGCAGAACGGCAGGATCGACTCGCCGCCCCACCGCTCCCGGGCCTCGCGGAGCTTCTGCGCCGCGAGATCGAGCGCCTCGTCCCAGGAGATCGCCTGGTACTCTCCCGATCCCCTCGGGCCCACCCGCCGGCTGGGGTGCAGCACCCGCTCCGGGCCGTAGAGATGCTCGGGCGTCCGCCGCACCTTGGCGCAGATGTAGCCGTCGGTGACGGGGTTCAGATGGCTGCCGTCCACCTTCACCACCCGGCCGTCCTCCACCCGCACCTCCAGGCTGCAGGCGTCGGGGCAGTCGAGCGGGCAGGCGCTCGTCAGGATCTCGGTGGTCAAGGCTATGCTCCCGCTCCGCTCTCCAGCGCCTCGACGATGGCGTTGGTGAACTGGCTCGTCGTGGCCTCGCCGCCCAGGTCGCGGGTGCGGATCTTCCGGTTGACCACCACCTCGCGCAGGGCCTTGCGGACGCGCTCGGCCACCTCGTCCTTGTGCATGTGGTAGAGCATCATGATGCTGGAGCGGATGATCGCCAGCGGGTTCGCCAGGTCCTTGCCGGCGATGTCCGGCGCGCTGCCGTGCACCGCCTCGAACACCGCCACGTCGATCCCGATGTTGCCCCCGGGCACCACGCCCAGGCCGCCGACCAGCCCCGCGCAGAGGTCCGACAGGATGTCGCCGTAGAGGTTCTCCATCAGCAGGACGTCCCACTCCTCCGGCCGCATCACGAGCTGCATGCACATGTTGTCGACGATCTTGTCGTCCGCCACGATCTCGGGGTACTCCTTGGCCACCCGGCGGAAGCAGTCGAGGAACAGGCCGTCCGACAGCTTCATGATGTTGGCCTTGTGGACGGCGGTCACCCGCTTGCGGCCGTGCCGGCGGGAGTACTCGAAGGCGAAGCGCGCGATGCGCAGCGAGGCCTTCTCGGTGATGATCTTGAGGCTCTCGACCACGCCCGGCACCACGATGTGCTCCAGGCCGCTGTACAGGTCCTCGGTGTTCTCGCGCACGACGACGAGGTCCACCCCCTCGAAGCGGCTGGGGATGCTCGGCAGCGACCGCGCGGGGCGCAGGTTGGCGTAGAGGTCGAGCTCCTGGCGGAGCTGCACGTTGATCGACTTGAAGCCCTTGCCCACCTCGGTCGTGATCGGCCCCTTGAGGGCCAGGCGGTTGCGGCGGATCGATTCGACGACCTCGGGGGGCAGCGGGTTGCCGTACTTCTCCAGGGCCTCGCGGCCGGCGATGTGGCGCTCCCACTCGATTTCCGCTCCCGCCGCTTCGAGCACCCGCACGGCGGCCTCGCTGACCTCCGGGCCGATGCCGTCGCCCGGCAGGAGTGTGACTGTGGTCTTGCTCATGGATTGGATGCTCCCAGAGGGTATTGCAAGGTCTTGAGAAGCCACTCGCCGTTCTCCTTCACCTTCGCGGAGAGCTCGGCGACCAGGCGGTCCCGGAGGTCGTAGAGGCGGTACCCCTCGCGGGGACGGAGATAGCCGGCGGCCTTGGGCGACTCGGCGAACAGGGCCTCCTCGCCGATCTCCGCCGCCCGGCGGGCGTAGCGCTCGCGGTTGTCGAGCAGCGCCTTGACCACGAACGGCATGATCATCGAGAAGTCGCCCTGCACGCTCTCGGTGGTCTGCTGATAGGTCTCGCGGTCCACCTTGCCCCAGGTCACGGCCTCGGCCGGCGGGCAGGAGGAGAGCGAGCCCTCGGTCACGGGCGCGCTGACGATCTGCACGTCGAACGTGTAGCCGCTGATGTCCGGCAGCCCGAGCACCTGGCCCAGGGCCGGCTCGGGCTGGAGGTTGTAGTTCTTCGGCACGCCGCCGCCCAGGATCAGGGTCGCCAGCGAGCGGGCGGGGCTCTCGAAGAGCCCCCAGTAGTGGTAGGCGCACGACTCGAAGACCTCGGCGTGCAGGTCGAGCGAGAAGTCGTACTTTTCGAGCAGGCCGGCCTGCTTCATGGCCCACAGCTTCATCGAGTTGAGGAACAGGCTGCCGTCGCCGGGCGCACCGACGAGGATCGGCACGGCCAGGCGGTGGCAGGTGGCGAGCAGCCCCGGCGCGACGCCGTTCTTCTCTTCCTGGGCGGCGTAGATCCTGCCCAGGAGGTAGCGCAGCTCCGTGCCGCTCATCGTCTTCTGGAACTCCGGCCGCAGCAGGCAGGCGGTCATGAAACGGTCCTGGTCGAACAGGACGGCCTCGTCGAACGCCATGTCGGTGACGCGGATGGTGTGCTCGTCCCGCAGCACGCCGTCGTCGCCGAAGATCGGCACCTCGAAGACCGGGTCCGGATGCTCGTCGAGGCTGCGGTGCCCGTCGTGATAGCAGACGGCGTCCGTGGTGCTGAGATAGGCGATCCAGCCCGCCTCCAGCAGCGGGATGAGCCAGGCCTGGTGCTGGCCGGAGACGGTGATCGGGCCGGCGATGGCCAGCGTCATCGGGCAGCCGGCGCCGATCGCCGCGTCCAGGATGTTGTACACCCGCCGCAGGTAGGCGCCGCCGAAGGCCGGCAGGCAGGAGTTGAAGATCTCGTCCAGCGTCTGGCACTCGTCGACGCGCTTGACGTGGACGTGCCGGCGGGAGTTCAGATCGATGGCGATGGGATCGCGTGGATGGTGGTGCTGGTGCCCGTGGTCCATGGGCCGTACGGTACAAGGTCCGCCCGGGGGGCGCAACCGGACCCTCACCGGGAGAGGGGAAACCGCTCTACCGGCCCAGCTCTTCGATCCGGGCCACCACGTCGCGGTAGGAGTTGTTGATCCCGTAGAGATCGACGAACGCCTTGTAGGCGGAGGCCTTGTCGTCCAGGACGAGGTAGGCGCAGCCGAGGTCGTAGAGGAGGCCCAGGGTGTCCTCCTCGGCGAGGCCGGGCGCCTCGAGGCCCCGGTTGTACCACTTGACGGCCAGCTCGGGCAGGCCCTTGTCGAGGAAGCAGAGGCCCAGCATGGAGCAGCAGAGCACGAGGTGCCGGTCGTCCTTGGCGGCGATCTGGAACTCGCCGATGGCCTCGTCCAGCAGTCCCATCTCCCGGTAGGCGATGCCGAGGTTGAAGTGGGTGTCGTAGTCGGTCGGCGAGAGGTGCTCGGCGACGCCCTTCTTGAACCCCTCCACGATCTCCTCGAGCGACTGCTCGACCGGCTGCACCAGCAACCCCTCGCTGCCCTGGAAGATGTCCTCCTGGGAAAGCTCCTCCTCGAGCTCCGCGGCGAGATCGAAGAAGTCGTCCTCGTCGTCGAACAGGCGGTCGCTCGCGCCGCTCTTCACCGACCGGCCGCGGTCCGCCTCGTCGAGCCAGCTCCCGCCCCCGGTGTCGTCCAGGCTCGGCCCCAGGCCGGCACCCCCGGCGGCACCCCCGGCAGGAATCGCGGGAATGGCGGGGATGGCCGACGGCCCGCTCGGCGAGGCCGGGAACGCCGGCGTCGGCGCGGGGCTGTAGCTCCCTCCGGCCGGCTCCCAGTCGAGCTCCTCCTGCTCGATCATCTCGCCGATCTCGAGCGGGTTGAACATCACGGGACGGGACGGCGCCGCGGGCGCCGGCGGCTCCACGAGCGGCGGCTCCACGGACGGCAGCTCCACGGGCGGCGGCGCCGCGGGGGCGGCGGCGGCCGGGGCTGGCGATGCGGACGCCGGCATCGGGGGAGGAGCCGCCGCGGGCCGGGGCGCGGGGCGCTTGCGCCCGTCCAGCAGCCCGCTCACGATCTGGTCCAGCTCCCGGCTCGCGGTCCGCTTGCGAGGCGCGGCCGGAGCGGGAGCGCTCGCCACCGGCGGCGGCGCGGGCTCCGGTTCGGCCGCGATCAGCGGCTCGGGCTCGGGCTCAGGCGCGGGCTCCGGCTCGACCTCCGTCCAGGGCTCGAGCTCGATCTCCGGCTCCAGCTCCAGCTCGACCTCCGCCCAAGGCTCGAGCCCGGGCTCGGGTTCGGTCCTTGGCTCGGCAACGGGCTCGGCAACCGATTCGACCGCCGCAGCGGCGGGCTCTTCCGCCGTGGCGTGCGGGTCCATCACCACGAAGTCGCCGTCGAGGCGATAGCCGGCGGCCATGAGCCGCTTCCTCATCTCCGGCCAGAACTGCGTGTCGCCGGTCTCGCCGGCCACGCGGGCCATGGCGTTCGACAGCTCGACCACCTGTTCGTGACGCTCGTTCTCCAGGTGCATCTGGATCAGCAGCGTGTGGGCCGTGAGGTTCTGCGGCCGGATCTGCAGCGCCTGGAGCAGGCGCTCCATCGCCTTGTCCTGCAGGCCGTACTTGGCCAGCACCTCCGCCTCGCTGACCAGGTCGTCGTCGCGATCGACCGCCTCCGGCCGCAGCCCCGCCGCCGTGCGCTCCAGGAAATCGGCGTCGATGATGCCGGCCTGCGGCGGCGAGGGCGAGGCCCCCTCCGACCTCAGCGGCTCGAGCTTCCAGGCGCCCGAATCGAGGTTGGGCAGGTCCGGCAGGAAGATCTCGTCGCCCTGCGGCGGCTCGGGGGATTCGAACGCCTCCAGACCCCAGGCGGGCGCCAGGTCCCCAGCGGGATCGAGCTCGATCTCCACCTCCGGAAAGGCTTCGGCCTCCAGAGCCGGCAGCGGCTCCTCGGCCGGCGGCGGCTCCTCGGCCGGCGGCGCCCAGGCCGAGCCGAGCCGCAAGCCGCCGCCCGTCATGTCCGGCGGCGGCTTGACGAGGCTCGCCGGCTCGTCGTCGCTCTCCATGTCGAGCACGAAGACCTCGTCGAGGTCCAGCTCGATCTCGTCGGGCTCGGGCTCGGGAGCCGCGGGGGCCGGACCCGCGGGCGCCACGGTGGCCTCGGCCTCCGCCATCATGGCGGACAGGTCCGTCCCGTAGCCGTACTCGTCTCCGAAAGAGTCCTCGACGGCGTAGGACGGCTCCTCCTCGGCCGGCGGCGCGGCAACCGGGGAAGGAGCCGGCGCGGCGGCGCGCATGACCGGCGGCTCCGGCTCGGGCTCCACGGCCTCCGCCTCGGGCTCTCCGATGTTCGCCAGGCGGGCGATGCCCGCGGCCTGCGGATTGCGCTCGGAGGCGATCGCGAGCAGGTGGGCCGCCGCCGCCGCGTTGCCCGATTCCTTGAGCTTGAAGACGGCGTCGTTGATGAAGCCGAGGTTGCTGGCGTCGATGTTCAGCGCCCGCTCGTACACCTGGGCCGCGTCCTGGGAGCGGCCGTGGGCGATCATCATCTCGGCGATGACGCGGTACTCCCCCATCGCCTTCTCGGTGAGCTGCTGCTGCTGGTAGATCTCGGCGAGCTTGACGTGGTACGTCGGGTTGTTCGGCTCCAGGTCCGCCATCTTCTGGTAGATGGCGATGGCCGACGGCGCGTTGTCGTGCTTCTGGTAGTAGTCCGCCAGCACCTGGTACTGGGTGCGCGCCTCGTTGACCAGGCCCTGCTTGTGGTACAGCTCGGCCAGCTTCTCGTAGACCTCGAGCAGCGTCGGGTCGAGCTTGATGATCTTCTTGTAGATCGCGATGGCTTTGACGAAGAAGCCTTCCGTCGTGTACTGCTCGGCGATCTGGGTGAAGAAGTCGACAGCCTCGTTGATCCGCTGGATGCGGGCGTAGAGGTCGCCGATCCGGTTCAGCGTGTTGATGTCGTTCGGATTGTCCGACAGCAGCTTGCGGTACTCGCGGATCGCCGGCTCGATCTTGCCCCGGGCAACGTACTTCTCGGCCGTCTGGACGACCTGCTCGCGCTGGATGGCCATCAGCAGGGGCCCTCCGCGCGGGGGAGCACCGTCTTGAAGGTGAGCCGGTGGGCGGGCGAGGGGCCGTAGGCCGAGAGGGCCTCCAGGTGCTCGGGCACGCCGTAGCCCTTGTGGGCGGCGAAACCGTACTGGGGATAGGTGCCGTCGAGCTCCACCATCATCCGGTCGCGCGCCACCTTGGCGACGATCGAGGCGCAGGCCACGGCGTAGCTGAAGCAGTCGCCGCGGACGACAGGGACGCAGGGGAAGCGGAAACCGGAGAGCCGGACGGCGTCGACCACCGCGCAGTCGGGCGCCGGATCGAGCCGCGAGAGGGCCTGGCACATGGCCAGGCGCGTGGCCTCGAGGATGTTGACCCGGTCGATGACGTCCGCCGGCACCTCGGCCACCGCGGTGCACACGGCCGTGGCGCGGATCGCCGCCGCGGCGCGCTCCCGCTCGGGCGCGGTGAGGCACTTGCTGTCGTCCACGCCGGGCACCAGGCAGCGGGTGTCCACGATGACGGCCGCGGCGACCACGGGGCCCGCGAGCGACCCGCGGCCCACCTCGTCCACCCCGGCGATCAGACCGTAGCCGCACCGCGCAAGCCCCTCCTCCAACCCGCGGAGCAGGTGGAGTCGGTAAGCCTCGAGGAACAGCTCGATCATCGCCCGGGCCGGGGCCACCGGTCTCGCCGCCCTGGTCACCGCGACTCCTTTCTACGCGACTTCCGGAATGAGTGCGTGGGCCAGCCTACTTGGCCCGCGGCTGGTCTTCCCGGCGCTCGTCGATACGAGCCGCCTTGCCGCGCAGATTCCGCAGGTAGTACAGCTTCGCGCGGCGCACCCGGCCCCGGCGCATGACCTCGATCTTGTCGACGTTCGGGGAGTGGATGGGGAAGATACGCTCGACTCCGATGCCGCCGGAAATCTTGCGCACCGTGAAGGCTTCCCGGGTTCCGCCGCCACGGCGGGAGATCACGACACCCTGGAAGACCTGGATCCGATGCTTGTCGCCCTCGACCACGCGCACGTGGACGCGGATCGTGTCCCCGGGCAGGAATTCGGGGTGTCCTGGCCGCAAATACGCGGTCTCAACCTGATTCAACACATTCATGACTCACCTCGCAGACCCGATGGATCGCCCAGAGGGACGGTGCCATCATTATTTCCATTTCAGAATGGCCACGCAAGCAGCCCTTCAGCTTTTCTCCATCCCGGCGTCGATCGTCTCCGTACCGGCCTTGCTCGTCTTCGTACCGGCCGCCGCAACTTCCCGCCGCTGCTCCGGCGTCAAACCGGCCACCGCTCCCGGCCGTTCCAGCAGGTCCGGCCGCTTCTCCACGGTGGCCCGGAGCGCCTCGCGCTCCCGCCAGCGGCGGATCTTCGCGTGGTCGCCCGAGATCAGCACCTCGGGAACGGCCAGCCCCTCCACCACCGGCGGCCGCGTGTAGTGCGGATAGTCGAGCAGGCCGCCGCGGAAGCTGTCGTTCTCCACCGAATCCGCCAGCCCGACCACTCCGGGCACCTGCCGCGAGAGCGCCTCGATCAACACCATGGCCGGCAGCTCCCCGCCCGACAGCACGTAGTCGCCGATCGAGACCTCCTCGTCGACCACCGTTGCCCGCACCCGCTCGTCGATCCCCTCGTAGCGGCCGCACATCAGCACCAGGTCGCCCCGGGCCGCCAGCTCCCGCACCTTGGCCTCGTCGAGCCGCGCCCCCTGGGGCGAGAGCAGCACCCGCCAGGGCGCCCGTTCCCCGGAGCGTTCCGAAGAGGATACTGCGCGCACGGCGCGGATCCAGGGCGGAGCCGTCATCACCATCCCGCCGCCGCCGCCGTAGGGCTCGTCGTCGACGCTGCGGTGGCGGTCCTCCGTGAACTGCCGGAGGTCGTACACCCGCGCTTCCAGGAGCCCCTTCTCGATCGCCCTTCCCACCAGGCTGGTCGAGAGGAACGGCTCGAACAGCTCGGGGAAGATCGTCAGGACCTGGACGCGCATGTCTCCAGCAGCCCCGGAGGCAGCGACACGTCGATCAGGCCCGAGGCCACGTCCACCTCGCGAAGGAACGCCTTCACGAACGGCACCGGCACCCGCCGCCCCTCCCCCTCGACGATCAGCAGCAGACCGCCGCCGTCCTCCAGCACCTCGACCACCCGGCCGATCTCCTCGCCGTCGTTGCGGCAGAGGCAGCCCAGCAGCTCGTACTGGTAGTAGGTGCCTTCGGGAGCCGGGGGCACCTCCGAGCGGGAGACCTCGAGGTCCAACCCGCGCAATTCTTCGGCCTGATCGCGGTCCTCGACGCCCTCGAAGCGCACCACGGCGCCGTTCTTGTGGACCCGGCCGACCGCCACCACGAGGGGGAACGGGGCCCCGCCCCCGCGGCTCGCCATCAACCGGCTCCCCTTCTCGAAGCGGGCGGGCACGTCCGAGAGCGCCTCGACCACCACCTCGCCGCGAACGCCGTGCGGCCGCAGCACGCGGCCCACGGAGACGGTCTCCGGCAGGTCGTCCCTGGTTACCGAGACGACTGGCGCTTCAGTCTTCGAGGATTTCGAGCTCATGGCGCACTCCCCGCCGATCTTCGCGGGTCTCCAGCAGCGTGCGCATCGCCCGGGCCGTACGCCCCTGGCGTCCGATCACCTTGCCGAGGTCGTCGGGGGCGACCGTCAGCTCCAGGACGCCGCCACCCTGCCGGCTCGGGATCTCCTGGACCTCGACCTCGTCGGGCTGGTCCACCAGCAACCGGGCGAGCTCCTTGAGATCGTCGGCAAGCTCAGGCGTTTCAGGCACTCTTCTTCGTCCTGGCAAGCAGCTTCTTGACCGTGGGCGACATCTGGGCGCCGTGGCCGACCCAGTAATCGGCGCGGGCGGCGTCGATCGTCACCTGCGCGGGGTTCTTCGTGGGGTCGTAATGACCGATCTCTTCCACGGCGGCGGCGGTCGGGGTGTTGCGCGAATCCGACACCACCACGCGGAAGAAGGGGTTGTTCCGGGCGCCCATGCGGCGCAGCCGAATCGTCAGCATCTGAAAGCCTCCAAGTTCTCTCTGTTGCAATGCGCGGACAGGCCAAGGCCCGTGAGCCGAGGCGCAAAGGCGGGTGATTGTAGCAAGGAAAGGCCGGATCGCCAAACGGCGCGCCGCCGCCCTCCGGGGCTGTCTCAAGCCGGGCAGATCTTGCAGCGGTACTTGAGGTAGCCGGAGACCGAGTATCCCCCCTGGATGACCATGCAGGCCTGGTCGACGAACTGCTGGCTGCAGAAGCCGCACTCACAGCCGGCGAGGCCGGTCAGGACTCCGTGGAGATCGCTGGTGGCCTGCAAGCAGGTCGAGCCGCCCACGGTCTGCTGCGTGGTCTGCAGCAGCGGGCCGCACGTCACGGCCTCCAGCGGAGCCGGAACCTGGTCCGGAGCCGTCTCGGGAGCGGCGGGAAGGGTCTGGGCCGCGGTCGCTACGGCGGCAAGCAGAACGATGCCGAAAACAGCCAGGCTGTGTTTCATCGAATCCTCCATTTGAGGGCTGCGGCGCCGGAGCGGCGTCGCAGATACGACTGCCTCTCCTTGCCGAATGGCATGGGGGGCGAGCCTCGTCTCTGCCCCAGGGTACGTGGTTCTATCGAGGCGCCATCTATTCTGACGCAGGGGGCAAAGTAAGGAAGACAGGCGCGGCAGGCCGGTGCGGGAACCGGCGTTCGGGGATCAGCCTAGCCGCGCCTGGAGGATAGTCTACCAGCGCGCCGGGAGGAGCACTTGAGGATGCGCTAGAATAAGCGGGCTGGGGGATGGTTCCCTGGCACCTACCAGGGGAGACGCCATGAAGAAGAAGACGAAGAAGCTGGCCTTGGCGAAGGAGACGATTAGAAGCCTGGAGGACCCGGTAAGCCTCAAAAACGTTGCGGGGGGTACTATCTTCGATTCGGGGTGCCCTGATGGCTGCGCAAGCGGCGTGAACACCTGCGCCACTTGCGCTTGCGGGCCCCTCCAGACCGGCACGTCCAGGTACTGCTGACTATACTCGTCCGCGCGGAGGGGCGGATCGCACGGCCCGAGGGGCGGATCGCACGGCCCGAGGGGCGGATCGCACGGCCCGAGGGGCGGATCGCACGGCCCGAGGGGCGGATCGCACGGCCCGAGGGGCGGA
>Ga0207681_10000156_pt1 | contig 56382 bp, 54 predicted proteins | sample KBSS53metaG_FD_184324 | JGI IMG/M metagenome (GOLD analysis project Ga0207681, IMG submission 184324) | Switchgrass rhizosphere microbial communities from Kellogg Biological Station, Michigan, USA - KBS S5-3 metaG (SPAdes) (version 2) | ecosystem: Host-associated > Plants > Roots > Rhizosphere... | reverse complement strand
TGCGGCCCGGCACGCCGATCGATTTAATCGTTACGCGCCGGCCTTACGATGATCCCGGTGTGACGCGTGTGTTCTATCGTTTGCAGCCATTGCGCGCGACCATCGTTGCGAAAACGCACCTGCCTTATCTGCTCGATGAAAAACGGTTGCAGCGGCTCGATCAATTATTTTTGCGCGCCGATTTTTCGGTCGATAAATTGCCGAGCTATGAGGGGAGTGTCGGTGCCAATCCATTTATAGCGTTCGCGGCAATACCGGTGCAAACGCGCTATCGGTTTCTGCTCGACGATGCCGAATTTTTTCTGGCCAGTTTCATTAAAGGTCCGGTCTGTCGCGGTCAGATTGCATTGAATGTGATTCAGGACCAATTCTGGGTGGCATTCGCGAATCCCGATATCGAGGCGATGGTCGACAGCGATTTTTTGGCGCGTGAGAGTAATTATTTAAGCTTGCCGACAGAGCTCGGAGAGCAGCCGCTCAGCGTCGCGCACTGGAAGAAATACAGCGATCACCAGGCGGACTATCTGGTCGCCAAAGAAAAATTTCTGCAGGAGAAATTTGGCGATCCGCAGGCGGTGACCACCGATCTGCTATGGAATGGCGATGGTGTTAATACCAGCGCGGCATTGACGGTATTTCGGCATTTCGATAGCGCAAGCGTCGTGGAAGGTTTTGTCGGTGCGGTGCCGAAAACGGCGTGGATCATCGATTATCCGATGTTCGAGCGCATTTATTATTTGTTGGTGGCGGGTTTCGATGTTTACGGCGACGCCAGCCATTTATTGATGACGCGGCTTTATATGGATTTTCTGCGGATGGAAGGCGAAAGCAATTTTCTGAATTTTCTGCCGAAAGCAAGACGTGAGATCGAACGCAAATCCTGGTATCAGGGCGTCGGTGCCAGCGCGCGCGATTCCGTCTATCGCAAAGCAGCAGTCTCTCAACACGAAACCGGTATTCGCTATCAAACAAAAAATCCGAAGCGCGAGTTTTTCGATTTATTGAGCACCCGCTTAGGCCCATCGCTCTCGCATCGCTATGACCTTGCCGCGAGCGAGACGCCGGCCAATTTACTCGTGCCCTTGCAAAAGCTCGCGCAGCTGCAAGGGCGCCCGATTGCCGGCATGCCTGAAGTGGTGTTGCTACGAGTGGTGATCCGCGGCGAGCCGGATCAATTGTTCACTCTGATTCACAATGACGATCGCAGCAATGTCGCCGTGCTTTTTTTCGAGCGCGCGCAGCGACGACCGCAATTCGATACCGTGAGCGTGGTGCCGGGTGTCGTCGGCGCGTACCCCAATGCGTTTTGGGTTGTCGACGAAAATGAATTGGCGCCAATGGTTCGGCAACTGGCCGCCGTGACCGGTTCCAAGGGGTGGCGTGCGGTGGTCGAGCGTTATGCCATTGCGCGCACGAATCCAAAATTCTGGACGCAGAGCGATTGGATTCTGAATGAATACCGCAACCGCGATCCGATCGGCTGGGGTATTCTCGATTACAGCCGCTACGAGCGTTGAGCATCCAGTCTGAATACGTTAGCTGATTGGCGCGCGCTTACTATAATTGCCTAGCTTGAAATCACAATAAGAAGAACACAGCCGAGGTTCGCGCCATGAAACATGTGTTAGAAAACGCGCCGGTAGTACGCGACCCTAGCCGGAACGCACGCCGTATCGCCGTTATCTATATGGCAGCGGCGTTGTTGTGGCTGACTTTTAGCGATCACCTCGCAGCGCGCTGGGTAGCCGATACCAGTGTCGATCCCTTTACGCAATGGTGGCGCGGTTGCATATTTATTGTCGTCAGCGGCGCACTGCTCTATTTCGGTCTACATAGAATCTATCGCGGTCAGCGCAAGCTTTATCAGCATTTGGAACATTCCGAGCGCGCCTATCGCGCGATGTTCGAACACAATCCCAACCCGATGTATATCTACGATCCAACCAACTTACGGTTCATGGCGGTCAATCAAGCGGCCATCACCAAATATGGTTTCAGCCGCGACGATTTTATGACGATGACGTTGTGGGAGATTCGGCCACCCGAAGCGCGGCCGGCAATGCAGCGCGCGCTTGATGCGCACAAACATTTTCGCGATGTGGTGACGGCGAACGCAGTGACGCACTGGACTAAAGATCGCCGCTTATTGACGATGGAAGTCACCGGCTATTCGCTGCAATTCGAACACCGCGATGCACGACTGGTATTGGCGCGCGATGTATCCGAGCACGTCGATATCGAACGGCAATTGCGTCGCGATTTGCGCGCGCAGCGCGAAGCGTTGCGTATTGCGGATATCGGCTGCTGGACGATGGTGGCGAATGGCGGCGATATTCAGATCTCGGCGCGAATGCAAACGCTGCTCGATATTCCCGCGGGTTCGACATCGCTTAATGCCGAACAGTTTTTTGCGCAATTTATCGAAGCCGACCGCGAGTTGTTGCAGCGCGCCTGCCAGGCGGCGTGGCAGGGCACACCATTGCAAATTGAAGCCAGGCTGCAACGCCGCGATGGTGAATTGTTGTATGTCCTGTTGCGTGGTGAGGTTGCCGAATTTGCCGACGATCGACAATTGATCGGCACTGCGCTCGATATCACATCATCGGCGCGTATCGAGCGACAGTTGCGCGACAAGGAAAAACAATACCGCGAAATGGCAGAGCTATTGCCCGAGGCATTGTTGATCCACAGCGATGCCCACGTGTTGTATGCCAATTCCGCGGCCGCTAATTTATTCGGTGTGACTCGTGTTGCCGATATGCTCGGTGTCGATATTCGCGATTTCATTGCGCTGCCGAGCCAGGCTGATGCGTTGGATCGATTGCGCGCGTTTCAGCAGGGCGAGGGCGATAACGATTTTCAGGAACGTCTGCTGCGCAAAAAAAATGGCGATGTATTCACCGCGTTAGTGGCGGCCCAAACGCTGTCCATCGATGGCCGGCCGTGTATTCAGGTGCAGGTGCGCGATATTAGTCAGCAGAAAAAAACGCAATCGGAATTGCAGACTGCAAATGCGCGTCTGCAGCATTTATCGGAGCACATGGCACAGACCACCGAAAACGAGCGTCGACAATTATCGCGCGAGCTGCACGACGATCTCGGGCAGTCACTGACATTCATCAAAATGACATCGGCGTGGTTGCGTAAGCGTCAGTACGACGCCGAACAAGCGGCGCGCATCGCACAAATTCATGAGGCCGCCGGCGATGCCCTTGATAAGGTGCGCAATCTGGCGCTGGCCTGGCGCCCGGCGCAACTCGATGCGCTCGGTCTAAAACCGGCGATGGAAGAGCATCTGCACAAATTTTTTGGCGGCAGTGGCATCGGCAGCGCGGCGGAAATCGAAGACCTGCAGCCCCGTCCGCAGCCGCTGCTGGAAATGGCGGTATTCCGCGTGTTTCAGGAAGCGTTGACCAATATTCTGCGGCACTCCGATGCCAGCTTTGTACGGGTCGTATTGACGCGCCGCGATGGCGTGTTGCATCTGCAAATCGTCGACGACGGTCGCGGCTTCGATGTCGCAGCCGCATTCGCGCGCGACAATGGCCTGGGGCTGCGCACGATGCGTGAACGCGCGCAGCAGGCACATGGCGAGTTGACGCTGAATTCGGTCGCCGGCTTCGGTACCGAACTGACCGCCACCTTTGCCGAGCAAGAGATATGAGCGTGTCGCACCGGGTCGTGCTGGTCGATGACCATACGCTCGTGCGCGCCGGCCTGCGCGCGCTGATCGACGATCTGCCGGATTTTACGGTGGTCGGCGAAGGTAGCGATGGCGATCAGGCGCTGGCGCTGATCGACCAATATCGGCCCGATGTGATGGTGATGGACATCAGCATGCAGCGGGTGTCGGGTCTCGATGCGTTGGATGCAGTGCGGCAGTATCGGCCGCAATTGCCGGTGATTATGTTGTCGATGCATGCGCTGCGCGAATATGCATTACGCGCATTGCGCGCCGGTGCCGCTGCCTATCTGCTCAAGGAGGCCGCCGAAACCGAGCTGGAGCTGGCGTTGCATGCCGCGCTCGCCGGCCAGCAGTATCTCAGCCCCAAGATTTCCAGCACGGTACTCGAGGTATTGCGCCCGCATACCGCCGAAACACTGCCGTTGACCGAGCGCCAGGGCGAGGTATTGCGTCTGCTGGCGCTCGGATACGCGACCAAGGAGATTGCGTTCCAGCTGCAATTGAGTGCGAAAACGGTCGAATCACATCGCGCGCAAATCATGTCGCGATTGGCGATTCGCGACGTTGCCGGTCTGGTCGTGTACGCCATTCGGCACGGCATTATCAGCCTCGACGAGCGGCAGGATTAAGCGCGCTGTTCCGCTTTCGCTCGGGCATCAGGAATTTCCTGAGAGCGATCCGGGATGGACTGCTGGCAGGTACTCACTTCCCTTCCTAGACTGTAGCGACGCCAACCTTAGTCATAACCCATCATAAGAAGGGGCGTTTCATGGCCTTTGAACTGCTGCCACGCGCATTCAAGTCCCGCATCGCAAAGCCCGCCACTGTCCTGCCGTCCAGCAGCCTCGTCGGTCTGGCCCTGCCATTAGCCGCGCTCGGCATTGTGCTGATCGGCATGAATCTGCATGTCACCGGCCTCGTGTTATGGGCGATCGCGCTGGGCCTGATCGGCTTCGCGCTGGAGCGTAAATACGCGATCGCGACGGCGTTATTGGTCGCTGCCGGCGGCGCTGTGTTATGGCAACTGGTGATCGGTACCGCGCAGGTGAATACCGAGTCGGAGCGGTTATCGTTCGTAGTGGTGACGTTACTGGCGTGGCTGGTCGGCCAATTCGGCGCGGCGGTATCGCGGCAGAACGCTGTCATTCGCGCGGACCAGGTGAATTTGCAATGGTTCGAGGAAATCATTCGCACCATCTTCGACGGCTCGCGTGATTGCATCAAGCTGATTGCCGAGGATGGCACCGTGCTGGCGATCAACGAATCCGGTTTGGAGTTGGTCGGTGCCAGCCGCGAGGTGCAGATGCTCGGCCAGCATTGGTTCGATTTCTGGGACAGCGATCAGCGCAAAGTCATGCAGCAGGTATGGCAGAGCGCGCTTGCCACCGGCAAGGGTGAATTCACTGGCAGCTGCCGCATTCTCACCGGCGAGCGCCGCAATTGGCACAGCGTATTTACCCGCGTGCAATTGCCCGGTAGCAGCGATCCGTCAATTCTCTGCATCTCGCGCGATATCACCGCCATGCAGCGTAGCCAACAAAATCTCAAGGAAAGCGTCGCGCAGCTCAATGGTCTGCTTAACAGCATCAGCGATGCTTTTGTGGCGCTGGATAACACCTGGACCATCGATTTCATGAATCACCATTGCATCGATATGTTCAAACAAAACGGGTTTGAGGGTGGCCCCGGCGATAATTTTTGGCAGTTGTTCGGCGATGATGGCAATGCCACTTCGGTGGCGATTCGACAAGTCATGGTTACCCGCACCATTCGCCACGCCGAACATTTTTTTGCTCCGCGCAATACCTGGTTCAGCTTTACTATTTTTCCCACCGATGGCGGTGGGATCGGCCTGTTCGTGCGCGACATCACCGCGTTGAAACTGGCAGAGCAACAGGTCAAAGAAGAACACACACGGCTACTCATGGCGCAGGAAATCACCGGCTATGGCGATTGGTCGTTCGATTACGAGCTCGGGCAGATGCGGTTTTCGCCGCGTGCGGTGGCGATGCTGCAACTCGGGGAATGTCCGCCGCACGAATACAAAAAACGTTTGCTCGAACGCTTGCATCCGCAGGATCGAATGACGTTGGTGCAGGCGATTATTAACAGCTCGGTCGAAACGCCGCGCGTCGATCTCACGGTGCGGGTACCCGATGGCGACGGCGGCGACGGTCGCCACTTTCATTGGATTGGTCAGCTCATTGTCGGCGTCAATGGCGAGCCTGCGAGCATGCTTGGCGCAGTGCAGGATGTCACCGCGCAAATTACGATGCAGCAGGCACAGAGTCATGCGCGCCGGCTCGTGCGCGAAATTATCGATGCGTTGCCGCAACGTATCTGCGTGATCGACCAGCAAGGGCACTACGTTACCGTCAATCAGTTGTGGGAAAAAGATTGGATCGAATTTAACGGTGACAAGCCGATGCCGGACGATTTTTTTGAGAGTCATCAGGTGTCGAAGCGTGTCGAACACCTTATCGAGGATTTACAGCCTTATCTGTCTGCGGTACGCCAAATGCTCGACGGCGAACGCGACCGTTATGAAATGGAATACGAACTCCACAATCTCGACGGCGCATTGCGTCATTATCTTGTGCAGGCCGTACCGATGATGCTCGATAACGCACGCATGGTCGTGTTTTCGCATAGCGATATCACATCGATCAAGGATATGGAGCACACCATTTCCGAAAATGAGCGCGCAATGCAGGCGCTGGCGGATAATCTCGAGGAAGTGTTTTGGGTTTACGATCTGGAAAACGCCCGCATGGCGCATGTCAGCTCAGCCTTCGAAAAAATCTACAAGGCGCCGCGCGATATATTGTTGGATCCCAGTCAAGATCAGATGCAATTCGTCCACCCCGATGACCTTGAGCACCTATCCGAAGTGGTACAACGTCATTTAATGCGCGATACGTCGATCGCCGACAAAAACGTTGAATATCGAATTATCGATGCCGAAGGCGAAACACATTGGTTGAGCAGTAATTCGGTTTATCTGCGTAATCCCAATAACGAAATTACGCATTCGGCTGGCATTACGCGCGATCTCACAGCGTATAAATTGCATGAGCAGGAACTGTATCGTGCCGCCTATCGCGATGACATTACCGATCTACCTAATCGCAAGGCCTTACTGCGGGATCTCGAGCGTCGTTGTAATGCCGATAATGCGGTGTTCGCGTTGGTGCTGATCAATCTCGACCGCTTTAAAAACGTTAACGATACATTGGGTCATGGCGTCGGCGACGATATATTGCGTCGCGTCGGCAGGCGTTTGCGTGAAGCCTTCGTCGACACGATTTATCTGGCGCGGCTCGGCGGCGATGAGTTCGCTGCGATCTGTGCCATCGATCAACAACAGTCCACGGCCGAGGCGGCACTGCAGAGTTTCGATGCGCCGTTCCGTGTTGCCGACGAGCAGCTGTTTCTGACGGCTTCGATCGGCATTGTGTTGTATCCCGAACAAAGCGATGACATTAATGAGTTGTTGAAATTTGCCAGCGTCGCGCAGTTGCGCGCCAAAAATAGCGGACGCAATACCATTCAATTATTCGAGGGCAGCATGATGTCTTCGAGTCGCGATCAGCTGGTACTCGAAAACGAATTGCGCGGCGCCCTGACGCGCGACGAGTTTGAATTGTTCTATCAAGGTAAATTCAATTTGATCAGCGGCGAGCTGGTCGGTGCTGAAGTCTTGTTACGTTGGCACTCGCAGCCACGCGGCCTGGTATCGCCGGCCGATTTCATTCCGCTGCTCGAAGAAACCGGCATGATTTTGCCGGTGGGCGAATGGATTTTGCACGCTGCGTGTCGCCAAGTGCAGCAATGGCATCAGGCGGTAGGAAGCTGGTTGTCGGTGGCAGTAAACGTATCGCCGGTGCAATTGGCGAACCGGCAATTTGCGCAGCGGGCGGCGGCGATTTTGGCTGAATATGCGATTCCGAAAGAAGTCATTGAACTCGAAATTACCGAGTCGGCGCTGATGGCCGATCTGGCGCATGGCGCGCATGTAATCGAAGCATTGAAGCAAGCGGGCTTCAAAATTGCGCTCGATGATTTTGGTACTGGTTATTCGAGTCTCGGGTATTTGCGCAAATTCGCGCCCGATACGCTGAAGATCGATCGTAGCTTCGTCGCCGATCTGGTCGCCGTCGAAAGCGATGTCGAAATCGTCGCCGGTATTTTGCAACTGGCGCACGCGTTAAAAATCGAAGTGGTCGCGGAAGGTATTGAAGAAGTCGCGCAGCGCGATTTATTGACTGCGCTGGGCTGTGAGTGCGGACAGGGCTTCTTGTTCTGCAAACCGATGCCGGTCGATCAGTTCGAGTTGCTGCGTCCGGAATTCTTTCGTTCGTCGCGACCGAGCCGGCACGGCGCGATTTAATAGGTTCCCTCTCCCCGCGGGAGAGGGCTAGGGTGAGGGCAGAAAAAAACTAACGCTTTCACTCAGCGGCGTTGGCTACTTCACCAATTGTTGCTCGATATGTTCGATGATCGGGCCGGCGATATCGAGCGCGCACGCATTCTCGATGCCTTCCAACCCTGGCGACGAATTCACTTCGAGTACCAGCGGGCCGCGCGCCGAACGCAGCATATCGACCCCGGCCACCGTCAACCCCAGCGCGTGTGCCGCATTGAGCGCCGCCGTGCGCTCCGAGCGCGACAGTGTTGCCGCTTGCGCACTGCCGCCGCGATGCAGATTGGCGCGAAACTCGCCCTTAGCTGCGGTGCGTTGCATCGCCGCGACGACTTTATTGCCGACCACAAAACAACGCACATCGGAACCGTTCACATCGCGGACAAATTCCTGCACCAGAAAATCCGCTTTCAATTCACGGAACGCATCGATCACGCTTTCCGCGGCTTGCGTGGTTTCTGCGAGTACCACACCGCGCCCCTGCGTGCCCTCGAGTAATTTCACAATCAACGGCGCGCCGCCAACCAGCCCAATCAAATCGCGACTGTCGTAAACATCGTGTGCAAAGCCGGTGCGCGGCAATTGAATGCCGACCCGCTTCAACAATTGCATGGCGCTGAATTTATCGCGCGAACGTCCGAGCGCATCGGCGCCCGTGAGGCAGTAGGCATTCATCATTTCAAATTGCCGAATAACAGCCATACCGTAATGCGTTATCGACGCACCGATGCGCGGAATGATGGCGTCGAAGCCCGCCAGTTTTTTTCCCTGATACCACACCGCGGGCTGAGTGGAGGCGATATCCATATAGCATTTCAGCGTGTCGATCACACGCACGCGATGGCCGCGCTCACGCGCTGCTTCGACTAATCGGCGCGTAGAATACAAACGCGCATCACGCGATAAAATCGCAAGTTTCATCGTGTACTCCTGGTCCTATCGGGTTTTCCCAGCACGTAGGATTGAGCGCTGTCGATAAGAAAACGCCCGCGCAGTGCATTGCGCCCGATCAACATGCGATAGCGCAGCGGCTCGCGATTGGTCAGCGTGACTTCGGCGATAAATTCATGATGGCCGATGTGTAATGTCGTGGCGATGACATGGCGTTCCTCAGCGCGGCCGCGTGAATCGCGTACCGATCGATAATCGAGCAGCGGTGCTTCGCAGTGCACGACTTGGTCGGTGTGCAAATTCGGATGCAGGCCGAAGCGCACCCAAGGCTCGTCATGCTGCTTAAACGATTCGACATAAAACGCGTGCAGTGCGCATGTGGTCGCGCCACTGTCGATTTTTGCGCGCAGCGGCCGCGTGAGAAAATTCGGCAGCGCCACCCATTCGCGCCAGCCCACCAGCACCGGTTCAGGCGTCATGTTTTTGCGAGTCGGACACATCGGCATCGGCGAGATCGACCGCACTGGCACGCTCGATCGGACCGCCACGCGGCGCATTGGTAGAGAAATGCGCGGTGTGGGCTAACGGTGCGATGTCGCCGACAGGTGCGGTAGAGGAGAAATGCACAGTACGCGTCGGAAATGGAAACTCGATGCCGGCGCGATCAAATGCGATTTTAATTTCCTCCTGAATCGAATTGCGCATCTCTTGATAATTCTCGCGCGCCGCCCAGACCGAAAATTGAATATCGACCGACGATTCGCCGAAGCCTTGTAAATTGATTTGCGGGCGCGGCTCTTCGAGGCACAGCGGATTATTGGCCGCGACGCGCAGCAATGTTTCGCGTGTCTGCGCAATATCCGCGGTGTAGGCAATCGATATTTTCAGATCGGCGCGCCGAATTGGAAAGCGGCTCAAATTAACGACGTCGGTTTTGATAATGGTTTCGTTGGGAATGCGCACGAAGCGATTATCGAACGTGCGCAATTTTACCGAGAGCATATCGACCGACAACACCTCGCCGGTGTGATCACCCGCCTGAATAATATCGCCGATGACAAACGCGCGTTCGCCGATCACGAACAGACCGCTGATGATATTGGTCGCCGACGATTGCGCGGCGAAACCCAGCGCCACCGAAAAAATACCCGCCGCACCGAGCATGACGCTTAATTTGAAGCCGAGCTGATGCAGCGCGGTAGCGATGAAGATCGCGAGAATCAACCAGGAGCCGAGTCGCTGCAGAAAACGCGGTAGATGGCTCAAGGCGCCGCGCCGCACCAGTCGCGCATACAAATGGGAAAATATCAGCCCGGCAGTGAGCAGCAGCGCCGCGCGCACAGCCTCCTGCCAATCGATCGAACTCAATACGTGCTGCACGGTATTGGCGGTGCTCATTGCAATTCTCCGTAACGATTTCGAGCCAGCGATTTTTTAGGCAAACAATTCTCAGACAATCAATTTCTCAGGTAAATAAGATCTCGATAAATATTCATCACGCAAACAATAAATCGACGGCGCGCTCGAATACGCCACCGCGAATCGGCCGCCGTGGTGGCGCAATTTGTACCGATTGATTCGGTGGCTTGTTGTCGATATGCAAATTTGCATTGGCCAGATTCGTTTCGCGCAACACCCGCAACGCCGATGTCCAGAAGCGCTGACCATCGCAATACAATGTCAAATGCGGCACCGGGACATTGATGCGATCGAGCCGCACATTATCCTCGCCCTGATTGTCGATCGTGATCGGGGTGATCGCGCGAAAGGGGCTGTATTGGATATTGTCGAGATTCAGCAACGCGCGCGTTTGACTGGCATAGCAGAGTTCGCCGCGTCGTGTGTTGGCGCCGAACCAAGTATCGGATAAACGCACGGTGGCGAATTCGGCGAGCGTCAACTCATCGATGGAAATTCGCGCCCATAGCACCGTGCTGATAAATAACGTGGTGCGCTGCTTCGGCAATAATTCGGTCGGCATCATCGGCCGTGCTACCACGGCACGATCGGCGAGCTGCGGCAAAATGCGAATACTGGCCGCGCTATCGCTTAATAAAAAACGCAGCGATTGCTCGGGTGGCGCGCTGCGTTCGTCGTTAGCGTTGTCATCGTCCCCGCTGTTGTAGTGATAATCAAGCCAACATTCTTCGTGCGTATGTCGCAGATTCAGCGACAAGCGTTCGAGTTGCGTTTGTGTGGTATTGCCCGTGGCCAATTCATTCCACGGCGATGGCAGCGAACTCAGCGGTGGTGTCATTGCGGTTCCCATCATGTGTTCATCACGAAAAAGTTTCATGGTTTTGCAAAACGACCGTGTGTTAAAAATTGATGCGTATTAAAAAACGGGACTGTAATCGCGTTCGATTTGTGAAAAATCGAGCGCGCTGGCGAAGCGTGTGAAACTCAGACACGCCGATAATCCGGTGAGGTCTTCAAACAGCGGCGGTAAATAGCGTGGCGGTACGATGGCGCCTTCCGCCACCAGCTCAGCAACGGTTTTCATATCGTCGATGGTGGTTTTGCCGCAGAACAGCAAATGAATGCGTTCAGGAGTGCCGCGCGCAATCGCGAGCCGCACATAATTGTACGCGAGCACAAAGCCTTTGATGTAACTGAGATCCTTGGTGAAGGGTCCGTCGTTGGCGGTGCTGCCGCGAAATACGCGCGTCGCCAATTGCCACGCGTCGTCAGCACTGAATCCGTGTTCCAGTAAATAGCGATTCAGCTCGATGAAATCGGCGCCTTGCTCGACCAATGCGACTGCCTGCACGCGGCGCGTCAAGCGGCTGAGACGATGCGGCGTCGATTGCATCGATAATGTTTCGGTCATAACCGCGAGTCCTTCCTGCGTCACCGTCGCCGACGGCGGCCCTTTCGCCAGGAAAGTGCAGATCGGTTGCTGGGCGCCGTTGAGCGTAGTGCCGATATGCACCCAGCCTTCGTGCGCTTCTAGCACGCGTAAATCGCTTTCGCTGAACGTGGCATCGCTGCGCAATTTAATCGTATCGCCGCCCGCAGCCGCGTCGGCGACGATGCCATCGCTGATGCGCGCGCGAATACCGCAGCCCGGAAATTGTTTGCGCAGGCGTTGATTCAGCCATTTCACCGCCATTGGCGCATCGAAGTTTTTTTCATTGGGGCGAATAGCAGGGCTGTGCTCGATGAGTTGCTGCAACACCTGCTGTAAACGCGTCGCCAACTCGGCAGCAGTCGGATCGCCAGCATGAAAAACATCCGAACTCGAACCATATAATTCCTGACTCAACGGCGAAAATTGGTTGCTACCGCGTGCGGCCAGCATATCGACGACGAGCAGATATTCGCGGCATAAACGCCGCAACCATGCGCCCACCGGATTGAGTTGCCCGAGTTGGCGCATCACATCGCGTTCGATCTCGTGCAATTCCAAGCGTTTGCTGTCGATATCGAAACGCAGCGGTCGATGTGTCCGATAATAATCGGCATCGACCTGTGGCAATTGCGTGCCTTTGCTCGCGAAAAATTCCAGTTTTAATTCGTCGCCCCACTGAATCGCATCGAGAATACGAATCGGCTGCTGCGCTTTGACCAGACGCTGCGACAGCGCAGCGATTACCGCGTGGTAATGATTGTCAGTCATAAATTATTTTTTCGTAGTCGCGTCGGCTTTCGTGGTGTCGACTTCGCTCACTGCATTCAACGCAGCATCCATTCCCTGCTGTTCGAATATCGGCTTGATCGCATTGAACAGCGTAAGGCTCACGACAATGCCATCCACCGACATATCGTTTATTAACCACGTCCCCGAATTATTGCCGAGCGCAAAATCGACTTGAATCATTTGTCCGTTGGGACGACGAATGCGTGTGCGCGCCGAGCTTTTCGCGCCTTCCTCATTCACGCTGATCACGTTCAGTGTATCGCCGGAATAACTCGATAGTGCCACCGCATAAGTGCGCACCAGCGAATTGATCACGCGCTGTTGTGCATCATCCTGTTTGCCGGCTTTGACGATCTGCGACCAGAACTGGCGAAATACGCGTTGCGTCAACCGTTGTTGATCGATGTGCGGCACGATTTCGCTGCGAATCATTTGCTCGAGCGCGGCGCGATCATCGATACGTCGCGCCTTGTACAACTTATCGAGTTCGCCGGATACATGCTCGATCAATTGTTTGACCACCGTTTCAGATGTATCCGCCGCGAATGCCGGTAGGGCGATGATCAAGGTCAGTACCGCGATCAATCCTTGTTGTGTTATTACTTTAAAAAAAGAATGGCCGCTTGCTTTGAGAAAAAGAGGCATGGTCATTTTTATCTTGCTCCATCAACGAGGGGTGGAAGAGTGAGTGTCGGCTGGCGGTGCATCCGCGAATCCGCCTTCGGTTAAACGGCGCGGATCCAGCAAAGCTTGGAGTGTGTTTTTGTCCATTTTACTCAGCCGTTCGGCAATTTCGAGAATGGGCTTTTGTTCCTGCAGTGCGCGCTTGACGATATCAGCCGCCAATTCATAACCGACCACGGGCGCCAACGCGGTGACGAGAATGGGATTGCGTGCGGCTGTTTCCGCCAGCGCGGCGCGATTGACCGCGAAATCGGCGAGGCCGCCGCGGCCGGCGAGCGCACGACACGCATTCGTCAACAGCAGCAACATCTGTAACAAATTGTCGGCGACCAGCGGCAGCATCACATTCAATTGAAAATTGCCCGATTGCCCCGCCAGTGCGATAGCCGTATCGAGTCCGATACATTGCGTCGCCGCCATCGCGCACGCTTCGGGAATCACCGGGTTCACCTTGCCCGGCATAATGCTGCTGCCAGGTTGCAATGCAGCGAGTTGAATTTCGCCAAGGCCGCTGTACGGACCGCTGTTCATCCAGCGCAGATCGTTACAGATTTTTATCAGTGCGACCGCGAGCGTGCGTAGTTGGCCGGAAAACTCCACCGCCGCATCGACGCTGCTCATGCGCTCGAAGCGATTGCGACACACGCGCAGCGGCAAGCCGCTAGTTTCACCCAATCGCGCAATCACGCGCTCGGCAAATTGCGGTGCGGTATTGATGCCGGTGCCGACTGCAGTGCCGCCCAGCGGCAGTTCGCCGAGTCGCAGCGCGCTGTCATGCAGCCTCTCGTCGGCATTCACTATTTGCTGCCGCCATCCCGATAGTTCCTGATCGAAGCGGATGGGCATCGCGTCCATTAAATGCGTGCGACCCGTTTTCACCACGCCGTCCAATTCATGCATGCGCTGTTCGATCACTGCAGCCATGTGCTGTAGTGCCGGTTGCAGTGAATTTTTCCATTCCAGCAACACCGCGAATTGCAGCGTGGTGGGAATGACGTCGTTGCTGCTCTGACCGGCGTTAACATGGTCGTTCGGATGCACGCGCAACCCGGTTAGAGCGCTGGCACGATGCGCGAGCACTTCATTCATATTCATATTCGTGCTGGTGCCCGAACCGGTTTGAAAGATATCGATCGGAAATTGCGCGTCGTGTTGGCCGGCGATCACTTCGTCGGCGGCGGCGATGATGCCGTTCGCAATGTCGGCATTCACAATCTGCAAAGCACCATTGATCGCCGCCGCTTCGCGCTTAATTTGCGCCAGCGCGTGTAAAAATGTCGCAGGCAGCGGGCGGCCGCTCAGTTTGAAGTTGTCGATCGCACGCTGGGTTTGCGCGCCGTACAGCGCAGCGGCGGGAACGGAAATATCGCCAAGGCTGTCATGTTCGATACGTGAGCCCATGCTCGTCTCCTTTGCGGTGGACGCCGGATTTTTCAGCATAACATCGAATGCATCGCACTTCCGACGACACCTGAGCTAGAGCGTGCATGATTCTTGCTCGTTATACTTCGATAATTGAGAACACCGCAGTAAGGGTGGCTTCGATAACGAGTACTTTGTAAGAAGAGTACTTCGATAAGAAGAATACTGCGGCAAAAAGTATTGCGTTAATAAAGTACGTTAAAAAGTACGACGGTAAAAAGTACTGAGGTAACGGCTGAGGCGGTAAGGAGCCAACTATGCTGGAAAAGTTCTTGCTCAATGCGCCGGGATTTCTACCGCTCGGTCGAGCGTTTTCCTGGGATCCACAACTGCTCAGTTTATTTTTATTTGCGCACGGCCTTATCGTCGTCGCGTGCCTGACCATTCCGTTTGCGTTGTGGTATTTCGCGCGACGTCGTGCCGATATGAAATATCGTGGCATCGTCGTGCTGTTCGGTTTTTTTGTGTTGGCGATTGGGATTACGCACGGCAACGAACTTTGGAGTTTGTGGACGCCGGTGTATTGGCTGCAAGCATTTTGCGCGATGATCGCCGGTCTGCTGGCGACCATCAGTGCGGTGCTGATCTGGCGTGCATTGCGTGCCGCGTTGTCGCTGCCAACCAATGCTCAGTTGCAACAGGCGTATCAGGCATTGTCGCAACGCCATCGACAATTGATGGAGAGCGAAAGCCGCTATCGATTGCTGCTCGATACGGCGGGCGAAGGCATCTGGATGATCGATCGCGAGGGCCTCACTACATATGCCAATCAAGCGATAACGGAGATGCTGCGCTACGACGGCAGTTTGACCGAAAGACGGTTTCTCGATTTCGTTCTTGAAGACGATATCGCGGAAGCCGAAGCGCATTTGCAGCAGCGTTGGCAAGGTATGCGCGATCGGCATGAATTACGCTTTCGTCGCGCCGACGGTACGGTGATGCATGCGATTGTGTATGCGGCGCCATTTCCCGACGATAAAGGCGAATTTGCCGGCAGCCTCAAGCTGATTACCGATATCACCGATCTGGTCGAAACCGATCGCAAATTGCAGGCCTTGAATCGCGAATTGGAGCAGCGCGTGGCGGAGCGGACGACGGCACTCGATGCGAGTAACCGTGACTTGGCGCAGGAAATTGTTGTGCGTGAATACATGCAGCAGGAACTGCGTGCCGGCAACGAGCGACTCAACCATTATTTGCAGCAGCTCGAAGAGCGCAATGCCGACATGTTGCGATTGAACGCATTGAGCAATCAGCTGCATCGCTGCGATGAGCATCGCGACTTAGTGCGAGTGTTAGAGCACGGTTGTGGCGAACTATTTGCCGCGCAGGGCGGCGCATTATTGCAACTGCGTGACGGCGAATTGCAGCTGCTGGATACGGCATGGGGCAGCGCCATCGGCCTGGATCTGGCCGCGATGCCGGATCTGCTTTCGGCGGTTAAAAACGATCGCATGTTTCCGGATTCGGTCGAGCAGCAGCATTTGGCGCTCGCCAGTGTCCAATACGGCGATTATCTGATGTGCGTACCGCTGCTGTCGCGCGGCCGCGAGCTCGGTGCGCTGTTGCTGTTGCGCGAGCAGCCGTTCTGGAGCGGCGATTCAATCCTCGACGAAAAAATCGAACAGACGCTGCAATCGATGGCTGACCAAACCGCGCTGGCGCTGGCGAATCTCAGCCTGCGCGAACAGTTGCGCGAGCAATCGTTTAGCGATCCGCTGACCGGTCTCTATAACCGACGTTATTTGTATCAGCAGATGACGCGTCTGGTCGCGTTGTGGGAGCGCAGTCGCGAATCGTTCGCGGTGATTCTGATCGATGTCGATTTCTTCAAATCGTTCAACGATCGCTTCGGCCATGACGTCGGCGATGCGGTGCTGATCGGTATCGCGCAACTGTTGCAAGAGCATGTGCGCAAAAGCGATATGGCGGGCCGGCTCGGCGGCGAGGAATTCGTCGTGCTAATGGCGGGTGCCGAACAGCGGCTGGCGCAGGAGCGCGCCGAATCGCTACGCAGGGCAGTGAAGGGGCTGGAGATTCCTGGGGCCGATGCGCAGGTCACCATCTCCGCCGGTGTGGCGCTGTTCCCGCAACATGGCGACGATGTTTATGCACTGATGCGCGCGGCTGATCGCGCTCTGTACCAAAGTAAGCATCTGGGCCGCGATCGTATTACGCTGGCGGAGCACGAGGTGAGCGCGACTTAATCCAGCTAGCAAGCACGTGCCTTTTCGCCGCTGGATTTCGTCAAATTGCACCCAAAAAAAAAGCACCCCGAAGGGTGCCATAGCTGTTTGAGACCTCAAGAGACCTGGGATTAACCTAACTTGAGTTCCGAATCTGACCGCCATGCCGGTAAAAAAGTTCGGCGCATTAGCAAAAGTTTGGAAAATTTGCGTGGTTTTCTCCTAAAAACGCCCGAAATTAACGTGTCTGAGAGGCGGCTTTGTTGGGCTTCCGCCTATAATGTGATCCAGTTCTTCTTTTTGCTCGCCAGCGCGGTTACTGGCAGCTGCTCTCGCCGCGAGGTGATTTATATGCCCAATCGTCGCCATAAACTTTTGCCGCTCTGTATAGCAGCGTCGCTGCTGAGCGGTCCGGCCGCTGCTATCGGCATCGGCGAAATCCACCTGCGATCATTTCTCGGAGCGCCGCTGCAGGCTGAAGTGCCGTTGAGTCACATCGGCGATCTCGGCGCCGATCAGTTGAAAGTACAGATTGGGAGCCAGTCCGATTACGGTGCGCTCGGTGTCGAATACAGCTATCTACATACGCAGCTGAAGATCGAACCGATTATCAAAAACGGCCAGGGCTATGTGCGGATTACCACCCGCGAGCCGATTAGCGAGCCGTATCTCAACTTCGTATTAAACCTGCATTGGCCGCAGGGCCAGATCGTCCGCGAGTTCACCGTCCTGCTCGATCCCGCGCCACTGGCTGCGCCGGCAGTAGCCAGCACTAACCAACCCGCTACCGCGTCCGAGCCGCAGCAACTCGATATGCTCGCCGACGCCCCCGCTGTAGCGAAACCGGTCCAGAAATCGCGCGCGCAGGCCCGTCGCGTCCAGCGCGATATTCCGGCGGGCGGCTATATGACGCAGCGTGGCGACAGCCTGTGGCGCGTTGCCAACAAGCTGCGCCCGGCCGGAGTGTCCACCGATCAGATGATGAGCGCGCTGCACGCCGCCAACCCGGCCGCCTTTATCAAAGGCGATCCGGCCCGTCTGAAGGAAGCGGTGCCATTGACCGCACCGACCGCAGAGCAGATTGCGGCGGTATCGGGCTCGGCGCCGCCGTCGTCGACGGCGGAGAGTGAACGTGCTGTCGTTGCTCATGCACAAGCTGCCGAGAGCGGTTCCACAGCTGCCTCACAACAGCAACCGGTAGCAGCGTTGCAAGAGGAAAACGCCGAACTGAAAGCGCAAGTCACTGAACTGACCACGAATGTCACGACGTTGAACGGCAGTTTGGCGCAAGCCGAACAGCGCCTGCATCAGCTCGAATCGCAGCTGAACGAGCTGCTGGTGCAATTCCAACAGCAGCGGGCGACCGTGGCGGCCCTCAGCGGTACTGCCCCGGATGCGCGCGTGGCCGCCAACACAGTGGCTGCCAGCGGATCGATGATTAGCCAGGTGAATGCCTCCGATCTGACGCCGCCGCCGAAGGCACACACACCATGGTGGGTGCATCTCATGTACTGGCTCGGCATTGGCGGCGTGGCGTTGGTGGCAATTCGCGAACATTTCTGGCCGCGGCGTTTGGCCACTGTCGGGGCGATGGCCGGCGATAATCTGACGGCGGCCATCGAACGCACTGCGGTGCCGGTTGACAACGATTGGCGCAGCGCGCGCGAAAACTCCCGCTACTGGCATCACGAAGAGTCGGCGGCGTCTGCCACGGCGATCGATGAGATCGAGGAAATCGATGTCAGTGCGGTCGCGGATACGGCGCCAGATTTACTGAAACCGAGCGATGATCCGGTCGATACCAGCATCAGTGCGGGCGTGTTCGTCGCGTTCGGTCGGTTCGATGAGGCGGCGCGGTTATTAGGCCAGGCGATTGAACAAGCCCCCGATCGTACCGATCTGAAATTGCAGTTGCTCGATGTGTATGCGCAGGCCGATCAGCCCGAGGCGTTCGCTGCGCTGGCGGCCGAGATCGAGCGCCACGCCAGCGGCCCTGAGGTAATTGCCGAACTGGCGGTGTTACGCGAGAGCTATACCGGCAAGCATTAAACGGCGTATTTATCCGCAGTCGAGCGCGGCAAAAAACGCCGGCAGATGTTGCAGAAACCATTGCTGCGCGCGCCCGCTCGAATCGGCGCGCCAGGCAATATACAAATCCAAATATTCTTTCTCGATGTCACTCGCAATCCGCTGCAGCGCGCCGCGCGCGAGCGGTTCGCGCACCATCGCATTCGGCAGCGAACCGACGCCGAGACCGGCTTCGAGCGCGGCGATTTTTGCGGTGAAATGGCTGAACGTCAGCGTCGGCTGGCGTTGGCCGATACGCGTCGTGTGCGGCGCACGGTCGCGCGCGGTGTCAGCGATCACCAGCGCGCGATAATCCTCAAGATGCAGCACCGGCTCGGCGTGTTGAAAAATTGGATGCGTCGGCGCCGCGACAAATACGAAATGCATACTGCCGAGCTTCCGTTTGCGAAAGGCCTTCGATAGCGCGATCTGGCCGGAGCCGATGGCGATATCGGCGCGACCCGATTCCAGCGCATCCCATGGCCCCGTCAAGACCTCCCCCGTCAATCGAATATCGGTGTTGCCGCCGGCTTCGCTTTGCGCCGCATAAAAATCGGCAAGTAGCGGCAGCAGCAATTGCTCGGGATAGACTTGATCGATCGCGATCGATAGCCGCGATTCCCAGCCGCAGGCCGCGGCGCGCGCATCCTCCACCAGTAGATTCGACGCTGCGAGCAAATCGCGCCCGCGTTCGACCAGCAGTTTGCCGGCAATCGTCAATTTGGCGCGATGGCCGGAGCGGTCGAACAGTTGTAGATCGAGATCCTCCTCCAGTTTCTGCACGGTATACGACACCGCCGAGGTAACGCGGTGCAACTCTTCGGCCGCGGCGGCAAAGCTACCGCGACGGGCGATGGTTTCCAGTACGCGCAAGGCGTCGAGCGTCAATGGTTGCTGCATAAACTTGATCAGTTTTTTCGAACGAGGGGTTCGAAACTTATCGCTTTTTGCCCTCCGGCGAAAGACCTAGCATGGCTCTCAACCACTGGAGGGCACCATTATGTTGATTCCATACCCCGCACAACGCCGCGGCTACACCAACCTCGATTGGCTGCGCAGCTACCACACCTTTTCGTTTGCCGATTTCTACGACCCGGAGCGCATGGGTGTGTCCGCGCTGCGCGTGATCAACGATGACGTGCTGCTCGGCGGTGGCGGTTTCGGTACGCATCCACATCGCGACATGGAAATCGTCACCTACGTAATCGACGGCGTGATCGAACACCGCGATTCGCTCGGCCATACCGAACAGATTACGGCTGGCGAAGTGCAGCGCATGACCGCCGGGCAGGGCATCGCCCACAGCGAGTACAACGCCTCGGCGGATAACCCGCTGCGGCTGCTGCAGATATGGATCAAGCCGACGCAGCTGAATCTGCCGCCGTCATACGAGCAAAAACGCCTGCCCACCAAAACCGGGCTGACGTGGATAGCCAGCGGCGATCATGTGCCGGATACGTTGCATATCCATCAGGACGCTCGCATCGCCCGTGTTAGCGGCGAAGGCGAACAGACATTGCCGCTGGCGAAAAATCGCATCGGTTTCGCGCAGGTCGTGCACGGCACCGCGCTCATCGGCGGTCAGTCGATGGCGGTGGGCGATGCGGCGGCGTATGTCGAAGAAGAGAATCCGCGCATTCAGCTCGCAGCGGACAGCGAAGTACTTTGGTTCGATCTACCGGCGATCCGCGCGTAGTAAATGCGCGCGCTTAATAGTGAAAGAGGAAGAATTTATGAACGCACAAATTCCAGTAGTCCCGATAGCGCAGCTATTTTCCGCTGCGCGTACCCATACGCAGTGGCAACCGCGCGCGCTCGCGCCGGAGCAGTTGCAGCAACTTTATGAACTGACGAAATGGGGACCGACCAGCATGAACACGCAGCCCGCGCGTTTTGTGTTTGTGCAGAGCGCAGCGGGCAAGGAGCGGCTGCGTCCCGCGCTGGCGGCGGGTAATGTCGATAAAACCATGAGCGCGCCGCTGACGGTGATCGTCGCGTACGATCCGAAATTCTACGAACGCGTGCCGGAATTATTTCCCGCTGCACCGCAAGCCCGCGCCATGTTCGCCGACAATGCGCAGTTCGCTGCCGATACCGCCGTTCGCAACAGCTCGTTGCAGGGCGCGTATTTAATCATCGCCGCGCGTGCGCTCGGTCTCGATACCGGTCCGATGTCCGGCTTCGATCACGCAAAACTCGATGCCGAATTTTTTGCAGAGAGCGGTTACCGCTCCAATTTTTTGATTAATATCGGCTACGGCGATCACGACAACGTCTACCCGCGCGGCCCGCGTTTAGCGTTCACGGAAGCGGTGCAGGTCATTTAATACCAATAAAAATAGAGACTTCTTATGAATACCGCCATCACTCGTTATTCACCCGTAGCCATCGCGTTGCATTGGTTGATGGCAGTGCTAATCATCGCGACGTTTTTGCTCGGACTGACCATGGTCGATATGCCTGGCGTCACGCCGACCAAATTGCGTTATTTCAATTATCACAAATGGCTCGGCGTCACCGTGTTGGCATTGGCGATGTTGCGTGGGTTGTGGCGGCTGTCGCATCCGGCGCCATCGTTGCCGCTCAGTACGCCGGCATGGCAAAAGACGGTTGCCGATCTCACGCATTACGCGTTGTATTTCCTGATCTTCGCGGTGCCGTTATCCGGTTATTTCTACAGCCTCGCTGCCGGTTTCAAAGTGGTTTATCTCGGCATTATTCCGTTGCCGGTATTGATCGAGCCAAACCCTGAATGGAAACCCCTATTAAAAAATCTTCACTACCTCTTGAATATTACGCTCGGTACGCTGGTCTCATTGCATGTGCTCGCGGCGCTCAAGCATCATTTTATCGATCGCGACGATATTCTGCGGCGCATGTTGCCGCGTCGTGGTTAACGGGAACTGATTTGGAGCAAGGACAATGAAAATCATCAAACTATTTGCGGCAATAATTTTTTCTGCGAACGCGCTTATCGCTAATGCCGGTGTCATCGACGCGAGCAAGAGCAGCGTCACGGCCACGTTCAAACAATTGGGGGTGGCAGTCGACACCAAATTCAAAACATTCAGCGGGCAAATCGATTTCGATGCGGCAAATCCCGCCACCGCCAAAGCGCAGTTGGTATTGCAGGTCGCCAGCTTCGATATGGGCGATGCCGAATACAACAAGGAAGTGCAAAAAAAGGAATGGTTCAACGCCGCGCAATTTCCTCAAGCCACATTCGTAACTACCGCCATCAAACCGATTAGCGCCAACAAATTGCAGGCACAGGGAAAATTAACCATTAAGGGCAAGTCACTCGATGTGAATGTGCCGATCGATTTCAAGCAGGATGCAAAAACTCAAACGTTCAGCGGTTCGCTGCTGATTAAACGCTTGTATTTCAACATCGGCGAGGGCGAATGGAAGGATACCGATACGCTCGCGGATGACATCATCATCAAGTTCAACATCATTACTGATCGCTAATTCCATTCAATCCATTTTTTTAAGGACCACACCATGAAAAAAATATTGATCGCATCGTTGTTCGCTGCTGCCATGATTAATACTGCTGCCGCAGCGCCCGCTACGTATAACCTCGACCCGAATCATACCTACCCAAGTTTCGAAGCCGATCACTTTGGTGGCTTATCGGTATGGCGCGGCAAGTTCACCAAAAGCTCGGGACAGGTAGTGCTCGATCGCGCAGCGAAATCCGGCACCATCGATGTCACAGTGCAAACCGATTCAATCGACTTCGGTAATGCGAAGTTGGATGAGCACGCAAAGGGCAATGAAGTGTTCGATGTCGCAAAATATCCGACCGCAACCTACAAAGGCAAATTCACCGCATTCAAAGGCGATATGCCGACCGAAGCGCAAGGCGAATTCACGCTGCATGGCGTTACCAAACCGCTGACGTTGAAAATAAATCAATTCAAATGCATGCCACATCCGATGCTGAAAAAAGAAGTGTGCGGCGCCGATGCCTCAGCCATGTTGAAGCGCAGCGATTTTGGCGTAAGTTACGGTGAAGCGTATGGCTTTAACATGGATGTAAAACTGCAGATTCAGGTCGAAGGCGTTAAAGCCGATTGATTTTCGAAAAATAAATTTCGACAAATAAAAAGCCGCCTCATTGGGCGGCTTTTTTATGCGTAAGATTTTATGTTAAAACGTCACGCCCACGGCGGTGGCGGTTCAGCATCAGTGTTGTCGGCGGCAGCAAGCGCCGCCAATCGACGCATTTCTTCGCGGCGCACGGCTTCGATTTCGCGCAGCACTCCCTCGACATCCGCTTCCACTTCCGGCTCGTGGAATATGCCGGTCAACGCCACATCGGGATGCAGTTGACCAGCCTCGTACAGCGCCCACATTTCTTTCGCATATTTCGTCGTTTTTAATTCCGGCGCGAATTGGCCGAAGTACATCGCCATATTGCCGACATCGCGTTCGAGCATATCGAAGGCGTGATTATTCGCCGCCGCATCGACCGCCTGCGGTAAGTCGATAATCACAGGGCCGTCCGCGCCGAGCAATACATTGAATTCGGATAAATCGCCATGCACGAGACCCGTGCACAACATCAATACAATCTGCCGAATTAAAAATTCGTGATGCACGCGCGCTTGCGCGGCATCCATATCGACATCATTCAGACGCGGCGCGGCATTGCCATTGGCATCCACCACCAATTCCATTAACAACACGCCGTCGAGAAAATCGTACGGCTTCGGCACACGTACGCCTGCGGCGGCAAGCCGGAACAGCGCGGTGACCTCGGCGCTCTGCCACGCATCTTCTTGTTCCTTGCGGCCGTACTTGGAGCCTTTCGCCATTGCGCGCGCCTGCCGGCTGCCACGCACTTTGCGGCCTTCCTGGTAAATCGCCGCTTGCCGAAAGCTGCGTTTATTCGCTTCCTTATATACCTTCGCGCAGCGCGTCTCCGCACCGCAGCGCACCACATATACCGCCGCTTCTTTACCGCTCATCAGCGGCCGCAGCACTTCATCGACGAGTCCATCCTCGACTAGCGGTTCAAGACGCTTGGGGACTTTCATCTAACGCAAACTCTCTCAGGCCAAACAAACCTCGGCATTGACCACGATTGCAGCGATAAAAGCAATGACAATTTGGCGCGGATGGCGGTTAGCGCGCGCCGGCGGAATCGAGATACGACTCCGCCACAAATTCGATCAAACAAAACCCATGACCGAAGGGATCGGCGAGCGTGATGCATTTCGAGCCCAGCCATTCCACGCATTCGCTTTCGCGAACAGCGCCGGCCTTAAGTGCACGCTGTAGCGCGTGCTGCAGGTTATCCACCACAACATCGATATGAACCGGCGTCCAATGCCGCGCATAGCGACGCTTTTCCATGACCGTATTGCTGCAGTCCGAATCAGGGTCTTTTTTCAATAAATAGATGGGCGCGGGTCCGCCGAATAGCTCCGCGACATCCTCATCCAAAATACGGTTGAGTTTCAGATCAAAGGCAGCACAGTAAAATTGAATCGCCCTGTCCAAATCTGGCACATCAATATTGATAACAAGTTTCATGGTGGCGGCGACCGGTTTATTTCGGTGCGGGGGTTAGCGGGTCGGCGTGACGATGAATTAATTTCCATTCACCCCGCTCGCGACGAAATATTTCAGTCACGCGTAAATCCATCGGAACGGCATGCGCCTTCCCCTGCATTTTTACGGTCGAGCGTTGAATGCCCGCCCAAAAAGCAACGTCGCCGCTCGCTGCTAGCTGCAGTACTTCAAAAGAGTTTTCGCTGCCCTCTTCAAAATGTTTCGCAGTATTGGCATTGGCCGCATTGACTTTATCAGCGCCGGCAATGCAATCGCCTTTAGGGCCAAAAATAGTGGCCGGCGAAACATGCGTCGAAATACTATTGAGTGGGCCGTTATCGCCGTTTACAAATGCTTGGGACGCGGCTTCGCGCTGTTTCATGAAATGCTTAAAATCTGTTAAGACACTATCCATGATGTTCTCCCATTCAACGTGATTCTCTGTTATTAAGTAAGCCGCGCTTCAGTTGAACTAATCGCTACTCTGATCGAAGCAACAGCTTATGCGTGACAATTCGGGAATTGGATAAAAATAAAATAAATCCGTTCCCGCTACATAAAACTTTTGCTAATGCGTGAATAAATTTAAGTCTGTTGCCAGCCATCCTTGTGCGCATCCGGATTTTTATCCGCGACAAGATTCAATTTGATGCCATGTTCAAGGAAGGCTTTGAGGCCTGCCAGTGTCCAGGTGAATCCTTGAGTCGATTCGCTAACATACTTGATGAGTTCGTCTCCATTACCCGTCCAGCCAGACTCGGTGATAACGACATATGTCGTTGCATCCGCGCGCGCGGAAAATTTCCATTCAATCACGGTGCGACCACTGTATCCGTCCCACTCGATGAGAATTCGTTTGTTGGGCTCGATGGCTTTTACGAGCACTGACGTAGACGCGCCATACATCTCCCAATGCCACATAATTTCATGACCCACTTCGAGACGACCGCTGCTTTTCGTGAACCAGAAGTTGGTTGTGACGGCGGGGTCGATGAAAGCCGCAAAAACATCTGCGACGGGTTTGCGAATGAGCATTTCTGTTTTTGCGACGGGCTTTTTTGTGATCTCTAACTTCATAAAAGTCTCCTTTTTGCAGACCTAAGGTTTGATATCACAGAAGCTGAAATGACCGGCTTCTTGGTTGCGACCAATGACAATCACGTCGGGTTCCCCGCCAGTGACTTCCATATCATGAAGTGACTCAAGCGCATCTTGATCGAGTTTCAAGTCGAGCTTGTGCTTCAGCCCACGCAATTCTGAAAATTGCGCAGCGTCATCTTCGCATCCGTGTACATGCGCGTTAGCATTGGTGTGTCCCATCTTTCGAAGAACAGGAGCTCATCATGGAAACGCAGGAACTTCATCGCGGCCGTTTAATCGATCACGTTCAACTTGTTGTAAAAGATCTCGCAGCCAGCCAGGCGTTTTATCAGGCCGTGTTCGACGTGCTGAAAATTCCAATGGCGGGTACCGCTGAGGATTATTTCTGGGCCGATGAATTTTTTGTTTCGACACGCGATAGCCAATCTGCGCAAGGCGCATTGACGGGTCGACATCATTTGGCCTTTCAGGCGCAAGACAAAGCGATGGTTGATGCGTTTTATAAGGCCGCATTAGCGAGCGGCGGCAAAGACAATGGCGCACCCGGCGAGCGTCCTTACCACCCGGGCTACTACGCCGCATTCGTTATCGACCCCGATGGCAATAATATCGAAGCGGTATTTCACGGCGATGCGAAACGCAGCGCAGCTTCGGTAAAAATAACGTTTAAGCCGGATTAGTTGCAAAGCCGCACAACCAGGTGGAGGCGACTTGAATGAATTGTTAGCGCTGCATCACCGCAGAATTTTCTCCATTGCCTTTCCCTTTGCGAGCTCATCAATGAGCTTATCTAGATAACGAATTTTCTGCATGAGTGGATCGTCCACTTCTTCTACGCGGACACCACACACTACGCCTTTGATCAGCGAGCTATTTGGGTGGATGGCGGGTGCCTGAGCAAAAAAGGTTTCAAAATCGTTTTGTTGTTCAATCTGCTTCTTCAATCCCGCTTGGCTATAGCCCGTCAACCAGCAAATGATCTGGTCAACTTCATCTTTAGTGCGATTCTTACGTTCCGCTTTTTGAACGTATAGCGGGTATACCTTAGAGAATTCTGTAGTGAAGATTCGATGCTTAGGCATCAGCGTGCTCCAACTAGTTGGCTAAGTCTTCATGCAATTTCGAGAGGTAAAACAATAAGCAATTCTACCCATGCGGTTAGCAACAATATCTGAAACCAACGCGGAAACTCATTTTTGATTTTCAAAAATTAATGCAAGCATGGCAACTGCTATTGCTTGTTACATGTCGAGTGTGGCAGTTATTTCGGTGCATAGATTTTTGCCATACATGCCGATGACTTGAATGTTTAACCAGCCCGGAGATCTATAAAAGTAACTGCCCGTTTGGTCGCCTTTAGTTTTTATGGCCAATGGCAAAGATATTTCTTTGAGCTGACCATCAACTTTCTCATGGGCAGAGAAAACCAATTGATGGAGCTCATCGCTGCCAATAGTGCTGGGCAACCTAACGTGATACATATTTGATGATGTATCTACGTCTGGGATGATCGTAATTTTAGCACTCACTGGGATAGCGATATTTTTGCAGTCCTCGGCGAGAGCAGCGTGTGTAGCGCTCAAAAAAATTAGCAGTGCTGCGATTCTCATGGCATGTAACGCCGACAAAAGCGGCGGCTGAAAGCCGTCCGCCTTGTTGTTTTTGTTGTGGGCGCGACGCGCCTGCCGTGTTGAAACTGCGTTCACGCGCTGTGTGGCCGCTTCGATATCCGCAACAACAATATCCATCTGCACCGGTGTCCAATGTCGCCCGTAATGGCGGCTTTCGTTAAGTCCGCTCGTATACACGGTGCCGGCATCCTTTTTAAGTAAAGCGTACAAAACGATCGCACCAGCGCTCGCGCGAAATGGCGGGAAAGTTTTCGCACAGACAGTCGAGAACCGTGGGCCAATCGCCCGCGGGTAAAACAATAGTACTTTGAACAGGCATAGTTTTAGTGACGGCCCGGCAGTCCTAGGTTCTTCGTTATTTCAATGTGCCGATTGTCCAGTTACGCGCAATCTCCACATCGTTCGCCGCATCGGCAGTGAGTGCGCTGATATCGACCCAGCCCATGCGCGCGAAGAAATTCGGCAGATATTGTGCAGAATGAATAGCGGCATAAGCCTGCCATGCCGCGAGCGCTTCTTCGAGATGGCCGATGGCGAGCGCCCTGTGCGCGGAATCGCCATCGGCATCGAACAGCGCGAGCTCGCATGCGCCTCGAATTTTCGCGGCGTAATAGCGGCCCAGATAGCCCATCGCCTCGAAATCGCCGATCGTCTGGCGCAGGTCGCGGTCCGGCGAGGCGGGCAGCGCGCGCTTAACATCCGCGATACGTTCGAGCGCCTGCTCGGCGGCCCCGCCGATCGTGTCCGCCATGTCGATGGGCGAGGGCTGCACGAGAGGTTCGCCCGCTGTTATTTTTTTGCGCCATTGGAGCACGCTGAGAATGCCCGTTCCGGCGGCGGATTTGCCCTTGATGAAATCGGCTACCGTGTAAAACACGGCGCCGGGTTTATCGCCCTTGAGATTGATACCCCAGCCGCTGCTGTGCACGCACGCTTCGGGCAGCCATTGCAAATCGATATCGCGCCAGAAAAAGCTCGTGGTCTTGGGAATGACCTGCGAGGCAAAGCGACCCGCGGCGAACAACGCATCGGCATCGACGCCGGGATAACGCACAGCGAGCATGTCTCGAAAATGCGAGTCGGGCAGTGTCGGATCGAACGCAAGCCGCCCCCACAGCGTGAAGCTGTACCAATGCTTTTGCATCACCAGCGGACGATCGTTACCCATGTCTTTGCCGGCGTTATCGCGGTCCAGAAAATCACGCCCCCAGCAAAAGCCGTCAGGCCCCATATAGAAACCCTTCAACTCCGGAGCCTTCGGCATGTTGGCGAGATATTCACGCGCGAAATCCGGGTCGCCCCAGCGCAGCCCGTAAAGATCGTCGTTGCGCACCGTCAGCCAGGTCTGCTTGCCCTGCAGCAAAGCGCGTGCTTCGCGTTCGAAGAACGGCGGGCGCGGCGTCGAATACATATGGGCGATCGAGTATTTGTGACTGAAAGTGAAGCTGTCGGGAAAGCCGGGATAATCCTTCCAGATGCCATTGATGATGGTGCCGCTGGTTTGATGGAACCGGTGGATGAGATGCACGCGCCGTGCGCTGCCTTTGATCGCGTCGCGCACGCCTTCGCCGTAAGTGGCCCACAGCCATTCCTCCTTTTTCGTCGGGCTCACATGCCAGTCGCCCATATTTTCGCCGGCCGAGATGCCGATTCCCGCGAGCAGGGGGTAGGTTTTGATCAGCTCACGCACACTCGCACGCGTGTAGGCGATGGTCGTGGGGTTATCCATCGCATCGGTGATGCCGTATTTGCCGAAAGTCCCGTACGTGAACACGTTCCAGGTAAAGAGATACACCTGAATGCCACGCTTCTGCGCCATCTCCATCACATCGCGCCAGAAAGCGATTTTCTGCTTGATCGATAATTTCTCGACGACTTCGTGGTTCTCGATGAAGCGTGGTTCATCGGCCTTGATGCCCGTTGGATCGAGAATTTGCGGCCCCAGCGGCTCCACGCTGCGCCACACATCATCGAGCGCGACATCGGGAAATTCCGGCACTTTCACCATCGACGGAAACGGGTGCAAGTTCCACAGCGTCAGCACGTTATAGCGATACCGCGCCATCTCATCGAGATAGGCGATCCAGAAATCACGACGCCACACTTCAGGAATATTCGCGCGGGCGCTGTCGCCGCCATCGCCATAACCCGGCGTGCGCAGATCGAGAGGAATATTGAACTTGATGCCGCGCTGCGCGATGAAGGGTGTGTGCGTGCTGCGGTCTGCCAGCAGTTGCGTGAGCGCGTCTTTCTTGGTGCGCAGCGCCTCCGCGATATCCAGGCCGCCATACATTGCGCCGGCCTGATCTCCGGCCGTCACCAAAATGCGGTCGACCGATCCTTCGAAGCGATAGGCCTGTTCGCCGAGCGCGCGATCGATGCGGAATACGACTTTGGGTTTTGATCCCGCCACGTTTGCAATTTCGCGTTCAGCAAAAGCAACGGGGCTATTGGCGGGTTTGTCACTCGCCCTCGCCAATGAAGCGGCGAATGGCGTCAACGCGCTCGCGATCAGAAGAGTGCGACGAGTGATGAGAAAATTTTTCATGGCTGCGTGCTCCGCATGGCGCAACAAGAGAAAGAATACGAGATTAAGATAATGAAATTTATAGCGGTCTTTTATAGGTCTGACGCTTTATTGAGTTGCATCGAAGAAGAGCTCCAACGCACAAGGGGACTGGACTCCTCCTGAATTTATTTTCTACTTCATGCTCAACGCGCGCAACAGACGCGCGCTTTAGCGCGTCGGATGCTTGCGATTGTTATGGTTTTACTGGTGCTCGCACTGGTGAGATTCATAGTTATACCTGCCCCCAAAATCTAAGCACGCATCTACACGCCAAAACTCAGAATAGCTTTCACGAGCGATCAGCGCAGCACCGATAACAAGGCACGAAGCGCCGACAACAAACAGCCGCCTTCGCTTTTTAATGCAAGCACGGAGCGAAACGATAACCCCAGCGCTAGAAAACAATAGGCCAAAAAAAGAAAGAACATATTCATAGAATGCTTCCACTGCATTTACCCATAACGCTGGGCACAGGGGCTGACAAACTCGTAGCGTTTGACAGTCCCAGCAGCCGTAGGCTGCGATTGCTGCGGATTGTTAGGCATTTTTCTTGACCGACATATATTGGTCGAAATTTTCTACGTACTCATTGTAGTTTTCTTCGAGCATTGCTTGGAATTGCTCTACGAAATACTGGACGTTTTCGTCTCTTGAGGCCGCCATTTCAGCCTCAGATTTGGCCGAACACGCACAGACCCAAGAGTTGAAGCGTGCCGTGGCGTACATCATGGATGCACTTACTTTTCCTCTACCAATGTCTTTTGCCTGATCATTGGATAAATGTATGTGTGCATCTGCACGACCATAAAAATCATCATCAGACTCTTCGGACATCGCGAGTCCCTTATGCCTAACGTTTGAGTTCACCCGAGTGCGGAAGCGGGCGAAGCCCGCTGTAGCACTTCGGGTGCAACAAAGGGTTAGACAGCTTGGCAGGGACCTACAGATCACCTGAACGCTTTTCCGCTGGCTCAGATCTCGTTGGCCGCGAGCGTGCTACGGCAAAGACAAGCGCCGCTACGAGGGAGGCCGGAACGCCGAACAGAAACACAACGACATATGCCATGGCCGCTCCGCCACCAGCATATGGTTTGATGCACTCTTGGTAGTTGGCCCAGATAAGAAACGGCAGCAGCGTGAGAGCACCGGCAGAAGCTGCACTGGGGCGGGCGGCAAGCAAGAACGCGGCAGGCAGTGCAACGCACGCTGCTGCGACTGGCCACAACGCCCACAAACTCTGGCCGCAGTAGACCAGGGAGAAGACCGACTGCTCAGCGAAGACCGCTCCGAGACATAGCAAGCTGATCTGGTACTCGCGCTCGCCGAGAAACCGATGTATGCGCATATTGCCTAACGCCTACAACAGGGGTTGGCACACGCGCAGCGTGTGACAATCCCGTTGCTTGTAATTGTTAAGTGCTTTTTGGCACACGCTATTTCGATATGACATTTAGAAACTCTTTTAGCTCTTTTTCTCTTTGGAGGGTCAGGTCTAGCACATGATTTAATGCAATGAGACCGGCAAGAGAGCCTCCTTCGCCTGAATGGGCATAGGCGAAATACTTGTCAGCATCGCGGAATGCAACCCATGCACGTTGCGCAGTTATAAGTTTGGATTTTGCATCAGTCTCTTGAGCAGACAATAGCGCCTTGTAAGTTTGATTAAGTTGCTTGTCGGCAGCTTCAAGCTGCTCTGATGCGCAACCAGAGTATTCATAGCGAGATTCTGGGGTATCGCAGTTTGCGAAGACGGTCGTACTTATGCCCAGAAAAATAATGCTTGTGATGAAGAGTCTTATACGCACGTTTTCGTCCTTGCACTTAACGCCGCGATGTGGGGCTGTCGAAACATAGCGAAGCGGAGTGTAGGCAGTCCCACACCATTGCCTTGTTATGCATTTAGCACGGCCCTTTGTTCTGTGGTGAGACTTTGATTTTCGCTAAGCAAAGAAGACCGCACAAGTTTTTGTGAGAAGCCAGACGACTCAAAGCTAATTTCACCCTTGGGCCAGTTGACCTCAATGGTCCAGCGCTTGGACACATAGCCCTTTTCGTAAACAAGTGGCGCAACATGGATTTGTTGGATGGTGAAAGGAGTTAATGCTGCCGTCGCCGCCGAATAGTCGATATCAATTTTTAAATTCGTTACTTCGTGGAAATTAAGAATGGCTGGCGCGACTCGAAACTGAACTTTGCCAGAAGCAGATTTTAGCCATTCAAGTATGTAATCAATATCAAGAATGAATTCACCCGCGCCGTGAATTCCTTCGACGATGCTAATGCCGTGAACGGCATTGTCGTGCCACGACATCTGGTCGAAATCCGCATCAGTCCATTCGTGCTTCATGCTATTTCCTTCAATGCATAACGCTGCGCACAGGGGCTGGAAAACCCGAAGGGTTTTACAGTCCCAGCAGCCGAAGGCTGCGATTGCTGCGGATTGTTAAGCATTTTCACTAAGCCTTACCCCGCAGCCAGGACATTTTTTAGGATTTAGCAGAACGCCACTTTGATGGCCGGTATGTGTGCCGACCTGAAACCAACCGCTTGTTGGAACTTTACCGCAAGCAGGGCAACGATAATATTTTTGAACCGCGCTTGTGACGAAAGCTATTGAGACCACTATGGTCACCAGCGAGGTTAAGAAAATTACCCATTTTTGCGGCGGCGAACTTTCATTGAGATTTCCAATGAAACCAGCCGTAATGAAGCCGGTTAGTGCCATCAATAGCCATAAGCGAGACTTCTTCCATACTAAGGATCGCCTTCGCTGAAAAAGTTTTACTGTCGGGTTGGACTCAGACATGTGAATGTTTAACGTCTCAAGAAGGGGCGCGCTGTAAGCGCGTCCCACTTGCTTGATTTGTTATGCATTTGGAACGTCTATCCAAGCTGCTTAATGACACAATCGTAAACTTCCTGTTCATAAGGATACTTGCCCACTTCAAAAACAGGTTGCCTACCATTTTCATACATTTGCCAAGCTTGTTCGTAGCAGTGCCAGATTGATAATAGCGCCGCCTCTATCTCATCAAAATCAAGCGACTCGCTAATTTTTGCCATTGATGCATGATCCATGTGAATAGCATGCACATATATTTTTGTGGCGGCTTCAGTATATGCACCTTTCATGCGCTTGCTGTTTTTGCGCACCACTCTAGCAAGCTCTTTGAAATCCTCTCCAGTTGCTTGATAAGCGCCGGTGATATAGCCATCAATCCATTCCCTAGAATTACTACTACCTTTAACCTTTCTTTCCTTCAGATTCTCTAAAGAAAATAGAGGTAAATTAGCTAGACAAGCCTTAATAAAATTCTGAAAATTGAAAGTATCCTCTTTTCCTTCATATAGCCGCCGAATACCGACAAACATATTAGTACGCAGACTGGCTTCATATACCTGCCAGAAATTTGCATTTTCATTAAGCTTTTCTAAATCATCCTGATTGGTGAAAAACATCCTGAATTGTTTAAATGAGTAGAAAACTCTCAGAGTCGTCTGTCTCTTTCCTCAACTTGTTAATTGTTTCACGCATAGGATGCATAACGATCTACTCAGCCGGCGCGACAGCGATCGGCTGCAGTTGCTTGTTAGGTTTCAAGGCTGACATATAAAATCCTATTGGTTTTTTTGTGGTAAAAGATTATTTGTGCACCACTAATGTTGCGCCCGTGAATGCGGACAGCCCATACATAAGCCGCAACATCTTGCTCAATACCTGAAATTGGCTCATTAAAACATTGCGTTGCTTCGCCGGAAGATGAAAGCAACTTCCTAGCGTCATTCATTAGCGAATTTTCTTCCGGGCCAAAAAGCCAGTTGCGCGCCTCTTTAGCGTTGGGATTAAACTTCTCTAACTGGATGCAGTAGTGATCAAGGTGGTCTCCCAGAAAATTTTGTGGAGATTGATAGCTGCGTAGAATTGTATAGTTTTGTGAGATATCAAGCCCTCCCCAGTTAAAGATAAACTCCGTGTCTTTTTTTGATGCGGAATTTACTTTTTCCCCGGTGGGACCCATTTGATAAGCAAGAAAAGCTAGCCCGAAAGCAACGAGAACTATTGCTGCAGCGCCCACAACAGCTAATATTTTCGCGATGATCTTCATGATCTAAAAAACCTAACGCCGCGCACAGGGGCAGGCAAAAGCGCAGCTTTTGGCTGTCCCAGCAGCCGAAGGCTGCGATTGCTGCGCATGGTTAGGGTTTGACGTCATTTGACAATGCTCATCTCTACAACGATTGGTACGCCATTTTTTGCTATTAGTGCTTCGGGCGGTGCAGGCATTTTTAGCGAGCTAAATTTCTGAGCGAAACACTTTGAGATCGATGTACTTGGTCGAACTTCGATTTCTCGGGTGGAGCCGTCCGCAGCCACATATGCTACAAGCGTAAAGTTGCCTAAATTCGCTGGAGATGTGGAGCCCGGCGGCACACACGTCTTAATTGCCTTACCGATCGAAGGTGACAGCAGCGCGTCGTAACTTTTACCTGTGCTGCTAGAGGTAACACTCTTTGCTTCTGAGATTCGCGAGTCCATGTTTTCAGCTTCAGCGACAACCGCTATCAGAAGTAATAGAGCCATTGGTATGCGCTTCATAGAAAACCCTAACGACAAGCTAAGCCGGGGCCGAAGGCGATCGGCTTGAGCTTCTTGTTACATGTCTTTATAGCTTGGTAGATAACCATATTGCACACTCCGTTGATTTTCTCACCAGCCAGAAAATGGGCCGATACATAATAGAGTCCGAGCCATTCACTTGACCGAATTCACGATGTCCCTCTTCGTCGGCCTTGATGCTAAGTACAATATTATGTGCATCAAGATCATGCTCTTTAAGGAATGCCAACTGCCATTCAAGATGGTGCAACACCGTTGTTTCTATCGAGCTGGTGCAAACCCAAATTGCATTGCGCCCAAGCAAGCCCGTGAATGCTCCTAGAACAAAACCACCCATAGCCCATATTACGAGAGCATAACAATGGCGGATTTTTCGTTTTTTTAGTAATTGATCAAACCTCTCAAAATGCTCCTTCTCGTGACGAAGCATATCTTCGAGCTTGGGCACGATATCCCTTTGCAGAATTCGAGACACGAGGATTTGAGCATTATAGATTTGAATGGCTCCAAGCTCTCCTGCGTGATCAACTCTAATTATTCTATCGACTTCCTTCATGCATCCTACTTGCGAAATGATTACATGTAACGCCGACAAAAGCGGCGGCTGAAAGCCGTCCGCCTTGTTGTTTTTGTTGTGGGCGCAACGCGCCTGCCGTGTTGAAACTGCGATGGCTTTGCCATAGCAAGCCCACACTTGAAGAATGCGACGGTGTAGCGCACGGGGCCAAACGATGGCTGTGATTTATCTGAGTGGCAAGAAGAACAGTGCGTTGCACCTGCAAACTCCATTTGAATTTATTGTTGGCACACCACGCCAAGTGCGTTGGTGTTGCCGATTACCACTGACTTTAACGAAAGCACCGGAACGAAACTGCTGGTATGTGAAACCCGGGCGGTGCCTAAAACTGTTTGCCAAAAATTAGCACGAACTCGATTAAAGCGAAAACCGCTGACTGATTACGCCCCACAACAGTCTGTTAATGAGGCCTTCGGCCTCATAATAATTATTAGAAGGGTTGCCACTTTAATTTTTATGCTGTCTTGCATCGGCTTGTAACTTCCTGTTTTTAAAGACGTTGGTTTTTCGCGAAACTGTATGCAAGATATTATGTGACGAGATTCAACCATAAACGGGTTGAGTTTGCCAAATTAAGTGGCTACTGTACATAAAAACAGCATTTAGGTTTTAGGGATTTCGAGAGAGGGAGCTTATGGCTGCATCGCCGTTTTTAACTGCATTACGCGAATTCATGATGGTGCGACGTTATAGTCCGCGCACCATCGATTCATATCTGCACTGGATCAAATATTTCATTCTCTTTCATGAAAAGAAGCATCCGACTGAATTGGCGCCGGATCACGTCGCGGCGTTTCTTACACATCTAGCGGTTGAGCGTCATGTTGCTGCAGCGACACAGGCGATTGCGTTGAATGCGCTGGTTTTTCTGTATGACAAGTTTCTGCAAAAGCCGCTTGGCGATGTCGGAGCGTTTCGTCACGCATCGCGTCAGCGTAAGTTGCCGGTCGTGCTGACGGTTGACGAAATGGGTAGCCTGTTGAGCCGATTACAGGATGAACACTGGTTGATGGTGTCGTTGCTGTACGGTTCTGGTTTGCGCCGTATCGAGTTGTTGCGGCTGAGGATCAAAGATATCGATTTCGATAATTTGCAAGTGCAGATCTGGAACGGTAAAGGCGGGAAGCACCGTTTGACAACATTGGCGCCGGAATTAATTCCAATGCTGAAGCAGCAGATAAAACAGGTCGAAATATTTTTGGAGAAGGACAAGCGCTTGCCGGAGTACGCAGGCGTATGGATGCCGGATGCATTGGCAAAAAAATACGCAGGTGCCGCCAAAAGTTTGAACTGGCAATACTTATTTCCTGCTTCTCGTGTCAGCTATGAGCCAGGCACACAATCATTGCGACGTCATCACTTCGACGAAACAAGTTTGAACCGCATCGTGCGCAATGCGGCGCGTATGAGCGGTATCCGCAAGGACGTCAGTTGCCATACGCTGCGTCATTCCTTTGCAACGCATCTGCTGCAAGCCGGTGCGGATATTCGTACCGTGCAGCAGCAACTCGGTCATGCCGATGTGAAAACCACAGAAATTTATACGCATGTGTTGAAGCAAGGCGCACACGGGGTGCGCAGTCCACTCAGCTATTTAATGACGAAAAATTAAGATTTCTTACCGCCAGTGCAGCGAGCGTTCGCTTTCGAAATGCCTCGTCTCGCCACTGAGTGGATCGATAAATCGCAATTCGCGCGCCAGCAATTGCAATGGGTGCGCGAAATCATCGGGCCCTTCATTGCGAAGCACTGGATAAAACGGATCGTTCTTTATCGGCGCGCCGAGTGCCGCCATGTGGACACGCAGTTGATGTTTCTTGCCAGTAATCGGGCGTAATCCGTATCGCCACCATTGATCGCCGCGTTCGATAACATCGATATGCGTTTCACTGTTCGCGGTTCCACTGATTTCTGTCGATCGAAAAAAGGGTTCGCCGCGTGCGATGCGTGTTGTTCGCACGAGCGGAAATTGCAGCTGCGGCAGCGCCGGAGCAATCGCTTCGTAATATTTTTCGATGGCGCGGTTGGGAAAGAGTGCCTGATAAAGCGAACGTGTTGTTCGTTGCGTGGAAAATAGGGCGAGACCGGCGGTATGGCGGTCGATACGATGCAGTGGCACCAGATCGGGATTTTCGAAACGCTTGATCAATCGCGCCAACAATGTTTGTTCGACATATTCGCCAGCGGGTATTACCGGCAGAAAATGCGGCTTGTCGACAACCAGCAAATGCTTGTCGATGTGCAATACCGTTTCGGTAAATGGTATCGGTTTTTCGTCGAGCACTTCGCGAAAATAATGAACGCGCAAACCTGCGCGATACGGATGAGAAGTATCGAGCGGTATTTTATTTTCATCGAGCACTCGTCCGCGTATAAAGCGATCGTGCCAGCGCTCGCGAGCGATTGTTGGAAAGCTGTCGCAAAGACAATCAAAAACAGTGAGCCATTTGCCGGGTGGCAATACGAATGCGCTGGCGGGAGTGGCGGTTGAGTGCTGCATGACGTGCGCGACAATATTCAGTGCGCAAAACTGAATTGTGGATTGCCGGGTATACGCACCGATTTCCAATAGGTGCGCGCCCAGTACTCATCGTCGAGGTTGGATAGCATCACTCCCTTTTCGGTGGATGCGTGCAGGAATTTGCCGTCTTCGAGATAGATGCCGACATGGCGAGTTGTTTTGCCGGTACGAAAAAATACGAGATCGCCGGCGATTAAATCGCGCTGTTGAATTACCGTACCGACATTCACTTGCTCATCGGTACTGCGCGGTAATTTGATGCCGAGCCGATCTTCATAGGTGAGATAGACGAAGCCAGAGCAATCGACACCGGCTCTCGACATACCGCCCGCTTTATATTTCACGCCCTTCCACTGATTGTATTGCGTATATAAAACCTGCTTGATGTCGCTCAGCGCCGGGGTATTCTGCGGTTCGTTGCGATCGACACGCTGGCTGCTGCAACCCGCGAGCAACAGCGTGAAATAAATCAGCAACGGCAGAAGTGAGAGTTTGCGCATAATCGGGACGGCAAAAGGGATGTGCCTGCAGTATAGCAATCGAATTACCATGCGCCGCCGATCAGTTCACTTCCATCGTTACCTGCCGCCCCGGCTTGTCGTCGGCGCCGAGATCGACCGGTTTGACGGTGGCGCGATTCGCTTCGAGGCCGAATTGCGTGACCAGCAATTGTTTAACCGCCAGCGCACGGCTGCTTGCGAGTTCCTGCAGTGCACTTGAATGCAGCTCGACGTTATCGCGCATCCAGTCGTTCATTTGCATTGGCTGCAACGCCGCAGCGTCTTGCTGCGGATAGCGTTTCTTGAATAGTTTGGTAACCGCGCGTTGCCAATTCGACGATTGCGATTGGATGTCCTTGTCGTTAATGCCGTCGATGGCGATTAGCTCGCGGCTCAAGGTCAGATCGCGCAACGCTTCCAGATCCTGATTTGGGCTGACATGGCCAGTGACACCGAGACTCAACGCCGGTTTTTTCTGCAGCGCCGCAACCAGCTTGGTCAACTTGTCGTTGTTGTTTTCGGTGATGCGATCGCTGCCCGCTGCAAATTCGACGCGATCGAGCTCGTCCTGTTCGCTGCCGCCGACCAATGAGGCAAGCGCGCGAAATGGCGAACTCGCCGTTTTAAAAATCAAATTACGAAATGCTTTCCAGATGATATTGCCAACGCTGAAATCAGGATCGTCGACACTGCCCGTGACGTCGACACCCAAATCCATTACGCCGTTCGCGTCGGTCAGCAAATAAATGGCAAAGCGCAGCGGTAAATCTTTCACTTTGGGGCCGCTGACCTGCTCGCCAAGTTTTAATTCATTGACGACGATGTGATTGGTGCCTTTGATCAGTTTATTTTCCAAGGTGTAAACGAGTTGCACGGAGAGCCGGCCACTGTCGATCAGATAACCGGCGTAAGTGCCGGAGTAGGGCGTCAACGTGGCGAGATCGAGATTGGTGATATCGAGTGCGACGTTTAATGCGGGTGGGGTCGCGAACGGATTGGCGGTGCCGGTCAATGCCACCGGCGCGTAACCATCGACGCTGCCTTTCATCGCAATTTTTGCCGGCTGCTTCGAGCGATTGCCGAGTTTGTCGATATTGCCAGTCAGCTCGGTAATCGTTGTGTGAAATTGGCGCGAGAGTGAATTGTCGCGAAAATCGATCGCGGCTTTATCGACATGAATCGTATCGATAGCAAATTGCCAGGGTGTCGTTGATTGAGTTGGCGTGCTGACTTTTTCGGTTTTCTTCGTGGTGGCGGCCGCTGTGGATTGTGCGGAGCCCGTGCGCATCAATTGCTGAAAATTGGTGGTACCGCCCTCGTTGATACGAAATTGTACCCACGGTTCGGCGATGGTGATTTTTTGTAATTGCATGCGTTGTTTGGCGAGATCGAGTGCGAGGCCGCGCCATTGCAATTGTTTCCACGCGAGCAGCTTGCGCTGATCGGGTAATTGTTGCAGTTCGAGCTGATCGATTTGTCCATCGCTTTGCAGGGTGGTGGGTTTGCCATCGGCCAACACAATTTGTGTTTGCGTGCTAAAACGTCCGCCGGCGAGTGTTGCCTGCATTTGCTGTTTGAGCAGCGGATTGCCCCACGTCACCGGTATCCCGCTCAGTGTTGCATTCAGTTTGCCGCTCAATGTGCCCGGTACGATGTCACCGTTCACTGCTAATTGTGAATCGTTGTTGATCGACGATTTCAATTCGACGTGAAGGGGCGCTGCATCGGGCCAATGCAAATTGGTCGCGTGTAATTCGAGCGGCGCTATTTGTAACGGTAGATTATCGATTTGGCTCGCACGCCAGCGAATGTCGCCGTTATTCGCGGCAATATCATTGATCTGAATTTGCCACGGCGGCGATGTTGAAGGTTCGTCATTTTTTGCGAATGCGAACATGTCGAGCAGACTGACTTGCGTGTCGCGATTCCAGCCGCTAATCGCCGGTTTGTCGAGATTGACGGCGGCGATCTGCACGCGCGGCTGCGAGCTATCCACTTGAATGCCGTCAATGCGCAGTGCATCGAAGCGTACATTGGTGTCGGCGTCCGCGCGCGATTGCAATTGCACGTTATTTAAATTAACGCGTCCATCGCTGACGCGATAATGCAGTGGTCCGTTCCAGCCGACCGCGTATTTTAGGTCGGCATCCAGCGCCGCGCTCTGTGCATCGAACGCAAATTTATCGGCGAGATAATGCCACGCCGGAAGCAAATCGAGTTTATGCAGTTGCACATTGCCACTGCTGGTTTTGTTGGCGATCGACACATCGCCATTGATCTTCAGCATACCTTCGCCACTATCGCGCAATACCAATGTAAAACGTTGGCTCTCGGTGGCCGCCGTTGAAAACTCATCGAGCTTGATGTGCAAATCGTGCAATTTTGTTGGAAGGGGTTGTTGCTCGCGTAAAAATTCAATCGCCATATTTTTAATATCGGCGTTGAATGCCTCGCTGTGCAAAGTAAACGAGGCATTGGGTGAGTCAGATTTTTGTGGCACGGTGGTGACAGCATTGAGCGTCAGCTGCAGATCGTCGATATTTGCCGCCAGCGGCTCGCTGGCATACGGCGCGCGCAGGCCGAGATGCTTCGCGGAAAATTCGAATTTATTGATCGTGATGGCAAAAGGTTTGCTGTTTGTTGCGGCGGGTTGCACCGGTTTGGGATTTTTTGCGGCCAGCGCGACGCGAAAATCAAGAATGTCGTTAAAGTTGTAGCGATCGGCAGCGGTCTGCTCGACCTGAACATACAGTCCTTGCAATTGCAGCGCATCCAGTACCAAATGCCGTTGCCACAGACTGGCGAGCGAGAGGTTGGCGCACAATCGATCGACCGCCCAGAAGCGGCTGCCATCGGCGTTATCGCTGGTGGCATCGCGCACAGTCACCGCCAGCGTGAACGGGTTCAGCAAAATAATTTTTTGTAGGTGCAGTTCACGGCCGGTTTGTTCGCGATAAATCTTCGGCGCCATCACATTCAGTAAAGGCATGGCGATCAGTGTCATCAGCGCCAAATAGCTGAGATATACGATGGCGATAATTTTGAGCGGGCGCGGAATGCGCAGCGAAACCATATTAATAACCTTGTTGTTAGGCGCTGGGTGACAAGTTTCGCGCTGGTGCGGTACTTTCGACAAGCGTAAAGTGTGTCGGACTTACCTAAACCGTTAGGAATAGCAGGTTTCTGAAAAATTCAGGGCACGAACTTGGGTGCCATAGGCGCAGAAAGGGGATACTTTTTTTCGGGGCAGAAGGAGGACTTATCGAAGCTTTCGCGCTGGATTCTTCGCAGAATTTGCCGAGTGCTCCGAGGACGAGCCCGCCATGCCTACGACGACAACGCTACGTTGCCCCGAAACAAAAGTATCCCCTTTCGGCGCAACACGCTTGGGCAGTGCTCTAACTTCAGAGCTGGTTATTGGAAAAATTATTCGGAGGAAATAAACAATGCGTCGAATCGGATTATTGTTTGCCCTGATGCTGCCGCTGTTGAGCGGTTGCGGTATTAACAACATTCCCACGCTGGATGAGCAAGTGAAGGCGGCGTGGGGTCAAGTCGAAAATCAATATCAGCGTCGCGCCGATCTGGTGCCGAATCTCGTCGAAACGGTAAAAGGCTATGCATCGCAGGAGCGTGAAACATTGACCGCTGTGACTGAGGCGCGCGCGAAAGTCGGCTCGATTCAAGTCGATAGCAAATTGCTCGACGATCCGCAGCGGCTAAAACAGTTCGAAGAAGCGCAGGCGCAGTTGCGTGGCTCGCTGCAACGATTGATGGTGGTGGCTGAACAATATCCGGATTTGAAATCGAATCAGAATTTCCTCGCGCTGCAATCACAACTCGAAGGCACTGAAAATCGTATCGCTGTCGCACGTCGCGATTATGTGCAGGCGGTGCAGCAATACAACACTGAAATTCGCACGTTCCCCGGCAATATTTGGCATAAGGTCATGTACAGCAGCCTGCCGGTACGCGAAACGTATCAGGCCACGACAGATAATGCTGAAAAAGCGCCGGCGGTGAAATTTAATTGAAATCCCCCGCTCGCGGCGCTCGCCGCCCCCTTTCATTAAAGGGGGCTAACGCGCCATGACTCAGGCTTGTCGCATGTTCGCAAAAATTCGCGCCGATCTTTTCCCCCCTTTAATCAAAGGCAACCTAAAGGGTGTAAAGGGGCGAGGGGGGATTTTTCTCGTTCTATTTTTCCTCAGCACATTTTCTTCAGCACTTTTTGCAGAACCTAAATTCCCACCACTCACCGGTCGCGTCGTCGATCAGGCGAATTTATTGTCCGTCGCCGAGCAGCAACAATTAACTGCACAGCTAGAGGCGTTCGAACGCACCAGCGGTATCCAAATTGTGGTCGCGACGCTGCCGGATTTGCAGGGTTACGAGATCGAGGAATTCGGCTATCAGCTCGGTCGTCAGTGGGGCATCGGCGAAAAAGATAAAAACACAGGTGTGCTGCTGCTCGTCGCACAAACCGAACGCAAGGTGCGCATCGAAGTCGGCTATGGACTCGAAGGTGCGCTCACCGATGCGTTGTCATCGAACATCATCAATGCGGTGATCGTGCCGCCATTCAAGCGCGGCCAATTTGATGTCGGTATTCAGCAGGGCGTTAGCGCCATTATGCAGGCGCTAAAAGGTGAGTATGAACCGCGTGCCACACGCTCGCAGAGTTCGGGCCCGCGTGGCGGTGCAATGTTTTGGTTGCTGCTGATGTTCATCGCAATGATTTTTTTGCGCGGTTTCGGCGGTCCGGGCGGCGGTATCGGCGGTGCCTTCGGTCGACGCGGCGGGATGTTCCTGCCGGGCGGTTTCGGAGGCGGCGGCTTTGGCGGTGGTGGTGGCGGTTTCTCCGGCGGCGGCGGTGGTTTTGGCGGCGGCGGAGCCTCGGGGAATTGGTGATGGCATTATTAACCGAACAACAGCAGCAACAAGTTGCGGACGCGATTGCTGTAGTCGAGCGCGAAACCGATGCCGAACTGGTGACGGTGCTTGCCTATCGCTCCGATCACTACGCGCATGTGCCGACGTTATGGGCGGCAGCGATCGCGCTGCTGACACCGGGCGTATTGGCGCTGACACCGCTATGGTTGAATCTGTGGGATTTATTATTGGCGCAATGGGCGGTATTTTTACTGCTGGCATTGCTGCTGCGCTGGCAGCCATTACATGCGCGTCTGGTGCCGAAGAAATTGAAGGACTGGCGCGCGTCGCATCTCGCGCATCGCCAGTTTCTCGCACAAAACCTGCACCACACCAGCGGTGAAACGGGAGTACTGATTTTTGTCAGCGAGGCCGAACACTACGTGCAAATTCTTGCCGATCGCGGCATCAGTCAGCATGTGGAGCAGAGCGAATGGCAGGCGATCGTCGATGCTTTTATCGCGCAGGTGCAACGCGGCGAAACATTGCAGGGATTTCTCGATTGTATTCAGCGCTGCGGCGAATTGCTGAAAACGCATGTGCCCGCGACCGAGAGCAAAAATGAATTGCCCAACCGCATGATTGTGCTGCCCGATCCGGATTGATTCGCGAGTGCTTGCTAGTGAGTGGTGCTGTGGATTGTCTGCCGCGTTAATTCGCAACACTGGCTGCCACGGCTGCATGCGCAGGGTTCGCCACCAGCGCAAAGTTGACTGCGAGCTTTTTCATATCGACATTGGCGATGGTCACTTCGAGCCGTTGTTCGAGTTGAAAAGTTCGAGTCGGCGAACTCGACCGCAAATACACCGTATCGAAACTGAATTTCTCGCCACTGTGGCGCAGATCGACAAAACCCTGAATGCCATTGTCGAGCAGCCGCACCACAATGCCGCTGCTGGTGACGTGCACAACTTCCGCACTCCAAGTCGGCGTCGGTTGCTGCTGTGCGGCCAATTGACGTTGTAAATAGTCGCAATCGAGCCATTGCTGCGACAGATTGCTCGCGCGGCGCGCACGATCGCTGCCATCCTGCAATTGCGCCATGGCATCGGCACTCAACGCCGGTCGCTCAGTTTGATGTAATTTCGCTTTGATAAAACGGTGCAGCAAAAAATCGTTGTACTTGCGAATCGGCGATGTGATCGTCGTGTATCGGGTGAGACCCATACCGAAATGCGGCTCCGCGCTAGTCACAAACTGCGCGCGTTCGAGCGAGCGAAACAGAATTTCGCGCAATGGCAATTCGTGTCGCAACGGCGCCAGATAGTGCATCAGTTCAACGTAACCGGGCAGCGTGGTGGGGTCGCCGAGCTGTGCATCGGGCAATTGTTCGCTGAGCAATTTCGTTACGGCTTCGCGGCGTTCACCGCGAAAACCGCGATGGCCAATAAAGATCGCCGGCTCGTCCTGCAAATAATCCGCCGCGCAACGATTGGTCGCGATCATGCATTCTTCGACGACTTGATGCGCAAAAGTTTTTTCCTGACGCACGTAGCGCTCGATGACGCGATTGGTATCGAGCACCGCACGATATTCGCCACGATCGGGTAATACGATGTGATCGCGTTGTCGACGACGCTGCAATTGCAGCGACAGCTCGCGCAGTGCGGTGACCGATTGTGCCCACGGCGTCGCCGCCGCGGCGACATCGCCGAGAAAGCGATTTACTTGTTCATAGCTCAGCTTGGCGCAGGAACGAACACGCGCTTCACTGAACGCATAGTCGGTGATGCCGCCGTCGTTATCGATGCTCATCTCGCAGATCAGTGCGAGGCGTTCGGTGTCGGGTTGCAACGAGCAGCGTTCATTCGCCAATTGCTCCGGCAACATCGGCACGGTCATGCCCGGCAGATAAACGCTGGTGGCGCGCGCGGCAATCGCACGTTCCAACGCTGAATTGGGCGCAATCCACGCGCTTGGATCGGCGATCGCGACGGTTAACTTCCAGCCACTCGCATCGCGCTGGCGCTCAGCAAATAACGCATCATCCATATCGCGCGTTTCGACGCCGTCGATCGTCACCAGTGGCAGGGCGGTCAAATCGCGGCGCGCGCTGAAATCCGGCGTTTGTAAATCGGCCTCGACCAATGTCAGTGCTTCATTCGGCAATTGGAAACGCGCGAGCGCGTACAGCGCGTGAATCCCCGGTTGTTGCGCGCTGCCGATAATTTTTTCGATTTTTGCCTGCGCCTTGCCATCGCTAAACGGATGTCGACAGATCTGTGCGCAGACATAATCGCCATGCTGCGCATTCATACGCATTTTGGGCGGTATAAATATCCAGCGACTTAAACGGGGCAGATCGGGCTCGACGAAATGTGCGTTGTCGCGGATGACATACTGGCCGGTGAAGCGCGCCAGTTCGCTGCTGACCAATTTCTCAAGGAGCGCGGTCGCCTTGCCGTCATCACCGGTGATGATCTCGATATCGACGTGATCATCCGGAAACAAGCGCTGCATTTGCTCGGCCGACAAATACACTTCGCGACCATCGTCGAGCACGACAAAGCCGTAGCGCCCCTGTGTGCCGCGCACGACGCCGCGGGCGCGCACTTTTTGATCGTGAATTTGTTGCTTGAGTTGACGCAGTTGCGTCAGGGCATCTGAATTGAGCATGAGTAAGGGCGTGGCCGACGGAACTTTGCGAGGCGCCTAGCCTAACGGAATCGACGCAGAAAGTCAGACAGCACCGCGCTTTTTTGCGTGATGGCAGCAATCGATTCGCATTTTTGAAATAAATTCGACGCGCGGTTGACAAAGCAGCGGCCGGCTAAAATAATCCAGTCATACCAACCATCCGAGACAGCATCGTTGCCAGCATGTACTTCGCAACGTAATTCGTGGTCTGTCTGGAGTGGCTGCGCTTGACGTTATCGAGCGCACATTCAGCCTCCACGCTTCGGCTTGCCGCATCCATGCAGCGGTGTCAGTGCGCAGCGTACCGTTTCGAATCCTCCTTTTTAACATTGCCCTTTTTAGCAGCACCTTCGGTGTACGCTGCTAAATGTCTTGCTTTGCTGTTCGTTGCGCTTTTTTCGTGTCGTCGGTCGTATTTTAATTTCGCATTTTTTAAAAATACACACAGCATTTTTCGTCGTTGCGCGGGGATAAAACGTCATGGGAAAACATGTAGAAATGGAAAAAATTTATGTGCTCGATACCAATGTGTTGTTGCATGACCCGCTGGCGCTGAGCGCCTTTAATGAGCATCGCGTGGTGGTGCCGATGACGGTGCTGGAGGAACTGGATGCGATCAAGGATCGGCGCGATAAGGATGTGAGTCGCGAAGCGCGCATTGCGATTAATGCGATTGACAGTATTCTTGCTAACGCATCGCCGAAGGCAATTCAGGAGGGCGTCGATATTCCCGGGAGCAGTATCGGTAATCGTCACAATGGCAAGCTATCGGTGTATCCCGATCAATTGCTGCACCTCGATAACAAAGCTCCGTATCTCGACAGTTCATCGCCGCAGGCTAACGACAATCGCATCATCAATGTCGCGCTGCATCTGCAGGCTACCAATCTCGGCGCGTATGTCTGTCTCGTCACCAAAGACATCAATATGCGCCTGAAAGCCAAAGGCTCCGGGCTGCAACATGTTGAGGACTATCGCAAGGATCGCGTGCTCGACGACATCGATTTGATGGCGAAAGGTTATGAAAAAGTCGACGGCGATTTTTGGTCGCGCGTCGATAAAGTAAAAACATTTCGACGCGGTACCGACACGATTCATTTGATCGCACGCAGTGTACTGCCGGAAGCATATCCAAATATGTTCATCGTCGACGAAGCGGATTTCGTTGGCTATATCGAGCGGCTCGACGATGAATTTGTCGAAATGGTCGATCTGCATGTCGACCGCTTGATGTCGCAGCGGATGTGGGGACTGACGCCGCGCAATCTGGAACAGGCGATGGCATTTTTTCTGATTCAGCGGCCCGAGGTCGACATGACTGTGCTCACGGGGCCAGCCGGCTCGGGTAAAACGTTGATCGCACTCGCCTACGGTCTGCATGCAATCATCGAGGAAAAGCGTTACGACAAACTAATCGTTGCGCGTTCGACGCCGCCGATCGCCGAGGACATCGGTTTCTTGCCTGGTACTGAAGAAGAAAAAATGGCGCCGTGGCTGGCGGCCTTCGATGACAACCTCGAAGTGCTGCACGGCGGCGACGATTCGCCGATGAGTAGCATCGAATATGTGAAGCAGCGCGCGAACATTCAATTCAAATCGCTGAACTTCATGCGCGGCCGTTCGTTCAATAACGCTTACATTGTGATAGACGAATCGCAGGGACTCACTCAATTTCAATTAAAATCGATCATAACCCGCGTTGGTTCCAATTCAAAAATTGTCGTGCTCGGTAATTTGGCGCAGATTGATAATAAATATATTTCGCCGCTCACCTCGGGGCTGACGTATCTGGTTGAGAAGTGCAAATTGTTCGAACACGCCGGCGTAATGCATGTAAATGGTATCGAACGCAGTCGCTTAGCGGCGTTTGCTGAAGAGAATCTTTAATTTCGGACCCGTGGCTTATAACCTGATAAGCTGACCCTCGCGCGCAGAATTGATTATGTTCTGCGCGCGTTTATGATATTTCTTCGCCTCCCTCAAATGGACGACGGCAACTGCGCTTAGTCGTAAGATTATTGACAGACAGTGAGAGCAGAATCTCACCGCGCGCGAAAAGCAGCGTGTAAATAATTCGTGAAACAGCTGAGGCAGCGTGTTAAATAATTATATGGGGCATCGATTAGTAGCCCTGAAACAATTTTCTTTTTTGGGTGCAGTGCAATGACCACAACTTCACTAGCGGTTCGATGGGGCGACGGTCGTCGCGCGGACACTGATTTTGCGCGCGAACAAATCCTCGATGCGGCCTGGCGTTGTTACGAAGCAAACACAGTTTACAAGACGAGCATGGAGCACATTGCGCGCGAGGCAAAAGTTTCGCGCACAACGGTATATCGCTATTTCGAAAATCGCGATGAAGTGCTGACCGGTGTCGTGATGCGCGCGCTGCATCAGCTCATCGACCAGATCCGCAATGATGTTGTCGAAACTGACAACTTTGGTGAGTTTGTTGTCGAGGCGCTGGTACGTGGTGTTAAGGCGGTGCCGAAATCGGCTGTGTTTTCGCTGATGTTGCAGGAACAGAGTACTGTCATCAGTCGGGTTTATATTGCCTCCCCGAAAACTCTGAGCATTCTGATCGATTTCTTTAGCGATCGTTTTGAGCTGGCTAAACGCGCTGGTGAATTACGTGATGGCGTTGAACTATTACCGATGATTGATTGGCTGATTCACGCGGTGAGTGCCTATATGCTGGCCCCGACATCGATGCAGAGTGCAGATGACTGGCGCAAAATGCTGCGAATGTTTTTAGTGCCGGCTTTAATTCGGGATTAAAAGAGCGCGACTGATAGTCGCGCTCATGCTCGCTTCAAAAAAGCGTGCGCGCCGCCTGCAGCAGTGCGAGTGCGAACGCTCCCGCCAGTACATCGTCGAGCATGATGCCAAGGCCACCGTGAATATTGCGGTCGCACCAGCGAATGGGCCATGGCTTCCAGATATCGAATAAGCGAAACAACACAAAGCCGGCGACAATCCACACACCGTTCGTCGGCAGCCACGCCAGCGCGATCCACACCCCGATAAACTCATCCCAGACAATGGCGCCGTGATCGTGCGTGCGCAAATCGCGCGCGGTTTTGCCGCAAATATAAATGCCGACGACAAAGCTGAGCGCAATGACAATCCAGTAATGCCATGGCGACAGAAAATGCAGTGGCCACCACGGAATCAACGCGGCCAGTGTGCCGAACGTACCCGGCGCGCGCGGCGCCAAACCGCTGCCAAAACCCGCAGCGATTAAATGGATAGGATTCCGAATATCGGGTTTTGCCATCGTCCTCTCCCCCAACCCCTCTTTCCAAATGGGAGAGGGGAGGGATATTAAAAGTGGGTGTAACCGTTTCGCACCAGCGTCCGTACGTTGCCTTGCGCATCGACCGCGAGCAGTTCGCTGCCTTCACTAATCTCGCCGATTTTGGTGACACGAACGCCGCTTTGCTGCGCGAGCGCATGCAGTTGTGGCAAGCGCTCGTGCGGCACGGTGAAACACAATTCGTAATCGTCGCCGCCATGCAACGCAAATTCGTGCGCATCCGGATGCGTGCGCAAAGCGTCGGACAGCGGCAAGCGCGCGGGTTCGATACGCGCGCCAACGTGGCTGCATTCGAGAATATGGCCGAGGTCGGCGGCTAAACCATCGGAAATATCGATAGCGGCGTGTGCAATGCCGCGCAACTGCTGTGCGAATTGCACGCGCGGCACTGGCGTGAAATAGCGCTGCAAAAAATACTGTTGTATTGCGGTGAGTTGATTGTGCGGCAGCGTTAAATAATCGAGCGCTGCGCGTGCATCGCCCAGCGTGCCGGTGACGAAAATACTGTCGCCGACTTTTGCCCCTCTGCGCAATAACGCTTGCCCTTGCGGTAGTGTGCCGATGATTTGAATCGTCATTACCAGCACTGGCCCGCGTGTGGTATCGCCGCCAATCAAGGTGATATCGAATTCGTCGGCGCAGGCGCGCAACCCTTGCGCAAATTGCGCAAGCCAATCGGGATCCGCGTGCGGCAGTGTCAATGCGAGGGTGAACGCGAGTGGCGTTGCCCCCATCGCAGCAAGATCTGAGAGATTGGATCGCAGTGCTTTTTGCGCGATCAGTGCGGCATTGCCGTGCGCCGGAAAGTGCACATCGGCAATCAGTGTGTCGACCGAAATCGCGAGTTGTTGTCCAGTGGGCGGATTTAGCAGCGCACAATCGTCGCCGATGCCGAGCGCAATGTCCGCGCGCGCGCGGCCGATGTCGGTAAAGAACTTGGCAATCAGTTCGAATTCACCGAGTGCCATGTTGGGTTATCGCTTCGCTGCTGCGATTTCCACGCTACGCAATTGCTTAGCGAGTTGATCGAGCACGCCATTGATATATTTGTGGCTTTCCGCCGCGCCGAATTTTTTCGCGAGCGATACCGCTTCGTTAATCGCGACCTTGAACGGCACGTCGATGCGATGCGCGAGTTCATACGTGCCGATACGCAGCAGCGCGAGTTCTATCGGGGTGACATCTTTCAGGGGGCGATCGATATGCGGCTCGATCAAGGTATCGAGTTCACCTAATTTCGCTGGGACTTCGTGCAGCAATTCCTGAAAAAATTCGAGATCGACCTGACTGAAATCATATTCGTCGCGAAATTGCAGTTCGATTTGCTGTAGCGCGTTGTGGCTGATCTGCCATTGATACAGCGCTTGCATCGCATAATGGCGCGCCTTATGGCGCAGCGCGGAATTGAATCCGGAAGGTTTGGCCACAGCATTTACTCACTCTTGAATTAAAGAACACGGTCATCGTGGGGATGGTCGTTGCTATTCTCCCCTCTCCATTTGGGGAGAGGGAACTCGCGCTACAAATTCTCCAGCAAGCTCACCATTTCCAGCGCCGACAATGCAGCCTCGGCGCCTTTGTTGCCGGCTTTAGTACCGGCGCGCTCAATCGCCTGTTCGATGGTGTCGACGGTCAATACGCCGAACGCGACCGGCACGCCGTATTGCATCATCACCTGCGCTAATCCTTTGGTGCATTCGCCGGCGACATATTCGAAATGGGGGGTGCCGCCGCGAATGACCGCGCCGAGCGCAATGATCGCATCGACCTGTTTTTTCTCGGCGATTTTTTGGCACACCAGCGGGATTTCAAAAGCGCCGGGTGCGCGCACGATGGTGATCTGATCATCTTTGACGCCATGACGACGCAGCGTATCGATCGCAGCGCTGAGCAGGCTTTCGACGACGAAGCTATTCCAGCGTCCGACCACGATCGCAAATTTACCCTTGTTCGCAACAAAGGTGCCTTCGATGGTTTTTATCGTGCTCATAAACTTTCCTTCAACGATTTATTTAAATTTCAGCGGCGAAAATTATTACGGCTCAATGTAATCGATCACTTCCAGATCGAAACCCGAAATTGCGTTGTATTTTACTGGCGTGCCCAGGACGCGGAATTTGCGAATACCGAGATCGCGCAGAATTTGCGAGCCGAGGCCAATCGTCAGCTGCGTGCTGCGGCCACCGATGGCGGCGGGCGCTGGCGTATCGCGTCGGCCGAGCGCGATGTCGACGCTGGCGAGCAAATCATTCGGCGCTTCATTGCCGGCGAGCAGCAATAACACGCCGCCTTCTTGTGCGATGCGTTCGAGGCAGCGTTGCGTATTCCAGCCGATCTGTCCGCGTGGGCGAGTGCCGATCAGATCGCGCAGCGCACTCGTGAACTGCACGCGCACCATCGGCGCCGGATTTTTTGCGACGTCGCCTTTCACTACCGCGAGATGTACATCGCCGTGATATTGATCGCGATAGGCGTGCAGCACAAAGTCGCCGTGATCAGTTTGAATCGGGCCTTCGCTGACTTTTTCGATACTGCTTTCGTTGACGACGCGGTAATGAATCAAATCGGCGATGGTGCCGATTTTCAAACCGTGTTCCTGCGCGAATTTTTCCAGATCGGGGCGGCGCGCCATGCTGCCGTCCGGATTCATTACTTCGCAGATCACGCCGGACGGCTCGAAGCCAGCCAATCGCGCCAGATCGCACGCCGCTTCGGTGTGACCGGCGCGCACCAGAACGCCGCCGGCCTCGGCCATCAGCGGAAAAATATGACCGGGTTGCACGATATCTTCGGCTTTGGCGTTGCGCGCGGCGGCGGCTCGCACCGTCAGCGCGCGATCGGCCGCGGAAATACCGGTGCTGACACCGTGCGCCGCTTCGATCGACACGGTGAATTTGGTGCCGAAGCCCGACGCATTGCGTTGCACCATCAATGGCAGATTGAGTTTTTCGCAGCGCTCGCGCGTCATCGGCATGCAGATCAGGCCGCACGCGTAGCGCGCCATGAAATTGATGTGCTCGGCGGTGACGCATTCGGCGGCCATGACGATGTCGCCTTCGTTCTCGCGATCCTCGTCGTCCATCAGGATCACCATCTTGCCGAGGCGAATGTCCTGAATGATTTCTCCAATCGTATTAAGTGCCATTTCAGTACCTGATGCAGGTTGCGATTAAAGCGGCGTGGCCGCGTAATCGAAATCTATTGGATGATGGATTTCGACGATTGGTTAAGCGTTGTTGCCGAACCCATGTTCGGCCAGAAATGCCGCGGTGATGCCGCCGGATTTCGCCGCCGCGGTTTCGCCCATTAGCAATCTTTCGAGGTAACGCGCGATCACGTCGACCTCGAGATTGACGCGGGTGCCGATGCCGTAATTGCCGATCACGGTTACCTGTGCCGTGTGCGGCACTATATTCAATTCGAAGTCGGTTCCGCTTACCGCATTTACAGTAAGCGAAATACCGTCGACACAGATCGAGCCTTTGTGCGCGATGTATTTCGCCAGTTCGGCCGGCGCGCGCACGGTGAGGCGGATGGAGCGCGCATCTTCGCGTCGCGATACCACTTCGCCGACGCCATCGACGTGGCCGCTGACAATATGGCCGCCGAGTCGCGATGCCGCCGTCAGCGCTTTTTCCAGATTAACCGCAGCGCCAACTCGCCATTCACCGATCGTGGTGAACGCGAGCGTTTCGCGCGATACATCGGCCCAGTAACCATCGCCGGGCAACTCGACGACGGTCAGGCATACGCCGTTGGTGGCGATGCTGTCGCCGATGCGGACATCGGCCAGCGGCAGTGTGGTGGTAGTGATGCGCACGCGCAGATCACCGTTGCGCGGCTGCAGCGCGGCGACGGTGCCCATCGTTTCGATGATGCCGGTAAACATGCTCAGTCCTCCGCCGCGTATAACGGCGTCGCGTCGATGCGCCAGTCGTTGCCGACCGCGCGGATAGCGTTGATGTGCAAGCGTTGTTGTTCGCGCATTTTCTCGAACGGCAATTCGAGCAGCGCGCGCGCACCGCTGCCGAGTAAAGTCGGCGCCATATAAATCGTCAATTGATCGATCAGGCGCGCGCGCCATAGCGCACCTGTTAGCGTGGCGCCGGCCTCGACCAGTACTTCATTCGCCTGCTGCTCGGTCAGCCATTTCATCAAGGCATGCAAATCGACGCGATTGTCCTGCGCCGGCAGCCGCACGATTTGCACATTCGCTTCGACTAATGGCTCCCAGCGTTTTTGCTCGTCGTTGATGGTGGCGATCGCGAGTTGCCCCGGCTGCGCAAAAATGCGTGCCGGCGGTTGCAGTCGCAGCTGCGAATCGACGATGACGCGCAGCGGCTGCCGACGTGCTATCACGTCGGCATTGTCGAGTTGCAATTCTTCCGCACGGACGCTGAGCGCGGCATTGTCGTGCAATACGGTATCGACGCCGCTCAGGATTACGCAGCTGCGCGCGCGCAACCGTTGCACGTCGGAACGCGCTGCGGTGCCGGTGAGCCATTGGCTTTCGCCCGACGCCATCGCGGTGCGGCCATCGACACTCATCGCGAGCTTCGCATGCAGCCATGGCCGACCGCGTTCCATGCGGCTGATAAAACCGATATTGAGTTGGCGCGCTTCGGCTTCGAGCAAACCTGCTTCGACCGCAATACCGGTATGGCGCAAATGCTCAAGGCCGCCACCGGCGACCAGCGGATTTGGATCGCGCATCGCTGCAACTACCCGCACGATGCCAGCAGCGACCAGCGCCTCGCAGCAGGGCGGTGTTTTGCCGTGATGGCTGCATGGTTCGAGCGTTACGTAAGCAGTTGCACCACGCGCGTTGCCGTACCACTTTTCGGCATCGCGCAGCGCGTTAATTTCCGCATGCGGTTGACCCGCCCATTCATGCCAGCCGCGGCCGATGACCTTGCCGTCGCGCACCAGCACGCAACCGACGCGGGGGTTCGGCGACGTCGTATACAGACCGCGCTGCGCAAGTTGCAACGCTTCGGCCATGTATTGTCGATCAAGAGTGCGATCGATTTCGGTGGTCATGACTCGCGCTAATGTCCTCGGTGGCACTACCTCTTCCCCTTCAATGAAAGGAGAAGAGGGGAATTTACGTCTCGCTGGGGGTGGGTTCTTGTGCGAGTTTGTCGATCTCGGCGCGAAATTCGTTGAGATCCTGAAAGCTTCTATATACCGAGGCGAAACGCACGTAGGCGACATGATCGAGCTGCTTCAATGCTTCCATCACTTTCTCGCCGATCACGCGCGAATCGAGTTCGCGCTCGCCGGTGGCTTGTAGCTGATGCTTGATCTGCGTAATCACCGCTTCGACCTGCTCGATACTCACCGGCCGTTTTTGCACCGCGCGCAAAATGCCATTGCGCAATTTGTCTTCGTCGAACGGTTCGCGCGAACCATTGGTCTTGATCACGCGCGGCATCAACAATTCGGCGCTTTCGAACGTGGTGAAACGCTCCGCACACGACAGGCATTCGCGCCGCCGCCGCACCTGGCCGCCTTCGGCAACCAGACGCGAGTCGATCACTTTGGTGTCATCGAAATTACAGAATGGGCAGCGCATGCGTGCGGCTCAATTGATCCAAGCGATATATACGTGAGTCACAGGTGACTCACTTATTGGCGTAAACAGGGAATTTCGCGCAGATATCCAGCACTTTCGCCTTCACCTGCGGAATCACGTCAGCGCTGTTGCCTTTTTCCAGGCTATCGAGCACATCGCACAGCCAGCCGGCGAGCTGTTTGCACTCGTCTTCTTTGAAGCCGCGTGTGGTGACCGCTGGGGTGCCAATACGCAAACCTGAGGTCACGAACGGTGAGCGCGGATCGTTCGGCACCGAGTTCTTGTTGACGGTGATGTAGGCTTGACCGAGCGCGGCATCGGCGTCTTTGCCGGTGTACTCCTTGCCGATCAGGTCGATCAGCATCAGGTGGTTATCGGTGCCGCCGGACACGATTTTGTAGCCGCGCTCCATCAGCACGCCCGCCATCGCACGCGCATTGATGACGACTTGCTTCTGATAGGTTTTGAAGGCGGGCTCCAGCGCTTCCTTGAAGGCCACGGCTTTTGCAGCGATCACATGCATCAGCGGGCCACCCTGAATGCCCGGGAACACGGCCGAGTTCAGTTTCTTGTAGAAGTCTTCGGATTGGCCTTTCGACAGGATGATGCCGCCGCGCGGGCCGCGCAGTGTTTTGTGCGTGGTGCTGGTGACGACATGTGCATGCGGCAGCGGGCTCGGGTATTCGCCGGCGGCGACGAGGCCGGCGACGTGCGCCATGTCGACCCACAGATATGCGCCGACTTTATCGGCGATCGCACGCATGCGTGCCCAATCCTTGTAGCGCGAATACGCCGAAAAACCGCCGATGATCATTTTCGGTTGGGTTTCGAGCGCGATGCGCTCCATTTCGTCGTAGTTGATCACGCCGGTCACGGGGTCGAGACCATACGGCACGATTTTGTAGTGGCGGCCGGAGAAGTTGATCGGGTTGCCGTGCGTCAGGTGGCCGCCTTGCGCCAGATTCATGCCCATCACGGTGTCGCCGGGGTTCACCAGCGCGAGAAAAATTGCGGCATTGGCCTGCGCGCCCGAATGCGGCTGCACATTGGCGTAGTCGCAGTCGAATACCTGCTTGATGCGATCGATCGCGAGCTGCTCGACCACGTCGACATGTTCGCAGCCGCCGTAATAGCGCTTGCCCGGATAGCCTTCGGCGTATTTGTTGGTGAGCACGGTGCCTTGCGCCTGCAGTACGCGCGGGCTGGCGTAGTTCTCGGATGCAATCAGCTCGATGTGCTCTTCCTGGCGCTGTACTTCGCCGCCAATCGCGTTCCACAACGCGTCGTCAAAACCGGCGATGGTCATGTCTTTGCTAAACATCGGATAAATCTCCCAGGAAAAACGCACGGCCGTGCTCGAAAGGGGCGCAATTGTAGCCTAATCAGGCTATTCGGGCGACAACAAGCGATTGCGCCAGAGCAGGGGATTCGGTACCTTCCCGCACTCGCAATTTGAGGTACCTGCCGGCATGGCTCAATACGTTTTTACGATGAACCGGGTGAGCAAGATCGTGCCGCCTAAACGCGAAATTCTTCACGATATCTCGCTGTCCTTTTTTCCTGGCGCCAAGATCGGCGTGCTCGGCCTGAACGGTTCGGGCAAATCGACGCTACTGCGCATCATGGCCGGCGTCGACACGGAATTTAACGGCGAGGCGCGGCCGCAGCCCGGTATCAAGATCGGCTATCTGTCGCAGGAGCCGCCGCTCGATCCCACCAAGGATGTGCGCGGCAATGTCGAAGAAGGCGTCGCTGAAGCGATCAATGCGCTGGCCGATCTCGAAAAGGTCTACGCCGCCTACGCCGAGCCGGATGCCGATTTCGATGCGCTGGCGAAGAAGCAGG
>Ga0207681_10000153_pt1 | contig 57579 bp, 54 predicted proteins | sample KBSS53metaG_FD_184324 | JGI IMG/M metagenome (GOLD analysis project Ga0207681, IMG submission 184324) | Switchgrass rhizosphere microbial communities from Kellogg Biological Station, Michigan, USA - KBS S5-3 metaG (SPAdes) (version 2) | ecosystem: Host-associated > Plants > Roots > Rhizosphere... | reverse complement strand
GGCGGATTCGCCGGCTGCCTCCACCCTCCCGCCGACGACGGCCACCACGGTCGACAACGCCCTGCCGCCCCCGCCGGCTGCGGCGATGAACAAGACCTACCCGCTGTGCACCCGCACCCTGCACGACAATTGCCAGAACCCGGGCGAGGGCGGTGCCCCCGGCCGCAGCCGGGCGGCCGACGTGAAGCACCGCCACCACTCACGCTAGGCCTGAACCGGCGCACTCCTTGACAGCGGGTCGGGGCTGGGCAACCCCCGTGCACCATGCACGGCATCGCCCCCCACCCGCTGCGCGCCAACGCGCGAATTCTCTCCGCCGCCCTCGTCGGCACGGCGGTGGAGTTCTACGATTTCTACATCTACGCCACCGCCGCCGCGCTGGTGTTCGGGCCGCTGTTCTTCCCCTCGGGCAGCGCCACGGCGCAGACCATGTTCGCCTTCATGTCCTTCGGCGTCGCCTTCGTCGCGCGGCCCATCGGTGCCGTTGCCTTCGGCCACTTCGGCGACCGGATCGGGCGCAAGGCCACCCTCGTCGCATCGCTTATGCTGATGGGCGGCTCAACCCTCGCGATCGCCTTCCTCCCCACCTACGCCCAAATGGGAAAATGGGGCGTGGGCTGGGTCGCGCCGGCCCTGCTGTGCTTGATGCGCTTCGGGCAGGGCTTCGGCCTCGGCGGCGAATGGGGCGGGGCGGCCCTGCTCGCCGTGGAAAACGCGCCCGAGGGGTGGGAAGCCCGCTTCGGCGCCGCGCCCCAGCTTGGCGCACCGGTCGGCTTCCTTGCCGCCAACGGCCTGTTCCTGATCCTCGGGGCGACCCTGTCGGAGGCCGATTTCGCTGCCTGGGGCTGGCGCATCCCGTTCCTCGCCAGCGCCGTGCTGGTCGGCCTGGGCCTGTGGGTGCGCCTGCGCATTGGTGAGACCATGGCCTTCAAGGAGGCACTTGCCCATGAAGCCCCGGTCCCGGTCCCGCTGGCCCGCCTCCTCTCGCGCCACGGCGGCGCGGTCCTCGCCGGGAGCGCGGGCGTCGTCGCCTGCTTCGCCATCTTCTATCTCGCCACCGCCTTCGCCCTCGCCCAGGGCGCCGGCCCCCTCGGCTACGCGCGCGAGGAATTCCTCGCCGTCCAGCTCGGCGCCAACCTGTTCCTCGCCCTCGGCATTATCGCCGCCGCGCTCCATGCTGATCGCACCAGCCCGCGCCGCACGCTCACCTTCGGCGCCCTGCTGGCGGTGGTCGTCGGCGTGCTGTTCGGCGGCGGCCTTGCCTCGGGCTCGCTCGGCGTGGTCTTCCTGACACTGGCCGTCTCGCTGTTCGTCATGGGCCTGTGCTACGGCCCGCTCGGCGCCTGGCTGCCCACGCTATACCCGCCGCTGGTGCGCTATTCGGGGATTTCGGTCGCCTTCAATGTCGGCGGCATCGTCGGCGGCGCGCTGACCCCGCTGGCGGCGCAAGCCATGGCCGGCGCCGGCCAGGTCCACTTCGTCGGCCTGCTGATCGCAGCGGCCGGCGTGCTCACCCTCATCGGCGTCGCCTCAGCGCGCCCTCACGAGGGCTGACCAGCCAGGCGCAGCAGCGTAATCCGCGCCTTGCCCACGCGCCGCTCGGCCACGGCGTCGAGCCCGCGCACCTTCGGCTCCTCGTCCGCGGCTGTCTCCAGGCTGACCCAGGTGGCCGGGCCGATCCACCCCAGCCGCACCAGCTTGTCGAGCGCCACGGCCCCCGCGCCGGAGTGATAGGGCGGGTCGAGGAAAACCAGGTCAAGCGCCGCCCTGGCCGCCCCCAGCGACAGCACGGAAGAGGCCCGCACATCGCCCTGCGCCTGGGCCCGCAGCGCGGCAAGATTGGCCCGGATCGCCCGGACCGCCGCCGGGTCCTGCTCCACGAACAGGCATGAAGCACTCCCTCGCGACAGCGCCTCCAGCCCGAGCGCGCCGGACCCTGCGAACAGGTCGGCCACGGCCAGCCCCTCGAAGCTCCCGAGGCGGCTCTGCAGCATCGAAAACAACGTCTCGCGCGTGCGGTCAGCGGTTGGCCGGGTAGTATCCCCTTCCGGCGCCACCAGCTTGCGCCCGCGCCACTGCCCGGCAATAATCCTGAGGCTCACCGGCGTGGCCCTCGCGGCTTGCCTGGCCCCGGCCCCGGCCGCGGACCCTCAGGCCCGCCCCGCGCCGGCCCACTTCTGGAGGGCTTGCGCGCCCCGCGCCCACGCTCCGGTGCAGCCCGGCCGCCGCCCGCTTCCGAGCGGCGGGTAAACAGCTCGTCGCGCTCCTCCCCCTGCCGCCGGGGCCGGGCGCTCCGTTCAGCAGGGCGTTCGGCACGCTCCGTGCGCTCCGGCCGGGCGTTCCGTTCCGGCCCGGCCGCCGCACCGCCGCGCGTCCCGCGCTCGGCGGGCTTGCCGATGCGCGCCGTCGGATCCGCCCCCGTGCCACTGCGAGAGACGCCATCGCGCGGGCCAGCCCCGCGCCGCGCAGGCCGCCGGTCAGCACCCGCCGGCGCGCCAGCCTGCCGCGCCGCCCCCCGCGTCCCGCGCGGCGGGGCAGGTGCGGGGGCAGGGGCATCATTTACCCTGGCCGGCCGGGCCTGTGCCTCCATCGGCGGCGCAAACACCGGGGCCAGCGCCTTGCCGCCTTCCAGCAGCACCTTGCGGAACACCTCCACGGTTTTCTGCGGCACCTCCCAGGCGCTGCCGCGCGGCAGGTCGCCCAGGTGATATGGCCCGTAGGCCGTGCGCAGCAGGCGGCTCACTTCCAGCCCCAGATGCTCGAGCACCCGGCGCACCTCGCGGTTCTTGCCTTCCGCTAGCGTCAGTTCGATCCACTGGTTGCGGCCCGTGCGCCGCTCCATGTTCGCATCGATCGCGCCATAGCGGATGCCCCCGATCTCGATGCCCTCGATCAGCTCTTCCAGCCGGGCCTGGGTAATGTCGCCAAAGGTCCGCGCCCGGTAGGTGCGCGGCACGCCCGAGGCCGGCAGCTCAAGCGCCCGCTTCAGCTCGCCGTCGTTGGTCAGCAGCAGCAGCCCCTCGGTATTAAGGTCGAGCCGGCCCACCGGCATCACGCGCGGCGTGCCCGGCGGCAAGGCATTCCTCAGCGCCGTATAGATTGTCGGCTTGCCGCTCGGGTCGCGCTCGGCGGTGATCAGCCCGGCGGGCTTGTGAAACAGGAACAGCCGCGTCGCCTCGGCCGCGCGCACCGGCCGCCCGTCGACAGTCACGCCGTGCAAGGAAGGGAGGACCGTCGCCGGCGTCTCCACCACCACGTCGTTCAGCCGCACCCGCCCTTCCGTAATCATCCGCTCCACCTCGCGCCGGCTGGCCACGCCCGCTCGGGCCAGCAGCTTGGCAATGCGTTCGCCGGTACGGGCGGCGGATGGGGCGCCGGAACTGTCAGGGGAGTCGTTCATCGCGGCGCTGTAGCGGCGCGGCCGGGATGCGTCAAAAAGCGGGGGAGGCGAGGGCCATGGCTCTGGCCAAGGCCCACGATCCCGCTAGTCTCCGCCCACCAGCCGTTCGTGTCGAGCGAAGTCGAGACACCATGCGCCAGTGTCTCGACTTCGCTCGACACGAACGGTTTGTGATAAAGCCCATCCGGAGGGACATGAGATGGCCACCACTGCCAAGCCGCCCCGGCCCAAGGGCCTCGCGGTGCTGCGCGTTGCGCTGCAATCGCGCAAGTCGGCCACCATGCTGGCCTTCGGCTTCGCCTCGGGCCTGCCCTATGCCCTGCTGATCGGCACGCTCAACGCCTGGCTGGGCGAGGTCGGGGTGAAGCTCGCCACCATCGGCGTGCTCTCGTGGATCGGCCTGTCCTATTCCTTCAAGTTCCTGTGGTCGCCGCTGGTCGATCGCCTGCCGCTCCCCGGCCTCGAACGGCTCGGCCGCCGCAAGTCGTGGATCTTCCTGTGCCAGGCCGTGCTCGTCCTCGCCTTCGCCGGGCTTTCCTTCACCGACCCGGCCCATGCCATCGGCACCTTCGCCCTCTTCGCCTTCCTCGCCGCGCTGGCCTCGGCCACGCAGGACGTCGCGGTCGATGCCTGGCGGATCGACGTGGCCGATGAACAGGCCCCGGTCGAACTGCTCAGCGCGATCTACCAGTTCGGCTACCGCATCGCCTCGATCGTCGGCGGAGCCCTCGCGCTGGTTCTCGCCGCGCGGATGAGCTGGGGCTCGGTCTACCTCGCCATGGGCGGCTTGCTGCTGCTGGTGGCCTTCATCACCCTGCGCGCGCCCGATACGCCCCGGCCCGAAACCACCGCGCTCCACCGTGAACTCGCCGAACCGGGCGCGCTCACCCCGGCGGCCCGCGGCATCGCGCTTGCCGTCGTCGGCTTCTCCTGGGCCTGGGCCATCGGCACCATCGCCATGTTCATGATCTCGATGCTGGCCCCGGCCCACCCGGAAGCGCCGCTGCCGTCGGTGGGCGATTTCACGCGAGCCTATGGCCCATGGATCATCCTCGCCACGGTCGGCGTGCCCCTCGTCACCGCCGCCGTCACCAACTGGCTGAAGGCCCACCGCCGCTCCGTCCTGACCGCGCCCGACAACGCCCGCTCGAGCCTGCGGACCGCCGCCAACCATCTTTACGTCGCGCTGGTCTCGCCCTTGGCGGAGCTTTCCGCCCGGCTCGGCTGGGGGGTGCTGATCGTCATCGGCATGATCCTCACCTACACCTTGTGCTACAATATCTGGTCGAGCTTCGCCTTCCCGTTCTACCTCGATTTCCTCAAGTACTCGAAGGACGAGGTCGCCTTCGCCTCCAAGGTCTTCGGCATCTTCATGACCATGTTCGGCATCAGCCTGGGCGGAATCCTGTTCGCCCGGCTGGGGCGCATGCCCACGATCCTGATCGGCGCGGTCCTCCCGATCCTCGGCAATTTCGTCTATGCCGATCTCGCCGAAGGCGCTCCGCTGATCGATGCCTTCGGCTCGGCCATCGGCCTCAAGGCCCTGTTCGGCCTGTTCGGCTTCGACGAACGGATGATCCGTCTCTTGCTGGCGATCTCTTTCGAAAATGTCTCCACCGGCATCGCCGGCGCGGCCTTCGTGGCCTATCTCTCGGGGATCGTCAGCAAGAGCTACACGGCCGTGCAATATGCCCTGCTCTCCTCGCTCACCTTCCTGATCGGCTCATTGGGCCGCGGCATCGCCGGCGAAGCCTTCGACCAGTTCGGCTATGCCACGGTCTTCCGCTGGACGGCGGCCGCGGGCCTTGCCGCGGTTCTGTTCGTCCTGCTCGAATGGGCGAGGGTGAAGCGGGAGGCCAGCCAATTGGCGTCGTCCCGGGCGTGACCCGGGACCGCTGGCCGGTGCGAAGCTGTGAATGTGCCTGTAGGCGGGTTCGCGCCTGAAGGTTCGCCAGCGGTCCCGGGGCAAGCCCGGGACGACGGCAGCATCCCCCTAATCCGGCACTTCCCCGTTCCGCCGCAGCACGTCCCCGGCGAGATAGAGCGATCCCGCGATCACCAGCACCGGCGCCGCGTCGGGGTCACCCCCCAGCCGCTCCAGCGCCTGCTCCAGCCCAAGCGCCGGATAGCAGGCCCGCAGCCCCAATTCGCCTTGCGCAAACATCGCCACGTCCCGCGGATCGTGGCTGGCATGCCCCGGAAGCGGCACCACCTCGGCCCGCCGGACCAGCGGCGCCAATGGCCCCAGCACTTCACCCACCGAGCGATTGGCCATGAGCCCGAACACCAGGTCAAACGGCGCCTTGCCCGCCAGCGCCCTGGCAATCGCCTGCGCCGCATCGGCATTGTGCCCGCCGTCGAGCCACACCTCGCGCCCCGGCACCAGCGCCGTCAGCGGCCCGTCGCCTAGCCGCTGTAACCGCGCCGGCCAGCGCGCCTCCCGCAGGCCCCGGGCAATCGCCTCATCAGAAATTGGCAGCGCCGACTGCGCCCGCAGCATGGCCACGGCAAGCGCGGCATTGTCTCCCTGATGGGCCCCGGGCAGGGCAGGCAGCGGCAAGGCCAGCTCGCCGCGACGATCCCGAAAGGCAATTCCCTCCGCCCCCATGTCGGCCCACCAGTCCCGCCCCCGCATCAGCAAGACCGCGCCTTGGGCTGCCGCCGTGCGCACCACCTCATCCGCCGCCAGCGCCGGATAGGCCTGCGTCACCATCGGCACCCCGGGCTTGGCGATGGACGCCTTCTCGAACGCGATCCGCGCCAGCGGCTCGGCTGGCACGCCCTCCTCTGGCCGCAGCAGGAAGGCCTCGTGATCGATCCCCAAAGCGGCGATCCCGCAGACCAGCGGCGCGGGAATCACGTTGGTCGCATCGAACCGCCCGCCAAGCCCGACCTCGATCACGCAGGCATCGGCCGGCGTGCGCGAAAAGGCCAGGAACAGCGCCGCGGTGGTCACCTCGAAGAAGCTCGGCCCCAGGTCCTCGCCCGCATCGAGCACCTCGGCCAGCACCTCAGCCAGGGCCGCGTCCGCGATCAGCCTGCCGGCAATGCGGATGCGTTCGTTGTAGCGCACCAGATGGGGCTTGGTCGCGGTGTGGACGGTATACCCCTGCGCCTCCAGGACCGCGCGCAGGAAGGCGCAGGTCGAACCCTTGCCATTCGTCCCCGCCACGTGGAACACCGGCGGCAGCCGCCGCTCCGGGTTCCCCAGCCGCGCGCACAGCTCGCTGATCGTCTCCAGTCCAAACCGACCCTGCGGCAGGCTCAGCAGCGCCAGCCGGTCAAGCTGGCGCTGGATGCGCGGATCGTCGGAAGTAGCAAAGTCACGCATCATTCCTCCCCGGAACGGGGAGGGGGACCACCGAAGGTGGTGGAGGGGCACGCGCTTTTATTCGTTACGCCCAGGAGATGGAAGAACCGCCGGTGCCCCTCCACCATCCTGCGGATGGTCCCCCTCCCCGCTCCGGGGAGGATGATCACGCCGCTTTCGCCGGCTGCAGATAGCCCAGCACCTGCGCCAGCGTCGCCTTCAGGTCGCGCCGGTGGACGACCATGTCGACCATGCCGTGGTCCTTGAGATACTCGGCCCGCTGGAACCCTTCGGGCAGCTTCTCGCGGATCGTGTCCTGGATAACGCGCTGGCCGGCAAAGCCGATCAGGCTGCCCGGCTCGGCGATGTGGATGTCGCCGAGCATGGCATAGCTCGCGGTCACCCCGCCCGTGGTCGGGTCGGTCAGCACCACGACATAGGGCAGCCCGGCCCGCGCCAGCCGCCGCACGGCGACCGTCGTCTTGGGCATCTGCATCAGACTGAGGATGCCCTCCTGCATCCGCGCCCCGCCGGCGGCCGTGCAGATCACATAGGGGACCTTGGCCTTGATCGCCGCTTCCGCGCCGGCCACGAAGGCCGCGCCCACGGCCATGCCCATCGAGCCGCCAAGGAAGGCAAAGTCCTGCACGCCCAGCACCACCGGGTGGCCATTGATCGCCCCGCTGGCATTGGTCAGCGCATCGGGATGCAGATTGGCCGCGCGGGCGGCCTTCAGGCGGTCGGGATACTTCTTGGAATCCCGGAACTTGAGCGGGTCTTCCTTCACCTTGGGCGTCGGCAACACCGCAAACCCGGCGTCGAGCAACTGGGCAAACCGCTCGTCGGTCTTCACCCGGCCGTGGTGATCGCACAGCGGGCAGACCGAGAGGTTCGCCTCATAGTCCTTGGTGAACAGCATCTCGCTGCACGAAGGGCACTTGATCCACAGGTTGTCGGGTGTGTCGCGCTTGGGGGTAAACGGAAGCGCATTGCGGACGCGGGTAAGCCAGCTCATGCCGGTTCCTTCCTCGATTGATGCACCGCTTGCGAGAGCGCAGCGGTCAGCTCGCGCACCGGTCCGGCGGCATTGGCGCCATGCTTGGCCACCAGGTCGACCAGCGCCGAGCCGACGACCACGCCGTCCGCCACCTTGGCGATCGCCGCCGCCTGCTCGGGCGTACGCACGCCGAAGCCCACGGCCACGGGGATCGTCGCCGAAGCCTTGAGCCGCGCCACCGCCTCCTCGATGCTCGCCTGCGCCGCCTGCTGCAGCCCGGTGATCCCGGCCACCGAAACGTAGTAGAGAAACCCGGAAGAGCCCTCCAGCACCGCCGGCAGCCGCGCCGCGTCGGTGGTCGGCGTCGCCAGCCGGATCAGGCTCACGCCCGCCCCGCGCAGCGCCGGGCCCAGCTCGGGATCCTCCTCGGGCGGAATGTCGACACAGATCACCCCGTCGACGCCGGCCTTTACGCATTGCGCGGCAAACCACGCGCTCCCGCGCGTGATCATCGGGTTGGCATAGCCCATCAGCACCAGCGGCACCTCGGGGTGGCGCGCGCGGAAGGCGGCGGCGATGGCGAAGATGTCCGCCGTCTTCGTCCCCGCGCCAAGGCTGCGCAGGTTCGCCAGCTGGATCGCCGGGCCGTCCGCCATCGGATCGGTAAACGGCATGCCCAGCTCGATCACGTCGGCCCCGCCATCCACCAGCGCATCAAGGATCGCGGCGCTCGCATCCGGCGTCGGATCACCCCCGGTCACGAAGGTGACGAGGGCGGGGCGGCCCTTGGCAAAGGCGTCAGCCAGCCGGCTCACAGCGAAACCCCCAGGTGCTCGGCCACCGAGAAGATATCCTTGTCCCCGCGCCCGCACAGGTTGGCGAGGATGATCGTGTCCTCGCTCAGCGTCGGCGCGATCCTGGCCAGCGCCGCAATGGCGTGGCTCGGCTCCAGCGCGGGGATGATCCCCTCGGTCCGGCACAGCAGCTGGAACGCGTCGAGGGCCTCCTTGTCGGTCGCCGAGGTATAGTCCACCCGGCCGATCTCCTTGAGCCAGGCATGCTCCGGCCCGATCCCCGGATAGTCGAGGCCCGCGCTGATCGAGTGGCCCTCGACGATCTGCCCGTCCTCGTCCTGCAGGAGGTAGGTCTTGTTGCCGTGAAGCACGCCCGGCCGCCCGCCGGCCAATGAAGCCGCATGCTCCTTGTCGAGCCCATGCCCGGCCGCTTCCACGCCCAGCATCTTCACCGAGGGATCATCCAGGAACGGATGGAACAGCCCGATCGCGTTCGATCCACCGCCGATCGCCGCCACCAGCAGATCAGGCAGCCGCCCGGTCCGGCTGAGCATCTGCGCCCGCGCTTCCTTGCCGATGACCGACTGGAAATCGCGCACCAGCTCAGGATACGGATGCGGCCCCGCCGCCGTGCCGATGATGTAGAACGTGTCGTGCACGTTCGCGACCCAGTCGCGCAGCGCCTCGTTCATGGCGTCCTTGAGCGTCGCCGCCCCGGCGGTCACGGGCACGACTTCCGCGCCCAGCAGCTTCATGCGGAACACGTTCGGCGCCTGCCGCGCCACGTCGGTCGCCCCCATGTAGACGACGCAAGGCAGGCCGAACCGCGCGCAGACCGTCGCCGTCGCCACGCCGTGCTGGCCCGCGCCGGTCTCGGCAATGATCCGGGTCTTGCCCATCCGCATCGCCAGCAGGATCTGGCCGATGCAGTTGTTGATCTTGTGCGCGCCGGTGTGATTGAGCTCGTCGCGCTTGAACCAGATCTGCGCGCCCATGCCCTTGTCCGCCTTGGTCCGCAGCGCCTCGGTCAGCCGCGGCGCGTAATAGAGCGGGCTCGGCCGACCGACATAGTGCTCGAGCAGGTCGTCGAACTCGGCGGCGAAGGCCGGATCGGCCTTGGCCGCGCGATATTCGCGCTCGAGATCGAGGATCAGCGGCATCAGCGTTTCGGCCACGTAGCGACCGCCAAACTGGCCGAAGTGGCCGCGCTCGTCAGGCTGGTTCCGGAAGCTGTTGGGGGCAGGGGAAGTCATGCCCCTGCGCTTGGCAGAGCCCTCGGCGAATGTCCAGATTCGCCCTTCGGGCAGGTCGCCCCAGACCCGTCGCCTGCCCTCTGAACAGCCGTTCGTTTCAATGCAAACTTGCGTTGCTGCAGGGCAACACACGCAGTGCAATTGCGCTAAACTATTCTATTCGTTCATTGCGGCGACAGATTCCGCCCCCTACCCCGCACTCCGCCCCCGGCAGAAGGGGCAACCGGCACTGTCCGGACTTTGAACTCAGGAGTAATACCATGCGCAAGATCATCCTCCCCCTCGTCGCTTCGCTCGCCCTGGCGACCCCGGCCCTTGCCAACGAAGCCCGCGTCGAAGCGCGCGGCGGCGTTGCCTGGCTGCCGGGCACGTCGAAGGGCACCGCCGGCATCGCCGCGGGCTACGACTACGACCTCGGCAGCGCCGCGTTCGTCGGCGCCGAAGTTTCGGCCGACAAGGTCCTGACCTCGGGCACCAAGGTGGCCTTCGGCTTCACCGGCCGCGCCGGTGCGAAGCTCAACCAGGTCAAGCTGTTCGCGGCTGGTGGCTACACCACCGAAATCGCTTCGGGCCTCGAGGGTAACTGGCACGCCGGTGCCGGTGCCAACCTCGACATCACCAACAACGTGTACCTGACCACCGAGTACCGCCATTTCTTCAAGAATGGCAACGGCTTCGACGCCGACGCTGTGGTGGCCGGCGTTGGCCTGAAGTTCTGATCGCACCAGCGACAGACCTGAAACAGAGAAGGGCGGCCTTAACGGGCCGCCCTTTTTCTGTTGTTCCTCCCGAGCGAGGCCGAGGGGTCATACCGAGCGTCAGTTTACGGCCTAACCCCGCGCCGCCCGGCAGAAATCCGCAATCAACCCCGTGTCCTTCAACCCCGGCGCGCTCTCCACGCCGGAAGAGGTATCCACCAGCGGCGCACCCGTCATCCGCACCGCCTCGGCGACGTTCCCCGGATTGAGCCCGCCGGCCAGCCCCCAGGCGGCCCGATTCTTCCACCCGGCCAGCAAGGACCAGTCAAACGCCAGCCCCATGCCGCCCGGCAATGTGCCCTTGGGCGTCTTGGCATCGAACAGCACCAGGTCGACCGCGCCCACATAAGCCGCCGCGCGATCCACGTCTGCCGCGCTGGCCACGGAAACGGCCTTCCACACCGGCAGCCCAAACCGCGCGCGCAGCTGCGCCGCCCGCTCCGGGCTCTCGCCCCCATGCAGCTGCAACCCATCTAGCCGCGCCGCGCTCACCGCCTCGCCGATTGCCGCATCGTCGGCATCGACAAACAGCCCCACCCGCGAAACCCGGCCCTCTGCCCGCGCCGCCAGGGCAGCGGCCGCGCCCGGCGCGAGGTTGCGGGGACTTTTGGGAAAAAACACGAATCCCACATGCTCCGCCCGCGCGGCAATCACCGCGTCGAGCGCTTCGGGTGTGGTCACGCCGCAAATCTTGATGGCCGGGCCGGGCATGGGGCGCATTTAGCCCACTGGCACGGATTTGCTAGGGGCAGGGGACTAACCACCCGCCGTTTGCCCTCGGGCGATCAGTCACGAGAAATCGCGTAATCCCACTGGTGCTCACCCGATTGCCGAACGACGACCCGGCAGCGTAGCCCCTCCGGTCTGAATTCCAGGGCAACGTCCGACTTCAGGTCCGACGCTATCCCGCGCTCGATCAGGCGCGTGCCAAAGCCGCGGCGCAGCGGCGCAACGACCGGCGGGCCGCCGCTTTCGACCCAGTCCAAGGCGATCTCCCGGACATCGCCGACATCCGTCGACGACCAGGTCACGTCGATGCCGCCCCGCTCCGTGGACAGGGCTCCATACTTGATCGCATTGGTGCTGAGCTCGTGGACTATCATAGCCAGTGACATCGCGGCCTGCGGTTCAAGGCTGGCGGCGGGCCCGTGGGTGCGGACCCGCTCCGCGTCTGACCCCGCCGTTGCTTCGACCTCCGCCCGGATAGTCTCGGCCAGGCCCGCAGTCTCCCGCTTGTTCTGCGTCAGCTGGCTGTGCGCCCTCGCCAGCGTCATCAGCCGGGCCGTGAATGTCCGACTGGCGGCCTCCACACTTTCCGCGCGTCGGAAAGATTGCGTGGCCAGCCCCTGGACGATGGCCAGCGTGTTTTTGACCCGGTGATTGAGTTCGTTGATCAGGAGCAACTGGTGCTCCTCGGCCTGCACATGCGCGGTTACATCGTGTCCCTGGATGAAAACGCCGGAAACCTCTCCGTCTTCCGCAACGATGGGCTGATAGAGGAAATCCAGGTATCGCTCGCCGCCCGCTTCGTCAGGCTCGTTCTTGAGGATCACCTTCTCCCGGTGCCCGACATAGGCTGTCGCGCTGCTGCGGACCTCGGTCAGCAGATCGACGAAGCCCTGTTCGATCACTTCCGGAAGAGCTTCCGCAACGGTCTTGCCGATCAGGTCGCGATGGCCAACCATGGTGCGGTAGGCCGCATTGGCCATCTGGAACCGGTGATCGGGCCCGCTGACCACGGCGACGAAGCCGGGCGCCTGCTCGAACAGGGCGCGCATTCGCCCGCCTTCCGCGACCAGATCCTGGTTGCGGGCCTGCACTGCCTGGGCTCGCTGCACCAGGCCCATTTCGTCGCGCATTGCGCGCAGGTCCTGGAGTTCGGTGACGTCAACCGTGTGCTGGAGGATCAAGGCGATGTTGCCCTGCGCATCGAGCAGCGGTGTGTGCGTGGCGCTCCAGTACCGCACGTCCATTTCCCCGTCCGGATTGGCGATGTCGTAGCGGATCAGCGCGATTTCATCGACCTGCCTGGTCCTGAGTACCCGCTGGAACGAGGCTGCCAGCAGGCGATGGCTGTCCGACGAAGGACTGCTGGGAAACGCCTCGAACATCGGCCGGCCCAGGATATCGGCCCGCTCGCGCATGGTCGCGGCGAGATAGGCGTCGTTCATCCAGACGATGGCGAGGGCCGGATCGAGCACCACGTAGGGGTTTGGCGATGCCGCGAACAGTGCTTCGAAATCAATTTGCACCAGCTAGCCCCTGGATAGGAATGTCGCCGCCCAACTTCCCGCTGGCGCTGGCGAGCCGGACGGTGCGAATCACATCGACCAGTGCCGTCGCAGCCTCCGGCCAATGGCACGTAACTGTCTGATTAGCCAAATCTTCCGCCTCGCTCCAGCAAACCACAGGGCGGCCGGAACGGCTGCATTCGCTGGGGGTGGCGGACTTGAAGCGCGGCTCCGCCCGTCGCCCCGACTTGTTTCGGGGCCGGGCTGTTCCATAAACCTGCGAGCCTGCCGCGGGTGGCGCCTTACGGCACCAGTTCGAACTGCACCGTCACGTTCATGCTCATCTGCAGTTCGCCCGCCTGCACCGGCGAGGGCGGGGCCGGCGGGGCGGCTTCCATCGCCGCCATGCGGTACATCACCGGCTGTGGGGGCGACCAGCCGCCGCTCTCGCTGATCGAGAGGATGCGGCTCACGCGCAGCCCCGCCGCGTGGGCATAGAGCTCGGCGCGGGCGCGGGCCTTCAGCATGGCGGCGGCGCGCGCGGCGTCCAGCACCGGGTCGGGGTTCTCCACCTCGAAGCTCGGCCCGTTGACCTGGTTGGCGCCTGCGGTGACCAGCGTGTCGATCACCTTGCCATAATCCTTGAGGTTGCGCTGGCGCACGTTGACCGAATTGTTGGCTTGGTAGCCGACGATCCGGGGCTGCGGCGGCTCGATCGTCCCGTCAGGCATGTTGCGCTGGGGCTGGTAGACCGGATTGAGCGAGAGGTTGCTGGTCTGGATGTCCTTGTCGGCGATCCCCGCCCGCTTGAGCGCCGCGATCACCCGGCTCATGTCGGCGGCATTCGCGGCCAGTGCCTCGCTGGCGGTCTTGCCCTGGCTGACCACGCCGGCACTGAAGGTCGCGATGTCGGGCGCGCGGGTCACGCGGCCGTCGGCATTCACCGTCAGCAGGGTGCCGCCCACGGCCAGAACCGGAGCTGGCCCGGTCTGCGCCGCGGCAAACTGCGGGGCGGCTGCGGCGGCGAGCGCTGCGGCGGTGAAGAGCAAGGGCAAACGCTTCATCGTGGGTCTCTCCCGGTCTGTCTGGCGCCATCGTGGCGGGCAATGGATTGCACGGCGATGAACCGTTCACCGCAATTCGCGTTCCGGCACCACAATCACCCGGCCCGGCGCCGCTGTCCTACAGGTATCGCCCGGTGCTATGGAGCAAGTCGTTCATTCGCAACGCCGATTCCGCGCCGCGCCGGCGGCACGTTTTGCACAAAGCAGGCGCCGCGCGTGTATTTTATCAACTAAGCAAATAACGGCGTCAGATCAGTTACTTGCGCGTGTGAAACAGAGCGTGGAACAATCCGCCGGCCGAAGGCTCAGAGCGTCGCCTCGATCGCCCGCGCCGCGGCCACGGGATCCTCGGCCCGGGCAATCGGCCGCCCGATGACCAGCACGCTCGCCCCGGCATCGCGCGCCGCGCGGGGGGTGACGACCCGCTTCTGGTCGGCCAGGCTGCCGCCACTGCCGTGGCCCGGCTCAGCCGGCCGGAGCCCGGGGACCACGAGATAGCCGTTCTTCCACCGCCGGTGGACCTCGCCCACCTCGTGCCCCGAGCAGACAATCCCGTCGAGCCCGGCTTCCTGGGCGAGGTCGGCCAGCCGCAGTACCTGATCATGCGCCGAGCCGCCGACCCCGCAGGCACCAAGGTCGGCCTCGTCCAGGCTGGTGAGGACCGTGACGGCCACCACCTTGCAGCCCTCGCCCGCCGCGGCCTTGGCATCCTCCATCATCGCCCGCCCGCCCGAGGCGTGGACCGTGACGATCGCCGGCTGGAGCACGTGGATCGCCTGCATCGCCCCGGCCACCGTGTTCGGGATGTCGTGCAGCTTGAGATCGAGGAAGATCGGCAGGCCGACCTTGGCCAGCTCGTGCACCCCGTGGTGCCCATGGGCGCAGAAGAACTCGAGCCCAAGCTTGAGCCCGCCGACATGCCCCTTCACCTTCTGGGCAAGCGCCACCGCGGCGTCGAGGCGGGGGAGGTCGAGGGCAAGGTAGATCGGGTTCATGCGCTCTCCGGCAGTCAGTTGGCGGGCGCATCGCCGGATTGGGCGGCCCCGTCAAGCTGGGTGCTGGTGAGCGCGGCGCCAGGCTGGCGCGCGACCGCCTCGAGCGCGCTGATCCGCCGCTTCAGGCGCCACTTGCCGGCGAGGTGAACCAGCCATGTCGGCAGCCAGCCGAGCAGGAAGGCCAGCAGGACCAGGGCGGGCAGCTTGGTTTCCCACAGCAGGCCCTCCCAGATCTTGACCGTAACCGGTGCCCAGTTGTTCAGCGAGAACAGCAGGAAGGCGATGACCAGCACCACCCAGACTATCGTGCGGATCATCCGCAAGGCCCCGTCTCCTTCGCCGCCAAAGTGCAGCCGGTCGCGATGCTAGGGCGGATTGGCGGGGAAGGGAAGGGCTGGGGCTGCGGATCAGAACTCCGACCAGTCCTCCATGGCAAGCGCGGCATTGCCGGCAGTCGGGGCCGGGACGGCGGCGGGGGCGGGGCGGCGGATGGGCTTGATGGCCGGCACGGAGCCGGCGGCACGGCCTTCGAGGGTAAACTGGTGGACCACCTGCGAGAGGCGCTCGGCCTCCCGGGCGAGGGATTGCGATGCGGCGGTGGTCTCTTCGGCAAGGGCGGCGTTCTGCTGGGTGGTGCGGTCGATCTCACCGATCGCGCCGGCCGTCTCCTCGATGGCGCTGGCCTGTTTCTCGCTGGTTTCGGCGATGCCCTCGATCATTCCGGCGAGTTCGCCGGCCCGGGCGACGATACGGTCCAGCGAATCGCGGGTACGGCTGACCACCGCGACGCCCTGCTCCACCTCGCGGCCCGATTCCTCGATCAGCCCGGAGATCTCCCGCGCGGCCTGGGCCGCTCGCTCGGCCAGTGAGCGGACTTCGTTGGCGACGACGGCGAAGCCGCGCCCCGCCTCCCCCGCTCGCGCCGCCTCGACACCCGCGTTGAGCGCGAGCAGGTTGGTCTGGAACGAGATGCCGTCGATGATCTGGATGATCGAGCGCATCTTGTCGCTCGACTGGGCGATACCCTCCATGGCCTTCACCGCATCCTGCATCAGCACGCCGCTGTCGACGGCTTCCTTGCGGGTATCCTGCGCCGTGGTGGTGGCGGTGACCGTGGCGGTGCGGGTTCCGGCGACCGAGGCCTTGAGCTGGTTGACCGTGGTGGCGGTCTCTTCCAACGCGGCGGCCTGGCGCTCGGTGCGCCTGGCAAGGTCTTCGGAGGCGCTCGAAATCTGCACGGAGCCGGTGCCAACGGTATTGGAGGCTTCCGACACTTCGCCAATCTGGAGCGCCAGAGCGTTCATCGTTTCGTTGAAGTCGGCGCGCAGGCCTTCGTATTCGGCCGGGAAGGGCTGGTTGACACGGTGCGTGAGATCGCCCGACTTCAGCGCGCCAAGAGCATGGCCAAGCGCGCCGGTGACTGCCTTTTGCGCAGCCATGCCGGCCTCGGCCTCACGGCGGCTACGCTCGGCAATCGAGGTCCTGATCCCGGCGAGGGCGCGCGCGATTTCGCCGAGCTCGTCGGCCTTCCGGGTGCCAGGCACGGCCAGATCCAGTTCGCCCGCGGCCATGCGGTCCATCGTCTCGCACAGTTCGCCGAGCGGCGCCGTCAGCCGGCGACGGAAGAGGATGAAAATGCCAGCGACGATCACCGTGGCCGCCACCGCGAGGAACAGGGCCGCCCGCTCGACAAAGGCGAGATCGGCGGAGGCTTCGTCGTTGCCCCGGTGCGCGAGTTTCTCATTATATTCGAGTTCGGCAACAAGCGAATCGTGCGCGGCTTTGGCGGTTGGCTTGAGCTGGTCGGTGTATAGCACCATTGCCTCCCCGGCAGACCACACGCGGCTGGATGTGGTGAGCGGCACGACGTGGGTGCGGATGGTTGCCCAACTGTCCTTGACGGTCCGGAACTGCTCCCGTTCGCGCTCGTCTGATAACTTGTTCTCGTAGGCGGCGAGGCGTTTGTCGACATCGGCTACGGCCTCGGTCAGCTCCCGCATCGCCGATGGCATGTCGGCCTGGTCCTGTTCGATCAGGCGCGCGGCGGTTCGCGAGCGAACCAGTTCGACCGCCGACGTCAGTTCGCCCAAGTCGTTGAGGCTCGGTACGATTTGATCGTCGACATAGTTGAATGCCGTTCCCGCCCGCTTCAGACCAGCGATGCCGGTCCCGAGCGACAGGGCGACCAGTGCCCCGAGGATAAGTGTTCCCGCAGCAACGATGGTGCGGATCCGGAGACTGGCAAGCATGGGGTAACCCCTTGGACGTCGTGACGATGTCCGAGCGTTCTACCTTGGGGCAATGAGAGCTTGGTTTTCCGCCAACTAGGAAGAATTGCCTAGTCCCGGAAACTCGGAGGAAACCCGATCAGAAATTGTCCTTGGCAGTGCGCAGGGCCGCGAAGGTCGCCACCGGATCACCCGGCTTTGCGCCCCGGTCCGCCCAGCTGGCCTGAAGGCGAGGATCGTCGGCGCGCAGGAACGGGTTGCAGGCCAGTTCGCGGGCGAGGGTGGTGGGGACTGTGGGCTGGCCATGTTCGCGCCGCTGGAATACCTCGGCGGCATAGGAGGCAAGGGCCGCATTGTCCGGGTCGGCGTGGAGGGCGAAACGGGCGTTGGAGGCGGTATATTCGTGCGCGCAATAGATCAGCGTCTGCGGCGGCAGGGCCTTGAGGCGCGTGAGGCTATGCCAGAATTGGGGCGGCGTGCCCTCGAACATTCGCCCGCAGCCGAGCGCGAACAGAGTATCGCCGACGAAAGCAAGGCCGGCCTCGGCGAGGTGATAGGCAATGTGGCCATTGGTATGGCCGCCGACGGCAATGACATCGGCCTCCCACGCGCCGAGGCAGACTACGTCGCCGTCGCGCACGACCTTGTCGACGGTCGGGATCTTCGCGGCATCACCTTCGGGGGCATAAACCGTACATCCGGTCGCGGCCTTGACCGCTGCATTGCCGCCGGCGTGATCGGCGTGCCAGTGCGTGTTCCAGATTTGCGTGATCTGCCAGCCCCTGGCGGCGGCCTCGCGGAGACAGGCCTCGGCATCTGGGGTGTCTATGCAGGCGGTTTCGCCGCTCACCGGATCATGCACGAGGAACCCGTAATTGTCCGATAGGCAGGCGAATTGGTGGACTTCGAGAGGCATGTCGCAGCTCCTTTGCCCTGAAGGTATGCTCGCGCGTCAGAAAGGAAAAGCCCGCCCGGTCTGATAACCGGACGGGCTTTTCATGGGCCTTGTCGGCGGAAGGAAGCTTAGTCCTTCTTGGCCTTCAGAGCGGCGCCGAGGATGTCGCCCAGCGAAGCGCCGGCATCCGACGAACCGTACTGCTCGACCGCTTCCTTCTCTTCGGCCAGCTGACGGGCCTTGACCGAGAAGTTCGGCTTCTTCGAACGGTCGAATCCAGTCACCATGGCATCGAGCTTCTGGCCGACCTGGAAGCGGTCCGGACGCTGCTCGTCACGGTCGCGGCCGAGATCCGAGCGCTTGATGAAGCCGGTTGCGCCGTCTTCGCCCGCCTGGACTTCGAGGCCACCATCGCGAACTTCGAGGATGGTGACGGTGACGACTTCGCCGCGGCGCAGGCTGCCTGAAGAGGCGGTGCCGCCGGCGGCCGGTGCGCCCTTCTCGAGCTGCTTCATACCGAGGCTGATGCGCTCCTTCTCGACATCGACGTCGAGCACGACGGCCGAGACCTGCTCGCCCTTGCGGTGCAGGGCCAGCGCGTCCTCGCCCGAGATGCCCCAGGCGATGTCGGACATGTGGACCATGCCGTCGACGTCGCCATCGAGGCCGATGAACAGGCCGAACTCGGTGGCGTTCTTGACTTCGCCTTCCACGGTCGAACCGACCGGGTGCTTCTCGGCGAAGGCTTCCCACGGGTTCTGGATCGCCTGCTTCAGGCCCAGGCTGATGCGGCGCTTGTCGGAATCGACCTCGAGCACCAGCACGTCGACTTCCTGCGAGGTCGAGACGATCTTGCCGGGGTGAACGTTCTTCTTGGTCCACGACATTTCCGAAACGTGGACCAGGCCTTCGATGCCCGGCTCCAGCTCGACGAAAGCGCCGTATTCGGTGATATTGGTGACAGTGCCCTTGAGCTTGGCGCCCACCGGGTACTTGGCGGCCACGCCATCCCACGGATCCGATTCCAGCTGCTTCATGCCGAGGCTGATGCGCTGGGTGTCCTGGTTGATGCGGACGATCTGCACCTTCACTTCGTCACCGATGTTGATGACTTCGCTCGGGTGGTTGACGCGCTTGTAGCTCATGTCGGTGACATGGAGCAGGCCGTCGATGCCGCCGAGGTCGACGAAGGCACCGTAGTCGGTGATGTTCTTGACGGTGCCGACGATGATCTGGCCCTCGGCCAGGTTCTGGATCAGGCCCGAACGCTGCTCGGCGCGGGTCTCTTCCAGGACGGCGCGGCGCGAGACCACGATGTTGCCGCGGCGGCGGTCCATCTTGAGGATCTGGAACGGCTGGGGGATGTCCATGAGCGGGGTGACGTCACGCACGGGGCGGATATCAACCTGCGAGCCGGGGAGGAAGGCGACGGCGCCGTTGAGGTCGACCGTGAAGCCGCCCTTGACGCGGCCGAAGATCACGCCCTCGACGCGCTTGCCTTCGCCGAATTCGCTTTCCAGCTTGTCCCACGCGGCTTCGCGGCGCGCGCGGTCGCGCGACAGCATGGCTTCGCCTTCGGAATTCTCGACGCGGTCGACATAGACCTCGACTTCGTCGCCGACCGACAGACCGTGCGGCTGGCCGGGCATGGCGAATTCGCGCAGGGCCACGCGGCCCTCGCTCTTCAGGCCGACGTCGATGACGGCCTTGTCGTTTTCGATGGCGGTGACGGTGCCCTTGACCACGCGGCCTTCGAAGCCGCCGCTGGCGGCGCCGCCGAGCGTTTCGTCAAGGAGAGCCGCGAAATCGTCGCGGGTCGGGTTGGCAGAAGTTGCCATGTTGGTTTCCTTACCGATGTTTCCGGCCAGGCGGTTTTGTCCGCCGGTCTTTCCTCCGCCCCGGCACCATTGCCGGAAACGGGCCAAAAAGGGCCGAACCACCCGCCAGGCCGAATGCCGAGGCGGGTATCCCGCGGCCGGATTCGGCTTGCAGGACCGGCGGCGCTTAGGCGCGGGGCGGCGGAAACGCAAGGAAAATGGGGTCAAGCGGACCCCGCGCTCGACAGTGTCCTCGACGGGGCGGCATTTGCGGCATAGGCTGGCTCAAACAGAGCGCGAGGGTGGCATGAGTGGCTGGTGGGATCGCAAGGTGGTGCCGCACATCATTCGGCTGGGCTGCGGCTGCCAGAAACTTGCCGAACTGCGCCAGCCGATTGTCAGCCAGGCGAGCGGCAAGATTCTGGAACTTGGCATCGGCGCGGGCGCCAACCTGCGTTGGTACGACACGGCCCGCGTGGAATCGCTAACCGGGATCGAGCCTTCGCCCGAGCTGCGGGCCATGGCCACAGCGGCCCGGCGGCCGGAAAATCCTGAGTTGGAGGTGATCGACGCCGGGGCCGAGGCCCTGCCCTTTGCCGATGCCAGCTTCGACTGCGTGGTGTGCACCTTCACCTTGTGCACCGTGCATGATCATCACCAGGCCGTGCGTGAGGCGCGGCGGGTCCTGCGGCCCGGCGGCAGGCTGCTCTTCTGTGAGCACGGCCTCGCCCACGATGCCGGGGTCCAGCGCTGGCAGCGGCGGATCGACCCGCTGTGGGCCCCGGTCTTCGGCGGCTGCCACATCACGCGGGCCGTGCGCGAGACGATCGAGCAAGTGTTCAAGATCGAGCAATGGCAGGGCGGCTTCCAGCCGGGCAGTCCGAAGCTGGCCGGCTGGATGGAATCGGGTGTCGCCACCGCCATCTGAGCGGTCTATTCGGCCGCTTCGGCCTGCTCCACCGGCCAGCGCACCTTGCTCGCATCCCACGCGATGTGGAAATGCCGGGCCGACATCAGTCCCGGATAGCAACTAGTGTCGCTGCCCGGCTTGGCATGGAATTCGGGCATCCGCTGGAACCATTCGTCAAGCAGGATCCGCAGTTCGCGCCGGGCAAGGGCCGCGCCGAGGCAGATGTGCACGCCGCCCACGAAGGTAAAGTGGCGGTTGGCGGTACGGGTCGGATCGAACTGGCGCGGGTTGGCAAATTGTGCGGGGTCATAGTTGCCTGCGGCATTGTTGCAGGAGACACTCTCGCCAGCGCGGATCTGCTGACCGTGCCAGATGAAGTCGTGCTTGGCGCGCCGGGGGCTGTTGACCACTGGGTGCATTCGCAGGAATTCCTCGACGGCGCCGGGGATCAGAGAGCGGTCGGCAGCAAGCTGGCGCTGGATCGCCGGGTCAAGGGCCATGCGGCGGAACATCAGAGCGATCGAGGCCGCCACCGTATCGAGACCGCCCAGCCAGAGCAGCCAGACGATGCCGATCTTTTCCTCGTCCGTGAGCGGGCGGCCATCGATACGGCCGTTCACGATGGACGAAGTCAGGCTGTGGTCGGGCTGGCGTTCCTTTTCGGCGATGAAGCTGCGCAGATAGTCAATAATCTCCCGCAGCGCGGACTGGATCTTGGCCATGTCGCCGGAGTGGAGGATGTCCCATTCCCATTCGAGGAACTGCTCGAACATGTCGTCCGGGAATTTCATCAGGGACATGAAGATGCGCACCGGATAGATCCGGCCGAAATCCCAGGCGATATCGATCTCGCCCTTGCCGGCCATGCCCTCGATCATCTCGACGACGATGCGGCGAATGCCGTCCTGCATGCGGTTGAGGCGGGCCGGCGAGAAGTGCGGCATTAGGAACATGCGGTACTTGCGATGCTCCGGCGGGTCGACAGCGAGCGGGATAGTGCGGAAGGTTTCGCCGACGACGGCCTGGAATTCGGCCTGTCCGGCATTGGAGAAGGTGTCGTTGTCGGAATAGACCCGTTCGATGTCGCGGTAGTGCGAGACAACCCAGCCCTGGCTTGTCATCCCGCCCGAGCCGATGGCGCCGTCCGGTGATGCGGGCTGGTACAACAGCGGCGGCACGTCAGGACCGGAGAGCCAGCCTGCGGGTTCGTAGGCATCTACCAGGTTGTTGGGGCGATTGCCCAGCGCCCAGGAAAGATCCACCTTCAGCCCTGCCGGGACATGGTCGGGAGCAGGCCAGTCCACCCGCATTTCGTCCACGGTCCTGGGTGTATTGGTGGGTTCGGCGGCTGACACTGGGCTAATCTCCTCTCGCAAGCCGCTCAGGGTCGGCCTTGATCGGATATAAACCAATCGGTTCAGGTGGCCAAGCGGGTCGAGCGCATTTTCAGCGCTTATCGGGTCGGTTTGTAGTTCTGCCTGCGCAGGGTCAGCATATAGGCCGCGATGTCGCCGATGACGCGGCGTTCGACCCGGAAATCCATGGCTGCGGGGTAGTTGTGCGCATCCGCCAGGAACGTGGCGAAGGTTTGCGCGGTAAGGCCTTCACGATTGGCCACATCGTCCCACGGCGGCGCTTCGGGATTGGGCGAGGTGCCATTCGCCGTGATCGCATGGCACTGCGCACAATGGGTCTCGGCGAAGGTCCGGCCGCGCTGGGCAGCTGCCGCCGTCGCAGCCGAATGGGCATTCCCGCGGGCGGCGGCCAAAACCGGAGCCATTGGCAGCAGAAGTAGCAGCAGCAGGGCGGAACCAACTCGCTTCATAGTAGCAGGTTAGCGCGCCCGGTGAGCTTCGACCAGTGCAACGGCAGCGGCAATCGCGGCCTCTGCGGAAAGATCGGAGGTGTCCAGCGCCAGCGCGTCTGCCGCAGCCACCAGGGGCGCGGCGGAGCGGCTGCGGTCGCGCTCGTCGCGGGCGGCAAGGTCCGCCTCGATCTCGTCGAGCGTGACATGGGCCCCGCGTGCCTGCATCTCGAGGAAGCGCCGCTGCGCGCGAACCTTGACGCTGGCGAGAACGAACAGCTTGGCCTCGGCCTCCGGGGCGATCACAGTGCCGATGTCGCGCCCGTCGAGTACGGCGCCGCCCGGCTGGCAGGCAAAGCTGCGCTGCCGTTCGTAAAGGGCCTGGCGCACCGCCGGGTGAACCGAGACCCGGCTCGCCAGCCCCCCGGTCTCCTCCGAGCGAAGTGCCGGGTTGGTGAGCAGGCCGTCGGGGAAGGCGGTCGCGGCGAGGGCGTCCCGGGCATTGTCGGGATTGCCGCCGTCGTGAAAGCACTGGTAGCCGACCGCACGATAGAGCAGCCCGGTGTCGAGGTGCGGCAGGCCATAGTGGCGCGCCAAGGCCTTGGCGATGGTGCCCTTACCCGAAGCGGTTGGCCCGTCGACGGCGATGATCATGCCCCCGGTCCTTCAGCGCCCCGCGCCCGCACCCGCGCCCGCCAAGCCTTGACCAGCCCCCAGATGGCGATCGAGGCCCAGAAGAACTCCAGCACCAGGCTCGCCGGGTTGAGGTTCACCAGCAGCGAAACCGTCAGCAGGCCTGCCCCAGCGAGGTTCACCCCGTGCTGCACGAAGGGGTTGGGCAGCTTGTTATGGGTCGCATAAGCATAGGCAAAGATGATGCATGCCATGCCGGCGAAGCCGCTGGCATTGGCCAAGGCGTGGCTGAGCGGCAGGATCATCCGGCCAATCCGTCGAGCAGGCTTTCGAACACTGGGAACGAGGTCGCGATCGGGCGGGTGTCGTCCACTTCCACCCCGCGGTGGCTCGCCAGCCCCGCCACGGCCAGCGACATGGCGATCCGGTGATCGAGGTGAGTGGCGACGGCGCTGCCCGGGGGCGTGCCGGCCAGCGGCTCGCCGCCGGTCCCGTCGATGATCAGGCCGTCCTCGGTCTCGGTCACCCGCGCCCCGGCAAGCTCGAGCGCGGCGCGCATTACGGCGATGCGGTCCGATTCCTTGACCCGCAATTCCTCAAGGCCCGTGGTCACGGTCCGGCCCTTCGCCAGCGCGGCCGCCACGAACAGGATCGGGAATTCGTCGACCATCGCCGGCACCACGGCGGGATCCACCGCGATCCCGCTCAGCGGGGAATGGCGCACGTGGAGATCGGCCACTGGCTCGCCGCCGACCTCGCGCCGGTCGACCTCGGCGATCGATCCACCCATGTCGCGCAAAACGTCGAACAGCGCCGCCCGCGTCGGATTGAGGCCGACGTTCTCGATCACCAGGTCCGATCCCGGCACCAGCAGGGCCGCCACAACGAAGAAGGCGGCTGACGACGGATCTCCGGGCACGACGATCTGCCGCCCGGTCAGCTCGGCCTCGCCGGCCAGGCGGAAGATTCGCGTGCTGTCGGCTTCAACCTCGATCTCAAGGCGGGCGCCGAACCCGCGCAGCATGCGCTCGGAGTGGTCGCGGGTGGGGACCGGCTCGATCACCGTGGTGACGCCCGGCGTGTTGAGCCCGGCGAGCAGCACGGCGCTCTTTACCTGCGCACTGGCCACCGGCAGCCGGTAGGTGATCGGCACGGCAGGTGCCGCGCCGCGCACCATCAGCGGCAGGCGGCCACCTGGCGAGGCGGTGAAATCGGCGCCCATCAGCGAGAGCGGCTCGATCACCCGCCCCATTGGTCGTTTTGACAGGCTGGCATCGCCGATGAAGCTGGCGGTGATGGCGTGGCTCGCGACCAGGCCCATCAGCAGGCGGGTTGAGGTCCCCGAATTGCCCATGTCGAGCGCGGCCTCGGGCTGGAGCAGCCCGCCCACCCCCACGCCATGGATCACCCAGTCACCCGTTGCCTCGCGCACCACGCTCGCCCCCATGGCGCGCATGGCAGCCGCGGTGGAGAGCACGTCCTCCCCCTCGAGCAGGCCCGATACCCGCGTCTCGCCCAGCGCCAGCGCGCCGAGCATGATCGAGCGGTGGCTGATCGACTTGTCGCCGGGAACGCGGATGCGCCCCTTCAGGGGGCCGGTGGCGGCAAATCGGCGCGGACGCACCGAGGCGGGATCGGAGTGGCTCACAGGCGGGCTTCCAACATGGTGATCAATCAACCGGGCGGATTGATATTCAGTCCAGAACGAGCCGAAAAATGGTGGCTTCAAGTGAGCCGGAGCGCAGCGACCTTAGTGGTCGTGAGCACCGGATGCACATGGAGTCGCCATTTGCAGGCCGTCATGGGCTGAATATCGATCCGCCCGAAGCGCGCGGCTTTTGACAGCGCGGGCCTGCTATGGCAAGGCGCGCGCCCGGTGGATGCCGTGGCGCTTGCAATTCGCGCCGCACCTTCCCATCACCGCGACGGTTTTTTGATGGTCTGCCCAAGTGGGCGGGCCAAGACGAGGAATGACAATGGTCAAGCCTGAGTGGGGCGCCAAGCATGGTTGCCCGAAGTGCGGCACCCGTTTCTACGACCTGGGCAAGGACGACCCGGTCACCTGCATCGAATGTGGCTATGCCTGGCACCCCGAGCCGGTGCTGAAGTCGAAGCAGCCGATGCCTTATGAGGAAATCCAGAAGAAGACCGAGACGCCCGACGCCGATTTGGCCGAGGATGATCTGGACATCGACGAGGACGGCGACAGCCCCGACAACGACGTTGACCTCGGCGGAGACGACGATCTCGGCGTCGGCGTCGACAGCGACGGCGAGCCGGACGACGTCTGACGAATTTTTTGAAAATACCCGTTGCCAAGTCCGCGGGGCGCTTTTAGAGGGGCGCTCCTCGGCGGCAGCCGGGCCGGTTGGTCCCCCAGGGCGGGCCGGAATGAAATGGTCACGGGGCCTTAGCTCAGCTGGGAGAGCGCCTGCATGGCATGCAGGAGGTCAGCGGTTCGATCCCGCTAGGCTCCACCATTTCAAACGAAGTTTCGCCTTTGAGCGATGCGCTGGCTGACGAGGTTTCGTCCGCCGGCGTTTTTCGCTTGAGGGATTCGGGTTGATCGCTGGCCGACGAGGTTTCGTCCGCCGGCGCGATTTGCGTTTTTGGCCATCTGGCCGGTTTGGAGCAGGCGACTCATGTTCGACACATTGTCCGATCGCCTCGGCGGGGTGTTCGACAAGCTGCGCGGGCGCGGTGCGCTCAAGGAGCAGGACGTCCGCGATGCCATGCGCGAAGTCCGCATCGCGCTGCTCGAAGCCGATGTCGCGCTCCCGGTCGTTCGCCGCTTCATCGACCAGGTGACCGAGGCCGCCGTCGGCCAGTCGGTTCTCAAGTCGGTCACCCCCGGCCAACAGGTGGTCAAGATCGTCAATGACGCGCTGGTCGAGATGCTCGGCGGCGAAGAGACCGTCGGCCTCGATCTCAACGCCGCGCCCCCGGTCGTCATCATGATGGTCGGCCTCCAGGGCTCGGGCAAGACGACGACCACGGCCAAGATCGCCAAGCTGCTCAAGGAAAAGCACGGCAAGAAGCCGATGATGGCGTCGCTCGACGTAAACCGGCCCGCCGCGCAGGAGCAGCTGAAGGTGCTGGGCGAACAAGTCGGCGTCGCCACCCTGCCGATCATCACCGGCCAGCAGCCGGTCGACATTGCCACCCGTGCGCTCAATGCGGCCAAGCTCCAGGCGGTCGACGTCCTCCTGCTGGATACCGCGGGCCGGCTCCACGTCGACCAGCAGCTGATGGACGAGATGAAGGCCGTTGCCGGCATCTCGGCGCCCAAGGAAGTGCTGCTGGTCGTCGATTCGCTGACCGGGCAGGACGCGGTCAACGTTGCCCAGTCGTTCACGGCGCAGGTCCCGCTGACCGGCGTGGTCCTCACCCGGATGGACGGCGATGCCCGCGGCGGCGCGGCGCTGTCGATGCGCGCCGTCACCGGCAAGCCGATCAAGTTCGCCGGCACCGGCGAGAAGATGGACGCGCTTGAGCCGTTCCATCCTGGCCGCGTCGCCGGCCGCATCCTCGGCATGGGCGATATCGTCTCGATCGTCGAGAAGGCCGCGGCCACGATCGAGGCGGAAGACGCCGAACGGCTCGCCCAGCGCATGGCCAAGGGTCAGTTCGACATGAACGACCTCAGGATGCAGCTCAAGCAGATGCAGAACATGGGCGGCCTCGGCGCGCTCGCCGGTATGATGCCGGGCATGAAGAAGGCCAAGGCGGCCATGGCGGCCTCGGGCATGGATGATCGTGTGCTGCTCCGCATGGATGCGATCATCGGATCGATGACCCCAAAGGAACGCGCCCGGCCTGATCTCCTCAACGCCAAGCGCAAGATTCGCGTCGCCAATGGCTCCGGCACCCAGGTGCAGGATGTCAACAAGCTCCTGAAGATGCACCAGGAGATGGAGCGGGCGATGAAGCAGATCAAGAAGATGGGCGGCCTCAAGGGCCTTGCCGCCATGTTCGGCAAGGGTGGGCTCGATGCCGCTATGCCCGGCCTCGGCGCGCAGGGCCTCGGCGGGGGCGCTGGCGGGGCCGGCCTGCCTGGCATGCCGGGGCTCGGCAACATGCCGGCCAATCTCGGCGATCTGCTCAAGCGCAAGTGATTTGAAGTTTTCGGTTTTGGTTTTTGGTTTTCAGGAAAGGTAGTTCACATGTCGGTTTCTCTGCGTCTGTCGCGTGGCGGTTCGAAGAAGCGCCCCTACTACAAGATCGTCGTCGCCAACTCGCGCGCCCCGCGTGACGGCAAGTACCTGGAGCAGGTCGGCACCTACAACCCGCTCCTCGCCAAGGACGACGCCAACCGCGTGCGCCTGGTCGAAGACCGCGTGAACTACTGGCTCGGCGTCGGCGCCCAGCCGACCGACCGCGTTGCCCGCATGCTCGACAAGGCCGGCATCAAGGAGCGCGCCGCGACCACCAACCCGCAGAAGGGTGAGCCGGGTGCCAAGGCCAAGGAACGCGCCGAGGAAAAGGCCGAGAAGGCCCGCGAGGCTGAAGAAGCTGCCGCTGCCGCTGCCGCCGCTCCGGCCGTGGAAGAAGCTGCCCCGGAAGCCGCGAACGAAGCGACCCCGGACAGCGATGCCGGCGACACCCCGGCTGAAACCGCCGGTGAGAGCGCCCAGGAAGCGGCCGAGGGCTGATTTCCAATGGTTGACAAGCCCGTTACCCTCGCCGTCGTCGCCGGCGCGCATGGGATAACGGGCGAAGTCCGCCTGAAACTGTTCGGAGAAGGCGTGGCGTCGCTCAAGCGATACCGCGCCTTCAACGATTCTGCGCTGACGGTGGTCAAACTCAAGGAAGACGGCAAGGGCGGCGCGGTGGCGCGCTTTGCCGAGGTGATCGACCGCAACGGCGCCGAAGCCCTGCGTGGCACCCTGCTGACGGTGCAGCGCTCGGAAATGCCCCCCTTGGGCGAGGGCGAATATTATCACGCCGACCTGATCGGGCTCGAGTGCATCAGCACTGCGGGGGACCTGCTCGGCACCTGCGTCGCGGTCGAGAACTACGGCGCGGGCGATGTGCTGGAGGTGCGGCGCGAGAACGGGAAGACCTTCATGGTCCCCATGCGCCTCGAGGCCGTGCCCGAGTGGGGCGACAAGATCGTGATTGAAGCCGGCTGGGCAGACCAGTGACCTTCCACGCCACGGTCCTCACCCTCTACCCCGAGATGTTCCCCGGTCCGCTCGGCGTGAGCCTCGCGGGCCGCGCGCGGGAGCAGGGGACCTGGGATCTTGAAGCTATCCAGATCCGAGACTTCGCCGCCGACAAGCACCGCACGGTGGACGATACACCGGCGGGCGGCGGGGCAGGGATGGTCCTTCGCGTAGACGTCCTCGCGAAGACCATCGACCACGCCCGCAGGCTCAATCCTTCCGCCCCCGTCATCGCCATGACGCCGCGTGGCAAGCCGCTGACGCAGGCCCGAATTCGGGAGCTGGCGGCAGGTCCCGGCGTGATTGTGCTGTGCGGGCGCTTTGAAGGTTTTGACGAGCGGATTTTCGCCGGGCGCGGCGTGGAAGAGGTCTCCGTTGGAGATATCGTCCTCTCCGGCGGGGAGCCGGCGGCGCTGATGCTGCTCGATGCTTGCATTCGGCTGCTTCCCGGCGTAATGGGCGCGGCTTCCAGTGGGGCCGAGGAGTCGTTCGAGAACGGCTTGCTCGAATATCCCCACTATACCCGACCACCCGAGTGGGAGGGGCGCACGATCCCTGAAGTGCTGCGATCGGGGGATCATGCGAAGATCGCGGCGTGGCGAAAGCTGCAGGCCGAGGTCGATACACGGTTACGCAGGCCGGATCTTTGGGAGCGCCATGAGGGCGCTCGGGTCCAGTCTGCCTCTGGCGCGCGGCAAAAAATGAAGGACTTGGACCAGTGAACCTGATCCAGCAGATTGAAGCCGAGGAAATCGCCAAGGCGACCTCGGGCAAGGAAATCCCGACCTTCCGTCCGGGCGACACCGTCCGCGTCGGCGTGAAGGTCATCGAAGGTGAGCGCACTCGCGTTCAGGCCTACGAAGGCGTGTGCATCGCGCGTTCGAACCGTGGCTTCAACTCCAACTTCACCGTGCGCAAGATGTCGTTCGGCGAAGGCGTTGAGCGCGTGTTCCCGCTCTACTCGCCCAACATTGATTCGATTACCGTCGTCCGCAAGGGCGTCGTGCGTCGCGCGAAGCTCTACTACCTGCGCGGCCGCACCGGCAAACGCGCTCGTATTGCGGAACGCCGCGACACCCGCCAGGAGGGCTGAAGCCCTAGCCGGATACGGACAAACACCGTGAGGGCGCCCTGGCAGAGCCGGGGCGCCCTTTTCCTTATCTATCGCTGATTTGCGCCGCGGCGTCGGCGCACAGGAGCAAGTCACATGGGTTACCGCGTAGTAGTCGTGGGTGCGACGGGGAACGTCGGCCGCGAAATGCTCAACATCCTTGCCGAGCGCAGCTTCCCGATCGACGAGATCGCCGCCGTCGCCAGCCCTCGCTCAACCGGAACCGAGATCGAATTCGGCGAGACCGGGCAGATGCTCAAGGTCAAGAACATCGAGCATTTCGATTTCACCGGCTGGGACATCGCCCTCTTCGCCGCCGGCTCGGGCCCGACCAAGACCTATGCCCCCAAGGCCGCTTCGCAGGGCTGCGTGGTGATCGACAACTCGTCGCTCTACCGCATGGACCCGGACGTGCCGCTGATCGTGCCCGAAGTGAACCCGGAGGCGATCGACGGGTACAAGGCCCGCAACATCATCGCCAACCCCAACTGCTCGACCGCGCAGATGGTCGTCGCGCTCAAGCCCCTGCACGACAAGGCCAAGATCACCCGCGTGGTCGTCGCCACCTACCAGTCGGTTTCCGGCGCGGGCAAGGAAGGCATGGACGAGCTGTTCGAGCAGAGCCGCGCGATCTTCGTCGGCGATCAGGTCGAACCCAAGAAGTTCACCAAGCAGATCGCCTTCAACGTGATCCCGCACATCGATGTCTTCCTGGATGACGGCTACACCAAGGAAGAGTGGAAGATGGTGGCCGAGACCAAGAAGATCCTCGATCCGAAGATCAAGCTGACCGCCACCTGCGTGCGCGTGCCGGTCTTCGTCGGCCACTCGGAAGCGCTGAACATCGAGTTCGAGAACGAGATCAGCGCCACCGAGGCCCAGGATATCCTGCGCGAGGCGCCGGGCGTCATGCTCGTCGACAAGCGGGAGGACGGCGGGTACGTCACCCCGGTCGAATGCGTCGGCGACTATGCGACCTACGTGAGCCGCGTGCGCGAGGACATCACGGTCGAGAACGGCCTCGCCCTTTGGTGCGTTTCGGACAACCTGCGCAAGGGTGCCGCGCTGAACGCGGTGCAGATCGCGGAGCTGCTCGGGCGTCGGCACCTGAAGAAGGGCTGAGGGCGCCCGTTCGCTCAATAATCACCGTCCTCCCGAGCAGGCTGCTCGGGAGGAACGGGTCAAAACTAGGGCCGGGCTGCCATCCACGCAGCCCGGCCCTTTTAGCATCACTGCCCGGTCGAAACCTTCGTCGTTGCGGTGGTCACCGTCGCAGCATGGGTGCTTCCCCGCACCTTGCGGTGGACCACGACCTTCTTCTTCACCGTGCGATGCGCGCCGGTGGCCGGGGTGGCGGTCGTCAGGGTTGTCTCGACCTTGGTCGGCTCGGGTGCGGCCGGGGGGGTCTGCGCGGCGGCCACTGCTGCCTGCGTGGCGGCAGCGGCCTGCTGGGCCGATTGCTGCGCGGCCTGCTGCGCCGCCTCTGCCCGGGCATTGGCTGCGGCGGCCTCCGCGCGGGCGGCTTCGGCCTGGCTGTGGGCGGCGGCGGTCTGGTCCTGCGCGGCGGCCCGGGTCGCGGCGACGTCGGCATCCTTGCGCGCCGTGGTTTCTCCCAGGATGGCATCGGCCATGGCCTGGGCGTGGATCGCGATCTGGATCGCGTCCTCGTTGTGGCCGCTCTGCTTGGCCTCGCTGGCGCGGGCGAGCTCCGCCTGGGCCGCGGCGACTCGACGCGGCACCTCGGTTCCGGCGCCGATGGTCTTGGCGCTGTCGATCTTGGCCTGGGCCGCGGCAATGGCCTGGGCGGCGCGATCGGCTTTGCTGGCGAAGGCCGGGGAGGCCCCACCGGCAAGCAGGGCGCCGGCCATCAGCAGGCCTGTCAGCGTGCGCGTGCGATACATGTCATACTCCTGAATGCTGTTTCCTGGACAATGGAAGCGAACGAACGGAGCGTCCCGGGCGTTCCGGATCACTCCGTTCGTCGCAATCCATGCAAATCCCAACTGCATTGATAGAGATTCTTTGTTGCGGTAAGCCGGCCCTGCCGGTTAGCCGACGCCCAACGGGACGCGACGGCGCGCCGCGGGGGAATTGGCCATGCTTGAACATTTTGACTGGTTGCACGGCGTGGCCGGGCTGTTCGTGGGGACCCTGGTCGGGATTACCGGCGTCGGCGGGGGTTCGCTGATGACGCCCATCCTTGTCCTGTTGTTCGGCGTCAGTCCGCAAACGGCGGTCGGCACCGACCTCTTGTTCGCCGCCCTCACCAAGACCGCCGGAACCGCCACTCACGGCTGGCGCGCAACCATCGAATGGAGAGTAGTGCGCCGCCTGGCCTCTGGCAGCGTGCCTGCCGCGATTCTGACGCTGATCGTGCTCAGTCAGGTGGGCAAGTTCGGCAAGAACACCAGCGACGTGATCGTGACGGTGCTCGGCTGGATGCTGATCTTCACCTCGATCGCCACCCTGTTGCAGAAGCGGCTTGCCGTCTTCGCCAAGCGCCAGGAGCGGCTTGACGAGGACGAGTCCCTTTGGCCCACCGTGGTGCTGGGCGCGGTGATCGGCGTGGCCGTCACGGTATCCTCGGTCGGCGCGGGCGCCATTGGCGTGACTGCCCTGCTGATGCTCTACCCGGCTTTGCGCGTCTCGCGCATCGTGGGCAGCGATATCGCCCATGCCGTACCGCTGACGCTGGTGGCTGGGTTCGGCCATTGGTTGATCGGCGGGGTGGATTTCATGCTGCTTGGCAACCTGCTGATCGGCTCGATCCCCGGCGTGGTCCTCGGCAGCATGCTGTCCTCCCGCGCCCCCGACAAACTGCTGCGCCCGGCGCTCGCCGCCGTGCTACTGTTTTCCGGGTTCAAGCTGCTGAGCTGAGGCGTCCCGCGTGCGTGTTGCGACCGAATTCGTGCCTGGCTTCGATGGCCAGCCCCTGGCGGTGCACCGGCTTGGCGAAGGCCGGCCCCTGCTGCTGCTCCACGGCCTGTTTTCCAATGCCGAGGTCAACTGGGTCAAGTACGGCACGGCGCAGGCCCTCGCCGAGGCAGGGTTTGCCTGCATCATGCCCGACCTGCGCGCCCACGGGCAGAGCGCCCACCCACACGATCCCGCCGGTTACCCGCATGATGTGCTGGTGCGCGATCTCGTGGCCCTCGTCGGCGAACTGGGTCTTGTCGACTACGATCTCGGGGGCTTCTCGCTCGGCGCGCGCACGGCGCTGCGCGGCGTGATCGCCGCCGGCCTCGCGCCCCGCCGGCTGGTGCTGGGCGGCATGGGTCTTGCCGGTATTCGCGGCTGGACGGGGCGGATCGATTTCTTCCTCGACGTGATCGCCCGCTTCGGCACGATACCGCGCGAGGACCCGGCCTACATGGCCCAGAACTTCATGCGCTCGACCAGGGTCGATCTTGTCGCAGCCCGCCTACTGCTGGAAAGCTTCATCGCCGGCGCGGCAGAGGCCGAGAGCGAGAACCTAGGCCTTGCCACCATGCCGAGCCTGCTGGTCTGCGGGACGGAGGACGATGACAACGGCTCCGCCGAAGAACTCGCGGCAGCCCTGCCGGATGGCCGCTACGCGCCGATCCCGGGCAATCACATGAGCTGCGTCACCCGGCCCGAGCTGGCCACCGCGATCGGCGATTTCCTGCTGGCCTAGAGGGTGATCATCGTAGGTTGATGCGCCGGGACGGAGCCGATTTTCGGCCCAGCGCCAGCATCGCCTGCTGCTTGGGGTGTCGACCTTCGCTGATCCGTTCGCCTCGGCTACCGGCCTCAGCGAAACGGCGGTTCGTTGAAGGCGCGCAGCTTGCGTGAATGCAGGCGCTCGCCCTCGTCGCGCAGGAGTTCGCAGGCGAGGGTGCCAATCTTCAGGTGGGCGGCGATGGCTTCCTCGTAAAACCGGTTGGCCTGCCCGGGCAGCTTGATTTCGCCATGAAGTGGCTTGTCGGAGACGCACAGCAGCGTCCCGTAGGGCACCCGGAAGCGGTATCCCTGCGCGGCGATGGTGGCGCTTTCCATGTCGATCCCCACCGCCCGCGAGAGCGAGAGGCGCCGCGCCGAATGGGTGAAGCGCAGTTCCCAGTTGCGGTCGTCGGTGGTGACGACTGTCCCGGTGCGCATGCGCTTCTTCAGGCCCGCGCCGCTATCGCCACTGACCAGTTCCGCCGCGCGGGCGAGGGCTACCTGGACCTCGGCGATGGCGGGCACCGGGATTTCGGGGGGGAGCACGTCGTCGAGCACATGATCGTCGCGCAGATAGGCATGGGCGAGCACATAGTCCCCGATCTTCTGCGTGTCGCGCAGGCCCCCGCAGTGGCCGATCATCAGCCAGGCCTCCGGCCTGAGGACCGCAAGGTGATCGCAGATGGTCTTGGCGTTGGACGGGCCTACGCCGATGTTGACGAGGCTGATGCCGCTGCGGTCCGGGCCGATCAGGTGGTAAGCCGGCATCTGGTGGCGCCGCCAGGCCGTGTCCGACAGCCGCGCGCGGGCATTGGCCAGCGGGGCATCCAGATAGAGCCCGCCCGCGCCGGACAGCGCCGTGTAGCGCTCGCCCAACTGCCCGGCGGCCCAGTCGACAAACTCGTCGACGTAGCGGTGATAATTGGTGAACAGGATAAAGCGCTGGAAGTGCTCGGGCGCCGTTCCGGTGTAGTGGGCGAGGCGCGCGAGGCTGAAATCGGTGCGCAGCGCATCGAACAGGGCGAGCGGTAGCGGGGCGCCGGGTTGGGGATCGGCACCGTCGGCCAGTTCGTCGCCGATCATGGCCAATTCGGTCGTCGGGAAGTGACGGGCAAGATCGAGCGGGGTCACGGCACCAAGGCCGCCGCTCGCGTCGATCACGTAAGGGAAGGGGATTTCCTGGTCCGAACGGGCAACCTCGAGGGTGATCGCATAATCGTCGCCAAGCAGGGCCAGCTGTTCCAGCAGATAGTCGGCAAACAGCGCCGGGCGGGTCACCGTGCAGGCATAGGTGCCCGGGTGCGACAAGCGGCCGAAAGCGCGGGCGAGGTCGGGCCGTGTCTCCTTGCCGGCGTAGTGCAGCCGGAGTTCGGGGTAGCACCAGGCCCGGTTGGCGCGGCGTTCCGGCGCGGGGGCGGTGCCGTGGGCGATGAACGCGGCGATGTCGGCGCGCAGGGTGGCGATGGCCTCGTCGTAGAGGCTGGTGAGCTCGGCGACGACGGCATGGGCTTGCTTCATGCCTGCAAGGGTAGCGGTTCGGGCGGCGGTTTCCAGATGCAACAGCAGCTTGCCGACGATCCCGGTGCGGCATACCCTCTGCACAAGCCATGGGAGAAGTTGCGATGAGGGCCGACCGAGCGATCCGGAGCGGACTGACGGTGGCCATGGCGGCCCTGTTGCTGGCCTCGGCGGCGCCAGCCTTGCCTGCCCCGCCGGCGGCGGTGACGGGCTTTCCCGCAGGTTCGACCGCTCCTGCCGGCGCGCCCAATGTGCTGATCGTCATGACCGACGATGTAGGGTTTGCCGCCCCCAGCACTTTCGGCGGAGGCATTCCGACGCCCAACCTCGATGCGCTCGCCGCTGGCGGGCTGCGTTATGTCAATTTCCACACCACGGCCTTGTGCTCACCCTCCCGCGCGGCACTGCTGACCGGGCGCAATCACCACGCCGTGGGCGCCGGGCATGTGCCCGAGCTGGCCACGGGTGAACCGGGCTACACCTCGGTCCTGCCGCCCAGCGCGGCAACCTTCGCCCGGGTGCTCGGGCGCAGCGGCTATGCCAGCGCCCTCCTTGGCAAGCACCACAATGTCCCCAGCTGGGAGGACGGTCCGTCAGGACCGTTCGATCGCTGGGCCACCGGTCTGGGGTTCGACTATTTCTACGGCTTCCACGGCGGGATGACGAACCAGTTCTCGCCCGACCTCATCCAGAACCGCACCCCGGTTGAAACCCCGCGCGAGGCGGGCTATTTCCTCGACCGCGATCTGGCCGACCACGCGATCGACTGGCTGGCCACCCATCGCGCCAGTCATCAGGGCCGGCCGTTCTTGCTTTATCTCGCCCCGGGAACGGCCCATGCGCCACTTCAGGCACCGGCCGAATGGCTGGCCCGGTTCCGGGGCAAGTTCGATGCCGGCTGGGATGCCTATCGAGCGGAAACCTTCGCCCGTCAGAAGGCTCAGGGGCTCATTCCGGCTAACGCGGTGCTGCCGCCCCTGCCGCCCGGGATCGCGCCCTGGGCGACGCTCTCGGCCAAGCAGAAGGCTGTCTATGCGCGCTATATGGAGGCCTATGCGGCGGCGCTGGCGTGTTTCGACGACCAGTTCGGCCGGGTGATCGCCGCGCTGAGGCAGAGCGGCGAGCTGGACAACACGCTGGTGCTGTTCATCTCGGGCGACAACGGCGCAACCCCGGAGGGCGGAGCCAACGGGGCGATGAACTATCTTGGACGGACGGCACCCGACAAGGAACTGGATTGGGCCTATGACCATCTTGACCAGATCGGCGGCCCCAACTCCTACCCGGTGGGGTCGGCCGGCTGGGCCGTCGCGCTCAATACGCCCTGGCCGTACTACAAGGTCGTTGCCTCGCGGCTCGGCGGCATCACCAACGGCATGGTGGTGAGCTGGCCCGCCCGGATCAAGACCCCAGGCATCCGCCACCAGTGGCTCGACCTCACCGACATCGCGCCCACCCTCTACCAAGCCATCGGCGTCACGGCGCCTGCGGTGGTCGACGGTGTGCGGCAGATGCCGCTGGACGGCGCAAGTTTCCTCGCCACGCTTGCTGACCCCGATGCTCCCAGCCCGCATCCGCGGCAGTATTTCGAGATCAACGGCAATGCCGCGATCTATGATCGGGGATGGCTGCTGGCGACGCGCATGCAGGATTCGACGGCGGCCGGAAATACGATGCCTGACTTCGCCGCGCCATGGCAGCTGTATGACCTTGCCAATGATCCGACCCAGACGGTCGACGTTGCGGGGCGCTATCCGGCGAGGGCCAAGGCACTGCGGGCTCTGTTCGATGCCGAGGCCCGGCGCAACCATGTGCTGCCGCTGCAAACCACCAGCGGCGCGCGCCTGTCCTCGGCGGTTCGGCCGGAGCCCGGCAATGCGGCGGGCCGCTATATCTACCGGCCGGGGCGCTGGGTCTTCGGCAAGGGCACTTTTCCCTCGTTGCTGGGCCGCGACTGGACGATTTCGGCTGACGTGACGGTGGCGGCCGATGGACTCGCTTCCGGCACCCTGGTCACCCAAGGGGGGCGGTTCCAGGGATGGGGCCTCCTGGTGCACGGCGGAATTCCCGCATTCGTCTATCGCACCGGCGATATGCCGGCCCAGATCACCCGCGTGGCCAGGCACGAGGCCCTCTCGCCGGGGCCGCACCGCATTTCGGTCAGCCTGGCGCGCGATGCGGCAGGGCAGGGGGGCGAACTGCGGCTGACCGTCGATGGTCAGCCAGCCGATGCCGCCCACGTGCCGCAGGTCGGCGCCTTCATGTTGGGCAACGAGCCGGTGGCTATCGGGCGCGACACCGGGACCACCGTCGACGGCGATCCCTTGCCGTTTGCCTGGCGGGGCGATCTGACCGTGACGCTGGACATGGGGCCCATCGCGGGCCCACCGGCTCTGCTGCCGGGCCACTGAAACGGAAAAACCCCCCGCTCCCGTCGGAGCGAGGGGTTTCCAATCCCTTGCGGGAAACGGTTGTTACGCCTCGGCGGTGCCCTCGGCCTGCTCGTCGAGCAGTTCGGCCGGGATCTCGCCGGGTTCGGCGTTCGGATCGTAGGCCTCGGTGAAGCCCGAAGTCTCGGTCTCGAACATCGCGTCGATGACGTTGACGCCCTGGGCCTGGAGCTCGGCCTCGTCGGGCGAACGGGCGACGTTCACCTTGACGTTGACGGCAACTTCCGGGTGCAGCGCGACGCGCACGTCGAACACGCCGATGGTCTTGATCGGGCGCTCGAGCACGATCATCGCCTTCGACACCTTGGCGCCTTCGGCGTTCAGGGCATCGACGATGTCACGCACCGAGACCGAGCCGTAGAGCTGGCCGGCGTTCGATGCGGCGCGGATGAGGATGACCTGCTGGCCTTCGACATCCTTCGAGTGGACTTCGGCGTGCGCCTTGCGCTCGGCGTTGTCGGCCTCGATGCGGGCGCGGTTGGCTTCGAAGACCTTCCGGTTCGCGTCGTTGGCGCGCAGGGCCTTCTTGTTGGGGAGCAGGAAGTTGCGGGCGTAGCCGTCCTTGACGTTCACGACGTCGCCGATGGTGCCGAGCTTCTCGATGCGTTCGAGGAGGATGATCTGCATGGGGAGTCCCTCCTTACTTCACGAGGTAGGGCAGGAGGCCGATGTGCCGGGCGCGCTTGATCGCCTGGCTCAGCTCACGCTGCTTCTTGGCCGAAACCGCGGTGATGCGGCTCGGGACGATCTTGCCACGCTCGGACATGAAGCCCTGCAGGAGACGCACGTCCTTGTAGTCGATCTTGGGCGCGTTCTTGCCCGAGAACGGGCAGGACTTGCGGCGGCGGAAAAACGCACGGGCCATGGCTTATGCCTCCTCGCGGTCGCGGCGACGGGTGCGCTCGCGGTCGTTCTTGCGCATCTGGACCGACGGGCCGGCTTCGAGCTCGTCCACGCGCACGGTCATGTAGCGCAGGATGTCTTCGTTGATCTGCGTCTGGCGCTCCAGCTCGGCGACGACGCCAGCGGGGGCTTCCACGTTCAGCAGCACAAAGTGCGCCTTGCGGTTGCGCTTGATCTTGTAGGCGAGGCCCTTGAGGCCCCAGGTTTCGGTCTTGGTGACCTTGCCGCCGTTCGCTTCGACGATTTCGGTGGCGGTAGCAGCCAGCGCATCGACCTGCGCCTGGCTGAGGTCCTGGCGCGCCAGGAACACGTGCTCGTAAAGAGCCACGGCCTTTCCTTTCAATCTTTCAACCGATCGCTGGCTGATCCGCGGGATTGCGGGGCCCCTCCGGCTTTCTTCAGGTTTGCGCGAATCCGGATAGGAAGCGCGCAAGTGGCGGCCCTTAACGCAGGCGGGTGGAAATGCAAGCTGCTGTTTGCATGATTGGCGCCGTGTTCTCCGGATTTCGCGATGCCCGCAGCCGCTCCTTGCGGCAGGTCAATGACTCTTCTGCTGCATGTGCGAATTATCGGCCGCCTCTCAGGAGTAAAGATCATGACCTCAGAAGTTTGCGCTGAGCCTGATGCCTTCGCAGATGCGGTGCGCACGGTCGCCCCGCGCTCGGGCGGAACGTTGGCCGTGCGGGCCGCGCAGCCCAGCGACGAAGCCTTGCTCGAAGCCTTCTACGACCGGGTCAGCCCCGAGGATCGCCGCTTCCGCTTCTTCAGTGCCGCAGCCCATATCGGCCACGAGCAGCTGGCCCCGCTGGTGGAAGGCGATCACTTCCGCTCGGAATGCTACCTCGCCCTGGCACCTGACGGCAGCCTCGCCGGCGCGGCCATGCTGGCCTGCGACAAGCCGCTCGATACGGCCGAAGTGGCAATTTCTGTCCGGGCCGACTGGCGTGGCAAGGGCGTGGGCTGGGCCCTGCTCGATTTGATGGCGGGCGAGGCCCGGCGGCGCGGCGTGCGCCGGATCGTCGCGATCGAGGACCGCGAGAATCACGCGGCCATCGAGCTGGAAAAGGAAAAGGGCTTTATCGCGCATGGCATCGACGGCGAACCGACGCTGGTGCTGCTGGAGAAGTTGCTGCGTTAGGCACAGAGCCTCGGCGCCAGCTCCCGGCGCGACAGAGTCTCCGGTTTCAGCGGCTCCAGCGCTGCCGTGGCGAAATCGCGCACGATCCGCACCAGCGCCTCGTTGCTGATGGCGCGATCGAACCGCAGCCCGGCGGCGCGGCCGATGGCCCAGGCCACGGTTGCTTCCACCGCCGGCGCATCGGGCAGCAGCAGGGTCAGCCCGTCTCCCTGCCGCAGAGCCTCGAGGCCTTCGATCCGGGCACCCTGCGCGGTCAGGTCCTTGAGCAGGACCGTGCCGCGCAGGCCCTTCCAGGCATAACGGGCGAGCAGTTCGACCGCATGGCGTTGGGCACGGGTGACCCTGTACGGGGAAGCTGCCGGGGCGGGGGACAGGGGAGCCGGTTGGGTGTGCATGTTGTCTGCCTCGCTGGCGGGTTAACCACAGGCAGCAAGACGGCGACGGTCGCTCGATTTAAAGGGTGGCGAGCAGATCTTTCGCAAACCGGGTCAGAGTATCGTCGCGCGCGCCCATGATCACCACCCGGTCACCCGGCTGCGCCAGCGCGACGATCCGGGCCGCGCAATCGGCCCGCGCGGCAAGGTGCTCGGCCGATCCGCCGGAGGCGTTAACCAGTTCCACTATCCATTCGCTGCCCACCGACCTGTCGACAGTTCCGCCGAAATAGACCGGATCGCACAGCAGCAGCCGGTCATCCGGACCAAGCCCCCGCGCGAAGGTGCGGGCCAGTTCCTGGCCCATCTGGCGCAGCGGCCCATAGCCGTGGGGCTGGAAGAAGGCGATCACCCGCCCCGGGTGGGCCTTCAAGGTGGCGAGGGTGGCGGCGACCTTGTCGGGGTTGTGGCCGAAATCGTCGATCACGGTCACGCCCGACGGGCTGGTGCCGACGATGTCGAACCGCCGCGCAAGGCCAGTGAAGCTCGTCAGCGCTGCCACGGCCTCGGTCACCGGAACCCCGGCCGCGCTGCTGGCGGCGATGGCCGCGAGGGCATTTGCCAGGTTGTGGCGGCCGGGGACCTGAAGGGCCAGCGCATGATCCGTGCCGTCGCGTCGATCATGGAGCGTCGCGGCGATGGTCGTCTGCGCCTCGGCAATGCTGCTCACGCCAAGATCGGCCGCCTGGTTGGCAATGGCGAAGCTGACCGTACGGGCCGCGCGCGGGGCGAGGGCGGCCACGTCCGCATCGTCTAGGTTGATCGCCGCGCAGCCCGACCGCGCGAGGAAATCCCCGAACAGCGCCCGCAGTTCGTCAAGGCTCTTGTGATCGAGGCTGACATTGCCGAGCACGGCCACCGTCGGATCGTACAGCGCGATCGAGCCATCGCTTTCATCGACCTCGGAGACGAACACCCCACCTGAGCCGACCCGGGCCGAGGCGAAGGGCGCATCGGGCGCCACGAAGTTCTTCATCACCGCGCCATTCATGATGGTCGGATCGCGGCCCGCTTGGGTCAGGATCCAGCCGATCATTCCCGTGACGGTGGACTTGCCGCTGGTTCCGGCGATACCGATCGAAACCGGCGCGGCGTTGAACAGGGCGGCGAGGAGCTGGGCCCGGCTCATGCGCGGGCAGCCGAGTTCCTTGGCTCGCACGACTTCGGGAACGGTATCCTCGACGGCGGCGGAGGCGACCAGCGTCTGGTCCGCGCTCGCGATACCGCTGCCGTCCTGGGGGAACAAGGCGAAGCCGAGGCTTTCGAGCCAGTCGAACTTTTCCGGCGTGCGGCCCTGGTCGCGGCTGCGGTCCGACCCTGCCACCGCGGCGCCCTGGCCGCGCAGGATCAGCGCCAACGGCAGCATGCCCGAGCCGCCGATGCCGCAGAAGAACCATGGGTGAGCGGTGAGGGCGGTGGCGGGCGTGGTCATCGTGGGCCAGCGGTATGCGTCCTTTGCCCGGGAGGCAACTGTGGTTAGGAAGGCGGCATGATCCGCGTCGCCATATGTGCACCGTCCACCCCGTTCACCCGCGACGATGCCGCGCGGGTGCTGGGACTGGGGCGCGAATTTCCCGGCTTGGAGCTGCACTTCCATGAGCAGTGCTTCGCCGTTGACGGCCATTTTGCCGGCGGCGACGCGGTGCGGCTTGAAGCCTTTCTCGACTGCGCCAACGATCCCGCCTTCGATGCCGTCTGGTTCGTGCGCGGCGGCTACGGGGCGAACCGGATTGCCCAGGACGCCATGGGGCGGCTCGGCCCGGCGGCGACGGACAAGGCCTTTCTCGGCTATTCGGACGGGGGCTACCTGCTGGCCGCGCTCTACCGGGCCCGCATCGGGCGTCCGGTCCACGCCCCAATGCCGACGGACATCCGCCGCGCGGGCGGTGAGGCGGCGGTACGGCGTTCGCTCGGCTGGCTCGCCGGTGATTGCTCGGGCGAGGAGCCGTCGCTCGATGGCCGGCACCCGGCGGTCGCCTTCAATCTCACCACGCTGGCCATGCTCGGCGGGACGCCGCTGATGCCGGGGCTTGCCGGCCACGTGGTCATGGTCGAGGAGGTCTCGGAGTATCTCTACGCGGTGGACCGGCTGTTCTTCCACGCCGCCGCCCACCTCGGCGGCATCGCCGGCCTCAGGCTCGGCCGCGTCAGTGAAGTGCCGGAGAACGACCGTCCATTCGGCGCCGGGCCGGAGCAGATCGCCCGCTTCTGGTGCGAGCGACACGGCTTGGCATTCCTTGGGGCGGCCGACATCGGCCATGATGCTGCCAACAGGATCGTGCCGTTCGGGCTTGCCAGCAATCGGCGCGATTCCTAAGGCCGCGCGCAATCAGGATTAAGGAGTAGCGGAACAATGCGCGCTTTTGTGTTTCCGGGGCAGGGCAGCCAAAAGGTCGGCATGGGCGTGGAGCTCGCCGAAGCCAGCGCGGCCGCCCGCGAGGTGTTCGAGGAGGTCGACGATGCACTCGGCCAGAAGCTGTTCCAGATCATGCGCGAAGGGCCCGACGATGCCCTGACCCTGACCGAAAATGCCCAACCGGCGATCATGGCCAATGCCATCGCCGTCCTGCGCGTCCTGGAGAAGGAAGGCGGCCTCGCGCTCGCCGACAAGGCCGATTTCGTCGCCGGCCATAGCCTCGGCGAGTACACCGCGCTCTGCGCCACCGGGGCCTTTTCGCTGGCCGATACCGCCCGGCTGCTCAAGCTGCGCGGGCAGGCGATGCAGGCGGCGGTCCCGGTCGGCGTCGGCGCGATGGCGGCGCTGCTGGGGGCCGATATCGAGAAGGCGTCCGCGCTGGCCGAGGCAGCCGCCGAGGGCCAGGTCTGCACCGTCGCCAACGACAACGACCCCACGCAGGTCGTCATCTCCGGCCATCGCGAGGCGATCGAGCGGGCGGTGGCGCTGGTCAAGGACTTCGGGATCAAGCGCGGAATGCTGCTCCCGGTCTCGGCCCCCTTCCACTGCCCGCTGATGCAGCCAGCCGCCGATGCGATGGCCGAGGCGCTGGGCAAGACCCCGCCGGGCTCCTTGCGCGTCCCGGTCTTCGCCAACGTCATCGCCGCCGCCGCCAGCGAGCCCGCCGATGTCCAGCGCCTGCTGGTCGAACAGGTCACCGGCCGGGTCCGCTGGCGCGAAAGCGCGATCGCCATGCGCGATGCCGGCGTCGAGCAGTTCGTCGAACTGGGCGGCAAGGTCCTCGGCCCGATGATCACCCGCAGCGCCGGCCCCGACGTGGCGGTCACCAGCGTGGTGACGATGGCCGACATCGAGGAACTGGCTAAGAGCCTCTAAGGAGTACCAGGCAGATGTTCGACCTTCACGGCATGACCGCCCTCGTCACCGGCGCCTCAGGCGGCATCGGCTCCTCCATTGCGCGGGCGTTGGCCTCGCAGGGGGCGCGGCTGGCTATTTCGGGCTCCAATGCCACCAAGCTGCGCGCCTTTCGCGATGAGCTGGACGAGCATACCCCGCAGCACCTGCAGGAGGTCGACCATGTCGCCATTGCCTGCGACCTGTCCGATGCCGAGCAGGTGGAAAAGCTGGTCCCCGCCGCCCTGGACTCACTCGGCAAGCTCGACATCCTGGTCAACAACGCCGGCATCACCCGCGACGGCCTGATCATGCGGATGAAGGACGAGGACTGGGACCAGGTCATGCGAGTCAACCTCGAGGCCGCCTTCCGTTTGATGCGCGCCGCCGCCAAGCCGATGATGAAGGCGCGCTTCGGCCGCATCATCACGATCACCTCGGTGGTGGGCACCACCGGCAATCCCGGCCAAGTCAACTACGCCGCGGCCAAGGGCGGGCTCGTCGCCATGTCGAAGAGCCTCGGCCAGGAACTCGCCAGCCGCAACATCACGGTCAACTGCGTCGCCCCCGGCTTCATCCGGACGGCGATGACGGATGTGCTGCCCGATGCGCAGAAGGAGGCGCTCAACGCGCGCATCCCGATGGGCCGCATGGGTGAGGGCGAAGATATCGGCGCGGCTGTGGCCTACCTCGCCAGCAAGGAAGCGGGATACGTCACCGGGCAGACGTTGCACGTCAACGGCGGCATGGCGATGATCTGAGGTCGGCTCGCGGGAATCTCGCGCAACTGGCCTGTTTCCTGCGAATTATCCCCAGATCGCATGCATTAGCCATGGTTCCCGCTTGCCGCACCGGCAGCCTGCGTTAAGACAGGCAGTCCAAATTCTTGACGGAAACGGGCGATTCCGCGCGGGCGGATAGCCCAGGGGGACATGAGAGCGACATGAAGGCCACTATCGAACGCGCGACGCTGCTCAAGTGCCTGTCGCACGTCCAGTCCGTCGTCGAACGCCGCAACACGATCCCGATCCTCTCGAACGTGCTGATCGAGGCCGCTCCCGCCGGCGCCGTCCGGCTCATGGCGACCGACCTCGATCTCCAGGTGGTCGAATCCATGGCCGCCGTCTCGGTCGAAGTGCCCGGCGCAATCACCGTCTCGGCGCACCTCCTGTTCGACATCGCCCGCAAGTTGCCCGACGGTTCGCAGGTCAGCCTCGAGACGGCTGACAACCGGATGACCGTCAAGGCCGGGCGCAGCCGCTTCTCGCTGCCCACCCTCCCGCGCGATGATTTCCCGGTGATCGTGGAGGGCGACCTGCCCACCTCGTTCGAGATCCCGGCCCGCACCCTCGCCGAACTGATCGACCGCACCCGCTTCGCGATCAGCACCGAGGAAACGCGCTACTATCTCAACGGCATCTTCTTCCACGTCACCGATGACGAACTGAAGGCCGCTGCAACCGACGGCCACCGCCTCGCCCGCTTCACCATTCCTCGCCCGGACGGCGCGGAGGGCATGCCGGATGTGATCGTGCCGCGCAAATGCGTCGCCGAACTGCGCAAGCTGCTGGAAGAGGCGCTCGATACCAACGTGCTGGTCGATCTCTCGGCCTCCAAGGTGCGCTTCACGCTGGGCGGCGAAAACGGTGTGGTCCTCACCTCCAAACTGATCGACGGCACCTTCCCCGATTACACGCGCGTGATCCCCACCGGCAACGACAAGCTCCTCCGCCTCGATCCCCGGGCCTTCTACGAAGGCGTTGACCGCGTGGCCACGATCGCCACCGAAAAGACCCGTGCCGTCAAGATCGCGCTCGAGCCTGACCGGGTGACCCTCTCGGTCACCAGCCCGGACAACGGCACGGCCGCCGAGGAACTCCCGGCTGATTACAAGTCCGCCGGCTTCGAGATCGGGTTCAACGCCAATTATCTCAAGGACATCCTCAGCCAGATCGACGGCGACAACGTCGAACTCCACCTGGCCGACGCCGGAGCCCCCACCCTGATCCGCCAGGGCGACGCGGCCGCCGCGCTCTACGTCCTGATGCCGATGCGGGTCTGAGGGAAAGCCCCCCTCTTCCCATCAGTCGGGAGGTGGGCAGCCGCAGACTGACGGAGGGGGCGCTCAGGCAAGCGCCGTGCTGTCCCGTACCGCTATTAGTCCTTCCCCGCCGCCGCGATCATTCGCTCCACGTCCACGAACTTCTCCCGCGGCGCCCCCTCGCGCGCCGCGCGCTGCTCCGCTTCCTCGATCTTCTTCCAGTCCCGGAAGCGCACCACCTTGAGGCCGCGTGCCTCGGCCAGCGCATCGAATCCCGCAGCGCCCGATTTCGCTGCCGCATGGGGCTGGTCGGCGGCAATCAGGTCGATCACCGCATAGCCGTCCGGCCGGTTGGTGCCGATCGTCCCGGTCGGCCCGCGCCGCGCCCAGCCCACGCAGTAGAGCCCGGCCAGAATCCGCCCCTCGTCGTTGGCGAAGCGGCCCGCGCGTTCGTCGAACGGCACGTCGGGGATCGGCGAGGTCTGGTAGCCAATGCAGCAGACGACCAGGTTGGCGGGGATCACATAGGTCTCCCCCGTGCCCACGGCGCGGCCTTTTTCCACCACGGTGCGCTCCACCTCGACGCCCGTCACCCGCCCGCTCTCGCCGATCATTGCGCGGGGACTGGCGAAGAAATCGAAGTCGATCTCCACCGGCTTGTCCTCGCGGAAGGCCTCGGGGATCCCGGCAAAGCCGCGCAGCAGGGTGACTGACTTACGCAGGCCCGGCTCCAGCACGAAATCCTCGGCTTCCTCTGGCAGGTCGGTCGGGGCAACCCGCGGGCAAGCGCGCTCCAGATGGCCCAGTTCGCCCAGTTCCTTCGGCGTCATCGCGATCTGGTGCGGGCCACGTCGGCCGAGGATCGTGATGGTCGACAGGCGTGAGCCATCGAGCTGGTCAAGCGCATGGCCGACGATGTCGCTCCCGGCAAATTCGGCACGGGTTTTGGCGAGGATCCGCGCCACGTCGAGCGCGACATTGCCCATGCCGATGACGACCGCGCTGGAACCCGAAAGGTCGGGATTTAGATCGGCGAACTGCGGGTGCCCATTATACCAGCCGACAAAGGCGGCGCTGCCGAAGACATTGCCCAGATGCTCGCCCGGCAGGTCCAGCGGCCGGTCGTTCGGCGCCCCCGTGGCGAGGATCACCGCATCATACAGGCCCTGCAGCTCGCCGATGGTGATGTCCGTACCCACCGTGACATTGCCGATGAACCGGACGTTCTGCGATAGCGCCACACCCTCGTAGCGCTTGCTCACCGCCTTGATCGACTGGTGATCGGGGGCCACCCCGCTGCGGATCAGGCCATAGGGTACCGGCAGCCGGTCGAACACGTCGACCTGGACATCCTCGCCCCACCGCTTGAGCGCGGCTTCCGCCGTGTAATAGCCGGCCGGCCCGGAGCCGATGATCGCCAGGTGCCGCAAGGTTCGTCTCCCGAATCTGCCCCTTACGGGCCATTTACCGCAGGCAACCGCCAAAAGGCGCGCGGCGCAAGGGGGAATCGCTTCGCTGCGGGGACAATCGGTTTAACGCTTTTGCAAGCCCCACCGGAGCAGATGGGGCGATGCTCCGCAAACCGGCCCTGTCATTCCCCGAAGCGCCCGAGCCGGACAGCCGTCCGGCGCCGGTGCTGGCGCCGGGCCGGGCGGGCGGGCGGGCCAGCACGGCGCGCCTGCGGCCGCGACGATTCGTGGCGCGCTATGCCATTCCGCTGGAGTGGTGGATGATGGCGCCGATCATGCTGGTCGCCGTGGTCATCCACGCGTGGGCCTCGCATTCGCTGCCCCCGGTGCCGAGCGGAGTGGCGGCAATCGTGGCGGCCCTGCTCGCCTTTGCCGCGCCGCTGGCCGTCGCTACGAGCGCGGGCACGACTGCGGTCCGGTGCAGCGCTGGGCCGCGATCGGCGCCGTGGTGATCGCGCCGATGTTCCTGTTCGGCCTCGCCATGTCGCAATGGTCGATCCTCGCGCAGGGTGCCGGCTGGCAGACCGGGCCGGCGGCGCTGGTCATGATCGGCATGCTGGTCGGCGTGCTCTGCTCCGGCCGCCTGCCAACCATGGTCGCTGCACTGCTCTCGCTGTGGTTTGCACATGTGCTGGTGAGCCTCGAGCCGGGCACGATGCTGGCACTGGTGATCGGGGCGGGCAGCGGCGTATATATTTCGTTCCGCCAGATCGAACTCAACCGCATGGCGCAGGACCGGCTCGAACAGGTCGAGCGCGCCCAGCAGCGCGCCGAGCTGATCCTCTCGGATTACGAATCGACCCGCCAGGGCTGGTTCTGGGAAACCGACCGGCGCGGGCTGATCACCTATGTCTCCCGCACGATCGGCGAGATCGTCGGTGCGGACGAGGGCGAGCTGGTGGGCCGCCCCTTCACCGACCTGTTCCTTGAAGAAGGCCAGAGCGGCGAAAGCGAGCGCACGCTGCACTTCCACCTCAACGCACGCTCCTCTTTCCAGGACTTGCGCCTGCGGGCTGCCGCCCTCGACGGCGAGGAGCGCTGGTGGTCGGTCAACGGCCTGCCGGTTTACGACGATTTCGACAATTTCCAAGGCTTCCGCGGTTCCGGCAGCGACCTTACCGAGCGCAAGCGCCACGAGGAACAGGCGACACGCCTCGCGCACTACGATTCGCTCACAGGCCTCGCCAACCGGCTGCAGATGTCGAAATCGCTCGAAAAGATACTCAACGCCCGCGCTGTCGAAAACCGCACCTGCGCCGTGTTCCTGCTCGATCTCGACCGGTTCAAGCAGGTCAATGACACCCTCGGCCATCCTGCCGGGGATGCCCTGCTCCGGCAGGTGGCGCAGCGGCTTGAGCGGGTGGTGGAAAGCCCCGGGCGCGTGGGGCGGCTCGGCGGTGACGAGTTTCAGGTAATCATCCCCGGCCGCAGCACCCGCAACGCCTTGGCTCACCGCGCCGAGCGGATCATCATGGCCCTGGCCGAACCATACCAGATCGACGGCAACCGGGTGATGATCGGCGCCTCGGTCGGCATCGCCATCGCGCCCGACGACGGGGTGACCAGCGAGGCGATCATCCGCAATGCCGATCTCGCGCTCTATGCGGCCAAGGACGGCGGCCGCGGGCGACATCACTTCTACGCGCCGGACCTGCACACTGATGCCCAGGAACGCCGCCAGCTCGAACAGGACCTTCGCGATGCCCTGGCCTCGGGCGGGCTCCAGCTGTCCTACCAGCCGGTGGTCCACACCGCCTCCGAGAAAATCGCCGGATTCGAGGCCCTGCTGCGCTGGAATCACCCGACCCGCGGCTGGCTGAGTCCCGCGAAATTCGTGCCTATTGCCGAGGACGCCGGGATCATCGCCCAGATCGGTGAATGGGCCTTGCGCACGGCCTGCCAGGACCGCGCAATGGCCGGATTCCGTACGGGTCGCGGTCAATGTCTCGCCGCTGCAATTCGCGAATCCAGCCCTGCCGGCCATCGTCACTTCGGCTCTTGCTTCGGCCGGGGTTGTCCCCGAACGGCTCGAACTGGAGATCACCGAGAGCGTGTTCCTCAACGACGACGAGGGCACCGATGCGATGTTCGCCGCCCTGAAGCGTCTCGGCGTGCGTCTGGCGCTGGACGATTTCGGCACCGGCTATTCCTCGCTCGGCTATCTGAAGAAGGCGCCGTTCGACAAGATCAAGATCGATCAGTCTTTCGTTCGCGGGGCCTGCGAGAAGGGAAGCTGCAACGGCGCGATCATCGCCGCGATCGTACGGCTCGCCGAGGCGCTGGGGATGGAAACCACCGCCGAGGGCGTGGAAACGCTCGACGAGCTCGACCTTGTCCGCTCGCTCGGCTGCAGCCACGTTCAGGGCTACATCTACGATAAGCCGCTCTCGGCGGGCGAGGCGGGCGAGCGGCTCGCCGATGGCGTCGGCGTCTCGGCGCGCGGCCCGCGCTCGTCGCGGCCCACCCGCCGGACAGTCCTTCGGCGAGTGCTGCTCGATCACGACGGCCACAGCTACGAGGCGACCGTGCGCAACATGTCGGCCACTGGGGCCCTCGTCGAAGGCTTGTGGAACGTGCCCGAAGGCACGGTCTTCCTTGTCCGGCTGGGTGAGGGGGTGACCGTCCCCGCCACGGCGCGGTGGTGCGAGGACGACCGCGTCGGCATCGAATTCAGGGAGCGCATCGATCCGGAAACGGCCACGCGCGGAGGGATCGTGCCCACGCGCCTGGTCTACTCCGCCGCCCCTGATCTGCCGCAGCGGCAGTTCGGCTGATGGCTCCGGCGTCCGCCAATCGGCAGTCCGTCGGCCTTATCACTTCCTTCACTACAATCGATGTAAGGAATTCTGCCAAGGGGCCCATCGCCCCGCGGCAGAGGCACTGACGGGGCGGCGCTAAGTGGTAAAGCGGATCGGCGACATGTTGCGAGGACAGTCGGGTTTTTCCCAGGCTGCGCGCATGGACGCAGATACCGAGGATCACAAGGCGCTCCTCCTGCTGCGGGATTTCGAGGCATCCGGGCAAGGCTGGTTCTGGTCGACGGATGCGGCCGGGGCGATCACCTACATTTCGGCCAGCGTGGCCCAAGCGATGGGCCGTGAGCGTGGTGAACTGATCGGTGCGCCATTTCACACTCTGTTCGCGCTCGAGCGCGACGAGAGCGAGGACAGCGCCCGCACGCTGCCGCTGATCTTCAGCGCCAACAAGAGCTTCTCCGAGCTGCCGGTCCGCGCCGCCCAGGGTACTGGCGAAATAGCCTGGACCATCACCGGCCGTCCCCAGTTTGACGGCCAGCGCCGCTTCCTCGGCTATCGCGGCAACGGCGTTGAGGCAACGGGGCCGGTCAGAGAATCGTACATCGCCAGCCGGCTGGCGATGTACGATTCTCTGACCGGCCTCGCCAACCGCCACCGCATGGGGCAGCGCCTGGTCGCGACGCTCACCGCCTATGCGGCATCGCAGCGCCCCTGCACCGTGATGCTGATCGATCTCGACCGGTTCAAGCAGGTCAATGATACGCTGGGCCATCCGGCCGGCGACGAACTGCTCAAGCAGGTTGCCCAGCGCCTGCAGAGCGTCTGCGACAAGGGCGTCGATATCGGTCGTCTGGGTGGCGACGAGTTCCAGGTCCTGCTGCCCGATGTCGAGGATCGCGGGCGCCTTGGCGAACTGGCCAAGCGGATCATCCAGATCCTCTCTCAGCCCTACCAGATCGACGGCAGCCGCTGCGTCATCGGCGCCTCGGTCGGCATCGCCGTCGCACCCTACGACGGCATGACTAGTGACGAGCTGATCCGCGGCGCCGACCTTGCGCTCTATGCCGCGAAGGGTGGCGGGCGCGGGCAGTTCCGCTTCTATTCAAGTGAATTGCACGAAACCGCGGAGCAGCGCCGGCGGCTTGAGGAAGACCTGCGCGATGCCCTCGCCAAGGACCAGATCGCGATGTACTACCAGCCGCTGGTCTCGGCGAAGAACGATACGGTGATCGGGGTGGAGGCGCTGATGCGCTGGCAACACCCGGAATTCGGGAGCATCTCGCCCAGCGTGTTCATCCCGATCGCGGAGGAGTCCGATCTGGTGATCGCCCTCGGTGAATGGGCGCTGCGCCAAGCCTGTTCCGAGGCAATGACCTGGCCCGGCAACATCCGGGTCGCCGTCAATGTCAGCCCGGCCCAGTTTGCCCATCCGAACTTCATCGCCAACGTTACCCAGTCGCTCGCCCAGTCCGGCATCGCGCCGGACCGGCTCGAGATCGAGCTGACGGAGAGCATCTTCGTCAACGACAGCGAAACTACCGAGCGGACCTTCGCGGCGATCAAGCGCCTGGGCGTGCGCCTCGCGCTCGACGATTTCGGGACCGGCTATTCCTCACTCGGCTACCTGAAGCACGCGCCGTTCGACAAGATCAAGATCGACAAGGGCTTTATTCACGAGGTCACGGTCCCTGGCAGCCGCAACCCGGCGATCATCACCGCGATCGTCAGCCTGGCCCGCGCGCTCGACATGGTCACCACCGCCGAGGGGATCGAAACTCGCGACGAGCTGGCGCTGATGCGCGAGCTTGGCGTCGACCAGATCCAGGGCTGGATCTATTCCAAGGCGCGCACCGGCGGCGAAGTGGCCGAGGCGCTCGCCACCGGTGACTGGGTGATCGATCCGCAAGGCCCGGCCAAGCAGCGCGCCGAGCGACGCACCGTGCTGCGCAAGATCGGCATTGTCCACGAGGATCACCGCTACGAGGTGATGATGCGCAACCTTTCGCGCACCGGTGCCGCGATCGAGGGGCTGATCAACGTTCCGGTCGGAACCCAGTTCGTGGTCGATTTCGGCGAAGGCCAGCTGGTCGTTGCTACCGTCCGCCGATCCGACGACACCGCCCAGGGGCTCGAGTTTGAGATCCCGCTGGTCGATGACGGCGCGGGCGGCCTGTGCACACGCCACCGCGTCGCGCCCTATGTGCTGGCGGCAATGGGCATGCCGGCGCCGGGCTCTGGCGGCGGCCCGGTGGTGGCGCTCAACAAGGGCACGCAGATCAACCTGCCGCGCTTCGGAACGGCCGACATCGCCAAGACAATCCGCGCCGCGTGAGCGCACACGCCAAGCGGCGGATGACAGCCAATTGCGACGCTGCTAACGGGCGGGCATGACTGAACTGGCCCGCATCCGCAATTTTAGCATCATCGCCCATATCGACCACGGGAAGAGCACCCTGGCGGACCGGCTGATCCAGTTCACCGGCGGCCTGACCGAGCGCGAGATGTCGGCGCAAGTCCTTGATAACATGGACATCGAGAAAGAGCGCGGGATCACCATCAAGGCGCAGACCGTGCGCCTCAACTATACCGCGAACGACGGGCTCACCTACGAGCTCAACCTCATGGACACCCCCGGCCACGTCGACTTCGCCTACGAGGTCAGCCGCAGCCTCGCCGCCTGCGAAGGCGCGCTGCTCGTGGTCGATGCCGCACAGGGCGTCGAAGCCCAGACGCTGGCCAACGTCTACCAGTCGATCGAGCACGACCACGAGATCGTCCCCGTCATCAACAAGATCGACCTTCCCGCCGCCGAACCGGAAAAGGTCAAGGCCGAGATCGAGGAGATCATCGGGCTCGACGCGAGCCAGGCCGTGCTCACCAGCGCCAAGAGCGGGATCGGCATCGCCGAGGTGCTCGAAGCCGTCGTCACCCGCATCCCGCCGCCCAAAGGCGACGCCGCCGCGCCGCTCAAGGCCATGCTGGTGGACAGCTGGTACGACCCCTACCTCGGCGTCGTCATCCTCGTCCGCGTGCTCGACGGCGTCATAAAGAAGGGCCTCCAGGTCAAGTTCATGGCCGGCGGCACCGAACACCTGATCGACCGCGTCGGCTGCTTCACCCCCAAGCGGATCGACCTGCCCGAACTCGGCCCCGGCGAGATCGGCTTCATCACCGCCCAGATCAAGGAAGTGGCCCAGGCCAAGGTCGGCGACACGATCACCACGGTCCGGAACGGCGCCACCGTCCCCTGCGAAGGCTTCAAGGAAGTCCAGCCGGTGGTCTTCTGCGGCCTCTTCCCGGTCGACGCGGCAGACTTCGAGAAGCTGCGCGAATCCATCGCCAAGCTGCGCCTCAACGATGCCTCCTTCTCCTTCGAGATGGAAAGCAGCGCCGCGCTCGGCTTTGGCTTCCGCTGCGGCTTCCTTGGCCTGCTGCACCTGGAAATCATCCAGGAACGCCTCAGTCGCGAATACGACCTTGACCTCATCACCACGAGCCCCAGCGTGGTTTACCGCATCCAGCTGCGCGCCAGCCGGACGGACGAGGCCCGCGAGATCATGCTCCACAACCCGGCCGACTATCCCGATCCCAGCCGGATCGAGCAGATCGACGAGCCGTGGATCAAGGCGACGATCTACACCCCCGACGAATACCTCGGCTCCATCCTCAAGCTGTGCCAGGACCGCCGCGGCGTGCAGACCGGCCTCACCTACGTCGGCGGCCGCGCCCAGGTGCAATACGAGCTGCCGCTCAACGAAGTGGTGTTCGATTTCTACGACCGCCTGAAATCGATCAGCCGCGGCTATGCCTCCTTCGACTACGAGCAGATCGGCCTGCGCGAGGGCGACCTCGTCAAGATGTCGATCCTCGTCAACAACGAGCCGGTCGACGCCCTCTCCATGATCGTCCACCGCGCCGTGGCGGAAGAACGCGGCCGCGGCATGTGCGAACGCCTCAAGGACCTGATCCCGCGCCACCTGTTCAAGATCCCGATCCAGGCCGCGATTGGCGGCAAGGTCATCGCCCGCGAAACCATCGCCGCCCTGCGCAAGGACGTCACCGCCAAGTGCTACGGCGGTGACATTACCCGGAAGAAGAAGCTGCTGGAGAAGCAGAAGAAGGGGAAGGCGCGGATGCGGGAGTACGGCAACGTGTCGATCCCGCAGGAGGCCTTCATTGCGGCGCTGCGGATGGGTGAGGAATAGGCTTTCCTCCACCAAGCAGAAGATGGGCAAAGTTCGTCGCAGCCGAAGCCGTGGGGCGGCTTTGGGCCGTCGAACTCGGATGCGAGAGTACGGGAACGTGTCGATCCCGCAGGAGGCGTTTATTGCGGCGCTGCGGATGGGAGAGGAGTGAAGGGTGAATGCGAGGGCCATCGCCCTCGCGCTCCCGGGAAGAGTGACACGTCGAGGTCGCAGTCGAGAATCCTGCCTCCCCGACCACTTACCTCGAACCCGCAGTTTTCTGCTATTCCTAGGCAATCCGAACAGCTCAAACGTAGCAGAGAAACGTAGCAGTTAGACGACTCGGTTTGCCTGTGGAAATCTCTCGTTTGAGTCCCCCTGCTCACCCGGCTAGAGCTGCCCCGTGCTGCCAATTCGGAGGGAACCTGTAGAACCTCAGGCCATGCGCTCCAATGCCGCCAGTGAAAGGGTGTGAAGTGTTGAAGCGAGGATCGGGCGAAGGCCCGGTGAAGGCTGCCCTCCTCGAATCCCTACGGGTGGGCGGGGGGATCGACCCGCGCAGGAGCGTAGTGATTTCGGAACTGGCAGTTCTCGGGCATGGTCGGCGCGCTGATTTAGTCATCTTGAAGGGTGATAGCCACTGCATCGAAATCAAGACCAATAGAGATTCTCTGGCCCGCCTGGACGATCAACTAGCAGCATATAGCTCCGTATTTGATCGCGTCTCAGTGGTCTGCGGAGCTAAACATGCGAATGCGGTGCTGTCACGGGTGCAACCACATGTCGGCGTGATCGAGATTTTGGAATTTGGCGAGCGGATGGAATTCGTGACGCATAAGGAACCGGGGCGTTCACCTTCGTTGGATGCCGCCGCCATTATCGCGAGCATGCCTGTAGTGTTCCTTCGTGCCCTGGGGTCTAGTGGTGCGAGAGCAAGGCGTGACGACCTTGCATTAGAGGCAACTGCCCTTCCGTTGGATCGTGTATCAGCCTCCTTCAAGGCCTACCTTAAAGAACGATATCGACCCACAAGTAGGGCGTTCTTCGCTAACACCCGAAGGCGGCATATCAAGGCGGATGATCTAAACACGTTGCGCGCTTGGGCCTCGGAAACCAGCAATTCCCCTCTCCAACAGGTGGTGCCGACAAGAGACACTGATTGGGAAACTTTTCGCTCCATCGGAGCATCCTTCGGCCCCGTTCCCGATGACATTCTGGCGAGCTTTTTGCAGGAGCCTTAATCCTGCCATTCCTCCTCTTGAGGTCCACCAGCAGCACCTGACTCGAAATGGGCTTGCTGGTGAAGGTGCATATTTATCCTAATTGCCGTCCACGGCGTGCCCGACCCCAAGCCCTGCAAATTACCTGCGGCAGCACGACGAATCTCTTGAGCACCCCAGCACATCAGGGCTTCGTCCCAGTGCGAGCTACCTACAACCAATTGCGCAGCACTGCCGTAGCCTTCGGTCTCTGGCCTTCGATGGTATATCCACTGTGTTGGACATGCCAAATCAACCCTAGGGCGGCCTTTGAAAGCTGTCGGCTTCTCATCTGCAAAAACGCCCGCATAGTCGCCGTATCGCAGGTCGATCCCCGCTTGGAGTAAGGGCGGACTGGGATTTAGCATGGCATGCAGTTGCCGCTCCCTGATGGGCATTTCGGCATACTCGGGGTGGATTGAGGCAAACTCGGCTGGAAAGCTGGATCCAATCACAACAAAGCTCAGGCTTGCTTGGTCCAGGTGCTGTGCGATGCTGAGGGCGGCTTGCTGAACGCCGTTTCCGATGACCGTCAAATCAGCCGAACGACTAATTTGTTCGCTGTCCAGGACGACCAATATAGAGTGGCCCGCAAATTTAGCTTTTGGAAGCAATTGCAGCTGTGGCAGATTCCAGTTTTGCGAGCGCCGGAAGCGAAAGACTATTGAGCGGCCAAGGGAGATCAGGCGATCAAACTGCAGGGTGGCTTGGCTCGCATCCGATACCCACTGGAATACAGGAATATGAGCGGTGTCAGCAATGAATTCCGCCCAATTCCTACACCCGTCGGAAACGTCATGAAGTGCCTCCATTTCTCCTCGGCCCAGCACCCCGGCCGGACTTGCGAGATCGGCGCGAGGGGCGGCAAGGTCCAGCGCTAATGGTCGGCCGCCAGAGGCTTCAGCTAGCTTATCCACGCTGCGCTGCACTTGACTGGGCAAGCCATTCTTGGCTCTAGGCCATGCTTGCAAACTCACGATCGGAAACATGTGATCTTTAGTAGGACCTGCCAACCTCTCGAACCCTTTGATCTCAGATTCGCGGATGGTGAATGCAGGGAAATAAGTGATCACAGACGTTCCCTTACGTGGGCAACCCAAGACGAATATGCATTGCTGCTTCGGAAACTTCTAGCTGTCTTGCAAGCTGCGTTGCAGAGACATTGCCTTCACTCATAATAGACCGGATTAACGACCAAGGCATTAATATCTCAGCGGCTAGAGCGTTTGCTTCGTATTCACGCCTTTCTGAAAGACCACTACGATAAAATGTATCATCAATTAACTCGTTATCGATCGCATCTCTGTGAAGAACGAAGTGCGCAATCTCATGGGCTATAGTGTATCGTTGCCGATTCTTGTGTTCATGTCGGTTTACTCGGATGATCCATTTTTCCCTGTCATCCTTATCTCGCGACAATGTCCCCGAAACAGCCAAAGGAAGGTCGCTGATTAGGACCTTGACCCCAAGGTCGGCAGCGATGGCTCCGATTTTCACCGGAGCCTGAGCCTGATGGCGCAGAATGATCTCGCGTTGCGGTCCAGGGACGGCAGACAGTGTCAGTCGCGCCATTCTTGATCCCCCTGCTGAAATTCAGGCGCGACATCGGCGGGGAGGACGGCCGGCCCCAATGCGTTTTGCACGGCCTCACGCGCCTCGTGTTCGATCCGCGCCTTCAACGCCGCGTCAATTTGCTGCTTGAAAGTGTCGGATCCAAGGTATTCGGTGAACCCTGCTCTAGAAGTTTCCTCAGCCTTCTGCTCTGCCAGCGAACGAAGTGACTGGAAGCCCCAAATGGCTGCAACGGCAATCACAATGCCTATCCCGGTAACCAGCACACTAACAACGGACAGGAGAATGGAGACTAAGTCTTCGTATTTCCACGAACCGGGCTCAAGGTATGCAGCACCATGGGCTGAAACTAGCCACACAACCACGCCAAAGAACGCTAGGTTCGCAGCGAATAATCCGCCGTTTAGCCACTTCATGATTGCGAACTAGCGCGACGCTCGCATCGTGTCGAGCGGCCTTGTCGCGCGTGCATCAAATCGGTCGGTTCCGATACATCCGCCCAAGCGCACCTAAACCTTGCGGATCCGCGTCAATGGATGGGCCCCGTTCCGATACACTCCTGCGATGCAGAGCTTAGTTGCTGCGGCGAGGGGGAAGGGAGCAGGGACCGGTTCATCCGGGGACCACATGATGGGCCAGCATCCGCGGATCACCTACCCCCCAAGCACCCCCACCAGCGCCCGCGCCGCCGCGTCCACCTCCTCCCACGTCCGCATGAAGTCCGCCGCGTCGCCCCAGTAGGGGTCGGCGACGGGTTGGCCGGTCATGCCGGGGACGACGTCCAGCAGCAGGGCGAGCTGGGCGGTGGCGTCTGGTGGGGCGAGGGCTTGCAGGTCGGCGAGGTTCTGGGCGTCGAGGGCGAGGATGTGGGTGAAGCGCGTGAAGTCGGCGGGGGTGACCTGGCGGGCGCGGTAAGGGGTGATGTCGAGGCCGTGGCGGGCGGCTTCGGTGACCGCGCGGGGGTCGGGCGGGCGGCCGACGTGCCAGTCGCCGGTGCCGGCGGAGTCGGCATGGTGGGCTAGCCCGGCCTCGTGGGCGCGGTGGCGGAAGGCGGCTTCGGCCAGGGGGGAGCGGCAGATGTTGCCGAGGCAGACGAAGAGGACGGCGGGGGTGGTCGCTGGGGATGTCACCGGGCTGGGGTAGGCGGTGGCGGGGGCTTCGGCAAGGTTGGGCGCCCCCCTTCGCCGATGCTCAGGACAGGCTTCGGCAGGCTCGGGGCGAGCGGGGTTTATCCCGCTCCGGGTGAAGCGGGATGGCCCTTGCGTGGCGGGTATCGGATGGGCGGGGGGCTTTTCGTTTGGGGTGCCGAGCCCCCACCCCCGGCCCCTCCCCGCTGGGGAGGGGGGAGGGTGTGATGAACCCGGCATGCGGCTGGGCTCCGCTGGCTCACTTTCGGTGCGCCGTTTGCGACTTCCCCATGGGATATGGGGAGGATCTTCGGGGTCAGTCTTCCTCCGCTTCGCGCCAGACGCCGGCCTGGCGGTCGGCTTCGTGGCTGG
>Ga0207681_10000147_pt1 | contig 58825 bp, 51 predicted proteins | sample KBSS53metaG_FD_184324 | JGI IMG/M metagenome (GOLD analysis project Ga0207681, IMG submission 184324) | Switchgrass rhizosphere microbial communities from Kellogg Biological Station, Michigan, USA - KBS S5-3 metaG (SPAdes) (version 2) | ecosystem: Host-associated > Plants > Roots > Rhizosphere... | reverse complement strand
GAAGGCGACTTTTTCAACGCCATCGGGCGTTAGCTGAAGTTCCTGACTGCATCTTCGCGCGAAAGCCCCATTTGATAAAAGGGCCACCCATCAACACCCACCTTCTCTATATCGTCACCTTGAACTTGTTTCAGAGTCCAGGCTCCAACCTATTTTCCCCTCCCCTCACTGCCACGCACGAAACGTCACGCCAAACGTGCGCGGGTCGCTCGGCGTACCCAGGATCAGGCCGGAGTTGCCGGCCTGGATCGTCAGGTTCTGGATGTAATCGGCATTGAACAGGTTGCGCGCGAACAGGCCCAGTTCCACGCCCGGGCCGCCATCGCGGCGGCTGCGCCAGGCCAGGCTGGCGTTGGTCAGGGCATAGCCGTCGATCATGGTATAGCGCGAGAGTGAGGGATCGCCGTTATAGCTGCTGCGCCAAGCGGTATCGCCATGGGCCACCCATTCGCCCCGCCCCATCGGCAAGCGATAGTCCAGGCCCAGCGTTTCGCTCCAGCGCGAGAGGCCCGTCAGCGCCTTGCCCGTCAGATCGCAGGCGGCGGTGGCGGCCGCCTGCACTTCCATTGGGCACGGCCCCTTGGGATAATCGGCATAGCGGCCATCGGCATAGGCCAGCGCGCCGGTGAGCGTTAGCCCGCCCCAACGCAGCGCGGCATCGGCTTCCACGCCCTGCACCCGCACGCGCGGGATATTGGACAGGTAGCCGCGCAGTGCCACGGTCTGGCCGGAATCCACGATCGTCGCCTGGAAATCGCGCACCGTGGTGCGATAGGCGGCGAGGTTCAGCGTCAACCGGCGGTTCCACCACTGGGTCTTGATGCCACCTTCCCATGTCACGTTGCGTTCGGGGCGGATCACGGCGGTGGCCAGCACGGGCTGGTTGGCACCATCGAGCGGCAGGCCCGACATGTTGATGCCACCCGATTTGAACCCCTGCGCATAGCCGGCATAGGCCATGATCGCTGGCGCCACCTGCCAGGCGAGGTTCGCCCGGCCCGAAAGACTGGCATCGCTGTTGCTGGCTGCATAGGATTGTGGCCGCAGCACCGACAGCCGCGCCGCGATCAGCGCGGCATTGTCGGTCGCCGGCCCGCCCGACACCGTGGTGGCATATTGGCCGTTCTTGTCTTCCCAGGTCTGGCGCAGGCCGCCGGTCAGCGTCAGGCGTGGCAGCACTTTCCAGTTCGCCTCGGCAAACACGGCATAGCTGTTGACGGCAAAGCGCGTGTTGCCGTCCTGGCCATAGCCATCGAGCAGGTTGGTCGGAATCGCAGTGCCATTGCTGGTAGCCGTGCCGAGCAGCCAAGGCGCGCCATAGGCGCCATAGATCGAAATCGGACGCCCGGTGATCACCTGGCGGAAATAATAAAGCCCCGCCACATAGCTGAAACGACGATCGCCATTGGAGGCAAGGCGCAGTTCCTGGCTGATCTGATCCTGCCGCGAGGGAATGTGCTGGATCGTCTGGATCGGCAGGCCGGTGTAATCCCGATCGTTGGCCGCGTCCCAGTTCCAGAAGCGCCACGCGCTGATCGATGTGAGCGTGGCCGCGCCCAGGTTCCAGTCGAGCGTGGCAGCAATGCCGCCCTCGTTGGTATCGACGCCCAAACCGGCGTCGATGTCGGTCAACCGGTCATAGGGATTGGTGCTGGGCGGGGCATAATGCGCAGCGGCGGCCAGCGCCGCATATTGCCGCGAAGGGCTGCGCAGGCTGGTGCCGACGCGCAGATAGACCTGGGTACAGCAATCCCCGCCAAACCGCGCATAATCGGCCACCAGGCGCAGGCGCACGGCGGCAGATGGAGTGAACAGCAACTGGCCGCGCACCGCCTGGTTGTCCACGCTGTTCTGGTCAGCCCCGGTGCGCACATTGTGGATCACGCCGTCGCGCCGGGTCAGCAGGCCCGACACGCGATAGGCCAGCACATCGTCCACCAGCGGCCCCGTGGCCATGGCGCGTGCCTGCACCAGGCGCCGCTCGCCCAGGCTCACTTCCTCGCTGGCCGCCGGGGTGAACGATGGCAGGCGCGAGGTGATCGAGATGGCGCCGGCGGTGGTGTTCTTGCCGAACAGGGTGCCTTGCGGCCCGCGCAGCACTTCCACCCGCTCGATATCGGAAAAGTCGGACGCCGCAGTGGCCGGGCGGGCATGATACACCCCGTCGACATAGAAGCCCACGCCCGGCTCCAGTCCGTCATTGGCCTGGCTCACCGCGACGACGGAGGAACCCAGCCCGCGAATGGTGAATGCCGTGTTGCGCGGATTGGCCGACGAATAGGCGAGCGCCGGAACGATCGTCGTGAGCGCCTGGGTATTGACCGCCAGCGACCGGTCGAGCCAAGCCCCGCCAACCACGCTCAATGCAGCCGGCACGGTCTGGGCCGCTTCGGGACGTTGCCGCGCTGTTACCAAAATATCCGAAACGGGGCTCGGCGGCGTCGGGTCAGCAAGCGCAACCGGTGCCCACAGGATGGATGCCGTCAGGACAAGACCCAGCGACACGGTGCGATGTGGACCGCATTTACCGTCTGATTTCACGAACTTCCCCCTGTCGGCTGCCCTTCCACACCATGGCCGGGCGCCATGTTTTGTCACAGCACGCTATATTCTTGCGGATATAGGAAACACAAGAAGGAAGTGAAACGCGGGGGAAGACGGGGAATGCGACCATCAAAATCGTCTACTGTACGTCAATCTTTTGTCACGAATGTGTCATCAAACCGTCATAGGGGCAGCGGACTTCCTCAGATGGACCATCCGCCATGCGCTTCCTGCCTTGCCTTGCTGCCACTGCCCTTGCCGCTTCCGCCGCGCTTTGTGCCACTGCGGCCCGCGCCGATACCGACACCCAGGCCTGGGGCGGGCTGACGGTAACGGCCAAGGCCGGCCAGAACTGGCGCCTTTCGAATGAGACCATCCTGCGCACGGGCAACACCCGCGGCTTCTATGAAGTCGAAAACAATTTCATGGTGGGCTACAAGCTCGACAAGACGTTCACGGTCTGGCTTGGCTACACTCACGATCCCAACTACCTGCACGGCGATTTCGCGGTGATGGAGCGCCGCTTCCGCCAGCAGGTGTCGTTCGACAATTTCGCCCATCTGGGTCCGGTGCGCTTCAACGGACGGATGCGCCTGGAACAGCGCTGGCGCGACAATATGCCCGGCACGGCCTGGCGCCTGCGCCCGTTCCTGAAAGCCAGCCTGCCGGTGGCGAAGGGCAGCAAGGTGATGATCGTGGCCAGCCATGAAAGCTTCATCGATCTCAACAAGACCACGTTCCAGACCATCAATGGCGAGGAGCGCATGCGCAATTTCATCGGCATCAATGCGCCGATCACCAGCAAGCTAGCGATCGAGGCCGGCTATCTCAACCAGCACGGCATCCGGCCGGGCAAGCTCGACAGCAGCGATCACGTGGCTTCGGTGGCGCTGACCCTGGCACTCTGATGCGCGCGGGACTTGCCTTACGCACCGTCCGTCCCTAGCGGGCGGGGCAGCACGCCAACCCGCCACATCGGAGTCGAACCATGGTCCCCCGTTATGCCCGCCCCGCGATGACCGCGATCTGGGAGCCCGAAGCGCGCTATCGCATCTGGTTCGAGATCGAGGCGCACGCCACGCAGAAGCTGGGCGAGTTGGGCGTGGTGCCGGAAAGCGGCGCCCAGGCGCTGTGGGACTGGTGGGCGACCAATCCCGCGATCGACGTGCCGGCGATCGATGCGATCGAAGCCGTCACCAAGCATGACGTGATCGCCTTCCTCGACTGGGTGGCGCAGCAGGTTGGCCCCGAGGCCCGCTTCATGCACCAGGGCATGACCAGCTCCGACGTGCTCGATACCACGCTGGCGGTGCAACTGGCCCGCGCGGCCGATATCCTGCTCGACGATATCGATGCCTTGCTCGCCGCGATCAAGCGCCGCGCGACAGAGCACAAGTACACCCCCACCATCGGCCGCAGCCACGGCATTCATGCCGAGCCGACCACGTTCGGCAAGAAGCTGGCCGAAGCCTATGCCGAGTTTTCGCGCTGCCGCACGCGCCTGGTCAACGCCCGCGCAGAAATCGCCACTTGCGCCATTTCCGGGGCGGTCGGCACCTTTGCCAACATCGATACCTCGGTGGAAGAATACGTGGCCGACAAGCTTGGCCTGGCGGTGGAGCCGGTATCCACCCAGGTCATCCCGCGCGATCGCCACGCCATGTTCTTTGCCACGCTGGGCGTGATCGCCAGCTCGATCGAGCGTCTGGCCGTGGAAGTGCGCCACTTGCAGCGCACCGAAGTGCTCGAAGCAGAGGAATACTTCTCGCCGGGCCAGAAGGGCTCGTCGGCCATGCCGCACAAGCGCAACCCGATCCTGACCGAAAACCTGACCGGCCTTGCCCGCATGGTGCGCTCGGCCGTCACGCCGGCGCTGGAAAACGTGGCGCTGTGGCACGAGCGCGATATTTCGCATTCGTCGGTCGAACGCTTCATCGGCCCCGATGCCACGATCACGCTCGATTTCGCGCTGGCTCGCCTCACCTCGGTGGTGGACAAACTGCTCGTCTATCCCGAGCGGATGCAGAAGAACCTCGATCGCATGGGCGGCCTGGTTCACTCGCAGCGCGTGCTGCTGGCACTCACCCAGGCGGGCGTGACGCGCGACGAGGCCTATCGCCTCGTGCAGCGCAACGCGATGAAGGTGTGGGAATCGGACGGACAGCTTTCGCTGCTCGAACTGCTCAAGGCCGATGCCGATGTGACCAAGGCGCTCACCGCCCAGCAGATCGAGGACAAGTTCAATCTCGACTATCACTTCAAGGCCGTGGACACGATCTTCGCGCGTGTTTTCGGCGAATAATGCAAGTGCTGGCGCTTCGATTACAATCTGCCTAAGGTCCGCAGCCCGTGCGTTCCGTGCGGCAGGTTGAGGATGAAGCGCCACACATGAAGCAAATCCGCATCGTCTTGTGGCTGGCCCTGATCGCGGCCTTTGCCGCGTTCATCGCCATGAACGCGGAAACCGCGCGGGTGAATTTCTGGCCTTACGGGGCCGGATACCTGCACTTCGATTGGCCCGTCGGCTTTGTCGCGCTGGTCTTTTTTCTGGCCGGGTTCGTGCCGCCATGGGCGGCCGGGCGCCTGCGCCGCTGGCGGCTGAAGCGCCGCATCGCCACCCTGGAGTCGAGCCTGGTGAGCCAGGCCGGCACCCATCCTGCCACCGATGCCGCCAGCAACGCGGCCCAGCCGGACAACCACCTGTGAGCAACCCGATCTATCTGGCCGTCGATCTTCCCCGCCTGGATGCCGCCGTGGCGCTGGGGCAAAAGGTGAAGGGCCATGTCGGGGGCTTGAAGCTGGGCCTGGAATTCTTCTGCGCGCATGGCCATCACGGCGTGCATGAAATGGCCAAGATCGGCCTGCCGATCTTCCTCGATCTGAAACTGCACGACATTCCCAACACCGTGGCCGCCGCCATGCAGTCGATCCATGTGCTCCAGCCCACGATCGTGACGATCCATGCCGCAGGCGGCCGCGCGATGATGGAAGATGCCAAGGCCGCGGCGGGCGAAAGCTGCAAGGTCGTGGCCGTGACCGTGCTCACCAGCCTGGATGAAGCCGATGTGGCACGCACCGGCATTGCCGGCACCCCGCGCGACCAAGTGCTGCGCCTGGCCGACCTGGCGCAGGAAGCGGGCCTTGATGGCATCGTCTGTTCGGGACACGAAGTGGGCGAGGTTCACCGCCGCTGGAAGAATGGATATTTCGTGGTGCCGGGCCTGCGCCCTTCAGAAGGCAAGGGCGCCGCGCTGGGCGACCAGAAGCGTTCGATGACGCCGCGCGCCGCGCGCGATGCCGGCGCCTCGTGCCTTGTCATCGGCAGACCGATCAGCCGCGCCGAAGATCCCGTGGCGGCCGCGCGCGCGATCGAAGCCACGCTGTAACGCATGCCCTGCCTGCGCCTGGCCACGGCCGCCGATCTGCCGGCGCTGCGCCGCCTGGTCGAGCGCGCCTATCGCGGTGACACGGCCCGTCAGGGCTGGACCCACGAGGCCGACCTGCTCGACGACGAACGCACATCTGATGCCGAACTCGCCGCTGCGATTGCCGCACCGGACAAGCGTGTGGTGGTGGCATTCGGGGCCAGCGATGCCGTGGTCGGCACTGTCACCGTGGCCGCGCTGCCCGGCAGCAAGGCATACCTGGGCATGCTCTGCGTCGATCCCGATGTGCAGGCAGCGGGCCTTGGTCGCGCGTTGCTCGATCACGCTGCCCAGGTGGCGCGGCAGGACCTGGAGGCAAGCGCGATCGAGATGACGGTGATCGACCGCCGCCGCGAACTGATCGCCTGGTATGAACGACGCGGCTATGCCCGCACCGGCGAAAAGCGCCCCTTCCCCGGTGCACTGCCTGTCGATTTTGCGATGGTGGTGCTGGAACGGTCGCTAATCTGAACCATTTCCCCGATAACGGTTCAGCGCGCCGCAAGCTCGCTTCGGCCAAGCCGAACCCGTCACAATCGGAGACCGTCCCTGATGAAGCGCCTCATTCTTGCTGCCAGCCTTTCCGCCCTGCCGCTGGCTGCCCTCACCCTGGCCGCCTCACCCGCTGCGGCCCAATCGGTGCAGACCGCGCCGGTTGTCAGCCCCGGCGCCACGGTGCTGACCGTGCAGGCCGAAGGCCGCACCACGCGCACGCCCGACCTTGCCGTGTTCACCGCCGGCGTGACCAGCGAAGGCAAGACCGCAAGCGAAGCGCTTGCCGCCAACGCCCGCGCGATGAACGCCACGATGGCCGCGCTCAAGTCCAGCGGCGTGGCCGCGCGTGACATGCAGACCAGCAATCTTTCGGTCAGCCCGGTCTATGGCCAGCAAAAGCGCTTGCCCGACGGCAGCACCGAAGGCGATCCGGTGATCGTGGGCTATCGCGCCACCAACCAGGTGCAGGTCAAGCAGCGCGATCTCAACCGCTATGGCCAGGTGATCGACACGCTGGTCAAGGCCGGCGCCAACGAAGTGAATGGCCCCAGCTTCCAGATCGACAAGCCCGACGCGGCGATGGACGAAGCGCGCATCGATGCGGTGACCAAGGCCCGCGCCCGCGCCGAACTCTATGCCCGCGCAGCTGGCCTCAAGGTGGTGCGCGTGCTCACGATCAGCGAGGCGGGCGGCTGGTCACCCCAGCCCCCGGTGCTCTATGCCCGCGCCGACAAGATGATGATGGCAGCAGCTCCCAGCCCGGTCGCCGCTGGCGAACTGGACGTGAACGCCCAGGTCACCATGACGTTCGAGCTTGCACCGCAATAAGCAACACGCCACAGGGGCTGGCCATGCCAGCCCCTGCCATCAAGATTTGTGGAATCAACACGAGCGCCGCGCTCGATGCGGCCATCGCCGCGCGGGCCGAATACACCGGCCTCGTGTTCTTTCCCCCCTCGCCCCGCTACGTGACGATCCGCGATGCCGCCCAGCTTGGCGCGCGCAACGCCGGGCGCAGCCGCCTGGTCGGCCTGTTCGTCAATGCCGATGATGCCACGATCGGTGACGCGGTGGCTGCCGCCAAGCTCGACGTGTTGCAGCTTCACGGCCAGGAAACGCCGGAGCGCGCCGCGCTGTTGAAAGCGCAATTCGGGCTGCCGGTGTGGAAGGCCCTTTCTGTCGCCAGCCCGGCCGACGTGGCCGACGCCACCCGCTACGCCGGCGCTGCAGACCTGTTGCTGTTCGATGCCAAGGCGCCCAAAGGAGCCGCGCTGCCCGGTGGGCTGGGCCTGGTGTTCGACTGGGGCCTGCTCGACGGCTATCGCGGCCCCACCGCATGGGGCCTGGCTGGCGGCTTGGGGCCAGACAACGTGGCCGATGCCGTGCGCCGCACCGGCGCGGGCCTGGTCGATGTTTCTTCCGGCGTGGAAAGCGCGCCGGGAGTGAAGGACGAAAGCCTGATCCGCGCATTTTGCAGGGCGGCGCGATCTGCCTGAATCAAGGGGCCGCCTGAATCAAACGGCGGCCTGAAACGCAAACGGGCGACGCTTTCGCGCCGCCCGCTGCTTTATCCTGGGCTCGGAACCTGTCCGATCAGAACTTCACGCCAACGCCGGCGGTCACCGCATCGCGGTTGCCGAAGTCGTGGTCGGCAACATAGTGGCGGTATTCCACCTTGCCGTAGAACTTCTGCAGGAACGAGCGCTGCACACCAGCGCCGAAGTTCCATGCACCGCCGCAATCACCGCAGGGCTTGGTGGCATAGCCGCCCACGGCATAGAGCTTGGTGCCGGCGAGGTTGGCACCGAGGCGACCGGCCACGCCAACCGAGACGCGCTTGGCATAGCTGTTGAGGACCTTGTCGGCCGACACTTCGACACCGCCGAACGCCGCCGGGCCAAGATCGTAATCGTAGCCCGCAGCAACGCCGGCCGTGGCGTCGGTGGAATCGTGGTTCCAGAGAACGCCGCTGTGGGCTTCGACGCGAACCTCGTTGGCCATGGCCGGGGCAGCTGCAGCCAGCGTACCGGCGAGCGCGAGAAGAACGAGACGCATAATAACCTCCTTGCAATCAGGCCGCCGTGTTTCTCGGCGGTCGAACGGGCAGGTAGGCGCCAAGCCAACGCGCAACAAGTCAGAATGAAGACATCACGGACTATAACATAGTACACATTGCATTTATGCAACAGTTTCTGTCATTCCAGAAAGGTTATGGTGTTTCTGAACAAATAGACAGATAGAACATCACAAATAATGGGCAACACAAAAAGGCGGCCCCATTACAGGACCGCCTTCACGACGTTGCATGGGTGGCTTTACCCATGCCACATTACGCCAGGATGAACACAGGGCCGGGCAACTTTCCGAAACACGATTACGCCATAGCGGAGACACGGCCAGAATAGAACGGCAAGCCGGCACCGCCCCTTGGGCCATGAATCTGGACAAGCCGCGCGCCCTCTGCCAAGCGGCAGGGCATGACTGCGCAAAACCCGAACAGCTTCCGCAACCAGCCCGACGATCGCGGCCATTTCGGCCAGTTCGGTGGTCGCTACGTGGCCGAAACGCTGATGCCGCTGATCCTCGACCTGGAAACAGAATACCGCAAGGCCAAGGCCGATGCGGCATTCCAGGCCGAATTCGACGATCTGCTGGAGCACTATGTCGGCCGCCCGAGCCCGCTCTACTTCGCGCCCCGGCTGACCGAGGCGCTGGCCAAGAGCGCGCCGGAAGGCAAGGGCGCGCAAGTCTGGTTCAAGCGCGACGAGCTTAACCACACCGGCGCGCACAAGATCAACAACTGCATCGGCCAGATCCTGCTCGCAATGCGCATGGGCAAGACCCGGATCATCGCCGAAACCGGCGCAGGGCAGCACGGCGTGGCCACGGCCACCGTCTGCGCGCGCTTTGGCCTGCCCTGCGTGGTCTACATGGGCGCCACCGACGTGGCGCGCCAGGCACCCAACGTGTTCCGCATGAAGCTGCTGGGCGCGCAAGTCGTGCCCGTCACCTCGGGCGCGGGCACACTCAAGGATGCCATGAACGAAGCGCTGCGCGATTGGGTGGCGAACGTGCACGACACGTTCTACATCATCGGCACCGCCGCCGGCCCGCACCCTTATCCCGAACTGGTCCGTGATTTCCAGAGCGTGATCGGCCGCGAAGCGCGCGCGCAGATGCTCAGCCGCATCGGCCGCCTGCCTAACGTGCTGGTCGCCGCGATCGGTGGCGGTTCCAACGCCATCGGCCTGTTCCATCCGTTCCTCGATGATCCGTCGGTCAAGATGCTCGGCGTCGAGGCGGCCGGCCACGGGCTCGACAAGGAACACGCCGCCTCGCTCGCTGGCGGGCGTCCGGGCGTGCTCCACGGCAACAAGACCTACTTGTTGCAGGACGAGGACGGCCAGATCACCGAAGGCCACTCGATCAGCGCCGGCCTCGATTATCCCGGTATCGGACCCGAACATGCCTGGCTCAAGGACGTGGGCCGGGTGGACTATACCTCGGTCACCGATACCGAGGCACTCGAAGGCTTCCAGCTGCTGTGCCGCACCGAAGGCATCATCCCGGCCCTCGAACCCGCCCACGCCATCGCCGCCGTCACCAAGCTGGCGCCGACCATGGGCAACGACGAGATCATCCTCGCCAACCTGTGCGGGCGCGGCGACAAGGACATCTTCTCGGTCGCCAAGCACCTGGGCGTGGAGCTTTAAGAGACTAGCCCTTTCCCGCCCCCTCTTGCTCGTCACCCCGGACTTGATCCGGGGTCCAGCTGGAAGGCGTGGGCGGCGGGATAGGTCGCAAGCTGGACCCCGGATCAAGTCCGGGGTGACGATGAGAGACAGGTGCGCCCCTTTGCATCCCGCAGGGAATCACGTAGTGCGCTGCCCGAAAGTGACGAAGACGATGGAAGGTGTTTTGAAAATGCTCTCGCAGGCGTTGGCAGATGCGCGGCTCGCCCCTCTCCCAACCCTCTCCCCTGAAGGGGAGAGGGCTTAAATGTCCCGCCTTTCGTCCGCCTTTGCCAAGGGCCACGCCGCGCTCGTCTGCTTCGTCACCGGTGGCGATCCCACGCCCGAAGCCACGCCTGCCATCCTCGATGCGCTGGTGGCCGGCGGGGCCGACGTGATCGAGCTGGGCATGCCATTCACCGATCCCATGGCCGATGGCCCGGCGATCCAGAACGCCAACTTGCGCGCCCTGGCCGCCGGCACCAAGACGGCCCATATTTTCGAGATCGCCAAGGGCTTTCGCGCCCGTCATCCCGATGTGCCGCTGGTGCTGATGGGCTACGCCAACCCGATGATCACGCGCGGATCGGAATGGTTTGCCGATGCCTGCGCCGATGCCGGCGTGGATGGCGTGATCTGCGTCGATATCCCGAGCGAGGAAGACCCCGAGCTTGGCCCGGCACTGCGTGCACGCGGCATCTCGCCCATTCGCCTTGCCACCCCCACCACCGATGCCGCGCGGCTGCCCGCCGTGCTCGATGGTTCGGGCGGATTCCTCTATTATGTTTCGGTTGCCGGCATCACCGGCAAGCAATCGGCCGCGCTCGCTTCCATTGAACAAGCAGTGGCGCGGATCAAGCAAACCGCCACGATCCCCGTTGCCGTGGGCTTTGGCGTGCGCACGCCCGAACAGGCCGGTGGCATTGCCGCCGTGGCCGATGGCGTCGTCGTCGGCTCAGCCCTGGTGGATCTCGTGGCCCAACACGGCGCCGATGCCGCCGCCCCGGTGCGTGAATTGACCAGCGCGCTCAGTGCGGCCGTCCACGCGGCGCGAAAGGAACTTGCATGAGCTGGATCAACCGCGTTCGCAACGCGCTGCCCTTTGCCGCGCCCAAGCGCGATACCCCCGACAACCTGTGGATCAAGTGCCCTTCGTGCGGCGAGATGCTGTTCACCAAGGAGTATGAAGACAACCAGTCGGTCTGCCCGCGTTGCGACCACCACGGCCGCATCGGCGCCGATGCGCGCCTGGCGCAGCTGATGGACGCGGGCTTCACGCTGCTGCCCGCGCCCAAGGTGAAGGAAGACCCGCTCAAGTTCCGCGACACCAAGAAGTATGTCGACCGGATCAAGGGCGCCCGCGCGGCCAATCCGCACCCCGATGCGCTGACCAATGCGGTAGGGCGCATCGAAGGCAAGAAGGCCGTTGTCGGCGTGCAGGAATTTGCGTTCATGGGCGGATCGATGGGCATGGCCGTGGGCAATGCCTTCATCGCCGGCACCGAGCGCGCGATCCGCGAAAAGTGCCCCTATATCGCCGTAACGGCGGCTGGCGGCGCGCGCATGCAGGAAGGCATCCTCAGCCTCATGCAGATGCCGCGTTCCACCGTGGCGATCAGCCGGCTGCACGCAGCGGGCCTGCCCTATATCGTGGTGCTGACCGATCCCACCACCGGCGGCGTCACCGCCAGCTATGCCATGCTGGGCGATGTGCAGATTGCCGAGCCGGGCGCGCTCATCGGCTTTGCCGGCCAGCGCGTGATCCAGGACACCATCCGCGAAAAGCTGCCCGAAGGCTTCCAGCGCGCGGAATACCTGCACGCCCACGGCATGATCGACATGGTGGTGCACCGGCACGACCTGCGCGCGACGCTGGCCGAGACCATCGATTACCTGATGGCAGCCAAGGCCGCCTGACGCACAAGGCATCGGCCGAAAAGGGGGGCGGTTTCGTGAAGGACTTCGCGATTTCCGAAAACGCGGCCGTGCAGGCCCAGCTCGACCGGCTGGGCGCGCTGTCGCTGCCGCAGGGGCGCCTGGGCCTGGACACCGTGCGCGAACTCTGCGCGCGGCTGGGCAATCCACAGGATCGCCTGCCCCCGGTGTTCCATGTGGCCGGCACCAACGGCAAGGGTTCCACCTGCACCTACTTGCGCTTCATGCTCGAAGCGCAAGGACTGCGGGTTCACACCGCAACCAAGCCGCACCTGGTGCGCTACAACGAACGCATCCGCCTCGCCGGCCAGTTGATCGACGATGCCATGCTGGCCGACCTGCTCAAGGAAGCGCTCGACGCGGCAGAGCCCGATCTTTCGCCGAGCTTCTTCGAGGTGACCACGGCGGCACTGTTCCTGGCCTTCGCCCGCGTGCCGGCCGATGCCTGCGTGATCGAAACGGGCCTGGGCGGCCGGCTCGACGCGACCAATATTCTGCCGACCGCCGCCTGCACCGGGCTCGCCACGCTGGGCGTCGATCACGAAGCGTTCCTGCTTTCGCCCGATGCCGGGTTGCCCGCCTTCCTGCCGGACGATCCGCTGGCCCGCATCGCCTTTGAAAAGGCCAGCATTGCCAAGCAGGGCGTTCCGCTCGTGACTCTCGCCTATCCGGCGCAGGCCGCACAGATCGTGGGGGAAACCGCCGCCATGCACGGTGCAAAGGTCGTGGCGCGCGGGGTGGGTTGGGACGCGGATGTCGATGGCGCCATCCACTATCGCGACAGCACCGGAACGCTCATCCTTCCCTTGCCGCCGCTCGCCGGCAGCCATCAGGCCGAAAATGTGGCGCTGGCAGTGGCGATGCTGCGCCATCAAGGCGCCGTGAGCGTCAGCACCCAGGCCATGGCCGAGGGCATCCGCGCCACGCGCTGGCCCGCGCGGTTGCAACGGCTGGGCCACGGCCCGCTGACCGCGCTGGTTCCGGGGCGCACGGTATGGCTCGATGGCGGGCACAATCCCGATGCAGGGCTGGCCATCGCCCGGCACCTGTCTGCGCAGCCGCCGGTGCATGTGATCATCGGCATGCTCGCCACCAAGGACCCCGGCGCGATCCTCGCACCGCTGGGCGATCATGCGCTGTCGATCTCGGTCGTCCCCGCGCCGGGCCATGACGCCCATCAGCCAGAAGATTTCGCCGCCCACAGCGCGCTGCCGGTGCGCAGCTTTGCCGACGTGGCCCAGGCGCTTGCCGCGCTGCCGGCAGAAGGGGACGTGCTGATCGTGGGGTCGCTCTATCTGGCCGGCGACGTGCTGGCGCGGAACGGGGAAGTGCCGGATTGAATCGGCAGGCGTGATTTCCACCACCCCTTAACCCCCTCCTACTTTGGCCTCTTACTCCCCCTCCTCTTCAGAGGAAGGGGTCGGGGGGTGGTGCGAAACCTGGCGCGACTCCCCGCCCGACACCCGCGCCCATTCCAGCAAGACAAACACCACTGCCAGCCCACCAGCCAGCGCGGCATAGCGGAACACCGTGGCGTAGCCGTAAAGGTCGAACGCCTCGCCCGCGATCCCGCGCCCCAGCGAGCCAATCAGGAACGTGAGCGACGACAGCAGCGCATATTGCACGGCGGTGTAGCTGCGGCTGACGATGCCCGACATATAGGCGACGAAGGCCGCCCCGGCGATACCGGTTGAGATGTTTTCGAAGCTGATCGCCAGCAGCAGGCGCACCATGCGATCGTCGAACCCGAACGCGCCGAACAGCGTGTGCAGGCCCACCGCATGGCCCACCCGGTCGATCAGCGGCGCCCCTTCGGCCAGGTCTGCATAGACGAAATTGCCCAGGATCGGCAGGACCGCGCCGATCAGGATGGTCGGCATGCGCCCCAACCGCACGAACAGGAAGCCGCCCAGGCTGATCCCGGCAATCGTCATGAAAATGCCGAACAGCTTGGACGCGAACGCCACCTCGTCCTTGGAATAATGCAGGAATTCCAGGTAGAACGGAAAGGCGAAGCTGGCCCACATGTTGTAGCACAGGGTGTAGGTCAGGATCATGCCCACCACGATCAGCACGCCCCAGCGCAGGCGCCCGACCAGTTCGGCGAGCGGTGCGACCAGCGCCACGTAAAGATGGTTCATCGCCGTGCGGGCCGGGCCATGGGCCATGTCCGGCGCGGCCAGAACGGCCACCCGCCGCGCTTTCAGCGTATTGACCACGGCCGAAACCAGCAGCGGCACGGCCACGGTCGCCAGCACGATCCACGGCCCGGTCTCGCGCGTGAAGGCAGCGACGGAGGGGTGCTTTTCCCCCGGTCCCAGGGGGCTCAGCATCTTGACCATGAACAACACAATCGTGGCAATGGCCCAGGCCCAGCTCACCCCCACCACCGCCAGTGCTGCCGTGCGGGCCGCAGGGGTGAGTTCGCCCGCCTGCCCCAACGTGGCATGAAGCGCGCCCTGCTGCGCGCGCGGCGTATCGGGCGCGCGCAGGGTGACGAGGAACACCAGGCCAATCAACCCGGCCATCAGCAGGTAGACCAGTGGCCAGCTCATCCGCCCGGCCATGACCAGCGCCAGCGCCCCGCCCACGATCGAGGCGATGCGATAGCCGAACTGGTAGATGGACGAGAGCAGCTCCACGCTCGCCTGTTCATCCGCCACATCGATGCGCCAGGCATCGATCGCCACGTCCTGCGTGGCCGAGGCCAGCGCACCCAGGAACGCGAACAGCGCAAAGGTGCCGATGGCATGGGCCGGATCGGTGGCGGCCAATCCGGCAAAGCTGAGCACCAGCACGCCCTGGCACAGCGCGATCCAGCTCTTGCGCCGGCCCAGCCGCTCCAGCCCGGGCAGCGCGAGGCGATCGACCAGCGGCGACCACAGGAACTTGAACGAATAGGAAAGGCCGATCCACGACAGCACGCCGATGGTGGCGAGATCGATCTTCACTTCGCCCAGCCACGCGTTGAGCGTGCCGATCAACAATGCATAGGGCAGCCCGGACGAGAACCCGAACCCCAGCATCGTGGCCGACTTGCGCGATTGCAGCGCCAGCTTGAACAGGCGCCACCCCTTGGGTTTTTGTGGCGCGGGGGCCGATGCCATCGTGGTCTCCTGGTTGGTCGCTCGGCATCCTAGGCGCGGGGACGGCCCTTCGACAAGGTCAGGGGGAACGGATGGCGATGACAAATTCCGTTCGGGCTGAGCGTGTCGAAGCCCCCCGGCACCCCGGCCCGACGCCGCTTTGACGCAAAGGGGCCAATGGTCTATGGCCCGGCGATGACACTTCCCCCCAAAGGCAGGAGCGGCCGCCCGGGACGGCCCGCCGCTTCCAACAAGGCCTCAAGTACGCGCCGCCCCGATGCCAAACAGGCGCCGCGTGACGGCGGCAAGCCTGCGCCAAAGCAGGCCGCCAAGATCGAAGGCAAGTTGAGCCCCAAGCCGGTGACGGCCAAGCCAGCCCGCCCACGCGACGACCGCCCCAGCGGCATGGCGCAAGCCCGCTCGCTCACCCAGCCGCGCGTGGGCGAAAGGCCCAAGGGCGACCGGCCATTCAAGATCGCCAACCGCACGCCGGTGGGCAAGCCCGCCGCGCGCCCGGCGCCCGTGCCGGCCCAGCCGCGCGAGGATGGCCGCGAAGGCGAACGCATTGCCAAGCTCCTGGCCCGCGCCGGTGTGGCCTCGCGCCGCGAGGTTGAACGCCTGATCACCGAAGGACGTGTGCGCCTCAACGATGAACTGGTGACCACGCCCGCCACGATCCTCAAGAACCTCAAGGGTGTGAGCGTGGATGGCAGACTCATCGCAGCAGCCGCTCCCACACGCGTGTTCCGCTTCCACAAGCCGGCTGGCCTGATCACCGCAGAGCGCGATCCTTCGGGCCGGCCCACGATCTACAATGCCCTGCGCAATGCCTTGCCGCCCGAAACACCGCGCGTGATGCCGGTGGGCCGGCTGGACCTCAACACCGAGGGCCTGCTGCTGCTGACCAACGATGGCGAATTGAAGCGCGCGCTGGAACTGCCCGCCACGGGCATCCCGCGCACCTATCGCGCACGTACGTTCGGCGATATTTCGCAAAGCCAGCTGGAAGATCTGATCGAGGGGATCGAGATCGAAGGCATCCACTATGGCCAGATCGACGCCAACATGGAGCGCCGCACCGGGCGCAACCAGTGGATCGAAATGACGCTGACCGAAGGCAAGAACCGCGAAGTGCGCCGCGTGCTGGAGCATCTGGGCCTGCAGGTCTCGCGCCTGCTGCGCACGGCCTATGGCCCGTTCGAGCTGGCCGACCTGCCGCGCGGCGGGGCCGAGGAAGTGCCGCAAGTGCTGGTCGAACGCTTCCGCAAGACGCTGAAAACCGCGCCCGCCGCCAAGCCCGCCCAGCCCCAAACGGAAAACTGAACGAATGCGTATCATTGCCGGGCAATGGCGCGGGCGCAAATTGAGCGCGCCCGCCGGGGACAATACCCGCCCCACATCCGACCGCACGCGCGAAACGCTGTTTTCGATGCTGGCCAGCCGGCTGGGCGATTTCGAGGGCCTGAAAGTGGCCGACCTGTTTGCCGGATCGGGCGCACTGGGCCTGGAAGCGCTCTCGCGCGGGGCGGCGCATTGCCTGTTCGTGGAGCAGGACGCCGCCGCGATCCGCGCGATCCGTGCCAATCTTGCCGCCTTGCGCGCGCAGGCGCAGGCCGATGTACGCGCTTCGTCCGTGCTGTCGCTGGGACCGGTGAAGGAACCGCTGGACCTGATCCTGCTCGATCCGCCCTATGGCACCGGCGCGGGCGCAGTGGCGGTGGACAAGCTGGTGCGGCTGGGCTGGATCGGCCCGGCCACCTGGGTCTGCCTGGAAACGCATGCCGATGAAGTGCCGCAGATCAAGGCCTGCGAAGCGGAAAGCGACCGCAAGGTGGGCAAGGCACGGCTGACGCTGCTGCGGTTGAAATCCAAGGACTGAGAGGGCAGCGCTTGGCACCCTTCGACAGGCTCAGGGCGAATGGATACCTTTATTTCACATTAGGATCCGTTCGGGCTGAGCTTGTCGAAGCCCCTCAGCGCGCAGGTTTGGGCGCGAACAGCACGCCCATCAGCGTCACCGCCCCAGCCACCGTCAGGAACAGCCCGACGCTGCCGGTGCCGCCCCGCGCCGCCAGCAATTGCGCGGCAAACGGCGCCAGCGCGCCGCCGATGATCCCGCCCACGTTGAACGCGATCGAAATCCCGGTGTAGCGCACGGGCACGGCATAGAGCGTGGGCAACCACGCGCCGAGCGGGCCATAGACCAGCCCCATCACGAATAGCGCGATGGCCAGCGTGGCAAAGACCACCGGCAGATGCCCCGAGCCCAGCCCCATGCCGAATCCCAGCCCGACCAGCGCGGTAAGGCCCGCGCCCACGCGCAGCACGGCGGCGGGGCCGCGCTTGTCTGCCCACCACCCGGCAAGCGCGATCCCGGCCGCGAGGAAGAAGTTGGCGGCCAACTGCACGGCCAGGAATTCCTGCTTTGCATAGCCGAGCTTCGTGGTCGCGAAGGACAGGGCAAATGTTGTGGCAAGATAGAAGATCGCAAAGCAGGCAACCACGCCCGCGATGCCGGCAACAACAGCGCCGGGATGATCGGCCAGCAGGCGGCCCACTGGCACCTTGGGTGGCGGGGCAGCTTCCACCGCCTGTTGGAACGCGGCCGTTTCCCCGATCTTGAGGCGCACCCACAGCCCCAATCCCACCAGCAGCGCACTGGCCAGGAATGGCACGCGCCATCCCCAGCTGGCAAAGGCCGCTTCCGGCAGCGTCACCCCAAGGATCAGGAACAGCCCGTTGGCACACAGGAATCCCAGCGGCGCGCCCAGCTGCGGCGCTGCACCGAAACGGGCTTCCCACCCCTTGGGCGCATTTTCCACCGCCAGCAATGATGCCCCGCCCCACTCGCCGCCCAGGCCAAAGCCCTGGCCAAAACGCAACAGGCACAAGAGCGCCGGCGCCACTGGCCCGGCCATGGCATAAGTAGGAAGGAAGGCGATCAACAGGGTCGATCCGCCCATCAGCATGAGGCTGGCCACAAGCGTGGATTTGCGCCCCACGCGATCGCCAAAATGGCCAAACGCAATCGCGCCAACCGGTCGGGCCACGAACGCCAGGCCGAAAGTCATGAATGACAACAGAATTTGCGCCTCGGGCGCTTGGGCCGGAAAGAAAAGCGGCCCGATCACCAGCGCTGCCGCCGTTGCGTAGATATAGAAGTCGTAAAATTCCACTGCCGTCCCGACAAGGCTGGCAGACAGGATACGGGCGTGCTGGCGAACGGGGTGAGCGGGCGAAATCATGGCGGGCATGCGTTCCTGCCCGGCCCGCGCCTTGTCAAGGGAACAATTACCCGCCCGCACCCCAACGCGCCATGCAAAAGGGCGCCGGTTTCCCGACGCCCCTTCCCCGTTATCCCGTCCGAAGAAGCGGGTAACAGCGGTGCGACCCTTCAGGGCTTGTGCATTAGACGCCGCCGCGGTTACGGCAGCTGTCGGTCACCGTGCGCGAGCACACGGGATACTTCTTGGGCGTTGCATCGGCATTGGCGGCATACTGCCCACTGCCAGCCATGGCGCCGCTGCTCGCGCTGTTGTCAGCCGGAGCGGGCGTCGGGGCGGGAGCAGCGTTGGCTGCCATTTCGCTCGACGGAGCCGCACTGCTGGCGCCTGCGGGAGCCGGGGGCGTGCTACCCGCAGCCGAGGCGGATGCAGACGCGGTTCCCTGTACCTGCGCGACGATCGACGGCCAGATCTGCGCACGCTGATCAGGCGTCATGGCATATACCTGGCCGCGCTGGGTATCGTTGAGAGCCCACCAGCCCTTTTGCTGGTCAGCGTTGAGCGACCAGAAATACTCCTGCTGGGCCGAAGGCCAGGCATCGTACTTTGCCTTCAGATCGGCAGGCCAGCCATCGTACTGGCCCTTCTGCTCAGTGGTCATCGAGAAAGGACCGGCCGGAGCAGCGGCTGCCGGTGCAGAGGCCGCCGGTGCCGCAGGTGCGGCGGACTGGGCATGAAGAGCAGCCGGAAGAGTGGCGGCAGCAAGCGCAAATGCGCTGATAGAAAGGATCTTTCGCATGGGGATCTTCTCCTGTTCCCAAGATCAGAATTTGATGACGGTACGCCCCATCCCTTCATTTCGTTTCCGCGGTTTCGTCCAGACGACGTCTTGCGGCGATCAAGCGTTCGACTTGCTCCACAGCTGCGACGAAGCGCGGATATTTTGATGTATGACAGATGAATAATGTTGTGTTCGAATGGGCAAGAGGTGGTGGCGGCGGGCAAATCCGCCTTGCACGCCCGCGCCCAGTTCCCTACTTGTTCCGCCGTGACTCCTTATTCCTCCCCTGCTCCCGCTGCCGGAACCGAGCCTGACTGGCTATCTGGGCTCAACCCGCCACAGCGCGAGGCGGTGTTGACCACCGACGGGCCGGTGCTGATGCTGGCCGGCGCCGGAACGGGCAAGACTGCCGCCCTCACCGCACGGCTGGCCAACCTGCTGCGCCAGCGACTGGCGTACCCTTCCCAAATCCTGTGCGTGACTTTCACCAACAAGGCGGCACGCGAAATGCGCGAGCGCGTGGGGCAGTTGATCGGCCCGGCGGTGGAAGGCATGCCCTGGCTGGGCACGTTCCATTCGATCGCGGCCAAGATGCTGCGCCGCCATGCCGAACTGGTGGGCCTGACCAGTTCGTTCACCATCATCGATACCGATGACCAGCTGCGCCTGCTCAAGCAATTGATCCAGGCCGACGGCATTGACGACAAGCGCTGGCCTGCCAAGCAGCTGGCCGGGCTGATCGATCGCTGGAAGAACCGTGGGCTTGGCCCGGCCGATCTCGATGCCGGGGAAAACGAAGCCTATGCCAATGGGCGCGGCGCGCAGATGTACGGTCTTTACCAAGACCGCCTGCGCACCATCAACGCCTGCGATTTCGGCGATCTGCTGCTGCATATCCTGATGATCTTCCGCCAGCACCGCGATGTGCTGGAAACCTGGCAGGACCGCTTCCGCTATATCATGGTGGACGAATACCAGGATACCAACGCCGTGCAGTACCTGTGGCTGCGGCTGCTGGCCCAGGTGCGCAAGAACATCTGCGTGGTGGGGGACGACGACCAGTCGATCTATTCCTGGCGCGGCGCGGAAGTGGCCAATATCCTGCGCTTTGAAAAGGATTTTCCCGGCGCCAAGGTGATCCGCCTGGAACAGAACTACCGCTCCACCCCGCATATCCTGGGCGCGGCATCGGGCCTGATCGCTGAAAACGCGCAGCGGCTGGGCAAGCAGCTGTGGACCGAGCAGGACGGCGGCGACAAGCTGCGCGTGATCGGCGTGTGGGATGCGCCCGAGGAAGCGCGCCGCGTGGGCGAGGAGATCGAGCGGCTGGAGCGCGAGGGCTGCCCGCTCGACCGCGTGGCGATCCTGGTGCGCGCCCAGTTCCAGACACGCGAGTTCGAAGACCGCTTCATCCAGATCGGCCTTGCCTATCGCATCGTTGGCGGGTTCCGCTTCTACGAGCGCGCCGAAGTGCGCGATGCTCTGGCCTATCTGCGGCTGGTGGGCCAGCCTTCGGACGACCTGGCGTTCGAGCGGATCTTCAATACGCCCAAGCGCGGGCTGGGCGACAAGACGCTGGAAAAGCTGTTCCGCTTTGCCCGCGCCCAACAAGTGCCGCTGCTGCGCGCCGCCTATGATATTGCCGATACCGACGAATTGCCCGCTCGCGCGCGCAACACCCTGCTGGCGCTGGTGCGCGATTTCCTGCGCTGGCGCGAGCAGGTGGCCACGCTTTCCCCGGCGGAACTCGCACGCACGATCCTCGACGAGAGCGGCTATACCGGCGCGCTCCAGGCCGAGAAGACCGCCGAGGCCAACGGGCGGCTGGAAAACCTGTCCGAACTCGTCCGCGCGATGGAAGAGTATGAGACGCTGGGCGATTTCCTCGAGCACGTGAGCCTTGTCATGGACAACGAGGCGGCCGCCAACGAGGAAAAGGTCACGATCATGACCATCCACGCGGCCAAGGGGCTGGAGTTCGACCAGGTGTTCCTGCCCGGCTGGGAAGAAGGGGTGTTCCCCTCGCAGCGCGCACTGGACGAAGGGGGCCTGGCCAGCCTGGAGGAAGAGCGGCGCCTTGCCTATGTGGCGATCACACGGGCGCGGCGGCGCTGCACGATCCTGCACGCGGCCAACCGCCGCATCTATGGCCAGTGGACCAGCGCGATCCCTTCCCGCTTTGTCGAGGAATTGCCCGAGGAGCATATCGAGCAGGAAACCACGCTGACCGGGGGCGCATCGATGTGGCGCGCCAACTGGAGCGAGGCGAGCGATCCCTTTGCCGAGGTGGCGCGCAACAACCCGGTCAAGGCCAGCACGCGCGGCCCCGGCTGGCAGCGCGCGGCCAACCAGATGTTCGATCCCAAGCCGCGCAAGATTGCCGAAAACACGCGCAGCGCTGCCAGCTTTGCCAGCAAGCCGCGCAGCGATCTGGGCCTGGGCGCGCGGGTGTTTCACGACAAGTTCGGTTATGGCACGGTTCAGGGGCAGGAAGGCAACAAGCTGGAAATCCTGTTCGACAGCGCCGGCGAAAAGCGTGTGCTCGACAGTTTCGTGAAGCCGGCCTGACGGGGCGAAGGGGGCAAGACATGCGGGGATGGCAGCGGGGTGCGTCGTGGGCAGCGGCCTTGATCGGGGCGAGCGGGCTGGCGGCGACGGTGGTCTGGGCTTGCGCGGATTCGTCCTGCTCGCCGGTCTGGCGGCTCGATGCGCCTGATTATGCCTGCGACGGGCGCGCGATGCTCACGCCCGGCAACGACACGCGGATCAACCTGCTGCTGCTGATGCGCAGCCTTGCGCCGGTGAGCGAGGCCGGCGTGGCCTATGCCAAGCCCGACTGGGACGATGACCAGTTGGGCCATGTGTTCTTCAGCTGGAAGGGCCTGCGCCAAACGCTGTGGCCGTCAGCGCCGGAGCCGGAACCCGCCACGCCCGATGCCGCCGCCGAATGCGCCGCGCCCAAGGGCGCGCAGGATGCCTTCGCGGCAGCCATGCTGGCGGAAAAGGTGGCCCCGTTCTACCGTGATCAGTTGATCGCCGAACGCGCCAAACTGGGTTGCCCCGACGCCGCTCCACCCGGTGTGTATGCTGATGATCTTGCGGGATCATACGCCATGTACATGGGTGCGGCCGACGATTTCTACCGCGGGAATTACGCAGCAGCGCGCAGCAGTTTCGCCAAGCTTGCAAGCAGCCCCTCGCCATGGGTGCGCGAAACCGCTGCCTACATGAAAATCCGCATCGCCCTGCGCGCTGCGGTAGCTGGCGCGATCGACCAGTACGGCGATTTTGCCGGCCTGGAAAAGGTCGACAAGGCGCAGGCAGCAGCGGCCGGCGCGGCCATCGACGCCTATCTCAAGGCCTGGCCGCAAGGCCGCTATGCCGCTTCGGCGCAAGGGCTCAAGCGCCGCGTGCTGTGGTTGACCGGGCAGGACGCCGCGCTGGCGCAAAGCTATGAGGCCATGCTGCGCGCCACGCCGGGCAGCGGCGAGGCCGCGGCCGATCTCGCCGAGGAAATCGACAACGCGCTGCTCCAGCGCGAGGAAGGCGTGAAAGCGGTCGTCGGCGGCGGCAAGGCACCGTTGCTCATGACGATTGCCGATCTCAAGGCCATGCGCCCCACCGATCCGGCCAAGCCCATGCCGCTGGCGGCCGAAACGCTGGCCGCGCAGGCGCCTGCCTTTGCCGGGCAAGACGATCTCTATGGCCTGCTGGGCGCCACGCGCGCCTACTATGCCGGGGAAGCGCCGCGCACGATCCTCACGCGCTTGCCCGATGCGGCCCGCGCGCCGGGATACACGCCGCTGGCGTTTAGCCGCCAGGTCCTGCGCGGTATGGCGCTGGCCAAGGCCCACGACGCCAACGAAGCCGGCTTCTGGCAGGAACTGATGGGCGGCGCCAAGGGCCTGTGGCAGGGCCAGCTGGCGCAATTGGGCCTGGCCCTGCGCTGGCAGCGCGACGGGCGGATCGACCAGGCGCTGGCCAGTGCCTCGCCCATCAAGGACAGCACGCTGCGCCAGTTGATGCTGCAGACCATGGCCGCGCCCGCCACGCTGCGCGCCAATGCAGCCGATCGCAGCCGGCCCGACGAGGAACGTAACGTTGCTCGCTTCACCTTGCTCTACAAAGGTTTGACGCGCGGCGCCTATGCCGATTTCACGCGCGATCTGGCGCTGGTTCCGGCCGATCCCAAGGCAGACCTGGGGGCATTCTATGGTTCCGGCCTGTCCACGCCGCCCGCCCAGCGCTTTACCCAGGGCAAATGGGCGGAAGGCCTGCCCTGCCCGTCGCTGGCGCAGACCACCGCCACGCTGGCACGCAATCCCGCCGACCAGCCCGCGCGGCTGTGCCTGGGCGAGTTCTACCGATTGAACGGTTTCGATGGCTTTTCGCTCTATGCGCCTTTTGAAAAGGTGGATCAGTTGGGCCGGGGCACCGATCAGTTTCCCGGCACGATGCTCTCGCGCGATGCCATCTATGCGGCAATCATTGCCGACAAGCGTGCGGCGGCAGACTTGCGTGCCTATGCGCTCTACCGCGCGGTGATGTGCTATTCCCCATCGGGCTACAACGGCTGTTCCGGCCCGGCCGCCGATTACGCCGCATCGCAGGCACAGCAGGTGCCCAAGGCGCAGCGCAAGGCGTGGTACGATGAACTCAAGGCTCTTTATCCCAACAGCCGCTGGGCCAAGGCGCTGCGGTACTATTGGTGAAGCGCCCGATCGTTGCCTCATTGGCGCTGGCTGCGCTGGCGCTATCGAGCGCCTGCCAGCGCGAACAGCGCGCGCCTGAGGAGACAACGGCGGAGGAGACAACGGCGGAGGCCGCCGCCCCCAAAGTCGATCCCCACGGCTTCGACGCGTTCTATGTGTGGCCCGGCGTGCGCCCGGCGGCAGACCTGCGCACCCATACGCTCTACTTGCTCGACGGCGAAGTGCGCCGCCGTCCCGGCCCGGCGCGCTTTACGCGGCTGCGCGCCGGCTTGCCGCGCCTGCCCGGTGCCGATCTGTGGCTGGTGGTGCGGATCGACCGGCTGGACCTGAGCCCGCGCACCTGGGCGACGATCGTCGCCGACATGGAACGCTGGCAAGCGGCAGGCAATCATCTGCAAGGGCTGCAGATCGATTTCGACGCGGCCACGCCGGGGCTCGATCGCTATGCCGCGTTCCTGGCGGAGGCCCGCGCGCATTTGCCCCACCCGTGGCGGCTGTCGATCACCGGCCTGATGGACTGGAGCGCCAATGGCGATCCGGCCGCGCTGGCGCAGCTGAAACCGGTGGTCGACGAAGTGGTGGTCCAGACCTACCAGGGGCGCAGCACGATTCCGGGCTATGGCGCCTATTTCCGCAAGATGGCGCATTTCCCACTGCCGTTTCGCGTGGCGCTGGCCGAAGGCGGCAATTGGACGCCGCCGCCCGGCCTTGCCCGGCAGCCCCAGTTCAAGGGCTATGTCGTGTTCCTGATGCCCAAGCAGCTCAGGCGATAGTCAGGCATCCATCGTGTGCCGGCCGGCGCGCACCGTGGCGCGGTGGCCCATTTGCGCCGCCGTGCTGCGCGCCTGGATCGTGTCCATCATGATCCATTCGTTGGTCACGGCCTGGGCGCTCACCGTCAGGGCCATGTAGCCGCGCCGCGACGTGTCGCACCACGCCAGTTCGGGATTTGCCCCTACCAGCCCTGCCGCAACGGCCTTGGGCGCGGCAGACAGATCGTGCTCGAATCCGGGTGACGTGACCGACTGCCCGGCAAATTCGACTGCTGCTGCCTGCCCATCCTGCCGCAGGTTATAGGCCCAGGCGTTGTGGCTATCGCCCGAAATCAGCACGGTATTGCCGCCCATCGCCTGCACGCTGCGCAGGAAGCGTGCGCGAGCGGCGGGATAGCCGTCCCAGCTGTCATAGTTGAACGGCAGGCCAACGCTGGCCGCCAGGATGCCGCTGCCGACATAGCGGGCCGCTTGCGCCGACATGCCGCGCACCCAATCCTGCGCGCCCTTGGGCATCACGGTCTGGCCCATGATCGTGCCGAAACCGACGATCTGCCAGGGCCGCCCGCTCTTGACCGACGCGGCCATTGCATGGGCAAGCCAGGCTTCCTGCTCGCTGCCCATCATCGTGGCGGCAGGGTCCTGCCACGCCCCATCGCGGAACGTCTTTAGCGCGGCGATCGGATCGGCATCCTGAAACAGCGGCGCCACGTCGGCCTGCTTGGTGCGGCCCAAAAGGCGCGTTTCGGTGCGGAACAGAGTGGCCAGGCGGCCGATGTCATAGGCCTTCCACGGCGCTTCGCTGACCGGCATCCATTCGCGATAGACCTGCATGGCCGCGTCCTTGCGCGCGCCCCAATCGCCTTCCGTCGCAGGGTCATGGTGCTGCGCCCCGCCAGCCCAACTGTCGTTGGCGCTTTCGTGATCGTCCCATTGGGCGATCATCGGGAACCGGGCATGCAGCGCCTGAAGATCGGGATCGGCGCGGTAGCTCGCAAAGCGCAGGCGATAATCGGCGACATGCACGGTATTGGCATCGGGCAGGATCACGCGGCCGCCGAGGCTGTCCTTCGGTTCGGGATAGTGGCCCGGCGCATATTCATAGAAATAATCGCCCAGGTGAATGGTGCAGTCGAACGCATCGTTCTGCGCCGCATGGGCATAGGCGTTGAACCAGCCGAACGGCAGGTTGGAACAGGAAAACACCGCCGCGCGCCACGGCTGCTGGCCATCGGCAGGCAGCGTACGGGTGCGGCCGACCGGCGATTTCGTGCCATCGGGCGCGATGAAGCGATAGTAATAGGTGCGCGCCGGAGAAAGGCCGGTGGCCACGATCTTGACCGTGTGGTCCCGCCAAGGGCCGGTCTGCATCGTGCCAGCGGCGATGGCGCGGGCGAAATCGGCCGTGTCGGAAAGCTCTGCCGACACATCGGCCACACCGCCGTCGGCCGGCACATAGCGGGTCCACAGCAGGATTTCATCGGCGCCCGGCTCGCCGCTCGCCACATTGTGGGTGAAGCCGCGCGCACCCAGCAGGTCGGCAGCCCGCGCCCAATCAGGCAGGAGCAGCGCGCCCGTGCCCAGCATGGCGGTCTTGATGATCTGGCGGCGGTGGAACAACATGGCGGGGCTTCCCTGAAAAGGCCGGGCCGCGCTGGGCGGCCCGCTACCTTTTCTCCCCGCCATCATCAGATGACAGCATCATGAAAACCGGAAAAGATTTCCGATTATAGCAACTTGCCCGCGATCAAAGCGCCGAAACGTGGAGGAAGCCCGGGATCGGGCCGTTCCACTCGCCCGGTGCGCTCGGCGGCTCGCTGCGATAGTCGCGGCGGCGATCGCTCTGACGGTCTGCCTGGCGGCCCATGTCACGCGGGAAGCTACGCGGCGCTTCCTCGCGCGGGGCGGGTTCGGCCGGCGCCGGCTTCTCGACAGCCACCGGCTGCTCGGCCGCGACCTGGCTCTTCTTGCGGCGCGAACCCTTTTCCGAAGCTGGCTTCTCGGCCCTGGCACTCTTGCGGGCGGGCCGCTCCTCGCGCTCGGCCGCATCGCTGCCGCCCATGTCGAGGTCCATGACCGGGATCTTGGTGCCTGTCAGCTTTTCGACATTGTCGATCGCTTCGGCATCCTCGGGGCTCACCAGCGTGAAGGCACGGCCAAAGGCGCCGCCACGGCCCGTGCGGCCGATGCGGTGCACGTAGTCGTCCGGATGCCAGGGCGTGTCGAAGTTGAACACATGGCTCACCCCCTTCACGTCGAGCCCGCGCGCCGCCACGTCGGAAGCGACAAGAATGTTGATTCCCCCGTCCTTGAACCTCTGCAGTTCGGCATTGCGCGAGGCCTGGTCCATGTCGCCATGAATCTCGCCCGCAGAAAAGCCGTGGCTCTTGAGGCTCTTGGCCAGTTCACGCACAGTCGTCTTGCGGTTGCAGAACACGATCGCGGTGGAAACGTTGTCGGTGCGCAGCAGGTGGCGCAGTGCCTCGCGCTTGGCGCGGCTGGCCACTTTCACCTTGTGCTGCACGATATTGGTGTTCGTGCTGGCCGGGCGCGCCACTTCGATCGACTTGGGGTTCGACAGGAAGCGATCGGCCAGCTTCTTGATCGGCGGCGGCATCGTCGCGGAGAACAGCAGCGTCTGGCGCTGTGCCGGTAGCTTGGAGCAGATCGTCTCGATATCGGGGATGAACCCCATGTCGAGCATGCGATCGGCCTCGTCGATCACCAGAAGTTCGCAGCCCGTGAGCAGGATCTTGCCCCGCTCGAACAGGTCCATCAGGCGGCCGGGCGTGGCGATGAGCACGTCCACGCCTTCCTGCAGCGCCTTGACCTGATCGCCCATCTGCACCCCGCCGATCAGCAGGGCCATCTTGAGATCGTGGTTCTTGCCGTACTTTTCAAAGTTTTCGGCAACCTGCGCGGCCAGTTCGCGCGTCGGCTCCAGGATCAGGGAGCGCGGCATCAGTGCGCGTCGCCGGCCATGGGCGAGGATGTCGATCATCGGCAGCACGAAACCGGCGGTCTTGCCCGTTCCGGTCTGGGCGATGCCGATGATGTCGCGCATCATCAAGACCGAAGGGATCGCCTGGGCCTGGATCGGAGTCGGCTCGTCATAGCCGGCGTCGATGACCGACTTAAGCAATTCGTCAGAGAGGCCGAGATCGGCAAACTTCATGCAGGTTATGTTCCGAAAACAGGATGGCCCGCCCGTCTGATAACGTAACGCATGCGTGCGTGCCGCTCTCAGCAATCAGTGCCACCAGGACGAACCATGTGCGGCTCGCCACTCGATGCGGGCCCGCTATGCCGAAACCTGCCCGAAAGTCAAGAAAAGCCGCAGGGCTCGCGCAGTCAATGTCCCATTTCTTGCAGGCGCGTGATCATGCAGCTGGCGCCGGCGCGCGAATGGATCACGTCGCGCCCGGTACAGAGCAAGCCATCGCTGCTGCGTTCGGCATAGAAGCCGACATAGAAATCGCGCGCATTGCAGGATTTTTCCAGCTTGGCCAAAACCTGGCGGCGATCGCGCAGCAGCAGCACGATCTCGCTGTCGGAGGATGATGGCGCGATGGCGGCAATTCCGCCCAGCGCCACGCAGGATGTGCCCCGCCGCGCTCGCGGCACGAACATCGGCTCGGGGATCGGCATCGGCATGTCGCGGCCAAGGCCCGGCGTGATGCGGATGATCAGCCGCTGCTCGATCCGCACCTGGCGCCACGGCCCGGCATCGAGGCCATCGCCCATAGGGTTAGGGCCAGTGCCATCGCCAGAGGCGGGATCGCTCGCCGGGCCATGGGTATCATCACGCAGCGGTTGTGGCATGGCGGTGCCGGAAAAGGCCCTGGCGGCATCAGCCGAACGGCTTGCCATCGGCGCAAGCGCGGCCGGGGGCCCGAAAGCAGCGCTGAAAAGCGCCGCCATGGCCACAAGAGGATGGACCAGACCAGGCATCAGAAAATCGGCAACGAACCCATGGCCCCTCGTGTCCGTGTCCTTGGCCGGGCGCCCCCCATGGCATCCGACGAGAACCACCAAACGGCCTGACTTGCAGCCGGCGCTTGAACATTGCCTTAACCCGCCCGCATGGAAAAAGGAATTGCCGCCGATCGTGCGCGGGCGTAGCCGAGTGTCATGGTCGAAACGCTTGCATCCCCTGCACAAACCGCGCCCTTCGTGGAAGCCGCAGCTGCCCTGCTCGGCACCAAGGGCTTTACCACCGATCCCGAGGCAATCGCCCCCTGGCTGACCGACTGGCGCCAGCGCTTTACCGGCCGCGCCCTTGGCCTGGCTTCACCTGCCAGCACCGAGGAAGTGGCAGGCCTGGTGCGCCTGTGCGCCGTCCACGGCGTGCCGATCGTGCCACAGGGCGGCAACAGCGGCATGTCGGGCGGGGCCACGCCTGACGAGACCGGCCACGCCGTGCTCCTGTCCTTGCGCCGGATGAACGCGATCCGCAGCGTGGACACCGCCACGCGCAGCGCCACTTGCGAAGCGGGCGTTATCCTTCAGGTGCTGCACGAGGCGGCCGAGGCCAAGGGCCTGCGCTTTCCCCTGTCACTTGGCGGCAAGGGTTCGGCCACGGTCGGCGGCCTCATCGCCACCAATGCCGGCGGCACCCAGGTGCTGCGCCATGGCTCGATGCGGGCGCTGGTCCTGGGCCTTGAAGCGGTAATGCCCGATGGCAGCGTGTTCAACCAGCTCGTCCCGCTCAAGAAGGACAATCGCGGCTTCGATCTCAAGCAGTTGCTGATCGGTTCGGAAGGCACGCTGGGCGTGGTCACGGCAGCAACGCTCAAGCTGGAGCCGGCCGTGGCTGCGCGCGAAGTGCTGTGGGCCGGGACGCAGAACCTGCCCAAGGCGCGAGAACTGCTGCTGCTGGCAGAGCGCATTGCCGGCCAGGCACTCGAAGGCTTTGAAGTGATGCCCCAGCACAGCCTTGACGCGGTGCGCGACTATCTGCCCGGTGCGCGCGCGCCGCTGGCAGAGGCGCACCCATGGCACGTGCTGATCGAACTGGTCGCCGATGCCGACGGCGCCGAACGCCTGCCCGACCTGGCCCAGCGCGTATTGGAAGAGGCGTTCGAGGCTGGCCTGATCGATGATGCCACCATGGCCGCGAATGAAACCCAGGCCGAGGCATTCTGGAACCTGCGGGAAACCATCGCCCCGGCCGAGCGCGCGATCGGCCCGGCCGTGCAGCACGATATCTCGGTGCCGGTGGAAAAGATGCCGGCCTTCGTGGAAGAGGCCGTGCCGCTGCTGGAGGCGCAATGGCCCGGCACGCAGGCAATCGGCTTTGGCCACCTGGGCGATGGCAACATCCACTTCCACGTAATCGCACCGCCCGGCGCAGACCGGGCCACGTGGGAAGCGGGCGATGGCAAGGCGATCAGCCGCCAGGTGCACGACATGGTAACCGCGTGGGGCGGCTCCATCTCGGCCGAGCACGGCATCGGCCAGTTGAAGCGCGACGAACTGGCCCGGTTGGGCGATCCTGTCGCCCTGACGATCCTTGCCCGCGTCAAGCAGGCGCTCGATCCGCAAGGGCTGATGAATCCTGGCAAGCTGATCTGATCAGGCCGTGCTGGCGAGCCCATAACCCCCGTTTGCGGGGCGTGACGTGCTTGTAACTGCAACATGGAAGGCTTATGCCCGGCATCGTGCCCGTGCTGGCCACGGGACAGTTATCGTTTTCGGAGAGAGTTCATGGCCAGCGCGCCGCAAGCCAATCTGCCCTTGTTCTACAACGACCTCATGCCGCTCAACACGCGCGACCATGCCACGTGGCGCGCGCGCGGCGCGCAGTCGGCGCCCTGGCTGATCGGCCAGCACGCCGTGCCGCTGACCGTGGAAGAATTTCCGCAGGCCGCACGCCATTTCCCGATCATCTTTGCATCGGGCGACAATCCCGTGCCGCTGGCGCTGATGGGCCTGAACGAAGGCGTCAACGTCTTCGTGAACGAGGAAGGCAAGATCGACCAGCCGGTCTATCTGCCCGCCTATGCCCGCCGCTATCCGTTCATGCTCGCCAAGCTGACCCCCGACAGCGAAGACCTTTCGCTGTGCTTCGATCCGTCGAGCGGCCTGGTCGGCGAGTTCGAGGATGGCGAATCGCTGTTCGAAGGCGACCAGCCGAGCGAAGCGACCAAGCAGGCGCTCCAGTTCTGCGAACAGTTCGAGCAAGCCGGACAGCGCACGCAGGCCTTCATCGATGAAATCAAGAAGCACAACCTGCTGATGGAAGGCGAAGTGGCCATCCAGCAGCCGGGCGTGGAACAGCCGTTCATCTACCGCGGCTTCCAGATGGTGAACCAGGAAAAGCTGCGCGAGATTCGCGGCGACGTGCTGCGCGGCTGGGCACAAAGCGGCCTGCTGCCGCTGCTCTATGCCCACATCTTCTCGCTCGACCTCATGAGCACGGTGTTCGGCATCCAGGCCCAGCAGGGCAAGGCCCCGGCTGCACAGATCGTACCCGCGCTCTGATTTGGACGGCGCGCGCGGATAACGCGCGCATCGATCTTCCGAATCGAAAAGCCCTCGCCTGCATGGCGGGGGCTTTTTTTGTGCGTGTTGGCCGGATTGAGTTCGGCGCTGTCTCAAAGCAGCCACGGAAATCTGCAAAAAAGGCAGGAATCGGACCGACAACCTGGAAATGATTAACGCGAAGTGTATTCGCCATTCAGGAAGGGCCGGCGAGCAAACAAAGATTCACGGTAAATGCAATAATTTTCTGCAATACCCCCTTGCATGGCCGAAAGGTGTTGCCTATCTTCATCATATCAGGCCGGCGCTCCCCTCATGGCCCGGCTTGATTGGTGCACTTTGTGCACCTCCTCCCTGAACCTTGGCCACCTGGAGATCCGTCTCCAGGTGGTTTTTTATGGGCGCTATTCCGCCGCGCGAAGCCGGCGTTGCGCCAGCTGGCCAAGCGCCGCGACCTCGCCAGACAGCACGCGAACCAGCCCGGAGATCGCCTCAACCACATCGGCCAAGCCCGCCCCGGGTTCGGCCAGGGCCCCGTCGAGATAGGCGCTCCGGTCCACTTCCACCTGGACCGCGTGAATTCCACGCTCGCGCCGCGCATGATGTTCCAGTCCATAGCCGCCGGCGTAGGGCCGGTTGTGCGCCGCCCCCATCCCGCACGCGGCCAGATGGGCAAACGCGGCAGACGCCAAACCGCTGGCACAGGCTGCGCCGAAACGATCGCCCAGCACATAGGTGGGCGGTGCGTCCTCGCCATCGCGGCGTGGCAGCGGCGGCATCGAATGCAGATCGATCAGCAGGGCCGCGCCCCATTGGCTGGCCACGTCGGCCAGCATATCGCGCAGCGCCTGGTGATAGGGCGCATGGACACCCACGATGCGCGCCTGGACTTCGGCCGCCGGGGTTCGCTGCCGCCAGATCTCGCCCAGACCGGCGAGGCGTCTTGGCACCAGGCCCAGCCCGTTCTGCGCCCGACGCCCGGCCTGGCCAGTGCGGGGCGTGGATGCAAAGCCGGGCAGCCCGGGATCGGGCACGATCATCGCCTGGTCCAGATCGTCTGGCGCGCGGTTGAGATCGATCATCGCGCGCGGCGCCTGGGCCACGATCAACGCCGTTCCGGTCTGCCGCGCAACAGCACGGGCCACCAGATCGATCAGCCGGTCTTCCAGCCGCGCCGCCGCCTGCGCGGGTTGGCGCATGGCCGCAAGCAGCGATGCGGGGTAGAGCCGGCCGGCATGAGGCACGGCGATGACCACCGGAACAGGCGCGCCGACCGGGCGCTGCATGACAAAGGCAGGGCCGCCATCGCCCGGGATCGCCCCGCCTTCCCCGCGAACGATGTGCCAGCGCGGCATACTGCCATTGTGGCCCAACGCCTCATCGTGATACGAATCGGGCGCCGGACGATCGGGTGCATCCATTGCCAATGGCTGCAATGCTTTGCCCGTTCTGTCAAAACCCATGATGCGTGGCCGCTGGTGCGGGTTGGCCTTGCGGCCGTGCAAGGCTATTGTTCACGCCGATGGCGCTGGCCGAAGATTGTTAACCCGCGGGGCGCTATACGAACCTCCCGGCGGGGTGTCTGCACCGGGCTGAGCATGGCTTGGGCCCGTGCATCTGGAAAACGACATGGAAAATCAGAAGGGTAACATGATCCGCATCCTGCTGGCAGAAGACGAAGAAGCGATGCGCACCTATCTTGCCCGCGCGCTGGAAAATGCCGGCTACAGCGTGGTTGCGGTCGACCGCGGCACGGCAGCGATTCCCCTGCTCGAGCGTGAGCATTTCGACCTGCTGCTTTCGGACATCGTCATGCCCGAAATGGACGGGATCGAACTGGCGCAGCGGTGCAGCGAGATCAGCCCGGCCACCAAGGTCATGTTCATCACCGGCTTTGCCGCCGTCACTCTCAAGGCCAATCGCGAGGCGCCGCAGGCGCGCGTGCTGTCCAAGCCCTTCCACTTGCGCGACCTGGTCATGGAAGTGGACCGCATCTTTGCCGATGCTGCGTAAAAATACGAGAATTGCCCCCTTGCCAAGGATGGGCGGCGCGGTTAGTGGGGCGCTCCCGACGCCGAGAGGCTGACGGACTTTCGATGGTGCCGGGCGTATAGCTCAGTGGTAGAGCACTATGTTGACATCGTAGGGGTCGCAAGTTCAATCCTTGCTACGCCCACCATCGACCAGCCTTTGAAAAGCCCCGCTTCGGCGGGGCTTTTTCATGCGCGCCATTTGCGCGTGGCTTTTGCGCAAAAACGCCGGGCCGACCATGTCCAGAAAAGCTAACCATCGGGAAACACATCGAAAGCCTTCGCGCGCTAGCACCGGTGCCAGGACACAAGCACAACCGGGAGAGCAACAGCATGGGTTGGGTTGGATTCTTGGCGCTGGCCGCAAGCCTGGCAGAACCTTCGGTCGCCGCCACGCAAGTGGTGCATCGCGGGCAAGCGTATGATGTGACCTATCACGCGCATGTCGAGACCAGGCAAAAGTCGATCGGCATGGCGCCGCCTGCCCGCCCGAGCCATGAACGCTGCGAAAGGACCGTTACCGTAGTGGCGGAACGGCGAATCGCAGCGCCGGACGGACAGGCCGCGTTGGTCCACAGGTTGCCCGCAACGCGCACCTGGCGCGATTCGGCGCCGGGCGCCTGCTCTGCAGCAAACAAGGCGGCACAGAGCCCGCATACGCCCCGGATCACACGCTTCCTGGCCGAAACGGCGCGGCAGGATCATCATTTGGCCCTGGCCGCCATCGAGGCAGCGCACGCCCTGGCCGCGCGATGATGCGAGCCGGTGCGCTGGGTATGGTGCTGGCCATTGCCGCCACCCCGCCGGCATGGAGCCAGAGCGCGCCCCGCAACACGATCGAGATCGAGGCTGCTACCACCTGGCAGGAGCGCGGCCTGACGCAGAGCCAGGGCCGCGCCGCCGTGCAACTGGCAGCCGGCTGGGCACCGGCCGATCGTGTGCAGATCGATGCGACGCTTACCACGCTCCGCACCAGCGCGCGCCATGGCGGCAGCGAGCTGAGCCTGGTGGTGGCGCCGCGCCTGGCCGGCGATCTGGGCGCATGGCGTTGGCGCGCCGGGCTGGCTGGCCATGTCTTCGATGGACGCGGCAAGCTTGCCTATGGCGAGCTTCAGGCTGGCTTCGACCGAACGCTCGGCCCGGTGCAGTTGGCAATCGGCGCCGATTATGCTCCGCCGCAGCAAGCCATTGGCGGCGACAATCTCCATCTCCATGCCGTGATCGCGAGCGCCCTGCCCGGTACCGCTTTCACGGTTCATGCCGGTGGCGGCTATTCGCTGGGCAAGGCCCGCAGCGGCGGACGCGCGTGGCGGCTGCGACCAGAGGGCGACTATGGCGATATCCACGCCGGCATCGCCCACGTCTCGCGGCGCGTCACGCTGGGGTTGCGCGCCACGGCCACGATCGGCAGCCGCCAGCCAGACCCGGCAGCGCAGGCCGCCGGGCTGCCCCGCCGCGATGGCGCGCGCCTGATCGGCTATCTCAGGCTGACCGCGCTGCCTTGACCAGCAAGGGCCTCAATCACCCGCAATGAAGTGATCGGCCAGCTTGCTCGCGGTAAAGCCGTGGCTGTAGCTTTGCGGATCGAGCGGCAGCATCGTGGCATTCCAGCGGTTCCAGTCCTGCGTCAACGCGGCAAAGACATCGGGATGCAGCGTTTTCAGGTTTGCCCGCTCCAGTGGGTCGGCCTCCACATCGAACAGGAAGCTGTTGTCACCGATTTTCAGATACTTCCATTTCCCGCGCCGCGCCGCTTGCTGGTCGTGCAGCTTGTAGCGCCAATAGAGCGTGCGCTCGGGCAAGGCCCCGCCACCGATGGCGGCGCGGATATCGGTTCCGTCGGGCGCAAAGGCCCGATCGGGTGCGCCGCCCGCTGCCGCCACGAACGTGGGCAACCAGTCCATCGAAATGATCTGCGCATCGCTGGTGGTGCCCGCCTGCGTCAGACCGGGCCAGCGCACGATGGCCGGAATGCGCAAGCCCCCTTCGAGCAGTTCGGTCTTCTTGCCGGTGAAAGGCCAGGTATCGGCAAAGCGTTCGCCACCGTTGTCGCTGGTGAATACCACCACGGTGTTCTCTGCCTGTCCCGAATCGCCCAAGACCTTGAGAATGCGGCCGACTTGCATGTCGAGGCGCTGGACCATCGCCGCATAGGCCTTCTGGTTGCCGCCATCGAAATGCATCAGCGCTTCCGGGTCCTTGGACTGGGCAAGACGCTTGGACTCGCTCTCGTCGCCCGGCGTTTCCCACGGCCAGTGCGGCGCGGTGAAGTGCAGGCTGAGCAGCCAGGGCTTGCCGATCCCGGCGTTGCGCTTCACCGCCGCCACGGCATGGTCGCCGATCAGGTCGGTCAGGTAGCCGGCCTGTTGCACCGGCGTGGCGCCGTCCCACAGGTCGGGCTTTCCGCCCGACGTGGCGTGGGTATAGTAATCCACCGCGCCGCTGCGGATGCCCCAGAATTCGTCATAGCCACTTTTGAGCGGATCGTAATCGGGCAGGCTGCCCAGGTGCCACTTGCCGATCAGCCCGGTGGCATAGCCGGCCTTGCGCAGCAGCGAGGGCAGCGTGGGCTGGCTGGGCGGCAGGCCAAGCGCCCGCTGGGCCAGGGGCTCTTCCAGCCCTACTGGCAGGCGATACTGGTAGCGCCCGGTAATCAGCGCAACGCGCGTGGCGGTGCACACCGCACTGTTGGCATAGGCCTGGGTAAAGCGCACGCCCTGCGCCGCCAGGGCGTCGATCGCCGGGGTCGCATAATCGCGCCGGCCATAGCACGAGACATCGGCATAGCCCATGTCATCGGCCATGATGTACAGGAAGTTGAGCTTCTTGCCCCGGTCGGGCGCGGCAATAGCCGGCGAGGCAAGGGCAGCACCGCCCACGGCAAGGCCGGCAAGGGCAGCGCGGCGGGACAAGTGAGTGGGCGGCATGGCATGCTCCGTTCGGGAAAAGGCGGTGGGTCGCTAGGCGGCGGATTCCTGATGCGCACCCGATAAATGTCTACAAATTTAATTGATATACCCCGAAAGGCTTGCTTTCGCCGTCAGGAGTGGGCGGCAATAGCGCCACAAGCGAGCCAACTGGCCTTGATCGACACAAGCCGGCCGGGCCACCTGCGGGCAATGACTGATGCCCCCACCGCTGCGAGCCTGGCATGCCAGCGCCTGTACTGGTCTGCCCTGCAGGACCGGTGGGATCGCCGCACGCGCCAGGCGGCGGTGTGGCTGGCGGGCGAACCTGGGGTGGTGGATATCGGCTGCGGGCTGATGCCGCTGCGCGACCATCTGCCTGCAACGACGGCCTATGTGCCGGTGGACATCGTCGATCGCGGCCCAGGCACGGTGCTGACCGATCTCAATGCCGATCCCCTGCCCCGATTTGCCCATCGCGCCGCTGCCATGCTGGGCGTGGTCGAATATGTCACCGACCTTCCCCGCCTGTTCCGTGAACTGCGGCAGTTCGACCGGGTCGTGCTGTCCTACAACCACGCGTCGGTGCAGGATGTGCTCTGGGCGCTGCGCCTGCGCCGCAAGGATGTGATCTGGCTGCACCGCCTCGGTCCCTTGCGCTTTGCCCGCCTTCTGGAGAGCGCAGGCTGGCACATCGCCCGCCGCCACCGCGTACGCGTGGGCGAAGCGATCTATGACCTGCGCAGCGCACCTGCTCGCAAACCATGACGGCAAAACCGCAATCATGGCCAAGAATCGCCGGCACACGTGCTTGCACCCCGTTCCGCACCTGCTAAGGGGGCGGTAAGTTCAACTCCCCAGGCAAGGCAACAGAACGGCTATGGCGAAGATCAAGGTGAAGAACCCGGTCGTCGAGATCGACGGCGACGAGATGACCCGGATCATTTGGGAATGGATCCGCGAGCGCCTGATCCTTCCCTACCTCGATATCGATCTCAAGTATTTCGACCTCTCGGTCGAAAAGCGCGACGAGACCGGTGACCAGATCACCATCGATTCGGCCAATGCCATCAAGCAGTACGGCGTGGGCGTGAAGTGCGCCACGATCACGCCCGACGAAGCCCGCGTCGAGGAATTCGGCCTCAAGAAAATGTGGAAGTCGCCCAACGGCACGATCCGCAACATCCTGGGCGGCGTCGTCTTCCGCGAACCCATCGTGATCCAGAACGTGCCCCGCCTGGTGCCAGGCTGGACCGACCCGATCGTGGTGGGCCGTCACGCCTTTGGCGACCAGTACAAGGCCACCGACACGCTGATTCCCGGCCCCGGCAAGCTGCGCCTGGTGTTCGACGGCGTGAACGGCGAATCGATCGACCTCGAAGTGTTCGATTTCCCGTCCTCGGGCGTCGCCATGGCGATGTACAACCTCGACGATTCGATCCGCGATTTCGCGCGCGCCAGCCTGAACTATGGCCTCAACCTGGGTTGGCCGGTCTATCTGTCGACCAAGAACACCATCCTCAAGGCGTATGACGGCCGCTTCAAGGACCTGTTCCAGGAAGTGTTCGACACCGAAGGCTTCAAGGAAAAGTTCGCGGCCGCCGGCATCGAATACCAGCACCGCCTGATCGACGACATGGTCGCTTCCGCGCTCAAGTGGTCGGGCAAGTTCGTCTGGGCCTGCAAGAACTATGACGGCGACGTGCAGTCCGACACCGTGGCCCAAGGCTTCGGCTCGCTTGGCCTGATGACCTCGGTTCTGATGACGCCAGACGGCAAGACCGTGGAAGCCGAAGCGGCCCACGGCACCGTCACGCGCCACTATCGCCAGCACCAGCAGGGCAAGGCGACCAGCACCAACCCGATCGCCTCGATCTTCGCGTGGACGCGCGGCCTGATGTATCGCGGCAAGTTCGACGAAACCCCCGATGTGGTGCGTTTTGCCGAAACGCTGGAACGCGTCTGCATCGAAACCGTCGAGAGCGGCAAGATGACCAAGGACCTTGCCATCCTGATCGGCCCCGACCAGCCGTGGATGACAACGGAAAAGTTCTTCGAGGCAATCGTGGAAAACCTCGAAAAGGAAATGGGCGCCTGGGCCTGAACCCGCGCCATTTCGCATAAAAAGAAGGCCCCGGTGCACGCCGGGGCCTTTTCTTTTGGTGCGGGATGCGGCTAGCAGGACTGAACGCGGCGATGCGGGGGCAATGCGGCGCAAAAAGGGGTTGGCATGACGGAGTTGGCGGTAGAGGCGGGGATCGGGCTGGCCCTGGTGGCAGTGCTCGGCGCGCTGATCGCGCTGCTGATCCTGCGCCAGCGAAAGGCCAAGGCCGAACAGGCCGTCAAGCAGCGCCCGGCAGAGCCCGCCCCCCCGCCACGGCGCCGCAATTTCGGACCGGGCCAGATCGCCCCGTCCACGCAAGACATGGCGCCCGATGAAAGCCCCAGCCTGCCGGCCTTCGTGGCCGCAGCGCAAGCCGCCGCCAGCCCGCAACCGCCTGTCGGCACACAAAACGCGCGCCCCCTTTCAGCCCAGGCAGAGCCGGCGATCGCCCGTCCGCCCGTCGTGCATCCGGCGATTTCCGGTGCGCAGGCCCAGGCCGTGGTGTTTCGCCAGGTGTTTCCCCCGGCGCCGGGCACTGGCCACAGTTTCTATGGCGGCGTGCCGCTGGTGCCCTCTGCACTGGACTGGCCGCGTTCGGCCAACAGCGGGTTGCCGCTGCATTTCCTGCTGCAGGTCGATTGTGCCAGCATTCCGGCCCGCGCGCGCCTCGACGTACTGCCCGCACACGGCGCCCTGTTGTTCTTTGCCGATCTTTCCGCCGCCCCTGCCGACGACAGGGCTGCGCAAGGCGCGGTGGTCTGGCTCGATGATACCAGCCAAGGCGCCTGGGCCGAAGTGGACCCGCCTGCCGATTTGCCGCCTGCATCCGGCGATAGCGCGCTGTCGGCATGGCCGTGGGCACTCGATGCCGACGATACGCCCCAGATCCTGCCGCGCTGGCCCTTTGCTCCCAAGCTGATCGAGTTGGCAGCGGCCGCGCACGATCCCGCCGCGCCGCTCACCTGGCCCGAAGGCAGCGCCACCGCCGATGCGCTACTCGCCGCGCAGGGCACGCCGGTCGCGGTCTTTGCGCTGTCTCCCAACGATTTCAATGTCAACGACAGCGGGCAGATGGACCGGCCTTGGCCCGGCTTTCCGCACGACTGGCTGGCCATCCAGACCCTTGCCGCCATGCTGGCGCGCGAAGCGGCCCGCACCTCGCCGCCAGCAGCGCGCGCGCTCTGGCCCGATCTGGCAGACGAGGATCGGTCCGCCCTGGTGGCGCGGATCGAAAGCGAATGCAGGGAATGGCATGCCCTGGCGCGCACCAAGGCGGCGTTTGCCGATGTCACCGAACCGGTGCGCGATGCGTTCTGGCAATGGCTTTCGGGCTATGCGCCGCTGGCACGGCTGGTGGCGCCGCGTGCCTGTGTCGCCGCCGTGGAAACGACCCTGCACGCCGTGCCCGGCAGTACTGCCACCTTCCCGGACGAGCTGATTGCCCGCATTGCCTTTCGCCATGCGCTGGCGGTACGTACTGCGGCGCGCATCCATGCCCGTGTGCCCGATCGCCTCCTGGCCGCCCCTTCCGAATGCGAGGCAGATCAGACCGAGCGGATCGGGCAACAATTGTTGCTGCTCGAACTATCGAGCGATGATGCGCTGGGCCACCACCTGGGCGATCATGTGCTCCAGTTCTGGATCGCCCCAGAAGACCTTGCCGCGCGCCGGTTTGCCGCTGTCGAGGTGGTCGCTCCTGCGGTTTGATGCCATGGTCGGCCCCGCCGCTTGATTTTGCGCGAAAATGTCGGGAGAGCCACATAAACTTACGCGGCGCAGGGGTGGTCAAGCCTGGCCATACCCCCTAGCCTGCGCGGCATGGCTGGCCAACTTCTTCCCACTTCCGCCCTGTCCGATGCCCTGGTCGTCCTGGGGGCGGCGGGTATCGTCATTCCCGCCTTTGCCCGCTTTCGCATCACCCCCATCATCGGCTTCATCGTGGTGGGGCTGCTGGTGGGCCCATACGGGCTGGGATCGCTGGCGCAGGGCGTGCCCTGGCTGCATTACATCACGATTTCCAATCCCCACGCGATAGAACCTTTCGCCGAATTCGGCATCATCCTGCTGCTGTTCGAAATCGGGCTGGAGCTGTCGTTCAACCGCCTGTGGTCGATGCGCCGGCTGGTGTTCGGCCTTGGGGCGATGGAACTGATCGGCTCGGCCGTGCTGATCGGGCTGGGCCTGATGGCGCTGGGCCAGCCCGTGGCGGGCGCGCTGGGCCTGGGCCTGGCCCTCGCCCTCTCGTCCACGGCGCTGGTCCTGCCGATCTCGGGCACCCAAGGCCCGGTCGGACGCGCCGCTCTTTCCATGCTGTTGTTCGAAGACATCGCGCTGGTGCCAATCATCTTCCTCCTGGGTGCCATGGCCCCTGTGGCCGCGGCAAACGCACCCAGCCTGGTCGAAACGCTGTGGAAGGGCGGCGCGGTGATCCTGGCGCTGCTGGTGTTCGGCCGCTTCGGCCTGCCGCCGCTGTTTGCCCAAGCGGCCAAGACCAAGAGCCCTGAGCTGTTCCTGGCCGCCAGCCTGCTGGTGGTCATCGTGGCTGCGCTCGCCACCGGCGCGGTTGGCCTTTCGCCGATCATGGGCGCGCTGCTGGCCGGGCTGCTGATTGCCGAAACCGAATACCATGGCGAAGTGGAAGCCATCACCAAGCCGTTCAAGGGCCTGGCCCTTGGCGTGTTCCTGATCACCGTGGGCATGGGGATCGACGTGCGCATCGTGGCCGCCAATTTCGGCCCCCTTGCGCTGGGCGTTCTGGGTGTGGTGGTGGCCAAGGCGCTCGTTACCGGATTGCTGCTGCTGTTCTGGGGCAAGGAACGCTCAACCGCGCTGGAAACGGGCATCCTGATGTCAAGCCCCTCGGAAACCACGCTGATCGTGCTGGGTACGGCCGCGACGGCACAGCTGATCCAGCCGGCCACGGCCCAGTTCTGGCAGATCGTCACGGCCATCGGCCTGACGATCACGCCCCTGCTTGCCAAAGTGGGCCAGCTCGGCGCCGGGCGCGTGCGCAATCGCGTCGGCGCGGGCGAGGTGGCGGTGGAAGAGCCCGAAGGGCACCGCACGGTGATCCTGGGTTTTGGCCGGGTGGGACGCCTGATCGGCGAAATGCTGGCCGAACACGGGCGCCCCTACCTGGCGCTCGACGCCGAGCCGGGCGTGGTCCGCACGGCGCGCGCCAATGGGTTGCCTGTGCTATTCGGCAATATCGACAGCGCGGCCGTGATCGACCGCCTGAACCTGGAGCAGGCCAGCGCCGTGATCGTGACCATGGACGAGCCCGTGCTGGCCTTGCGCATCGTGCGCAAGTTGCGCAGCCTGGCGCCTGACGTGCCCATCATCGCCCGCGCGCGCGATCCGGGCCATGCAGCGCAACTCTACCGCGCCGGGGCCAGCCATGCCGTCCCCGAAACGCTGGAAAGCTCGCTTCAGTTGTCAGAAGCCGTGCTGGTGGACCTGGGCGTCCCGATGGGGCCGGTCATCGCCTCGATCCACGAGAAGCGCGACCAGTTCCGCCAGCAGATCATGGCCGAGGGCGAACTGGCCACCCCGCCCCGCCTGAAAGCCAGCCGCCTACGCGAGCGCTGACAGCAAAACGCCCCCTCGCAAGGAGGGGGCGTCAATGCGCCGAAGAACCGGTCTTCAGGCCGCTTCGGCCTTCTTGTCGGCGTGTTCCAGGTTGAGCATTTCAGCCAGCAGGAACGCCAGTTCGATCGACTGCGCGGCGTTGAGGCGCGGGTCGCAGTGGGTGTGGTAGCGGTCTGCCAGGCCTTCCTGGGTGATCGCCACCGCGCCGCCGGTGCATTCGGTCACGTCGCGGCCGGTCATCTCGATATGGATGCCACCAGCATGGGTGCCTTCGGCGCGGTGCACGGCAAAGAAGCCCTTCACTTCGGCCAGGATACGGTCGAACGGACGGGTCTTGTAGCCATTGTCGGCCTTGATCACGTTGCCGTGCATCGGGTCGCAGCTCCACACCACCGGGTGCCCTTCGCGCTTCACCGCGCGCACCAGCGCCGGCAGGCCCGCTTCCACCTTGTCGTGGCCATAGCGGCTGATCAGCGTGATACGCCCGGCCTCGCGCGCGGGGTTGAGCGTGTCGAGCATGCGCAGCAGCGCGTCGGGCGTGAGGCTGGGGCCGCACTTCATGCCGATGGGATTGCCCACGCCGCGCAGGAATTCGACATGCGCCGATCCTTCGAAGCGGGTACGATCGCCGATCCACAGCATGTGCGCGCTCGTGTCGAACCAATCGCCGGTCAGCGAATCCTGCCGCGTCATCGCCTCTTCATAAGGCAGCAGCAGGGCTTCGTGGCTGGTGTAGAAGTTCGTGCCCTGAAGCTGCGGCACGTTCGACGGATTGACCCCGCAGGCTTCCATGAAGTCCAGCGCTTCGCCGATCTTGTCGGCCATTTCGCCGAACTTGGTGGCCCAGGGGCTCTTGGCGATGTGGTCGAGCGTCCAGCCGTGCACCTGGCGCAAGTTGGCATAGCCGCCGCCGGCAAAGGCACGCAGCAGGTTCAGCGTGGCGGCCGCCTGGCTATAGGCGCGCAGCATCCGATCCGGATCGGGAATCCGCTGCTCGGGCGTGAAGTCGATGCCGTTGATGTTGTCGCCCAGGTAGCTGGGAAGTTCGACATCGCCCTGGCGCTCCACCGGCGAGGAACGCGGCTTGGCGAACTGCCCGGCCATGCGGCCCAGTTTCACCACCGGCTGCTTGCTGGCAAAGGTGAGGACGACGGCCATCTGCAACAGCACCCGGAACGTGTCGCGGATATTGTTGGGATGAAACTCGGCAAAGCTTTCGGCGCAGTCCCCACCCTGGAGCAGGAAACCCTTGCCCGCCGCCACCTGGGCCAGTTCGGCCTTGAGCGCGCGTGCTTCGCCGGCAAAGACCAGCGGCGGAAAGCTTGTCAGGGTGCTTTCCACCGTCTCCAGCTTTTCCGCATCGGGATAGACGGGCAAGTGCCGCGCCTCGTGATCCCGCCAGCTCTTTGCATTCCAGTTCTGTGCCACTGTCCTCTTTCCTTTCAAGACGCGCGGACATAGGCGCCCGCGCGCCGGATTGCAAAGGAAGCCTTGCGGACACTGTGATCGACATTTTGTTGCGTGGGAGGGAAGTTGCTCTCCCCTCCGACGCCCTGGGGCGGCCAGCTCCCCCCCGCGTTGCGGAGGGAGGATCGAGCGTCAGTTCTTGGGCTGAGGAACGACTTCCACGCGCCACGAGCGATCTTGCTGGAGGTAGCGCGTCGCCAGTGCCTGCATCGCTTCGGGGCTGGTCCTGCTGTAATCGGCCAGGATCGAGCGGATATCGTCGAACTTGCCCGGCTCCTGCGCCCCGCCGCCCAAGAGCGACATATAGAAGCTGTTGCCGGTGCTCGCCCGCGTGATCAATTGCTTGAGCGGCTCGGTCACGCGTTCGATCTCGTCCTGCGAAGGCGGATTGGCAGACAGGTCTGCCGCGATCTTGTCCGATGCTTCGAAGAAGGCGGTCAAGTCCTGTGGGCGCAATTGCACGGTCGCGCCCAGGTATCCGCCCGAAGGCAGGTCCATCGGCCAGACCGATTCCACTTGCGGGGCATAGGACGCGCCGATCTTCTCGCGCATTTCATCGAACAGGCGGTTGTTGACGATCTGCGCCAGGATTTCGAGCTGGCGCGATTCGTGCACGCCGCCGCGCCCGCCGCCGGTGGGCCAGGCGACCATGGCAGCCGCCGTGTTGGGATCGCCACTGTGGGTCAGCACGACCGGCGTCTCGTTGTGCGCGGGGAAATGCGGATCGATCGGCGGCGGCGTGGCGGCCACGCGCGGTGCCAGGGCGCCGAACGTGGTGTTGAGCGCATCGAGCGCCTGTTCGCGCGTGAAATCGCCGAACATGTCCACCTCGATCGGCCCTTGCGCCAGCAACGGCTCCCACACACGGCGGAAGTCATCGGCATTGACGGTATCGAGCGCCGCCGGATCGGGCATCTTGTAGCGCGGATCCTTGTCTTTCAGCAGCCAGCCGATGTCCCGCTGCAGCACGGCCTGGGGCGAAGAGCCGCTGACGGCAAATTGCAGCTTGGCCCCGGCCACGGCGCGCAGGATCGGGTTGGCGTCCCAGCGTGGCTGCGCCAGCTTGGCGGCAAACAGATAAAGCTGGTCCTTCATGTCTGACGGGCGCGTGTCGGCGGCAAATTCGAACGCGGTGTCATCCAGCTTGAAATTCAGGTTGAATTTGCGGCCGGTGGCCAACTGGTCCAGCGCGTTGCGATCGACATTGCCGAAACCGGTTTCCATCAGCGCCATGTCGCCCATCGGGCCATAGACCGCGTCCTTGCGCGCAATCGCCGCCAGCCCCCCGCCGAAGCGGATGCGGATGATCACGCGCCCCGGCTCGGCATCGTTGGCCCACAGCAGCGCCTTGACCCCGTTGGCCAGGGTCAACCGCTCGATGCCGAGAACGCCGGTGGGCGCTTCTTCCTTAACCGTGCCGGGCGTGCCGAGCGCGGGCAGTTGCGCAAAGGTCAGCATGTCGGTCGGCAGGCGAATGCTGATGGCGGCGGTCGGCTTGGCGGTCAGCGCGGCGCGCACGTCGGCCTCGGTCGCGCCGGTGTCGCGCGGGGTGGTCAAGAGCCCGCGCACGGCCGTGCCCTTGAACAGCGCGCGGGTATGCGCCAGCACGGCCTGCGGCGTGAACAGCGGGATGGATTTCTTGAAGATGCTGTAGACGGTGTCGGGATTGGCTACCGTCTCGCGGATGTCGACGGCCTGGGTGATGTCGTCGGCCAGGTCTGCCATCGCCTGGGTGCGCTGGGTTTCCACCGGCACTTTGTACGATACGTCGAACTCGGCCACTTCGCGGTCGATATCGGCCTGCGAAGGCACCGTGGCCAAGGCGTCGGCGAACACCGAGCGCACATCGGCGACAGCGGCTTTCCAGTCGTCACCCAGCGGGGTGACCGATACCAGCGTGGTATCGGCCGAGCGGGCGTAGCTCTGTTGATCGACCGAAGCCGTCAGGTAGCTGCCACCGGCCCGCGCGCGCACGGCAAGGCGGCGGTTGATCAGCGCCATGGCCAGTCGGTCGATCATCAGGCCCTGGTTATAGGTGATGGTATCGGCGTGCGGCTTCCACGGGCGGACGATGGCATAGTTGAACTGCAAAGGCGCGCTCGGTTCCACCAAGACCTTGGCGCCATCCACCGGATTGGCGGGATCGCTGCCCTTTGGCGCCACGGGTTTGCCGAAATCGACCGGGGCCGGCTTGGGCCCCTTGGCCGTCCATGGGCCGAACCACTTCTTGATCTGGTCCAGCATCACCTGCGGATCGGCATCGCCTGCCACCACGATGATCGTGTTATCCGGGCGGTACCACTTGTCGTGGAAGGCCTTGACGCTTTCGGGCGTGGCGGCCTGGAGCGTTTCGACCGTGCCGATCGGAGAGCGCGTGGCGGCCGGCTGCCCGGCGAAGAACAATTCGCGCGTGGCATCCATCACGCGCGTCTGCGGGCCAGACCGCTCGCGCATTTCGGCCAGCACGATCGGCACTTCGGTCTTCACGCCTTGCGGCGTAAAGATCGGCGCCGCGATCATGCCCGAGAGCAGCATGAAGGTTTCGTCGAGCTTGGCCGGCGTGACGCCGGGCACGTCCAGCTTGTAGACCGTTTGCGTGCCGCTGGTTTCGGCATTGGTATCGCTGCCGAACGTGGCGCCCAGGCGCTGCCAGGTGGGGATTGCCTCGCCCGATTTGAGATACTTGGAATCGCGGAACGTGAGGTGCTCGATCAGGTGGGCAAAGCCCTGCTGGGCATCGGTTTCATAAAAGGATCCGGCATCGACCAGCACGCGCACCGAAACCTGCTCGGGCGGAACGCCGTTGCGGCGCACGGCATAGCGCAGACCATTGGGCAGGCGGCCGAAAATCCATTCCTTGTCCTGCGGCACGTCGCTGCCGGCATAGAGCCAGTTGGGCGAGGCGTTGTCTACCGCGGTAACGGGAGCCCGTGCCGCCGGCCGGGCATCGGCCACAGCGCCCAGCGGCGCTGCCGTGACAAGCAGGGAAAGAACGAGAAAAGCGAAGCGCCGCGAGCGCCGGTTGTTCGATCGCATGCCCCATCTATAGGGAGGCGGTTTGTGAAGGGCCAGTGAATAGACCGGCCCTTCATCACGATCACGTCGGCTTTTTACGCCGTCACGGCTTGGGCGCCGGGGCGGGCGGCGGCACTGCGGCGCCCGGTTCCGCGCCCGGTTGGGTAGCGGCGGCGGCCGCCCGCATCTTTTCGATTTCGGCCGCAGTCTTGAAATCGACCAGTTCGGCCTGGAACACGAGGTCTGCATTGGCGGGGATGGCATCGCCCGCTCCCTTTGCGCCATAGCCCAGCGCAGCTGGCACGCAGAAGCGCCAGATGCTGCCCTTTGTCATCAATTGCAGGCCCTCGGAAAAGCCGGGGATCACGCCATCGACAGGGAAAGCCGCCGCCGTGTTCTGGTCAAACACCCGGCCATCGGCTGCCAGGTAGCCGATATAATTGACCAGAGCATAATCGGCCTTGGCCGGGCGTTCGGTTTGCGCCGAAGGCTTGAGCATGGCGGTGCCGAGGCCCGACGCGGTTTTCGCGCTGCACAGGCGCTGGCCGGCGGGCACCACCGGCATCAGCGGCACCGGGAGGATGGCGCTGGAGACTGCCGGCGCAGCGGCCTGCCGGACCGGCGCTGCCAGCACCGGCAGGGCCGCAACGGCAGCAGAGACAAACAGGGCGAAGCGCGCAGCGCGCGAAGGGGCAATGATCATGGGCCTGCGTCATAGCATCGGCAAAGACCCATTCCAGCGAAATAGAGCGATGAACCGGGCGATTGCGATGCTCTCTCCCCTTGACCCTCGCCCCCCCGGTCTTACATGCAGGGCATGTTCATCGAAACCGAAACGACGCCGAATCCGGCCACGCTCAAGTTCCTGCCTGGCGAACGCGTGATGTCTGCCGGCACGCGCGCGTTCACGTCTCATGAAGAGGCAGAGGCTTCACCCCTGGCGCAGGCACTGTTCTCGCTGGGCGATGTTACCGAAGTGCTGTTCGGCCAGGAATTCGTGGCCGTGACAGTAGCGCCGGGCGTGCAGTGGGCCGATGCCAAGCCGCAAGTACTGGCGATCCTGCTCGATCATTTCGTATCGCAGGCGCCGCTGTTTGCCGCAGGCAGCGCGGCCGATATCATGGTCCCGGCCGAGGACGAGGACCTGGGCGATGACCCGGCCGACGCCGATATCGTGGACCAGATCAAGGACCTCATCGAAACCCGCGTGCGGCCTGCTGTGGCCAACGATGGCGGAGACATCATCTACAAGGGTTTCCGCGAAGGCGTGGTCTATCTCAAGATGCAGGGCGCATGCTCGGGCTGCCCGTCGTCCACCGCCACGCTCAAGCATGGCATCGAAAGCCTGCTCAAGCACTACGTGCCCGAAGTGGTCGAAGTGCGCGCGGCCTGAACGCGGGACCCTGCCCCGTGCCCGCATCAGCGCCGTTCGTCCGCCGCCGCCTGGTGATCGACAGTGCCACCGAAGCCTGCTCGGTGGCATTGTATGAAGGCGATACGTTGCTGGCGGGCGAATATCGCATGCTGGGGCGCGGCCATGCCGAACAGCTGATGCCGATGATCGCCGCGCTGCCCGACAAGGGGCGCGCAGCAACGATCCTGGTCGATCGCGGCCCAGGCAGCTTCACCGGCATTCGCGTCGGGCTTGCCGCCGCCCGCGCGCTGGCACTGGCCTGGAATGCGCGAGTGCTGGGATACGAAAGCCTGACGCTGGTGGCGGCCATGGCGCTGGCCGATCAGCCGGACACGGCGGTCGACGTGGTCATGACGGGTGGCCATGGCGAATGGTTTTTCCGTCCGTTCGATGCAGCCGGCCTGCCGCTCGACGATCTGTCCTCCCTGCCACCCCCAAAGGCGCTGGCCCGCCTTGCCGCGCCCCTTGTCGCCGGTAGCCAGGCCGCGGCTTGCGCGGATGGGGGCATTGATCGACGTGCGCGCCAATTGTGGCCCGATGCACGCCAGGCCCATCTTTTGCCCCCGGCTGCGCTGACCGATGGCGCGGCACCGGCCTATGGCCGCGCGCCCGACGCCAAGCTGCCTGTCGCGACGCCGCCAGCGATTGCCCGCCATCCGGCATGACCGCGCCCGTCGACGATCTCGACCGTATCATGGCCGTGATGGCGACGGCCTTTCCGCCCGACTATGGCGAGGCGTGGAATCGTCGGCAGGTGAGTGATGCGTTGTTGATCGGGCGCACCCGCTACGGCCTGATTGCCGCAGATGGTGGCGATCGTCCGCAAGATGCCGAAACAACCGCCGGCTTTTTCTTGTCGCGCAGCATATTCGATGAAGAAGAACTGCTGCTGTTCGCTGTTGCACCGCAATACCGCCGACGAGGCCTGGGCGAATCGCTGCTCACCCGCTTTATCGCACAAGCCCGCGAATTGGGCATGACGCGGTTGTTTCTGGAAATGCGCGAAGGTAATCCTGCCGGCCGGCTCTATGCCCGTCACGGCTTCCAAGCCATTGGAACAAGGCCCGGATACTACCGCAGCATTGCGGGCGAAAGGATTGCCGCAATCAGCCAGGAACTTAAACTATGATTTGAAATTTCGGCAAATCAGCGATTTGTGAAATTTCAGTCATTTTGTCGGATATCGTTACTTCTTGCGGTTGTTTCTTGAATATAAACGCGTATAGACATGCGATCCGCCCGACTAGTCGGGCAGCTTCCCCAAACGTGTCGCACAGCAACAAAAAAGAAAGTCGGATCGCAATGACTGATATCGAAAACGATATGCGCGAAACCCTGATCACGCTCACCTCGGACATCGTCGCTGCCCATGTCAGCAACAACAGCGTGTCGGTGAGCGATCTTCCGGTGCTCATTTCCAACGTCTATTCGGCGCTGGCTGGCCTCAAGCCGTCGGAACCGGTGTCTGAACCGGCGCCCGAACCGGCCGTTTCGATCCGCGCTTCGGTCAAGAACGACCACATCGTCTGCCTCGAAGACGGCAAGAAGCTCAAGATGCTCAAGCGCCACCTCGCCACGCGCTACAACATGACCCCGGAACAGTATCGCGCCCGCTGGAACCTGCCGGCCGACTATCCGATGGTGGCCCCGGCCTATGCCGAAAAGCGCCGCGAGCTGGCCAAGAAGATCGGCCTTGGCCGCAAGCCTGCTGCAGCGCCCGCCCCCGCTCCCGCCAAGCGCGGTCGCAAGGCGGCAGCCGCAACGGCCTGATGGGGTCACGCAGGCCTTTTCGCCTGCGCCTGACTGCAACCCGGCCCGGTGGAATGTGGTGCCATGCGCCGCATTGCCACCGGGCTTTTGCGTGTTTGCGCCACCGCCCGGCCTGGTGCTTTGCCGCTGATCCACAGGCAAGGCGCAATCCTTGCGTATCTTTCTGCCTTGTCGGTTAACAAGGGCGCCCACTTCGCCTATATTCCCCGCGACCTTGCCAGAATGACGAGAACAGCGTGCATCGACTGATCGATCTCGAAGCCCTTTGTGCCGAACGCGGACTGCGCATTACCGACCAGCGCCGCGTGATCGCGCAAGTGCTATCGGAAAGCGTGGACCATCCCGACGTGGAGAAGCTTCACGAGCGCGCTTCGGCGCGCGACCCGCGCATTTCGATCGCCACCGTCTATCGCACGGTGCGTCTGTTCGAGGAGGCCGGCATCCTCGATCGGCATGACTTCGGCGATGGTCGTGCCCGCTACGAAGCAACGCCCGAAGCGCACCATGACCATCTGATCGATGTGGAAACCGGCAAAGTGATCGAATTCGTCGATCCCGAACTGGAACAACTGCAGCGCCAGATTGCGGAGAAGCTGGGCTATCGCCTGGTCGATCATCGCATGGAACTTTACGGCGTGAAACTGGGCCGCGACAGCTAGGCCCGCCATGGTCCGCGCGCGAAACATCGGGCCGCAACGCGATGCTCCGATCGGCCTGCTGGGCGGTTTGCGCGTATTTTGGCGTGCCCTTGGCATTCTTCTGGCACTCTTGGTCTGCGTGCCGCTGCATTATGTGTGGCGTACAGTCCATTATGGATCGCCCTTGCCCCGCGTGTTCCTGTTCCTGGCCGCCCGGTTGTGCGGGGCGCGGGTGCGGGTCCATGGCACGCCGCTGCGGCGCGACGTGTTCTACATCAGCAACCATCTGTCCTGGATAGACATTCTCGCGCTTGGCGGGGCCAGCGGCACGGCATTTGTCTCCAAGGCAGAAATCGGCAGTGCGCCGGTAGTGGGCTGGCTCTCGCGGCTCAACCGCACCGTCTTCGTCAGCCGCGAAGATCGCTTGGGCGTGGCCGGCCAGATCAACCGCCTGCGCGAGGCACTGGCCGACAACTGGGCCATTACTGTCTTTCCCGAAGGAACCACGACCGACGGTCAATCGCTGCTGCCGTTCAAGACCTCGATGCTCAGCGTGCTCGAACCGCCGCCGCCTGGCGTGCTGGTGCAGCCCGTGGTGCTCGACTATGGCGCCGTGGCCGAATGGATCGGCTGGATCGGTACCGAGGGCGGCCTCGCCAATGCCAAGCGCATCCTGGCGCGGCGCGGGGCATTCCGGCTCAACATCCATTTCCTCGATCCGTTCGATCCGCGCGATTTTCCCGGCCGCAAGGCGATTGCCGCCCAGGCCCGCAACCGCATCGTGCCGGCCATGGAACGCAACCTGGGCAAACCACTGCGCCCGTTCCACCTTGATGTGCCGCAAGTGGGCTATAGCCGGGACAAGCACGACCGCGCGGCGTGAATTGCGCCGTTGCGCGGGCGCCCTTCGACAGGCTCGGGGCGGACGGACCTTCAACATGATTTCGCGAAATCCATTCGGGTTGAGCGTGTCGAAGCCCCTCGCGATCACGTGCAACGCCAGTTCCCATTCCGGCCCAATTGCCTTATGGGGCGCGACTTATGCCCGCAGAGAATCCCCCCCGGACGTTTCACGTCAAGAGCTTCGGCTGCCAGATGAACGTCTATGACGGCGAGCGCATGGCCGAACTGCTCACCGCCCAAGGCATGACCGCCAGCGCAGAGCGCGAGGATGCCGACCTTGTCGTGCTCAACACCTGCCACATCCGCGAAAAGGCCACCGAAAAGGTCTATTCCGATATCGGCCGCCTGCGCCGCGACAATGGCACCGTGCCGCTGATTGCGGTGGCCGGTTGCGTGGCCCAGGCCGAGGGCGAAGAGATCATGGCACGCGCGCCGTCGGTCAAGGTGGTGGTGGGCCCGCAAGCCTATCACCGTTTGCCCGCAATGGTCGCCGATGCGGTCGCCGGCAAGCGCGGCACCGAAACCGACATGCCGGCAGAGGCGAAGTTTGCCGCCTTGCCCAAGCGTCGCCGCTCCGGGCCCAGCGCCTTCCTCACCGTGCAGGAAGGGTGTGACAAGTTCTGCACCTATTGCGTGGTGCCCTATACGCGCGGCGCGGAAATCTCGCGCCCCTTCGCCGATCTGGTGGAAGAGGCCAAGCTGCTGGTGGCCGGCGGCGCGCGCGAGATCACGCTGCTGGGCCAGAACGTCAATGCCTGGACCGGCAGCGACGACAAGGGCCGCGCCATCGGCCTCGAAGGCCTGATCCGCGTGCTGGCGGCAGAGCCGGACCTGGCCCGCATCCGCTATACCACCAGCCATCCCAATGACATGAGCGACGGGCTGATTGCCGCCCATGCCGAAATCGACAAGCTGATGCCGTTCCTGCACCTGCCGGTGCAGGCTGGCAATGACCGCGTGCTCAAGGCCATGAACCGCAGCCACACGGTGGAAAGCTATCTGAAGATTCTCGATCGCGTCCGCGCTGCGCGGCCCGACATCGCGCTGTCGGGCGATTTCATCGTCGGCTTCCCCGGCGAGACCGAGGCCGAATTCCAGGACACGCTCGATCTGGTCGCCACTGTCGGCCACGCCCAGGCGTTCAGCTTCAAGTATTCGCCCCGGCCGGGTACGCCTGCCGCCACGATGGACGGCCAGGTTGCTGCCGAGGTGATGGACGACCGACTGAAGCGTCTGCAGGCCGCGCTGGCGCGCGATGCTACGGCCTTCAACCAGGCGAGCGTGGGCCGGCGCTGCCAGGTTCTGGTGGAGCGCCGCGGGCGCCAGGCCGGGCAATGGCTGGGCAAATCCCCCTGGCTGCAATCGGTTCACTTCACGGGCGACGTGGCAATCGGCGATCTGGTGACGGTGGACCTGGTGCAGGCCGGCCCCAATTCGCTGGCCGGACGCCTGGTGGCCTGAAACCGGCCCCACCCGGCATCATGAAAAAGGCCCCTTCCGCTGTGGAAGGGGCCTTTTTTTCATCGCTTAGCGATAGTGGTGGTGATGATGACGGTGCGCATAGCGCATCTTGTGGTGCATCACCTTGCGGTCGTGGCGCAGGTCGCGCCGATCGTGGCGCAGCTCGTGACGGGCAATATGCGCGGCGCGTTCGTTGCCACGGGCGCGGGCAACGGCCAGCGCGCGGCGATCGTGGCGCACGTCGGCGCGATCATGGCGCACTTCATGGCGGGCAGCGGCCACGGCCGGCGGGTTGATCGGCTGGGCATTGGCCATGGCCGGCGCCAGGACCGGGCCCAGCATGGCAGCAACGACAGCGGCGAGGACGAACTTGCGCATGGATTAACTCCTTGATCGGCCGCCCCGGCGCCGTGCCTTGGGGTCTGTTCCGGCCATGAGGTGGTTATGGCCCTGCCCGGCTGAATGCCTGCCGAAGCATCTTGCAAGAAACCGCTCAGGTTTGTCGTGCGCCGGCAGCAAAGTGTCGCGGGATTGTTACTTGGGTTGTGCATTTTGCATGGCAGGTCCTTGCACCCGGCCGATTGCGCCTTACAGTTGGATAAAGAGGTTCGATGAAAGGAGCGCGAAAACCCCACCCCATGGCTCGCAAATTCACCCGCGCGCACGAGGATGCGCATCGCGACATGACTTTCGACCGGCCCGGGCATCGTGCCGCAATAAGCGGCGATGGGCATAGTGTCAGGGCTCGGCCAGATGGCCCCCGTCGCGCACGCGCGGAAGTGGAATTCGATGAGCAAACCATGCTGGGGGCGCTGTTCGGGCAGTTCGATACCAACTTGGTGCAGATCGAGAATCGCCTGGGCGTGTTCATTTCCGCCCGCGGCAACAAGGTGCTGATCGAAGGCCCGGAAGACGCCGTGGCCCGCGCCCGCGATGTGCTCAAGGGCCTCTATCAGCGGCTCAACCAGGGCCACGAGATCGACAGCGGCGCCCTGGAATCGCTAATCGCGATGAGCGCGGAGCCCACGCTGGAAGGCATCATCACCGGCACGCCGGGCAATGCCCCGCCGATCATGATTCGCACCCGCCGCAAGACGATCGTGCCGCGTTCGGCCACGCAGATTTCCTACATGCAATCGCTGGTGAAGAACGACGTGATCTTCGCCCTGGGCCCGGCGGGCACCGGCAAGACCTATCTGGCCGTTGCCCAGGCCGTGGCGCAATTGATGACGGGCTCGGTCCAGCGCCTGATCCTCTCGCGCCCGGCGGTGGAAGCGGGCGAGCGGCTAGGCTTCCTGCCTGGCGACATGAAGGAAAAGGTCGATCCCTACCTGCGTCCGCTCTACGATGCGCTGTATGACTGCATGCCACCCGAACAGGTGGAGCGGCGCATCGCCAGCGGCGAGATCGAGATCGCCCCGATCGCGTTCATGCGCGGCCGCACCCTGGCCGATGCCTTCGTCATTCTCGACGAAGCGCAGAACACGACGCCTGCGCAGATGAAGATGTTCCTCACCCGTTTTGGCCAGAACAGCCGCATGGTGGTCTGCGGCGATCCCAAGCAGGTGGACCTTCCGGGCGGAGTGGCCGCCAGCGGGCTGGCCGATGCCGTCAAGCGGTTGGAAGGGGTGGACGGCATTGGCGTGGTTCACTTCAGCCGTGCCGATGTGGTGCGCCACCCGATCGTGGGGCGGATCGTGGAAGCGTATGAGGGTAACGAGGCGTAGCGTCGGGCATCACACCACCCCCAACCCCCTCCTCTGAAGAGGAGGGGGCTTTCTGCTCTACTCCCCATGCTCTTTAGAGGAGGAGGTCAGGGGTAGTGGAAGCGGAACGCCGATCTTGCATTTTTTGCACATCACGGGTGGCGCACGGGTCCCCGCCATGCAAAAGCGGTTCCCGCCCCCAACTGTACAGGCCCTGCATGACCGCGCCGATTCTGGAAATCGACATCGACCCCATCTGGGGAGAAACCACCGATTGGGAGGCATTGGCCAATCGCGCGGCGGAAGCGGCGGCGCAGGTTGCGCCCGAACTGGCGCACCCCAACCTCCTGGTCAGCCTGGTCCTGGCCGACGACGCCGAAGTGCACGCGCTCAACAAGCAATGGCGGGCCAAGGACAAGCCGACCAACGTGCTGTCCTTCCCGATGCTGGCACGCGAGGATGTGCTGCGCGCCGCAGCCGACGAGGATGCGCCGGGCATGCTGGGCGACCTGATCCTGGCCCAGGGCGTCTGCGCGCGCGAGGCGGCGGGAAAGGGCGTCTCGGTGGAAAGCCATGCCACGCATCTGGTGATTCACGGATTGTTGCACTTGGCCGGCTATGACCACGAACAGGGCGATGCCCAGGCCGAGGAAATGGAAGAGTTGGAGCGGAAGGCGCTTGCCTTGCTGGGTCTTGCCGACCCATATGCGTGAATGACAGGATCAACAGGCGAAGGAGCAAAGTCAGTGCCCGAGGGCAATGGGTCCGGCGGTGAAAATCGTTCGGCCGAAGGCGACAGTAGTGGCGCGCTATGGCGCGTGATAAGGGCCTTTTTCAAAGGGCCTGACCATGACCAGTCCCTGCGGGCGCAGATCGAGGAAGCGATCGAGGAGCACGAGCACGAGCCCGGCCATGACGAGGGCGCCGATGGCGACCTGGTGCCGGTGGAGCGCCAGATGCTCAAGAACCTGCTCCATTTCAGCGAGCGCGATGCCGACGACGTGGCCATTCCGCGCGGCCAGATCATCGCCATTCCCGCCTCGTCCAGCTTTGCCCAGGTGGTCGCCGCCTTTGCCGAACATGGCCACAGCCGCCTGCCGGTCTATGGCGAATCGCTCGATGAAGTGCAGGGCATGATGCACATCAAGGACGTGTTCCCGATCGTGGCGGACATGGCGCTGAAGAATGCACCCCCACCCGAAGACTGGACCGTGCTGCTGCGCCAGCCGCTGTTCGTGCCCCAAGCACGCGGCGCGATCGACGTGCTGGCCGACATGCGCGGCAGCCGCACGCACCTGGCCGTGGTGATCGACGAATATTCCGGCACCGACGGGATCATCACGTTCGAGGATCTGGTCGAGGAAATCGTGGGCGACGTGGAAGACGAGCACGACGACGCCCCCGAAGTGCTGCTCAACCAGCTCGATCCCGATACCTGGGATGCCGATGCCCGTGCCGAACTGGAAGACGTGGCCCAGACGATCGATCCGCGCCTGGCCGAGGTGGAGGAAGATGTCGACACGCTCGGCGGGCTGGCCGTCGTCCTGGCCGGCGAAGTGCCGCCGGTGGGCCGCGTGCTGGAACACGCATCCGGCTGGCGCCTGGAAGTGACCGGAGGCGATGAACGCCGTCTCACCCGCCTGCGCCTCCACGCCCCCGCCATTCTTGCCGAAGAAGAAGAAGACTGATGATCCGCCGCCTGCCTCCGCTGCGTTCGCTGGAAGCTTTCATCCGCGTGGTGCGCGCCGGGTCTGCCAAGACCGCGGCGGCCGAACTGGCATTGAGCCCTTCGGCCCTGTCGCGGCGACTGGCGGCGCTGGAGGAATTCGTCGGCAAGCCGCTGTTCGAGCGCAAGCACCAGGCACTCAAGCTGACCGAAGACGGCCAGACGCTGTACGAAGCGGTCGCCCCGCTGATCGACGAGATGGCCGACCGGATCGACCGCATGATCGATACCGGCAAGGTCATGCGCCTGCGGCTGGGCGTGCTGCCGCTGTTCGGCAGCCAGCGCCTGTTCCCGCGCCTGGGCGAATTGCGCAAGCTGCACCCGCAGTTGCATATCGACATCGACAGTTCCACCGCCGCCGAAACCAAGCTGGGCGACACGATCGATGCCGCGATCATCCTGTCCGAAGGGCCGGATGCCGCACTCCATTCAGTGCGTCTCGATCACAACCGCGTCTATGCCATCGCCAGCAAGCAACTGGCTGCGGAACTGGGAGACCGGCCGGACATGGCGCTGCTCGGCAAGCAGACGTTCCTGGTCCACAACGACTTGCCCGCCAGCTTCGAAGCCTGGAAGCGCACGCTGCACCTGGAAGCGCTGGAGCCAGCGGCGATCGACCATTTCGATTCCGGCCAGTTGATCCTGGAAGCGGCGGCGCAGGGGCTGGGCATCGCGATCATGCACGATGACCATTTCACCCGCAGCCACGATCCCCGCCTCGCGCGGGTCTACGACATCGAGGTGGACAGCCCCTATTCCTACTGGTTCGTCTGCCGCCCCCGCGCCCTGCAATCGCGCCCGGTGCGCCTGTTCCACGACTGGATGCTGAAAGCCGGGCTCTGATTGCCGGCCGGGCGCCTGAAACTCCATTGCAATTGCCGACATTATGTGATCACAGTAGCGGGACAGCCTTTTCTCGCAGGTGATCGACATGGCATCCGAAGGTAAGCCGGGCGCAGGCGTGACTCGCCGCATATTCGTGACCACCGGAACGGCTGCGGCCGCTGCCACGACGCTGGGTGGCACGCCATCGCTTGGCGCTTCGGCGGCAGCGCCTGCATTGCCCGGCCATGCCGGCGAACCGGGGGGCTATTACCCGCCGCTGCGCACTGGCATGCGCGGATCGCACCCCGGCTCTTTCGAGATTGCCCATGCACTGCGCGATGGCCAGGCCGTGGGCCAGGCGCTCGCCGGGCCGGCGCACGAAAGCTATGATCTGGTCGTGGTGGGCGGCGGTATCAGCGGGCTTTCCGCCGCGCTGTTCTACCGTGATCGCAATCCGGCGGCCAGGATCCTGATCCTGGAAAATCACGACGATTTCGGCGGCCATGCCAAACGCAACGAATTTCGCGTGCGCGGCCACACCCTGCTGATGAACGGGGGCACGGCCGGCATCGAAAGCCCCACGCCCTACAGCAAGGTGGCCGATGGCCTGCTCAGGCGCCTGGGGATCGACGTACCGGCACTGACCAAGGCCTATGGCGGGGCGGAATCCGAAGAGGGCACGCTGGCGGGCGTAAAGCTGGGCCGCGCCGTGTTCTTCGACAAGGAAAGCTTTGGCAGTGATGCACTGATCCCCCTGCCCGACGACGTGCCGATCGACACGGCACTGGCCAAGGCGCCCCTCTCGGCCGCCGCGCGCGCGCAGATCGCGGCGCTGGAAGCGGGAACCACCGATCCGCTCGGCGCGATGCCCATGGCGCAGCGCAAGGATTACCTCACCACCATCAGCTATCGCGATTACCTGGCCAAGCATGGCGGCCTTTCTGAAGAAGCCCTGCTGTTCTACCAGAACCGGCCACTTGGCTGGTGGTGCGTGGGCGCGGACGGGATCAGCGCGCTCGATGCCTGGGGGACTGGATTCTTTCCCGGATTCAAGGGCCTGAAGATCGACCCGGGCGGCACCATGCGCATGGGGTATACCCCGCGCGGCTTTGCCAGCACGGGCGGCAGCTACGATTTCCATTTCCCCGATGGCAACGCCACGATCGCCCGCCGCCTGGTGGCGCAACTGATACCCGGCTTCATGCCGCCCGGCCTCACGGTGGAACAATCGATCCTGGCGCCGGCCAACTATGCCGCGCTCGACAAGCCCGAAAACGCGGTGCGGCTGCGCCTTTCCAGCATCGCCATCCATGCCGTGAACCGCGCGCAGGCCGGGGCGGACGTGGTCTATTCCCACGCCGGAAAAGTGCACAAGCTCGCCGCGCGCCACGTTGTCATGGCGTGCTACAACATGATCATTCCCTATCTGGTGCCCAGCATGCCGGCCGCGCAAAAGGAAGCGCTGCACGAACTGGTAAAGGAGCCGCTGGTCTATGTCAGCGTCGCGCTCGACAACTGGCGCGCCTTTGCCAAGGCCGGGCTGTCGTCGATCCAGTTTCCGCAAGCCTGGTTCCAAGGGGCCAGCCTGGATTATGCCGTCGCCATGGGTGGCTATGCCGGGCCGAAATCGGCCGATGATCCCATCGTGCTGCACATGATGGGCATTCCCCACCAGCCCGGCCTGCCCGAGCACGACCAGAGCCGCGCAGGCCGCATGGAACTGCTCAGCACCGATCTCGCCACCTTTGAAACCCGCATCCGCGACCTGCTGACCCGCGCGATGGGCCAATATGGCTTCGACGCGGACAAGGATATCGTGGCCATCACCATCAACCGCTGGCCCCACGGCTATGCGCCGGAATACAACGCCCTGTGGGACAAGCAGCAGGACGACGACCCGCTCGCGCCGCACAAGGTGGCCCGCCAACGCTTTGGCGCAATCGCCATCGCCAACTCTGACAGCGGCCGCGCCGCCTATACCGACAGCGCCATAGACCAGGCCTGGCGGGCGGTGGGGGAATTGCTGGGGTAAGGCGGTGCTCTGTTCAGAGCATGGTTTCAAGCACCCAGCCAGCCGCTTGCG